>Ga0207693_10002577_pt1 | contig 15751 bp, 14 predicted proteins | sample LARL81metaG_FD_184347 | JGI IMG/M metagenome (GOLD analysis project Ga0207693, IMG submission 184347) | Corn, switchgrass and miscanthus rhizosphere microbial communities from Kellogg Biological Station, Michigan, USA - LAR L8-1 metaG... | ecosystem: Host-associated > Plants > Roots >...
GCAATCGAGGTGCGGTCGAGCTCCGATCGCTACACATTACAGGCTTCGCTGCAGTTGGACTCCTTGCTTGACTTGCCTAGTCAGGCCGCCTGGCGTCTCGGTTTGTCGGCATTGATCGAAGACACGAGCGGCCGCATGTCATATTGGGCGTTGGCCCATCCATCCGGAAAGCCGGACTTTCATCATTCAGACTGTTTTGCGTATGAATTTTCTCCGGTGCGGCCATGAAGTTTGGCATTGACCGACTCCTGGCCGAGCCTGCTTTGCGGGCGCCCCTCAAGGGCAGGCGCGTTGCCTTGCTCGCGCACCCCGCTTCAGTCACGCAAGACCTGACGCACGCGCTCGATGCGCTGTCGGCATGCGGCGATATAAAAATCAGTGCGGCCTTCGGTCCGCAACATGGCCTGCGCGGCGACAAGCAAGACAACATGATCGAGTCGCCGGAATTCTACGATCCGACGCACGGCATCCCGGTCTTTAGCCTCTATGGAGAAGTACGCAGGCCGACGGACGCAATGATGGATGCATTCGACGTGCTCATCATCGATCTGCAAGACCTGGGTTGTCGGATCTATACATTCATCACGACGCTGCGTTATGTACTCGAAGCGGCTTCGCGACATCGCAAGAGCGTCTGGGTACTGGATCGTCCCAATCCTGTGGGACGGCCTTCCGAAGGTTTCACGCTGCGAGCCGGCTGGGAAAGCTTTGTCGGTGCAGGGCCGTTGCCCATGCGTCATGGGCTCACGCTCGGAGAGTTAGGCCTGTGGTTTATCAAGACCTTAAAGCTCGATATCGAGTATCGGGTCATCGAGATGGAAAATTGGCGACCCGATGCCGCGCCCGGGTTTGGTTGGCCGTTGGGTGCGCGCGCGTGGATCAATCCAAGTCCTAACGCGCCGAACTTATGGATGGCACGCGCCTACGCGGGCACCGTCATGCTCGAAGGCACGACACTATCGGAAGGGCGCGGCACTACCCGTCCACTCGAAATGTTTGGCGCGCCCGATATCGATGCGCGCGCCGTCACGAAGAAAATGGAAGTCCTTGCCCCGCGGTGGCTCGAAGGTTGCCGCTTGCGCGAGTGCTGGTTTGAACCAACGTTCCACAAACATGCGGGCCAACTTTGCCACGGTGTGCAGATACACACGGAGGGGCCGGGTTACGATCACGAGAGATTCAAGCCGTGGCGCATCCAGGCATTGGCATTCAAGGCCATTCGCGCTCTATATCCGGACTACCCGCTCTGGCGCGATTTTGTCTACGAGTACGAGCGCGGGCGACTCGCCATCGATCTCATCAATGGCGGTCCATTATTACGGGAATGGGTTGACGATACTTCGGCGACACCAAATGACCTCGATGCGATGGCGCTTACAGATGAGCAGGCTTGGTCCAGCGAGCGGCAACAACATCTGCGCTACTGAAGGCAATAGCAGCTGACCAATCACAGACGGCTAACGTGACGAAGAGGTCGTGCATTCATCCGTGCTGCCGTCAATCCAAGTTGCGATGACTGTCAGTTCATGACTTAGCGCAACAAGATCGGCGCGAGCGCCGGGAATGAGGATCCCGCGCTCGTCATCCAGGCCAAGAAATCGCGCCGGCGTCAGCGAAGCAGCGCGTAGCGCATCCTCCAAGGGGATATGGGCCAGGCGCACCGTATTACGAATGGACGAAGCCATATCGAGGTGCGCACCCGCCAGCGTGCCCTCTGCTGTGCTCAGCCTTCCATTCGCAAGCTTAATAGTACGGCCAAGCAGTTCGAAACGATCGAGCGATGCGCCGACCGTCGGCATAGCATCGGTGACCAGGGCAATGCTTTCGGAGCTTTTCGCGGCAAACGTGGCCCGGACCGAAACTGGGTCGACATGAATTCCGTCGACGATCAGGCCGGCCACCAGCCGGTCCTCCGCCAACGTCGTCCCGACGATTCCGGGATCGCGTGCACCCATTGGCGGCATCGCGTTGAACAGGTGAGTCACGCCCGTTGCACCATCGGCGGCGGCTTGCATGACAATAGCAGCGGACGCCTCGCTGTGGCCGATCGATATGCGCACCCCCGAAGCAGCCAGCTTACGAATAAAACCGGCCGGAACGCATTCGGGCGCTAGCGTAACCAATGATCGACCCGCGCCGGCGAGTCCACATAATAGCTCCAGGTCGCCGACAGCCGGTTTGACTATGCAATCTGGCCGATGAACGCCCGGACGCCGGGGACTGATGAAGGGGCCTTCCAAATGCAAGCCAAGCACCCCGTCCCGGCCAGCAATCGAGCACGCGGCGGCGATGGCGGTCCGCATCTGCTCGCGGGTATCGCTGATCAGCGTCGGAAGGCAGCCCGTGGTGCCATAGCGCCGGTGTGCCCGAGCAATGGCGCGCATTCCCTCGGCGGTCGGTTGATCGTTGAGCAGAACGCCGCCACCGCCATTGACCTGCAGATCTATGAAGCCAGGAGCGACAAAAGCGCCGCCTGGGAGCTGCGTCCGCGGCCAGTCGGCGGGAACCTCGGTCGAGGATCCAACTCCGACGATGCGTCCATCCCGGACCAGAACCGCCGCTTCTGCATGCCAGCGGTGGCCGTCAAAAACTCGATCCGCCAAGATGGCATGCCCGTCGGCGATTGAAGGGCTGCTTGGTCTCGGGCTCATCTTGGGCCTTTGGGGCTGGATTAGTAACGTAACAAATCCAATCTAAGTCAAAAGACGCAGAGAGCCCAGGTCGCCGACTGCCGACGTGAGTGGCGTTTGCGGATAGAATGAGGCGCCGATTTGACGCGACGGACCGCACAGCCGTCGCCGCTTTGCTGGCGCAGTCTAGGCGACGCGAGAGAAATAGCATGGACCGATTGGTTATTCGTGGCGGCAGACGTATCGAAGGTTCGGTCCAGATTTCCGGGGCCAAGAACGCCGTGCTGCCACAGATAGCGGCGGCTCTACTCAGCTCCGAGCCGCTGGAATTGTCGAACGTCCCGGAAGTGACGGACGTCGATACCATGCTCGACATGATGCGCGAGTTCGGCGTGATCGCCACGCGTCAGTCCGAGCGCAAGTTGATACTGAATGCGGGCGGTGCGCACAACGCGGAGGCGCCTTACGATATGGTTCGCCGCATGCGCGCCAGCATCCTCGTCCTTGCGCCGCTGGTGGCGCGCTTCGGTTCTGCACGGGTGTCGCTGCCGGGAGGTTGCGCGATCGGCGCGCGGCCGATCGATTTGCACCTCAAAGCACTTGAGGCGCTCGGGGCCGAGGTCGGCATGGAGTCGGGCTACATTCACGCTCGAACAAAGGCGGATGGGCTGCGTGGCGGCCGCATCGTGCTATCTTCGCCTTCAGTGGGAGCGACCGAAACCGCCCTAATGGCGGCATGTCTCGCGCGCGGCGAAACCGAAATTCTTAATGGCGCGCGCGATCCCGAAGTTTGCGACCTCGCACTCTGCCTCGCCGCGATGGGAGCGCGTATCGAGGGTGCCGGGACGCATCGAATTCTGGTGCAGGGAGTCGATGCCCTCCACCACGCGCGCCACGATCTGATCAGCGACCGCATCGAGGCCGGCACCTATGCCATCGCCGCGGCGATCACGGGCGGTCGCCTCGAGATTCTCGGCGCGCATCTCGAGCATCTTGGCTCCGTCGGTGCGGTTTTGGAAAATGCCGGCGCTCAGCTTTGGCCGACCGATCGCGGCCTGATGGTGATTCGCTCCGGCCCGTTGAGGGCCGTCGACATCGGAACAGAACCTTATCCAGGGTTTCCCACCGACTTGCAGGCGCAGTTCATGGCCTTGATGACCGTCGCATCGGGCGCATCGGTCATCCGAGAGACGGTGTTCGAGAGCCGCTTCATGCACGTACCTGAGCTTGCGCGGCTCGGCGCAAATATTTCGCTACAAGGCTCGACGGCTTTGGTGCGTGGCGTCGAGCGGCTGCATGGCGCGGAGTTGATGGCTACCGACTTGCGCGCATCGGTGAGCCTGGTCCTCGCTGCGCTGGTCGCCGAAGGTGAAACAACCATCCACCGCATCTATCATCTCGATCGCGGCTATGAATCGCTCGATCACAAGCTGGTGCAGTGTGGTGGGGATATTCGGCGGGTATCGGGATGACCGCGCATCCGCTATTCGTCGGGGTTGACGGTGGCGGCACTGGGTGCCGTGCGCGCATCGAGGACGCGAATGGACGCCTGCTCGGGACCGGCATTGCCGGCCCGGCCGCGCTACGCATCGGCGTCGGCAGGGCGCTTGCCGAGGTAGAAAAGGCCTGTCGTGCCGCGCTCGAGGAAGCAAGGCTTGGCGCCCACGCGCTGAGCTCGCTGCACGCCGCCGTCGGGCTGGCCGGGGTCGGCCGCAAAGGTGCGCTTGAGCAGCTTATGCTGCAGCCGCATCCCTTCCGCTCTGTCGTTTATGCCCATGACGCGGCGATTGCCTGTATCGGGGCGCATAACGGAGGTGATGGCGGCATCGTTATCATTGGGACGGGCAGTGTTGGCTTTGCCCTTGTCGGAGGGCGCGAAGTCAGGATCGGTGGATATGGTTTTCCAATATCCGACGAAGGCAGCGGCGCCGATCTTGGCTTGCACGCGATCCGCCTGGCGTTGCGGGCCTACGACGAGCGCGTCGTTGGTAGCAGCCTCACACAGGAGGTCATGATGCGATTCCATAACGATCCATTTGAGGCCGTTGCCTGCATGGAAGAAGCGACCGCTACGGAGTATGCGACATTCGCGCCGCTGGTGATGCGTCATGCGGATGCCGGAGATCAGATCGCGCGGCGGATTGTCCGGGACGCCGCGGAGCAAATCGACGAACTGGTGCGTCGTCTGGCGGAGTGCGGCGCTTCCCGTGTCGCCCTGCTCGGCGGACTGGCATCTTCGATGCAACCGTGGTTGGCGCCGGATGTGCAGCGCCGACTGATTTCGGTGGAAGGTGATGCGGTGGATGGCGCCTTGCATCTCGCCCGGCGCGCCGTCATGAAGGGATAGTGTCCGCGGGGTGAGTATCCAGTGAACGGCGGCCCGTCCACGTCTACGGCATAAACGAGCCCAGATCATGCGCACCGAGCAAATCAGTTTACGTTACCTCGAACTCGATTCATGGCCCACGGACGAGATGCTCGTGGCCATGTACGAGGGGCAGCTTGCGGCCGCCGCTGCCGTTCGCAGCGCCCTCAGCGCAATCGCGGCAGCCGTTGAGGACGCGGTACCGGCGTTGCAGCGCGGCGGACGACTTGTGTACGCCGGCGCTGGCACCTCCGGCCGCATTGGCGTCCAAGATGGAACCGAGTTGCCGCCAACTTTCGACTGGCCCGCGGATCGTCTTGTGTTTGCCATGGCGGGGGGATTTGACGCGCTGCTCCGGAGTGCCGAGCATGCCGAGGACAACGAGGCGGCCGGCTTACAGGCCATGGCCGACGCCAAGATCGGTCCCAATGATGTTGTCATTGGCGTCGCAGCAAGCGGCACGACTCCTTTTACTGTCGGCGCCCTGCGAGCTTCCACTGCTGCTGGTGCGGTGACGATCGCCGTCGCGAACAACCCGGGAGCTCCACTGTTCGAGGTCGCCCGCCATCGTATCTTGGCCGAGACAGGGAGCGAGGTGATCGCCGGTTCCACCCGCATGAAAGCAGGCACTGCCCAAAAGATCGTACTGAATTTGTTCTCGACCGCCGTCATGATGAAGATGGGCCGCGTCTATCGCGGGTTAATGGTGGACATGCGCGCGCGGAACGCCAAGTTGCGCCAGCGCGCAGAAACCATCGTTAGCGAAATTGCCCGCTGCCCAGAGCGCGACGCGGCGCGCTATCTCGAACAGGCAGGCGGCGACGTCAAGACCGCCGTCTTGCTCGGCTTGGGATTGAATCGCAACCAAGCCGCGCAGCTATTGGAGCGCCATGGCGGCAATTTGCGCGCCGCCATCAGCGCGTCCACCGGCCACGATGGTTGAACCACACACCGAAAGCTCCATGGCACGCGAGACCGCCGAAATTCCAGCGGCGGCCGAGCGTCTTCTAGCTTGCACCGGTTTGTTCGGTTCAGTCGTCGAACGGATTGAACGGGCGAAGCTGCGCATCATCGTGTTCTGTGGGCGCGGCAGTTCGGGCCATGTAGGCGTTTATTTACGCTACCTTTTCGAAACGCGGCTTGGTCTGCTTACATCGGCGGCCGCCCCTTCCGTCGTAACTGCCTACCAACGGCCTGTGGATATGCGCGACGCCCTATTCGTCGTGGTTTCGCAGTCTGGACGTAGTCCCGACCTCGTCAAAGCCACCCAGGTGGCCCGCAAGTTTGGCGCCCTGACGCTTGCCATCACCAATGATGAAAACTCTCCCGCAGCCTCCGCGGCCGAGTTGCTCCTGCCGATCGGTGTCGGGCCCGAACACGCTATTGCGGCGACCAAGACCGTGGTGCTTTCGATGGTGGCCGGCGCAAAGCTGGTGGCGGGGCTGGCGCGCGACGAGGCGCTGACCGAGGGCCTTCACCGCCTTCCGCTGCGATTTTCGGGTGCGCTCGCGTGCGACTGGTCGATTTGGGCCGACAAGGCGGCGAGCGCGCCAGCCACCTTCGTCGTCGGACGAGGATACGGGCTCGGTTGCGTCCGCGAGGTCGCGCTCAAGGTGGCTGAAGTCATGCAAGTCCCGGCCCTCGGTTACAGCGCGGCCGAGCTCCGGCACGGACCGCGCGCGTCAATCACATCGGCGACGCCGGTCCTGGTGCTACGCCAGAACGACGAAGCCGCCGCTGCCATTGACGACCTCGTCCATGACTTGGAGGCCGCGGGAAATAGGGTGTTTACCGCTGGAGGTACGGCGGGGACGCTTCCCTGGGTCGGCGACGGCCACCCAGCTTGCGATCCAATCATCATGCTCATCCCGGCCTATCGCGCCATGGAGGCGGCAGCACGTCGGCGGGGTTTGGATCCCGATAATCCGCCTTACCTAAGCAAAGTGACGCGCACATTATGACCGCTACCCGACTCCAATCGTAGCGGCGGAGATTTCGATCGTATTATTGATCCAGCCCGACGTGTACGAGGTCACCTTCGTTCAAGGATCTGCGCTTGTCGCGACCGGCATGTTGAGCGTCGTCGCGGCAAAGCCGCATTGCTACGCTCGCCGCGCCGGGTCATTCAGGCTGGATCGAAGTAGTGGATTTCCAGAAGCGTGCAACCGCCGTTCGACTTAAATGGCCCGTGATAGGCGCCGGGCGGACGAACCGCATAGGTGTTAGGGGGAAATGATTTGCCGCCGTTTCCCTGTGCGTCGCTACCCACGGTCAGGTCGCCCGACACCAGGAAGACTTCCTCCCAATACTCGTGCACGAAGGGCTTCGTCGTGAACACGCCGGGCGCGAAGCGCAGGAGTCGCGTGCGCGTGCCGCGCTTGTTTGCCTCATCGAGCGCGCCGGACAAAATCTTCTGTTCGATGCCATTGGGATAGCCAAGCGGGGTTTCCCAGCCGGTGTTCATGTCGAGGGTATGAAACTCGTCGTGCTTCTTATTGACAGCCATAGGGCTTCACCGACAGATTTTCGGCGTGAATTTTCCTCGCCGATTATGAGCTAGAACATTAGGCCACTGCAACTTTTGACCTCTGGCATCTTCATGCTACCGTCGATGTCAGAAGTGTTGTAGCGCGAAATGTAGTGGGATCGCTGCCGCGGCAATAAACAGCAGTCCGAGTATATGCCTGAAGAACGACGGGTATTGATTGCCGGAGGTGGGCCGGTCGGCCTGTTGTGCGGCTGGTTGCTCGGGCGTCGTGGCCTCCCGGTTCGAATATTCGACGTCAACGAAACTTTGCAACCGGATCCAAGGGCGGCCACGACCCATCCCGCCACGCTCGATTTGCTGGCCGAGGATGGACTCGCGGATGACATGGCGCGCGTCGGGCTGATAGCGCCGATCTTTCAGTTCTGGGATCGGCCAAGCTGCGAGAAGGTCGCCGAGTTCGATCACGCCATTCTCAAGAACGACACCGATCATCCATTCGTCGTCCAGTGCGAGCAGTTTAAGACTGCAAAGCTTATTCTTGAGCGTCTACGACAGCTATCCAATGTCGAGGTGCTGTTTTCGCACGAGGTGGTGGAGGTCAGGCAAACTGGTGATCTGGTCAGCGTTGATGTGCGTGGCTCCGACGGAGTTAAGAGTCATTCGGGCGCTTATTTGATTGGCGCCGATGGCGGACGCAGCGTTGTACGCAAGCAGAGCGATATCGCGTTCGACGGATTTACCTGGCCGGAACGATTCATTGTGCTCACCACGCCTTTCGATTTTGAAGCGGCTCATGGACTATGCTTCCGCAGCTACTTCGCCGACCCGGACGAATGGTGCAATTGCTTCAAGGTGTCGGCTGACGGCCCACCGGGGTTGTGGCGGACGGTTTATCCGGCCAATCCCGACCTGTCCGAGAAGCAGTTAATGAGCGATGCGGCCGTCCAGGAACGGATGCAAAAATTCTTTCCAGCGTCCCAACCCTACGAAATCGTTCACCGCAACCTCTATGTCACCCATCAGCGCGTCGCGGAAACCTTCCGTAAAGGCCGCGTGCTGCTCGCCGGCGATTCCGCCCATGTCAACAATCCGATCGGCGGTATGGGTTTGAACGGGGGCATTCAAGACGCCGCAAACCTTGCTGAAAAGCTTGCGGCCGTCTTGCTCGATAAGGCGCCTGATGCTCTGCTTGATCTTTACAGCTTGCAGCGGCGCACAGTGACGACCGAATTTGTGCAGGAGCAGTCGATCGCGAACAAAAAACGCCTGGAGGCGCGGGATCCGGAAACCCGCCGTCGCAATCTCGATGAACTGCGGGAAATCGCGGCGGATCAGGCGCGCGCCCGTCAGTTTCTGCTGCGAACTTCGATGATCGCAAGCCAACGGCGCGTTGCCGCCATGACGCTGACCGAGGCTTGACGATGCTCAGTCCCGAAATCGCGCCCCTGCCACAAGCCAGGCCGTTTGTTGCCGCCGCGGCGCAATTTTCCAGCCGACACGATACGCCGCGCGCCTATCTCGAACGCTGCCTTGATTCGTTCGCTGTCTGGGAGCCGAAAATCGGTGCGTTTGTTAATACCAATATCGATGGAGCACGAGCTGCCGCCGATGCGTCATCCAGGCGGTGGCGTGACAACAAGCCACTGTCGGCAATTGACGGTATGCCTGTTGGCATCAAGGACATCATTGAGACGGCCGACATGCCTACCGAAATGGGCTCACCGTTATTTGACGGTTGGCGCTCGGGACGCGACGCCGCGGCGGTCGCGGCGTTGCGCGAGGCGGGAGCGGTCATTCTCGGAAAGACAGTGACGACCGAGTTCGCTGCCACCGAGCCGCGCGGCACCCGCAACCCGTGGGACCTTGCTCGTACTCCGGGAGGGTCGAGCAGCGGTTCGGCCGCCGCCGTTGCCGCGGGTCTTGTCAGTGCGGCGCTCGGCACGCAGGTGATGGGGTCGATCGTCCGCCCAGCCAGCTACTGCGGCTGCGTCGGGTTCAAGCCGAGTGTCGGGGGCATAAATCGCGGCGGCAGCCACGATAACTTGAGCCAGAGTTGTATGGGTATTTTGGCTGCGACTCTTGAGGATGCTTGGCAGGTCGCCTCCGAAATTGCCATGCGCGCGGGAGGCGATCCGGGATATTCCGGCCTGATTGGGCCGCTGCACGTGCCGCCAGCAGCCAAACCGCGGCGGCTCGTCTTTCTTGAGACGGCGGGTTGGCAAGTTGCCAGTTCTGACGCGAAGCGGGCTCTGCAGGAATTGTTAGCCTGCTTATCGAGCGCCGGCGTGGACATTGTGACGCGACAATCCAAGCTGGTCGCTGCCGTGGAGGAGGCAATAGCAGATGCTCGCAGGCTGTCGGCACGGATCAATAGCTGGGAATCGCGCTGGCCCCTGAACACTTATCGCAGCCGCGATGCCGGCAAGCTGAGCCCCGCGATGCTCGCGCGCCTCGCGCAAGCAGAGGCCATGGGCCTCGACGAGTATCGCGCCGACCTCAACGAACGGACCCGTGTTCGCGCACTCTACAACAGCCTGGCTACGGAATGCGATTCCTGCGTGACGTTGGCGGCTCCGGCGGCTGCGCCGCTCGGCCTTGGTTCGACGGGCGATCCGGTGTTTGCAGTGCCATTCTCATTGCTTGGTGTGCCGGCAATTTCGCTGCCGCTCATGCACGAACAAGGCCTACCGCTCGGCCTGCAAGTGACCGGTTTCGAGGGAAAGGACGTGGCCGCCGTTGCAACCGCCGGCTGGATAGAAAAAACTATTGCAGGCCGTAATGCGCGCGAATGACAGCAACGAGTGACGGGGAGGAAGTCATGCGAACAACAATCACGGGATGCTTATACATTCTGGCAGTGGCCGCACTGACGGCGCTCATCATCGCCCCCGCCGACGCACAGGAATTAAAGCTTTGGCGTCACGGGGTTGTGGAAGCCAAGAGCGACGCCGGCATCGTCTTCATGGCAAGCAAACGCGGATTTGCGGAAAAGCAGGGCCTGAACATCGAGATCAAGCAATTCAAGGGCGACACTTTGGCGCTGAAGGCACTGCTGGCGGGGGAGTTGGACAGCTATGAAGGCAACCCGGGTTCGCCGATCATTGCGGCCTCGCGCGGCGCCGACATCAAGCTCATCGGCTGCTATTGGCCGGGCTTGACCTATGCCATCTATTCCAAGACGAGCATCAACGGCATCGCCGACCTCAAGGGCAAGACCTTGGCCATCTCGGCGCCGGGTGCCCTACCTGATCTCGTCGTGCGCGCGGTTCTAGCGGAGAACCATCTGTCGGCGGCCGATGTGAAGTTCACCATCATGGGCAGTGACGCCGATCGTTTCAAGGCACTCGCGGCCGGCATCGTCGATGCGGCGGCGGCATCCAGCGGGTTCGCTCCGGTGGCCAAGAAAGCCGGCGTCAAGCTGCTCGTTCACGCGATCGAAGCCGTTCCGAACTACGTTCGTTTCTGCATCTATTCGACTGGAAAGACGCTGGCTGCGCGCAACGATGACGCTGCGCGCTTCCTTGCCGCCGAAATGGCCGGATTTAGTCATGCTCTTGCCAACCGCGACCAGACGATCGAGCTGACGCGCGAGGTCACGCATGCTCAACCGGACAATCTGCTGGCGGCTTTCACCTTCGATGAAGTGAAAAAATATTCCGCCGTTGATCCGAACATGCCGATCCCAATGAACAAGCTCGCCTGGTTGCGCGATCTGCTGGTGACGACGGGCAACCTCACCAAACCGGTCGACCTCGACAAATTTGTCGACGCCGATGTCAGAACCAAAGCGTTACAAATAGCCAAGTAGCAGACGAAACAGGACCAGCTCACGCGTCCGCGATCGTTTTCGATGATCTGCCGAAACAGATGACGAGGGGCTTAGGGCGATGAAGCTTGCCGTGCCCGACATGATTTCGAACTCGTATTTCCCGGCTATTGCCGCGATCGAGCTTGGATTCTTCAAGAAGGAGGGGCTCGACGTCGAGCTCGAGCTCATTTTTCCGGTCGACAAGGCCTATGCCGCGTTGCACTCGGGTGCGGTCGACTTCGTTGGCGGGTCCGCTCATTCGGCGCTCGCCGGCTTTCCAGAGTGGCAGGGCGTCAAGCTGCTCTGCGCGCAGGCGCAAGGCATGTATTGGTTTCTTGTCATGCATAAGGACCTGAAGGCCCGGCGAGGTGACCTCGAGGTGGTGAAGGGCCGCAATATCGGAGCAGCACCCTGGGTCGATATGGGACTCCGCCGGCTTCTCGTTGAGGCCGGCTTTGATTTCGACCGGGACCGCGTGAAGATCGCGCCGGTTCCGGGTGCGACTGGTCAAAGTATTAATTTCGGGCTTACCGCGGCCAAAGCGCTCGAGGATCGCAAAATCGATGGCTTTTGGGCCAACGGCATGGGTGCGGAGGTGGCTGTACGCCGCGGCGTCGGAACGGTCGTGCTCGATGTGCGCCGCGGCGATGGCCCGAAACCTTGTTTCAACTATACCATGGCGTCGATAGCGACGAGCGACCGCGTGATCGAGCGGTTGCCGACAGTCGCGCCTGCTGCCGTTCGGGCGATTGCCGCGACGCATGCCGCATTGAAAGAAGATGTTACGCTTGCGACCAAGATCGGGCGCAAGCTGTTTCCGCCGGCAGAGGCGGAGTTGATTGCCGAGTTGATCAGGCGAGATCTTCCCTACTACGAAACCACGATCTCACCGGACTTCGTTGCCGGAATGAACCAATTCGCACGCGATGTCGGAATTCTGTCAGGTCACGTGCCTTACGACGCGATTGTCGCTACAACGCATTGAAGGCGTCGATGACTGGCGATCTTTCCACCCCGTGCTCTTAGGCATGTATCGAATGCTTCGTTTGATGGTTGCTGACGTCGACTCGCCGTCATATTTCGTGGCCACCGCCGCGGTTGAACTCGGATTCTTCAAGCAAGAGGGAATCGATATCGAACTTGAGCTCGTTTACGGGGCGAGAAGCGGACCCGAGCATCTGCGCGACGGCGCGCTGCATTTTTTCGGCGGTCCAGCCTACGCCGCGACTCGAACGTTTCCCGCCTGGAAGGGCGCCAGGCTCTTGTGTGCGCTCGCTCAATACTCCTACTGGTTCATGGCTGTCCGCACCGATCTCGGCGTTAAACGCGGCGATATGAATGCCATCAAAGGACTGCGGATTTCGTCGTCGACAGCATTTCCTAACATGGCTCTCAAGTACATGTTGGCCGAAGCGGGGATCAATCTTGAACGGGACAAGGTTGAGATCGTTCCGAGCCCGACCACCGGCAAAAACGAACTGTGGCGCGGCCATGATGGTGTCGATGCGATCGAGCGAGGCGCAGATGCTTATTGGGGCAACGGCATGCGCGCCGCAATCGGCGAGAAGCTCGGTGTGGCAAAGATCCATCTCGATCTGCGGCGGGGCGACGGCCCGCCGGGCGCGCGCTTTTATAATTTTGCGGCGCTGACCACGACCGACCGGTTCATTAACGAGCAACCGCAAGCCGCCGCTGCCGCAGTGCGCGCAATCGTAAGGACCCAACGGGCGCTCAAGGCGGATCCTTCTCTCGCCACGGAGGTGGGCGCTCGGCTCTTTCCGGCGGAAGAGGCTTCGTTGATCGGAGATCTGGTGGCGCGAGATGCGCCCTTCTACGATGCAAGCATTTCGCAGGAAGCGGTCGATGGGCTGAACAAGTTCGCTGCTGCAAACGGGTTGACCTCTCAGCCGGTCCCCTACGACCAATTGGTCGCCCCTCCATTTATTCGACAATTCTGGAACGAATAGATTAGCGTCCCGAGGACGTAAACCGCTCCGCCGGCGGTGCGATCTCTGTCACTAGGTCGCGTACTAATTTCTTATTGGACAGCGGCGTCAGCGTCATCTCTCGCGGTTGTAGCCGCTCGGTGCAGGCGTAGACGGTCTTGCCGTCGACTTCGATCATGCACTCCTTGCAGGCGTTGGCATTGATGCAGGAGAAGCGGATCGCCAGGCTCGGATCGCGATTGACTCTAATCCAGCGTAGGCCGTCAAGGACGGACTGTCCTGGCTCGAACGGAACTTCATATGTTTCCCAGCGGCTGGCATCCACATCGAAGCCGCGCCGAATCTTGAGAGTCGCAGTTTCGCTCATGAAGCGACCGCCGCCGCTGCCGGCGCCCCCGACAATACGACGCGGCCATCGCGTAACCTGACGTATTGATTGACCGCCCACTCCGGCGCCGTATGCGGGTGATCGTCACGCTGGTGCGCGCCACGTGTCTCCCTGCGGCTGAGCGCGGCTTCGACGACGGCGCGGGCCACCAGCAGCATATTGCGCAGGTCAAACCAATCAACTCGCTGCATGTCGAAGCGGCCACCGTCGCCAAGAGGGGCATCACCCAGTTCGCCAGTCAGCCGGTCGATGGTCTTGAGCGCACGAATGAGGCCCGCTGCGTTTCGCAATGCGCCGACATCGTTCTGCATTGTGGTCTGAAGCGTCTGCACCGCCTCGGCAGTGTTAAAATCGCGCTTCGGTGCAGTGGCGAGTACAACATCAAGCGCCGGCTGTGCAGTGTCAGGGATCTGCTGCGCTCGCATCCGGTTGGCAAACTGAGCTGCGCTGCGACCGGCGCGACGACCGAATACGAGAGCTTCCGTGATGGCGTTACCGGAAAGCCGATTAGCCCCGTTGGCGCCGCCAACAACTTCCCCGGCCGCGAATAAGCCTGGTATTTCCGTCTGCATATGCACATCGGCCGCAATGCCGCCCATGTGATAATGGGCAATCGGCGCGACCTCGACTGGCATCTTGGTGAGGTCGATATTGTTCGCGGCAAGCCGATCGATCACTGGACCGAAGGCGGCGCGCAAAGCGGCTTCGGAGCAGTGCTGGAAGCTAAGGTACACGCCGCCATGCGGCGAGCCACGGCCGGCATCGACTTCTTTCATGATTGCGTAGCTGCCGACGTCCCTTGTGACAACGTATTTGCCTTCCTCCACCACGCCGTAGTTCTGTGTGAACTCTTCCATTTGATTGTTGAGCAGCCGCCCGCCGAGCTTGTAGCGGAACGGGTCCCACATGATCGGATCCATGCCGATGAGGCGAGGCGCGAGATGGCCAATGGGAAAAAATTGGACAAATTCCATATCGACGAGTGAGGCGCCCGCGCGAAGCGCCAGCGCATATCCATCACCGCCCATATTGGCCGATGCACTATTGCGTCGATAAAGCCTTGTGAGGCCGCCGGTTGCCAGGATCGTCGCCTTGGCCGAAAGGATGACCGGGGCGCCGGAACCGAGATGCCAAGCAACGGCGCCTGCGATGCATCCGTCCGAGCGTATAAGATCAACGATGCACAGATCGCCCGCCTTTCGGATGCCGTCTGTTCGGTTCACCACGGTCCGCAGTGTCTTGGACACCGCAGGTCCGGTATTCAGGAAATCCACATAGACGCAGCGCGGGCGGTCATGCCCAGGTGCCATGGCCTGCACAATGCAGCCGTTCTTGCGCGCCCAGCCAACGCCCCAATCGTCCATGGCGCGAATGCAGTCTGGCCCGTCCTCGCACAGCAAACGCGCTAGCGGTTCGTTGCAAAGGCCACGGCCGGCGGCCAACGTATCCTGATAATGGTAGCTCCAATGGTCCGCCGTCGCGGACCCCAGCGCGACCGCCACCGTCATTTGTGCCATCACCGTGGCGCCACCCCGGCCGACCAAGCTTCGGTCAGCGAGCAGGACGCGACAGCCCGCGCGTGCGGCCTCGATGGCCGCATACATTCCGGCGGCTCCCGATCCAATCACGAGAACATCGGTTTCAGCGCGGATCGGTTCATGCACCATACGCACGACTATGCAGAGCGACCACGGCGTTTTCAAGCAGCAACAAAATAGCCAGTTCGTGCGAGAATAACTGATGTGTCCGCCATTGGAACAAAGCGGACATCGCAACGTCGCGAGCTAATGCTCTGCTTTCTACATTTCTGAACGCTTACAGTGCCGGTAACATGTGTCGCGTTCTTGGTGACATTGCGAACGATGGCGGCGTTCGGGGCAAGCGTTGACACCTCGTTCACCGGGGCAGCCGCCGAGCCGGCGCGGGTTGAACAGACATCAATCTGTTTCGCGAGCGTGCGCGCATCTTGCTCGTCGACGACGGTGCGACTGTGCGCGAACGTGTTTTCTCGTGGCAAGATCGCGATAGAGAGCGGTACGCCAGGAGTAGGTGGCGGAGGGAGTGGGATTCGAACCCACGTTACGGTTTCCCGTAAACACGCTTTCCAAGCGTGCGCCTTCAGCCAC
>Ga0207693_10002580_pt1 | contig 15743 bp, 7 predicted proteins | sample LARL81metaG_FD_184347 | JGI IMG/M metagenome (GOLD analysis project Ga0207693, IMG submission 184347) | Corn, switchgrass and miscanthus rhizosphere microbial communities from Kellogg Biological Station, Michigan, USA - LAR L8-1 metaG... | ecosystem: Host-associated > Plants > Roots >...
CAGATGCCGATTTTAATGTCTCGTTTGGTCGAGCGAGTGTGATAAACCGCGCCGCACGCGCAAACGATATCGGTCTCTTGATAATCGGGATGAATGTCCGCCTTCATATTGAAAAACGAGCGCAAAAAGTAGTCCTAAAACCGTTAATTCGCAAGTGATGACGACAGTTAAAGATCCAATTCTAACGGCCTGGGAAAGGATGCGCGCCAACAACCGCGATCGCGCTGCCATCTTCGATTCACAGGGAAAAGTCGCGCGCACATTTCTCGAAATCGAAGACCGTGCCCGTCAATTTGCGGACGAGTTGGAAAGGATCGCGCCCGGTCAGGTTCTTGCCATCCAAATCGGGAACCATCCGGATTGGTTATCACTGTTTCTGGCTTGCTTGCGAAAACGGATCGTCGTTCTACCACTGGAGCAAACGATCAGCGACGAGCAACGGCAAAACGCGTTTCGATTGTGTCAGGTTGCCGGCTTCGCAACTCTGTCATCCCGAGCGGAAAATGCCAGTCAGGCGCGAACCGAGGAATCCCGATGTGTAATCTTTAAGGTAACTTCAGCGGGATCCCTCGGCTTCGCTCGGGATGACGGACTTGCGTTGTTGAAATTGACCTCGGGCACGACAGCAGCAGCACGGGCAATCCGTTTTCGCAGCGAGCAGCTCTTGGCAGATTGCCAGAACATTTGCGAGACGATGGGGATCATCGATCGCGACGTGAACTTCGGGGTTATTCCCATTTCGCATTCGTATGGCTTCAGCAATTTATTGACGCCGCTGATTGTGCGCGGCGTTTCCCTCGCGCTTAGCAATGACCGAATCCCGCGTGCCATCATCGATGGCTTGGCTGCGAGTCGTGCCACCGTTTTTCCGGGAATGCCAGTGTTCTACCAATCCTTTTGCGAGATGAATGAGCCCCCGCTATTGCCGGACCTGCGACTTTGCATTTCGGCGGGCGCACCATTGCCGGTGGAGACCGAGCAAGCGTTTCGTGAAAAATTCCGACGCGAAATTCACTCGTTTTACGGTGCGTCGGAATGTGGGGGGATTTGTTATGTCCGCGAAGCGCAGCCAATCCCAGGATTTGTGGGTGAAGCGATGTGTGGCGTTGCGCTCGAATTGGTCGATCCCGAAGTCTCGAATTCGCTCATCCGGGTGCGAAGCCGGGCGGTGGCTGACGGTTATTTCCCCGTCCTCGACGAAGACAAACTAGGGCACGGCATCTTTGTCCCGGACGATTTGCTGGAGAAAACAGCGCGTGGTTATCGCATCGTCGGACGCAGCTCCGACTTAATTAATGTTGCCGGCAAAAAAGTGCATCCTGCGGAGGTGGAAGCGGAAATCCTGCGCTGCGATGGAGTGCGGGAAGCGATCGTTTTCGGCCGTGAATCGGAGCGCCGGAATCAGGAAGTCGTAGCCTGCGTGGTCGCGAAAGGTCTCACCGAGGGAGAACTACTGGCTCATTGCCGGGCGCGGCTAAGCAGTTGGCAGGTGCCGCGCCGCATTTATTTCGTCGAAGCGATTCCAGTCAATGAAAGGGGCAAGACCAGCCGGCGGGAACTGGCCCTGCGGTATCCCGTTTCTCGCTCAGCCTAATGGACTTTTGAAAAACATAACTGACGTGCGCGAAACGGCTCGGAACATCGAGCTGTCCCGCGCGTGCGCCCGGCCCCGAAAGCTTTCGGCTGTTGGGGTCTCAACGGGTTGCAAACCCGCTAAGCACATTGACTGCAAGTCTATGTTCCGAACCGCTAAGTCGAGCGAGAAAATGCTTTTCATTTGTCGAGAACCATAAATTGTTAGAGGAGGCGCGCAGTCCACCGGCTGTCAGCGGCCGCGCCTCTTTACCCCGTGAAAAAATCTCCCGCCCGAAAGTATAAAAGCGAAGAGCGTTTTCTCGTTTTGGAATCGGACGAGACGTTGCTCTCCTCGATTTTGTCCGGCCTCCACCAGGTCGCTCCGGACGCGGTCGTGGACGTGGCCCGCGACGTGGACGAGGCCGATCGGATCGCGGCCGATAATCCTGTGGCACTGTTCGTCCTCGACCTTGATGCCGCTTCGGAGCCGGATGTTGTGCGTGACTTGCGAGCCCGTCATCCGAAGGCGCAGGCAATTGTCTTGACCTCGGCGGACGCCAAATCCGAAGGAATGGATGACGCTCGTTTGTTAGAAAAGCCCTTTGCCGACTCAGATTTCCTGGATCTTGCGCAGACGCTCTTGCGGCCGGGCGAGGAGGCGGCGAGACGGCAGCGCGTTCTGGTGATCGACGACAGCCTCATGATGCTGAAATTCGTGGGGGAAATTCTCACGGGAGCGAACTACGAAGTGGCCACGGCCGGAACTGCGCAGGAGGGGTTGCAAGCTACCCGCCAGCAAAAGCCGGATTTAATCCTGCTCGATTATTTGCTGCCCGACCTGCGTGGTGATGAATTGAGTAAGCAGTTGAGCTCAGACAAGTCAACGGCAGATGTTCCAGTGGTTTTTATGTCCGGCTTCGGCGGGGATCTGGAAAATGCACAAGACCGGTCCGAGAATGTGTTGGGAATTCTGAACAAACCGTTTACAACTGATAGTCTATTAAGAACAGTGGAGGAAAACCTGTTGAAAGTCCCGGGAGAAGAAGGAGCCGAGCCGGCCGTGCACTCGGAGTTTACCAGTGAAGTGGGGCCGGAGCAGGAGGAGGCGCCGGCGGTCGAGTCTTCGCCGCCGTGGAACGAACCGGAGCCTGCTTTGTTACAAGCAGATGAGCAAAGTAGTTTTGGCAATCCGGAATTCGCCCAGCAGTCCCAACCTGCGCTTTTCGAGTCCGGGTTGGGTAGGAATGTCTATTTTTCCGGCGAGACCCCATTCTTCTCCTTCAGCCGCGCGCTGCGAATAATTGGTCAGGAAAACTTGACCGGCACCCTGCGTTCTGCCGGCGCCAGAGACAATGTCGATCTATATGCTCGCGGAGGAAAAGTGGTGCTGGTCACGACCCGCGACGGCGAAGCTTACTGCGCTGAAGCGCCGGTCACTTTGGTAAATATTGATTCGGAGCGGGTAAGGGAAGCGCGGGAAACACAATCACAAACCGGCTGCCCATTGTTCATTACTCTGGCACGGGAAGATTTGATTCTGCGCGATCCGACCCAGCAATTGGTCCAGCACTATGGCCAAAAACTTTTCGCCCAACAGTGGAGCGCCCCGCGGGTCCGTTTCGCATTTGAACAAACCACGGAGCTGCCCGACTTCACCAGCGAGATCCCGGCCGATGACGATGTCGAGCATTGGATGTTGAGCACGCTTCGGTTCGTCCAGGCTCAGGACGTTGCTGAAAAAGCCAATTACGATCCAGAATCGATTCCCGCCTACACCCGGGACGGTTTTGAACGCGTACAAAAATTGCGGCTCACCGTGGCCGAAGCGCAGTTCGCCTCGCAATTCAACGGCGCCCGTTCTATTGCCCAGATTGCGCGGAATCTGCGGCTGGATTTAAGATTCGCTCGCCTGACGCTGTTCCGTTTCGTCGAACTCGACATCGTTGAATGCTGGCCCCCGGCTGCTTCCGAAAAAGCGGAGCGCGGCGGCCTTTTCAAACGTTTTCTCGGCCGAAGCGGCGAGTAACGCTCCTGCCGGGAGGGTGCGATGAAACGCAACGTTCTCGTCGTCGATATCGGTGGCACTCACGTCAAGCTCATGATGTCGACCGGAGACAAATTGAAATTCGATTCCGGTCTGGACATGGCGCCGCACGATTTCGTGAAGAAATTTCACCAGATCACGGCGGATCTTAAATTTGCCGCCGTTTCAATCGGTTTTCCATCGGTCGTACGCGATGGAAAAATCGTGAAAGAACCGAAACATCTCAGCAAAGGATGGATCGGATTCAATTTTGTTCGCGCGCTCAAAAGGCCTGTTCGGGTCATTAACGACGCCGCCATGCAGGCGCTTGGCAGTCACGTTCGCGGGCGGATGCTTTTTCTGGGGTTAGGCACAGGTCTCGGTGCCGCACTCGTCTGGAACAACAATCTCATGCCGCTGGAGCTTGGTGATCTTCCCTATCGTGAGCATCGCAAGATTGAAGACTGGTTAGGCAAGGACGGACTCGAGGAACTCGGCGAAAAAGCGTGGCGGAAAGAAGTGATTTACTGCGTGATGCAGCTCAAACTTTCGTTTGTCGCCGATACCGTCGTGCTCGGCGGAGGCAATGTGAAAAAAATGACGCGATTACCGCGCGGAGTAAAGGGGGGCGACAACCGCAACGCTTTCCTGGGCGGTTGTCGTTTGTGGGAAACCAATCGAAGCACGGGAGAACCTCGCTGGCGAATCCTATAGCGATTTCACCAGAAAGAAGCACGGGCTCTGCGGATTAGGTGTAAAATGGAACGATTTGCCCTAGATTTCGCTTCCGCTCCGCCTCCCTACCGTCGAGTTTGAGCAACGACGTGGGTCCTTCGTTTCCTGTATCCGCAATATCAGCGTCATCCGCGGTTGTCTGAGATTTTATCAGCGAGGTAAGTCGCAAAGTAGCCGCGATAACGCGCCTGGAGTTCTGGTCGCTGCCAGTCTTTGCCGGTTAACACGCGACGGCAATTCGCGGAACCGCAAGTGCATTCTGTTTCGTAGGTGTCATCATCGGTCATGCACCAGTCGTGGGTTATTTCCTCGCCGGCCCGAATATCGCGCAGCGCCACAAAGATAATGTTACCGCGCAGTCCCAGATTGGGATCACAGGAATGATTACTGTAGAGCATGGAACCTCCCCGTTCATCCGCTGTAACCGGGGCGATAAACAGGTCGTCGGCAATCTGAATCTCCACCGGGCCAAGTTTCGGTGCGACTTCGCGCTCCAGAAAATCGCGGCTGACGATGTGACCGCCCTTGATCATGACGATCTCGCCCTTGCCAATGTCGGCAGTGGCAAATAACCCTTTGCCGTGAATCGGACTTTGTCGCACTTCCGTTTTAGGGGAGCGCCAGGAGAGCGGAATTTCGTTCACTAAGGTTGATTGTTACTATCGAGCAAATCGAAAAGGAAATGAGAACCGCAATGCAACCCGAGAAAGTCGTTGCAGTGGCAACGAATCTGGAAACCAGGAAACCTGCATGCTTTTTGTGGTTTCCTGCCTTCCAGATTGTAGGGAAATTATAGCAATTACGACTGCTTGCTCGCCGAGCGGCGAAACGACCGCGGCTGCGGCATAGCAGGCCGTTGACACCTCATCTTAGGGGCGGTTCACCCGAAACGGCGCCGTTGGCGCCTAAAAGAAACGCTCGAGAGCGCCCCTAAAACCTGAAGCCCGGCTTGGCTTGCTGCTGTTGCGAAGCATCCGGCGCGTCCGGATTCGTTTCGCCAGGAACCGTTTCCTGCGTTTTCGCCGCCTCCGAGGCTTTGAATTCCTCATCGGTAGCGCAAGCGCCAAAGATCATCGTGCCGCAAGTGAGGAGAATCAGACACAAGTTTTTCACGCCCACATAAATAACAGGCGCTCTCCCGATTTCCAGCAGAGGTACCGGTTTTCGGAACTGGCGAAACTCTGGTTACGCGGGGACAGCTTCGTTACTTGCACAGTAAGTTTCGAAAAGGGCGCTGCTGATTTCGGCTAATCGCTTTTGGGTCAGGGTCAGGTATTCGTGCAACCCGTATTCGAAGATGTGGCCGATGGTGGCGAAATCGAGGTCGTATCGCAGCCGCCCGGAAAGTCGTTCCGCTTCGTTGGCGTAATGCGTTTCCGGTGAACCGGAGATGCGATGGAGCGCGGCATCGAGCGATTCGACGCTAAAACGGATGGAGCGCGGAAAATGGGGATGTGTGATCAAAAACGCCGCTACTTTCCAAGGTGCGACCTGGCCCACGTATACTTTGCGGTAAGCCTCGAGCGCGCTGCACGATTTCAAAACCGACATCCATTGAACAGTATCGATGTTGCCGCCGACTCTTTCTCCCGACGGCAGAAGCAGATGATATTTCACATCGAGAATCCGAGAAGTGTTGTCGGCGCGCTCAAGTGATTTTCCAATGCGAATGAAATCCCAGCCTTCGGCATGCGTCATGGTTGCGTCCGCGACTCCCTGCACCAGGTGCGATCCGGTGATGATGCGACGAAAGAATTCATACGGGCTCAAACGCAGCATCTTTTTGCCGGTCTCGCCGTTAACGAAAAGAAAGAGGCGATTGATGTGCTCCCACATCTCGCTCGAGATTTGTTCCCGCACTGTGCGGGCATTCTCGCGCGCCGCTGCGAGACAGGAGTAAACCGAGTTCGGATTCTTTCGTTGCAGACAAATGAAATCGATCGCGGCCTGGCCATCGGGGTTTTGATAAAGCGAAGTGAAAAGCTCATTCACTTCCAGGGAGCTAATGATCGGATTCCACTGTTGCTGGGTGTCGGGGTCGCGCGTGTTCTCAAGGTCCAGGAGCAGCTGCAAATTGACATCGGCAATGCGGGCGTTGTTTTCCGCCCGCTCGATGTAGCGGCTCATCCAGAAAAGGGAATCAGCAACGCGACTCAGCATACCGAATTGGAGCGGTGGAGTAAGGGAGTAATGGGAGAGACGATTATGAGCGGGAGCAAGAGTATGAGCATGATTGAAAGCATCACTCCATTACTCCACCGAAGGCTCCTCCTCGAGGACCCATGTGTCTTTGCTTCCGCCGCCCTGTGAGGAATTCACCACCAATGAACCTTCGCACAGCGCCACCCGGGTCAGCGCGCCGGGAATGATTTTGATTTTCTCTCCCGATAGAATGTAGGGGCGCAAATCAACATGTCGCCCGCGAATCACATCATCGTCGAACGCGGGCGAGCGCGAGAGCGGAACGATGGGCTGGGCAATGTAGTTACGCGGTTCCTTTTGGATGCGTTTCCGAAATTCTTCGCGCTCGGCTTCGCTCGAATGCGAGCCGACCAGCATGCCGTAGCCCCCACTTTCATTAGCGGCTTTGACCACGAGCTTCTCGAGGTTCTCCAAAATGAAGGCGCGGTCGCTTTCGTTCGAGGCCAGATAAGTCTCGACGTTGGGCAGGATCGCGTCCTGATCCAAATAGTAGCGGATCATTTTCGGTACGAAGTGATAAATGACTTTGTCGTCGGCGACGCCGGTGCCGATGGAATTCGCCAGGCTGACATTTCCTTTTTGGTACGCGTCGACTAATCCCGGAACGCCAAGTCCGGAATCTTTCCGAAAAACTTTGGGATCGAGAAAATCGTCGTTGATCCGGCGATAAATGACGTCGACCGGCTGCAAGCCTTTGGTCGTGCGCATGAAAATTTTTCCGTCGTGCGCGATGAGGTCGCGGCCTTCCACAATTTCGATTCCCATCGAGCGGGCGAGAAATGAATGCTCGAAATAAGCGGAATTGTAGATGCCCGGTGTCAGAAGCACGACAGTGGGATTCGTTGTTCCTGCGGGCGCGATGTATCGAAGAACGTTGAGCAGTTCCTGGCTGTAATCTTCGACCGGCCGGACCCGATGTTGGGCGAAGAGATTTGGAAAAACACGGCGCATGACCTGCCGATTTTGAATGACATAGGAGACGCCGGACGGGCAGCGGGCGTTGTCCTCCAGCACCAGAAAATTACCATCCCGATCGCGCACCAGATCGGTACCGCAAATGTGAATGTAAATGTTTTGCGGGACGTTGAACTGCATGAACTCCGGCCGGAAATGCGCCGCCTGCCAGACGTAATCCTTGGGAATCACGCCATCGCGCAGAATCGATTGGCCGTGATAGATGTCGTGCAGGAAGAGGTTGAGCGCGGTGATTCGCTGTTCCAAACCGCGTTCGATTTTCTCCCATTCCGCGGCGGAGATAATTCGCGGAATCAGATCGAAGGGAAAAATTCTCTCGGTCCCTTGCGCATCGCTATAAACAGTGAAAGTGACGCCCTGGCGCAAAAGAGTGAGCGCAGCCAACTCACGTTTGCGGTCGAATTCGTCTTTCTTCAGCTCGGTGAAACGTTGCAGCAATCGCTCGTAATGCGGGCGGGCCTTTCCCGGCGCACCAAACATTTCGTCGTAGAACTCGCCGGTATCGTACTTGGCGAAGAATTCGATCACGAAATCACTGTGTCGCCGCCTCTACGGCTCGCGACAGCTTCCCTCAGTGCAGCAGCATTTCCATTTTTTGTCGCCAAAACCTCTCGCAAAAATGGCGCGGTCCGGCTGGTGCGGTTTTTTGCAACCTGCTCCGGCGTTCCGGCGGCGACGATTTCGCCGCCGGCATCGCCCGCTTCCGGACCGATATCGACGATGTAATCCGCTTCCGCAATGACAGTAAGGTTATGTTCGATCACGATAACTGTGTGACCGTCATCCACGAGGCGGTGCAGCAAATTGAGCAGCAATTCCACGTCGGCCATGTGCAGGCCAATCGTCGGCTCTTCTAAGAGGTAGAGCGTCGACTTCGGTTTGCGCATTTTACGAATCCGCTCGTGCTGTGCACGCCCGATTCCGCGCGTAAGTTCCGTTGCGAGCTTCAGTCGTTGCGCTTCGCCGCCGCTCAAGGTCGGGCTCGGCTGCCCCAGCTTCAGATAGCCAAGTCCTGTATCGACCAGTAACGAAAGCGAACGCGCGATTTTGGGATTAGCTTTAAAAAATTCGGCCGCTTCTTCGATCGTCATTTCCATGACGTCGCCGATTGATTTTTCGTGGTAGAGTACTTCGAGGGTCTGCGGGTTGTAACGTTTCCCGCCGCAATCCTCACATGGCACGTAAGTGCTCGGCAGAAAATTCATCTCCAGTTTGATGATGCCCTGCCCCTTGCACGATTCGCAGCGGCCGCCTTCGGCGTTAAAGGAAAACCGGCTCGCGCTGTAACCGCGCATCCGCGCTACCGGCACCTGCGCGTAAAGATTCCGCATTTCATCGAAAACCTTGATGTAGGTCGCCGGGGTGGAGCGCGAAGTTTTGCCGATGGGCGATTGATCGACTTCGTAAACGGCATCGATCGTTTCCATCCCGTCCACGCGCTCGAACAGCTCGCCCGCGCGTTGGCGTTTTCGATTTAGTTGCTCGAGCACCGCCGGCAAAAGGACTTCCCCCATCAAAGTCGATTTCCCGCTGCCAGAAATGCCGGTAATGACCGACAACCGTCCGACGGGAAATTTCACCTCGACGTTTTTGAGATTGTTCGCGCGCGCGTTTCTGATTTGGATCCAGCCCTCAGGATTGCGCAGACTTCGGCGCGACTTGCGAAGGGGGTGGCAGAGAGGTGTTTTCAGACAACGACCGGTCACGGAATTTTTCGCACGCTCGATCTCCGGCAGCCTTCCAGTGGCAACGACTTCGCCACCGTGAGTCCCGGCGCGCGGGCCGAGATCGATGATGTGATCGGCGCGCCGCATGGTTGCTTCATCATGCTCAACAATGACGAGCGAGTTCCCTTTTTCACGCAGCGCGGTCAGAGTTTCGAGCAGACGTACATTATCGCGCGGATGTAATCCGATGGTTGGCTCATCCAGGACGTAGAGAACGCCGCGCAAATTCGAGCCGAGTTGCGCCGCCAGACGGATGCGTTGCGATTCGCCGCCGCTCAAGGTCTTGGCGGACCGGCCTAACGACAAATAGCCCAGTCCAACATTGTCCATGAATCGGAGACGCTGCACGATTTCCGGAATCAGCTCACTCGCGATCGTCTTTTGCTTGCCCGCGAATTTCAAACGGTCGATTTTTTTTGCCGCCGCGCTGGCCGAAAGCGCGGTAAAATTGTCGATCGTCATGTTTTGCACCCGGACGTGACGCGCGATCGGATTCAGCCGCGAGCCGTGGCAGGCGGGGCAAATTTGCGACTCGCTGTCGTCGATCCATTCCGATTCCCGTTCAGCGGCAAGTTCATTTTCGATGACTGAGTCACCATCGTCGTTCTCGCCCATCTGCAGGGGTTGATTCCAGATTTCTCCAAACCCGCCGCATTCCCCGCAGGCTCCGTGCGGCGAATTGAACGAGAACAATCGCGGATCGAGTTCTTCAAATGCACGACCGCATCGCGGACAACTCATTTCCGTGCTAACAACGGTGACTCGGTTCTTCGCATCGATGAGCCGCGCGGTGCCACGGCCGATATCGAGCGCGCGCTGGCTGAGGTTGCGCGCCTTAGCGATGCGTTTTTTGTCGATCACGCCGACAACGACATCGATGCTGTGTTCCTTGAAGCGCTCAAGCTTTCGGAACTTTGCGACTGGAATGAACTGCCCATCGACGAAGAGCGTGTCGAATCCGTTGCGCTCCGCCCAGCGCGCAACGTCGGTGTGAAATCCCTTGCGCGCTTTCACCAGCGGCGCCAGCACCTTGAGTGGACCGCGGCGCGCCGCCGCTTCCATTTGTTTCACGATTGCGGCGAGCGTCTGTTTCTCGACCGGCAAGTTACAATCCGGACAAAACTGCGTGCCGGTTTTGGCGAAGAGCAATCTGAGGAAATGATAAACCTCCGTTACGGTCGCCACGGTTGATTTGCCCCCGCCGCGGGTGACGCGCTGCTCGATCGCGACGCTGGGAGGCAATCCTTCCACCAGATCGACGTCCGGTTTTTCCAGTTGCTCAACGAATTGCCGCGCGTAGGGCGACATACTGTCGAGAAATCGACGCTGACCTTCCGAGAACAGAATATCGAAAGCCAGCGTTGATTTCCCCGACCCGCTCAGCCCGGTGATGACCACCATCTGATCGCGCGGAATCGCAACATCGATGTTTTTTAAATTGTGCTCGCGCGCGCCGTGGACTTGGATGGCTCCGTTGGGCATACTGCTAATGCGTCGATCGGGGAGCGCGAGCACTCTACGCTCGTCCAGCTCGGACCTCGCATCATCCTCCGGCCCTCTGCCGGAGGGTTCCTCCGCAACGCGAAGAGCGAGTTCGTCGCTATCATCGTATCCGTACGCAGCTTGAATGGTTCCCGGCAGAATGCCCGCGCTCCCCTTTTCCAAGACCATGCGCAAAACCTTTCCGGTATGCGAGCGCTCAATCTTCGCGACTTGCTCCGGTATCCCAGCCGCGACGACTTCGCCGCCCTCGTCTCCCGCCTCTGGTCCCAGATCGATGATCCAGTCGGCACATTTAATCACTTCGAGATTGTGCTCGATTACGACCAGCGAATGCCCGGCGTCGATGAGCCGCTGGAACAACTGCAACAACATCGCGACGTCATCGAAGTGCAGGCCGGTAGTCGGTTCGTCGAAGATGAAGAGATTTCCAAGAGGTTTTTCTGTAGAGGCAGCCGTGCCGGCTGCACGGTTTTTGCTTGCAGGCGACACGCCTGTCATCACAGATTTGTCAGTGAGGTGACTAACGAGCTTTAGACGCTGCGATTCGCCGCCGGAAAGAGTATTCAGCGGCTGTCCAAGTCGCAGATACCCGAGCCCGACTTCTTCTAACACTCCCAGCGGATCAGACAACTTTTCGCGGTCGCCAAGTTGCGCGAACCAGGCGGCCGCTTCCGTCACCGTCAACTCGAGGACATCGTGAATAGATTTTCCGTGCACTCGAATCTTGAGCACATGCGGTTGGAAGCGTTTGCCCTCGCATTCCGAGCAGCGGACAAACAAGTCGCTCAAAAATTGCATCTCGATTTTCTCGAACCCCGTCCCGTTGCAGCGTTCGCAGCGGCCGGTGCCAGAGTTGAAGGAAAACGCACTCGCGGTCAGTCCCTGGGCCTGGGCTTCCGGCGTGGCGGCAAACAGTTCGCGCACCCGATCATAAAGTCCGAGATACAAAATCGGGGTTGAACGCGGTGTCCGCGCCAGTGGCGATTGATCGACCATCACGATCTCTTCGAACCGATGTGCGCCGGTCACGGATTGGCACGCGCCCGGCTCGTGCTCACTGACCTGACCTTTGGCCCGCAAAAGATTCCGATACAGCACGTCCTGAATAAGGGTCGATTTTCCAGAACCGGAAACCCCGGTGACGCAGGTAAAAACGCCAAGCGGAATTTCGACGTCGACGTTTTTCAAGTTGTGCTCGGTCGCGCCGGTGATCTTGACGACCGATGAAAACTTTCGACGCGATTTGGGGAGCGGTATCGATTTGTTGCCGGTGAGGTAATCGCGCGTGAGCGATTGGTGGATCGGCCGCTTCGTGGGCGATGCTAATTCAGAAACTGCGAAGCGGCTCTTGCTAGATCGCCGCGCGATTATCTTCGGCATCTTCCGCGGAGCGGCCGATCCACCTAGAAATCCGCCCAGTTCGCCGCTAAACACCAACTCTCCGCCGCATTCACCGCGGCCGGGACCGATGTCGATCAAGTTGTCAGCAGCGCGAATGATTTGTTCGTCGTGCTCGACGACTAGCAAAGTATTGCCTTTGTCGCGCAAATTGTGCATCACGCGCACCAGCCGACCGACGTCGCGCGGATGCAAACCTACGCTCGGTTCGTCCATGACGAAGAGTGTGTTGACCAGCGATGCGCCGAGGCAGGTGGTCAGATTGACCCGCTGCATTTCGCCGCCACTGAGCGTGCGCGTAGAACGGTCGAGCGTGAGGTAACCGACGCCGACTTCGCAAAGGTAACGCAGTCGCGCGCAAATTTCGTCACGCAACATCTCGGTAGTGGAATCGGAAGGCGGCAGCACAATTCTCGTTAGGAAATCGCGGGCGTCGGCGACGGAAAGACCAGCGAATTCTGGAAGGGTAAGCTGCGTTGGCGGCGATGTCTTCCCGTTCCGGCGGTCACAGACCGCCGCTACAGTCTTATAATTTAGTGTTTCGGGTTGATGACGCCCCCCATCACAGATCGGACATTTCACATAGGCGCGGTAACGGCTGAGCAGCACGCGCACGTGCATTTTGTAAGTCTTGGATTCGAGCCAGCGGAAAAATCCGCGGACGCCGTACCACCGGTCGTTCTCGTAGTCGTCGTCGGTGTATTCACCGCTGCGTTTTTCGCCGTTAATGACGAAGTCCTGATCGGCCTTAGGCAATTCCTCGAAAGGCCGGTCTACATCGATTTCCTCGCGCGCGCACGCACGCAGCAAATCCTTTTGTGATTCGCCCATTTCCTGTCCGCGGAAAACGCGCACCACTCCCTGCGCGATGGAAAGCGAGCGGTCAGGAATGGCGCGGTTCAGGTCGATCGCAATGGTGCGTCCGAAGCCGCGGCATTCCGGACAGGCGCCAAGCGGATTGTTGAAACTGAAAAGTCCCGGCGTCGGCGGCCGAACATCGAGATCGCAATGCGCGCAGTGCCAGCCGGTGGAGAATGGGTGCTCGTGATTGGTGATCGGTGATTGGTGATTGGTTGGGCGTCGGGCGTTGGACGTTGGACGTTGGGCGTTTTCTGAGATAGCGACGACATTAATCTTCCCTTTCCCAAATCGCAGCGCGGTCTCGATCGCTTCGGTTAGTCGCGCACGGTTCTTTTCCGTTACCGCGATCCGGTCCTGGACGACTTGAACGCGTGCGCCCAGGCGGTCGATTCGTGCATCGCTATCAACGCGAACGATTTCGCCGTTCAGCCAAATGCGCAGATATCCTTGCTGTTGCAGAAATTCGAAGAATTCACGTGGCTTGGTTTTCGCCGGAACAGTGACCCAGAAAGTGATGAGAACGGTTGGTGGGTTTGCATCCGTGTCATCCTGAGCGGAGCGAAGCGAAGCCGAAGGATCCCGTTGCGTTGCCTTGAAGGTTTCGCCACGGGATCCCTCAACTGCGTTCCGCTTCGCTTCACTTCGTTCGGGATGACCGAAATGGGAGAGCACCTGATCGGCAATGGATTTCGGGGTTTCCGGTCGAATTTCTCGTCCGCAACTGGGACAAAAAGCGTGCGCAACGCGAGCCCAGAACAATTTCAGATAATCGTTGATCTCGGTAATTGTGCCGACGGTCGAGCGTGAGGTTTTAACCAAATTGGATTGTTCGATCGCGATTGCCGGTGGGATACCACGAATGTCATCGACACGCGGTTTGTCCATGCGCTCGAGGAACTGGCGCATGTAAGGGCTGAAGGTCTCGACGTAACGGCGCTGTCCTTCGGCGTAGATCGTGTCGAAAGCGAGCGAGGATTTTCCGCTGCCGCTCGGTCCGGTGACGACGGTTAATTTTCCGAGCGCGAGGTCGAGATCCACGCCTTTGAGATTGTTCTGGCGCGCGCCCCGGATTTCGATGCAGTCACGCCCAGTCGGCGCGGCAACGTAATTTTTCCCTTCGACCTTCGAACCCACTGGAAATTATTTCAGAATGCGGAGCCCTTCGCAAGATTTCTGTAGCCACTTTGCCATGCGAAGCGCCTCGTCGCCCACAGGGCGACGGCTAAAGCGGGGCGCACAAACCTGGCAGTCTATGTTCCGAAACGCGCAGCGAGATTTTCGCGCTGCTTTTCCAATTCCTTCGGCACAACGCCACCCAACGACTCGAAAAATTTCGCGTGACCGGTGATCTCTTTTTGCCATTCCTCGGCTTTCACGGTCAGCAATTCCTGAATTTGCTCGGACGAGACGCCGCTGAGTTCATTGAGATCCAAATCCTGCATTTTCGGAAGGTAACCGATCTTCGACTCGGTAGCGCTGACTCCGCCTTCGCAGCGATCGATGATCCACTTCAACACGCGCATGTTGTCGCCGAAACCAGGCCAAAGAAATTTTCCGTCGGCAGATTTGCGGAACCAGTTCACGTGAAAAATCAGCGGCGGATTGGTCAGCCGCTTGCCGGTTTTGAGCCAATGCCGGAAATAATCGCCAATGTTGTAACCGCAGAACGGAAGCATTGCCATGGGATCGCGCCGAACCTGCCCGACCGCTCCGGTAGCTGCTGCGGTAGTCTCCGACGCCATGGTCGCGCCTATATAAGTACCGTGTTCCCAATCGAACGCCTGAAAGACGAGCGGCATGGTATCGCTCCGGCGTCCGCCGAAAATGATGGCGCTGATCGGAACGCCGCCGCCGTCTTCAACATGCGGGTCGAGCACAGGATTGTTGCGCATAGGAGTGGCGAAGCGGCTGTTGGGATGGGCCGCTTTTTGCTTGGAAGCTGGTGTCCAATCGTTGCCGCGCCAGTCGATCGCATGCGCTGGCGGCGGGCCGTCCTTGCCTTCCCACCACGCGTCGCCGTCATCGGTCAGTGCTACGTTGGTATAGATAGTATCGCGCTGGATCGATTTCATCGCGCTCGGGTTTGATTTGTAGCTCGTCCCCGGCACGACGCCGAAATAACCGTTCTCCGGATTAACCGCCCATAGACGGCCATCCCGAATCTGCATCCAGGCGATGTCATCGCCGACGGTGGTGACTTTCCACCCGGCAAAATGTTTCGGCGGAATTAACATCGCGAAATTGGTTTTGCCGCACGCGCTCGGGAACGCCGCCGCGACGTAATGCTTTTTCCCTGTGGGCGACTCGACCCCGAGAATTAGCATGTGTTCGGCGAGCCAGCCTTGCGAGCGGGCGAGATAGGAACCGATTCGCAGTGCCAGACATTTCTTGCTCAGCAAAACATTTCCGCCGTAACCGGACCCGACCGAGATGATGGTGTTATCCTGCGGGAAGTGACAAATGAGACGGCGTTCCGGATTCACATCCAGGAGCGAATGGACTCCGCGGTTCCATTCCCCTTTTGGGTCGTGGCCGAGGCGTTTGACTGCGACCTCCCCCATCCGCGTCATGACGCGCATGCTCAGCACCACATACTTGGAATCGGTGATTTCAAACCCGACCTTGGTCAGTGGCGAATCGGGCGGGCCCATGATGTAGGGAATGACAAACATGGTGCGGCCGCGCATCGCGCCTTTGAGCAAACCCTGCAATTTCAAATAGGTCGCTGACGGTTCGCTCCAGTT
>Ga0207693_10002584_pt1 | contig 15726 bp, 14 predicted proteins | sample LARL81metaG_FD_184347 | JGI IMG/M metagenome (GOLD analysis project Ga0207693, IMG submission 184347) | Corn, switchgrass and miscanthus rhizosphere microbial communities from Kellogg Biological Station, Michigan, USA - LAR L8-1 metaG... | ecosystem: Host-associated > Plants > Roots >...
CCTGATCCGCCTCCAGTGCTACGAGGGCCTCGACGAGGCAAAGGCGCTGTACGAATGGAACTATCGCAAGCAGCTGCTGCGCATTCAGGCCGAAGCCGCTGAAGGTGGACAGCCTGACTGGGACCCGGCAGCGCCCGGACGCGGAGCGGAGGACGCGGCCGGAGAGGTGATGTCCGACATCTTCAGCGAGGAATTCCTCCTCACACGCCCCTTGCTGCAGGCGATCGCGTCGACGGAGCCGGTCGTGCTGCTGATCGACGAGATCGACAAGACGGACCAGGAGTTCGAGGCGATGCTCCTCGAGGTGCTCTCGGACTTCCAGATCTCGATCCCCGAGCTGGGCGTGATCGAGGCCCGCACCCATCCGATCGTGGTGCTCACCTCCAACAACTCCCGCGAGCTCACCGAGGCGCTCAAGCGCCGCTGCCTCTACCTGTGGCTGGACTACCCGGAGGTCGAGCGCGAGATGGAGATCGTGCGCCTCCACACGCCGGAGATCGACGAGCAGCTCGCCCGGAGGCTGGTCGAGGTCATCCACATGGTCCGTCAGCTCGACCTCAAGAAGCCGCCCTCGATCGCCGAATCGATCGACTGGGCGCGCGCTCTGCTCCTGCTGGGCGCCGACGACATCGACGGCGCCCTCTTCGCGCGGACGATGAGCATCATCGTCAAGCACCGCACCGACATGGACCTGGTGGCCGAGCGGGTCGGGATGAAGCTCGGCGGCGTCAAGGGCCTCGGCGCGGAAGCGGCGGGATGAGCCCGCTCCCGCCCGGGCTGGCGCCACGACTCGTCTCGTTCTGCGAGGAGCTCCGAGGCGAGGGCGTCGCGATCGGGACCTCGGAGATCCTCGATGCCTTCGAGGCCCTTGACACGGTGCCCTGGACGCGCGAGGAGGACTTCCGCGAGGCCCTCGCGGCGACCGTCGCGAAATCGCAGGAGGACCGCCGGGTGTTCGAGTTGCTCTTCGACCGCTATTTCTTCCGCGCCGCGGAGTCCGAGGCGCTCGAGCGCGGCATCGGCGAGGACCGCCGCTACGACGGCGGCGAGGGCCTCGACCTGAACGACCTTCGCGAAGCGGTACGCCAGGCGATCGCCGACGGCCGCGACGGCGAGATGCGCGACCTCGCGAGGCTTGCGATCGCCGCCTTCGGCCGCCAGGGCGAGGGGTCGGGCGTGATCGGCGTCGACGTGCAGAGGATTCGCCGGACGCTCGGTCTGCAGTCACAGGGGCGCGGTGAGAAGGGCGACGTTGCGCTCGATCGCGAGCAGATCAACCAGTTCGAGCGCCACCTTCGCCGTGAGCTCGAGCGGGACCTGATCGAGCGCACCGAGAAGCTTCCACCCTCGCGCCCGCTCGCCGAGCTGGATCGCGCGCTGCCCACGAGCCCCGCCCAAGACCTCGCCGCGGTCCACCGCTCCGTCACCCAGCTCAAGCGCCGCCTGGCGACCCTGGGGCACGAGCAGCGCGGGCGGCGCCGGGGCGCCGCCGTTGACATGCGGCGGACGATGCGCGCCTCGCTCGACACCGGCGGCGTCCCGCTGCGCCTGAAGTACCGGCCCAAGCATCCGCGGCGGCCCGAGATCTACGTCCTCTGCGACGTCTCGACGTCGGTCACGTCGGCGAGCGTCTTCTTCCTCTCGGTGCTCCACGCGCTGCACGACTCGTTCCGCAAGCTCCGGAGCTTCGTCTTCATCGAGCGGATCTCGGAGGTGACCGACGTCTTCGAGCGCGAGCGCGACTTCCGCTCGATCTCCGAGCGCATCAGCCGCGAGGGCGGCGTCGCCGACGTGTCCGGATACACCGACTACGGCCGGGTTTGGCTCGAGTTCCTGGAGGAGATCGTCGACGACCTGGGCCCCCGCTCGACCGTGATCGTGCTCGGTGACGCGCGCACCAATGGCCGCGAGCCTCAAGCCGAGGTCTTCGCCCAGATCGCCGAGCGCGCCGGCCGCACCTTCTGGCTCAACCCCGAGCCACGCCTCTACTGGAACTACGGCGACTCGGTGATGGCCGCCTACGAGCGCCACTGCACGGCGGCGTTCGAGTGCTGGACGACCCGCCACCTGGAGAACTTCGTGAACGTCGTGGCGGGCGGCACTCCGCTGGTCCCGCAGTCCTAACCCCCTCCGGCCCGCGATTGTCGGATTTGTCGGACATATCGCTACGAATCCGACAATCGCGACTTTGGGGAGGCGGTGCGGCCGCCGATGGCGGGTAGACTCCTCACCGTTGAACGACAGGGGTGCTCGCGGGCTAGCGGGCTGAGATAGCGCCTCTGGAAACACCACCTGGCGCTGACCCTTAGAACCTGTGCGGTAATGCGCGCGGAGGGAGCATGCGAACGACTTCCGAGGCTCCCATAGCGGAGCCTCAATCGGTTAATAGGAGTGCCGGGGCGGAGCAGCGCGGCGCGCGCTCCAGCCCCCGGAGCGGCGACGCGACGACTCCTGTGGCGGGGGTCGAGGTGGATGGCCTCGGGCATTCGTTCGGTGAGCTCGAGGTCATCGAGCGGGTGGACCTTCGCGTCCAGCCCGGCGAGGTGCTGGGCGTCGTCGGGCCGTCGGGGTGCGGGAAGTCGACGCTGCTGGAGCTCATCAGCGGCCTGCGGGAGCCAACCGCGGGCGAGATCTCGGTCCACGGTGAGGTGGACAGCGCCGCTCGCCTGCAGAGCTGCGCCTACATGCCGCAGCGCGACCTGCTCCTGCCCTGGCTCTCGGCGATCGACAATGCCGCGCTTGCGCTGCGGAACCGGGGCGCCTCGCGGAGCGCCTCCCGCCGCGAAGCCCACCCCCTCTTCGAGCGCTTCGGGCTCGCAGGCTTCGAGCGGACGAGGCCGGCGGAGCTGTCCGGCGGCATGCGCCAGCGGATCGCGTTTCTCCGCACGCTTCTGGCCGGCAAGCCCGTGCTCCTGCTGGACGAGCCGTTCGCCTCGCTCGACGCCATCACCCGCGCCGAGATGCAGGAGTGGCTGGCAGAGGCGCTGGCGGCCGAGTCGCGGACCGTGATCCTCGTCAGCCATGACGTCGAGGAAGCGCTCTACCTCTCCGATCGCGTGATCGTGTTCGGGCCGCGGCCGACTCGAGCGGTGGGCGAGCTCGCTGCTCCGGCGCCACGAGCGAGGCCGCGCACGGAGATCGTCACGTCGGCCGAGTTCACCGCCGCGCGCGAGCGCGCCCTGGAAGCGCTGTCGAGACGCCCGCGATGAAGCGCTGGCTCCCGCCGATCGTGATCGTCGTCGTCCTCCTCGGGCTGTGGCAGCTCGCCGCGAGCCTCGACGTGATCGCCAATGCGCTCAACATCGAGCCATTCCTGGTCCCGTCGCCGAGCGAGATCGCGCAGTCGCTCTGGGCGGACCGCTCCCTGCTCCTCGACAACGGCTGGGTGACCCTCCAGGAGGTCCTGGCCGGCTTCGCCCTCTCGGTCGTCGCCGGCGTCGCGTTCGCCGTCGTCCTCCATCTGTCACCCATGCTGCGGCGAGCCTTCTACCCGCTGCTGATCGCATCCCAGACGGTGCCCATCGTCGTGATCGCGCCGATCCTGGTGGTCTGGCTCGGGTTTGGGATCGGCCCGAAGCTCGTGATCATCGCGCTGATCTGCTTCTTCCCGATCACGGTCAACACGCTGGACGGGCTGCGCTCGGTCGACCCGGACCTGCTGAAGATGATGCGGACGCTCGACGCCAGCCGCATGCAGACATTCCGACGCGTTGAGGGGCCCTCGGCCCTCCCCTACTTCTTCAGCGGAGCGAAGATCGCCGTGGCCGTCGCCGTGATCGGAGCGGTGTTCGGCGAGTGGGCGGGATCTAGCTCCGGGCTGGGCCACCTGATCCAGCAGGCGTCCGCCCAGCTACAGACAGCACGCACGTTTGCCGCTGTCGTCGTACTGTCCGCGCTCGCGATCGTCCTGTTCGGGCTGCTCGCGGTGATCGAGCGACGGGTCGCCTGGTGGGGACCCCGCTCAACGAGAACCCCATGATCGACAAGAGGAGGCCAGTGATCAATCCCGGTCAGAAGTCCGTTCGCGCCATCGCCGTGGCCCTGGTGGTGTGCGCGGCGGTGATCGCCGCCGGGTGCGGGGAGAAGTCCGAGTCCACGAGCGCTGCCAAGCCGGAGCCCTTCAGCCTCGCACTGGACTTCTACGTCAACCCGGACCACGCCGGGATCTTCGAGGCGATCGACAACGGGTACTTCAAGGACGCCGGGCTGGACGTGCAGCCCCAGACGCCGTCGAATCCCTCAGCGCCCATCCAGGAGGTCGCTAGCGGCCGCGCGGACCTCGCCATCTCCTATGAGCCGGAGGTCCTGCTCGCGCACGATCAGGGCCTTCCCGTGAAGGCGGTCGCGGCCCTGGTGCCCACTCCGCTGACGTCGATGATCTGGCTCAAGGCCTCAGGCATCAAGGGCATCGCGGACCTCCGCGGCAAGACGATCGCCACCGCGGGCATCCCCTATCAGCAGGCCTACCTGAAGACGATCCTCGACAAGGCCGGCCTAACCACGAACGACGTCACCACCGTCGACGTCCAGCAGGGCCTCCTGCCCGCGCTCATCGGCGGCCGCGCCCAGGCGATGCTCGGCGGCTTCCTCAACGTCGAGGGAGTTGCCCTGCAACAGCAGGGCAAGGACCCGACCGTGAGGCCGGTGGACAAGCTCGGGATCCCGACCTACAACGAGCTGGTCCTCGTCGCGAACTCGGACACCCTGGACTCCGAGTCGCAGAACATCCGCCTCTTCCTGGACGCGCTGCAGCGCGGCACGGAGGCCGCGGTCGCCGACCCGGCCGGCGCGACCAAGGACATCCTCGAGGCCGGCAAGGGCCTCGACCCGAAGACCACCAGGGCCGAGATGAACAAGACCCTCCCCCTCCTGGCGCAGAAGGGCGCGAAGCACTACGGCTACATGGACCCGAATCAGTGGAAGAAGTTCGCCCAGTTCTTCGCCGACAACGGCGAGATCAAGGCGCTGCCGCCGACCGACGACGTGCTGACGAACGACCTGCTCCCGGGAACCCAGCAGCCCTAACCGAGAGCGGTACAGTCGGCCAAGACAAGCCGACGACAGGGGAACCCATGCTCAATCGGATCCGCGCCCGCCTGACCTTCGCGAACGTCGTCTCAGAGAGGTAGGAGTGCCTCGGGTCCTGCTTGTAGTGACCACGGCGGCTTGAGAAATTGCTCAGGCCGCCATCCGCAACGGTGGCCCCTGCGCGATCGCCTTGTGGTGCGCGAATAGCATGAAGTCGCCGGCGAGGCCGCGGAACGGCTCATACGGCCGGAAGAACTCCTCCACCTCCTCGATCGTGGCGCGGCGGCCGAGGCCGGCCAGGCGGCCGACGAGCTTGATGTAGCCCAGGTCGCCCGCCGGCAGAGAGTCGGGCTCGCCGCGGCCGTAGAGGCCCAGGCACTGGATCGTCCACGGGCCGATCTCCCGGATCCGCAGCAGCCGGTGATCGTCTGCGGTGTCGGCCGGATCCACCCGGCCGTCGGCGACCTCGCGCGCGACGCGAATCATGGCGAGGGCGCGCGCGGCGGACAGGTCCCTCGCCGCGAGCTCGGCCGGCGCCCGCCCGGCGATCAGCTCCGACGAAGGGACGTCCCTAAGCGTGAGGCCGTCGGCGTCCTCGTGGGTGACGCCCCACCGGAACACCATCCGGCGCTGGATCGCGGCCGCGCGCCCGGACTCGATCAGCTGCTTGGTGATCGACCAGGCCAGCGCCTCCCAGGCCCACGGCCGCCGGCGCGGCCGGTGCCACGGCTTCTGGCGGATCGCCGATCCGAAGAGCCGATCGGAGCGAAAGGTCTCGTAGACCTCGCGGTAGTCGTCGTCGACCCCGAGCGCGAAGCGCATCCGCTCGATCGCGCGCTCGCGATCCTCCTCGGAGTCCGCCTCCGCCCGCATCAGCACGGTGCCGTCGCGCCGCTGGGCGGCGCGCACGACCGCCGGGCGGCCCTCCACATGGAGCAGCCGGGTCACGATCCCGCCGCGGACCCGCATCACCGCGTCGCCGCCACCGCCAGCCGGCAACCGGTACGGCCACGGAGGGCTGATCTCGACGTCCAGGCAGGCCGACGCCCGGCGGGAGCCGCCGGCAGCCTTTGCCGCCACGACGGCTACCGGCCGTTGCCGAGGATGTGGACGTCGACGAGGAAGGAGCGGCTGGCGACGATGTTCGTCGCCTCCGTGCGCCTGCCCAGGATGCCGCGCCCGCGCTGGCGCTTCGTCTGGCCCACGGAGCGCACGGCGCGCACCGCCGCGACGGTCGCCGCGCCGGCGACGAGGCCTCCGGCGGCCGCAATCGCCGCCGTCCTCACCTCGCCGCGCCAAGCTTCCACGTCGACCCGGCCCGAAGGCTCCGGAAGACGGCTCGGCTGCGGAAGCTCCTGCGGGTCATCCGGCTGCGGCTCCTCGACCGCCTCCGCTTCCAGAACGACCTCTTCCACCTCGATTACCTCCTCGCGCGCCGCCAAAACGAACTCCCCTTTCATGAGCTGGCGCCCACTGGCCGGGCCAGTCTAACGGTGGCCCCAGAGGTCAGCGGCCGGGCGCGGATCCGCTCCAAGCCCTTCCCGCACTTTGCGGAAGCCCTATCCGGAGAGCGGCAGCTCGTAGAGCCGATAGCGCTTGACGACCTTGCCGCCCATTCCCTCCATCGCCCGGTTCATGGGCTCGTTGACCTCGAGGATCCAGCCCATCTCGCCGCCCTTCTGGCGGACCCGGGCGGCCGTCTCCACATGCCTGACGTACAGGGCGGCCGCCACCCCGAAGTGCTGGTACTCCGGTTTCACCCCCAGCGCGAACACGCGCACCTGGTTGATCTTGCGGCGCCCCGTGAGGAAGTGCCACCAGCCGAACGGAAGCACGCGCCCGTTCATCTTCGCTAGCACCTGGTTGATGTCCGGGAGGGTGAGCGCGGCGCCGACGACCTCTCCCTCCCGCTCGGCGATCATCGCCCAGTTCTCGTCGAGGATCGGCTTCAGGTTCTTGGCCTGAAAGGCCACCTCCTCCTCGGTGATCGGGACGAAGCCCCAGTTGGGACCCCAGGCCTCGTTGTAGACCTCCATGAATCGGGTGACCTCCGCCTCGAGGTCGTTCCTTCGCATCTGGCGCACGGTCACGCCGTGTTCGGACTCCGACTTCTGGGCCGCCTCGTGGATGAAGTCGTGGAAGCGGTCGCCCTGCTTCAGGGTGCCGAGATAGAGCTCCCACATCAGGAGGTCCATGGACTTGGCCATGCCCAGCGCCTCCAGAAGCTCGCGGTAGTACGGCGGGTGCCACGGCTCCAGCACCAGCGGAGGGGCCTCGTAGCCCTCGATCAGGATCCCGCACTCGTCGTTGGTGGTGAAGTCCATCGGGCCGAGCATCCGCTCCCGCCCACGCGCCCGCAGCCAGCCGGTCGCGGCCTCCACGAGTGCCGTTGCGGTCTCCGGGTCGTTCTCCGACTCGAAGAACCCGAACATCCCGTCGTTGCCGCCCTGGAACTGGGTCCAGCGCTCGTCGACGTGCGCGGTGATCCGCCCCACCGGCTCGCCGTCCCGCTCGGCCAGGAAGTACTCGGCCTCCGCGTGGTCGAAAAACGGGTTCTTCTCCCGATCAAGGAACTCCTTGCGCTCCATGATCAGCGGCGGCACCCATGGCGTGCCCCCGTGGAGGCGAAACGGCACCCGGATGAACTCGTTGAGGTCCCGCTTCCCGCTCACCGGCCGCACCGTCACGCTCGGCATGGGCGGCACCGTATTCGGTCGGAGCGGAGAACGACCTCCTGGGACCTAGACTCTCGCCCATGGCAGAGACGACTCGCGCGCCCGTCGACGTCTTCGAGCGCGCGCGGACGCACGAGCGCAAGGAGCAGCTCGAAGCGGCGAAGGAGGCCGACCTCCTCCCCTACTTCCGCCTGATCGAGTCCCAGGCGGGCCCGGTGGTCGAGATGGAGGGGCGCCAGACGATCATGCTCGGCTCCAACAACTACCTGGGCCTGACCGGCGACCCTCGCGTGAAGGCCGCGTCCCGCGACGCCCTCGAGCACTACGGGACCGCGCTGACGGGCTCGCGGTTCATGAACGGCACCATCCCCCTCCACGTCGAGCTCGAGCGGGAGATCGCCGACTGGATGGGCACCGAGGACGCGCTTGTGTTCACCACCGGCTACCAGGCGAACCTCGGGACGATCGGGACGATCCTCGGCCCCGGCGACACCGTTATCTGCGACTCCGGCGACCACGCCTCGATCCTCGACGGCTGCCGCCTCTCGGGCGCGAAGCTGCGCCCGTTCCGCCACAACCAGATGGACAAGCTCGAGCGGATGCTCGAGCGGGGCGTCAACGACGGCGGCGGGGTCCTGGTCGTGGTTGACGGCGTCTTCTCGATGGAGGGCGACCTCTGCCCGGTTCCCGACGTGCTCGAGTTGACCGAGCGCTATGGGGTCCGGCTGATGGTTGACGAGGCCCATGCGGTCGGAGTCCTGGGCGCGACCGGCGCAGGCTCCTGCGAGCTGTACGGGGTCGCCGACCGGGTCGACCTTCGCATGGGCACCTTCTCCAAGAGCCTCGCCTCCTGTGGCGGCTTCATCGCGGGGCCCGCCGACGTCGTCGAGTTCCTGAAGATCGCGTCGCGGCCGTTCATGTTCACCGCGGCCGCGGTGCCGGCGGCCGTCGGCGCAGCGCTGGAGGCCGTGCGGATCTGCAGGGCAGAGGGCGGACCGCTCTTCGAGAAGCTGCTCGCCAACGCGAGCTACCTGCGGCGCGGGTTCGCCGACCTCGGGCTGCGGGTCGTCGACCCGGGCCGGCTCCCGGACGGTTCCGAGGCGACCACCCCGGTCGTCCCGGTCGTCGTCGGCGAGGACTGGCAGGCGGTGCTTCTGTGGAAGGCGCTGTTCGACGCCGGCGTCTACACCAACGTCGCCCTCCACCCCGCCGTCCCGCCGGGCGGCGCGCTCCTCCGGACCAGTTTGATGGCGACACATGAGCGAAGCCATCTGGATCGGGCGCTCGAGATCTTCGCCAAGGTCACCGCGGAGTTCCCAGAACTCCCCCGCGATGGGTAGTTTCGGCTTGTCCAGTTTCGGACAAGCCGAATCCGCGCAAGAAAAGGTTGCTCTTAGCGAACGACTTGGTAGCGGAGTCGGGGGCGCGAGTTGACGGTCGGCGCCCGCCTCACCTAGGTTGCCACGCACGCCGGACGTCACCCCGGGGCAGGGAGCGGCCGGAACGGACAAGACAAAAAGCTTTTCGTTCCGACCACCCCCAGGGCCTCGAAGAACGGAGGGGGGAGCGTTCGGCGTCATCCCCGGTAAAGCCTCTCTATAACCACTCAGAGGAGGAGTGAAATGTCCGCTGCCTCGACGGTCGCCCCTGCACCGCCACAGCACATGCAGGCCCTGGCCCACGCGAACCGCGTTCGCCTTGCCCGCGCGTCACTGAAGCGCGCCATTCTCGCCAACCAGATCGACGTCACCGAGGTAGTCCGGGACTGTCCCTGGCAGGTCGAGACGATGAGCGTCGGCGAGCTCCTGCGAAGCCAGCGTCGGTGGGGTCGCACCCGCGTCCGGAAGTTCCTCACCTCGCTCGCGCTGAACGAGAACCGCGAGCTGGGCAGGCTGACCGACCGCCAGCGCAACGTCCTTGCGGCCGAACTCACGGCGAAGACGGTCCGCCGGCGTTAAGTGATCGCTGTAGCTGAGCCGCGCGCCCGGCACGGATAGCCATTCGGGGCGGCGCGCGGCTCAGTCGTCAGCGGAGCTTGAACGCGCGGCCCGAGCGACGCTGGAAGACTCGGGCCAGGAACACCGCCGTCGTCACGAAACCGACCAGCGAGATCGCCAGGGCGATCGGCAGCCAGAGCGACGGCGCCAGGAAGTAGAGGCCCGCCATCACGGCGACTGCCACGGCCCCCGCGAGCACGAAGGTGTGGGAGCGGAACCCGCCGAAGTGCTCGCGGATCGCGAGCTCGAGGCCTGCGAGCGAGCAGAGGATCGCCCCGCCGGCGATCAGCACCGTCCCGGTTCGCCCGCCGGCGATGAAGCCGACGACCAGCGCGACGATGCCCGCCAGGACGACGAACTCGACCAACGGCACGTTGCCCCAGGGCGCAGGGGGGCGCTCATCGAGGTTCGCCGCGCGCCGCCTGCGCGCCGGAAGCGACGGCTCCCTGGGCGCGGCGCGCTCGCTCGCGGCGCTGTCAGCGGGCTGCGGCGGCGGCTTGTGAGGGCGGCGCTTCCGCCGCTTTCTGGAGCTCACCTAGCGAGGGCGGGGGCCGCAAGCCCCGTGGCTAACGGACAACCGGAGGAGTGCTTGACGCGCCACCATCCGAGGAGCATCCCGAGGATGCCCCAACGCGGACGGGAATGCCAGTGCTGGCAGGGACGCTCGCCGACGTCCTCGGCCGCCACGCGGACCCACCGGTAGCGCTCGGGCTCGGCGATCATCGACTCGAGCAGGCCGCGATTGGCCTCCTCGAGCTCGCCCTGGCGGGCGAGCTCGGCTTCCGCGTCTCGTAGCCGGACGTGGAGCGCGTCACGGACGCGCTCCAGCTCCTCGACGCCCAACACCCGCGGGCCGCCGACGGCGGGCACGCCCCACTCGATGCCGGAACGCGGGAACGCCGAGGCGAAGAGCTCGCCCAGGCGCTTCTCCAGCACGGCGATCTGACGACGAAGCTCGTGGCGTGCCAGCCGATCGGCGGCGGGCCCTGCTGGGGCCTCGATGGAGGCGGACTCGGGTGCCCGAACCGGCTCATCGACTGAACCGGGGACTCGCTCGATCTCAAGCAGTTCCTCGAGCACGAAGCCTCTCCTTCCGCCCTGAGTGGACCCACACAGTCTAAACCCCAAGCTGCGTGCGATCCACTGACGTTGCTGAAAGGTGCGGAACACCCCGGGCCATGCCCACGGTGCCGCCGTTTCGGCGCTACCTAGCCGCCGGCCCGCACGATGCCCGCCGCCAGCCAGATCGCCTCCTCGACGGCGATGTCCGGCACGCCCTTCACCTGGATCGAGGCGAGGAGCATCCGGCCGGTCTTTGGGTTCACGCCCCGTCCCGACGCGGTCGCACCGAACAGCAGGGCGAGGGGACGCGCCTCGTCGGCGATTACCAGCGTTCCTGTCGGCAGGGCGCCCGGACGGCCCTCCAGGCCCTCGCCCTCGGCGGTCGTGCGGATGCCGAGGCGGCCGTCGGCGCGGCCGGCGTCGAAGGCCCTCAGCGCAACTCCCGACTCGATGATCGCGATGGTCAGCGCGTCGTCCAGGAGGCTCTGGCTGACGAAGCCGCCGCGCTTCATGCGCTCCAGTGCCACCGCCTCGACGGGGGTCGGCTGCTCGTCGGGGTCGAGGCCGATCTGGCGAAAGAACACGCGGTACGCGTACGGGATCGGCTTGTGGCGGAGCGCGATGGCCTGGGGGCCCGAGAAGCGGTCCGACATCCGCGCGAGGCGGGCCTTCAGCTCTCGCGGGCTCCGCCCCGAGCCGTGCTCGATCAGCAGGTAGCGCAGCGCGAGCCCCGGAAACTCCTCGCGGAGGTCCGGCGCGACCCAGCCCGCTTCCGGAACCGCATCGGCGCTCATCAGCGGCTCTCCGCCTCCCGCTCCCGCGTCTGCTGGAGCAGCGTCTTGACATCGCGCTCGATCCCGGCGCGCAGGCTTCCGGACTCGGTCGGCGGCTGCGAGAGCTCGGCGATGCTCGCCTTCGCGAAGTCGAGGATCCCGCCCGGGTACGCGAACGCGACCGTCGGACACCCTCCGACCCTGTAGAGGTCGCTCACAGCGCCGTCGCGGTCGTATCCCACGGGCATGGTCCAGCGGTGCTCGGAAGCGATGCTCCGTACGCTGCTCGGGTCGTCGCGGACGTCGATCGAGAGCACGTTCAAACGGCCCTTGTACTTCTCGTAGACCGCATTCAGCGCGTCCTGCGTTGGCAGGCAGTTCGCCCCTCGCGTGAACCAGAAGGAGAGCACGAGAGGCCGACTGAACAGATCGCAGACCCGGATCGCCTTGCTCGGTGGGTAGTTGATCTCACATGCGGGAGTGCGTTTCGCATCCGACGGACACGGGTTCACCGAGGTCGAGCAGTTGTCCTGGGCGATGTTCGCGTCGAAGTCGAGTGGCCCGGTGACTGCGTTCGGCACCGCGAACTCCGAGAGGGGGATGCCCCGCTCGGCGCCGCCGACGCCGAGCGTGCCTCCGCCCTGGGTGCGAATGGTGTTGAGCGTCGCGACGATGATCAGTACCAGGAACGCGATCCCGACGAAGGTCGAGTAGCGGCGGCCGGGGCCTCTCGAGGACTTCTGCGATGCCATTGGTGGTGCCGCTAGCCGGCGTCAGCCGGCGCCGGGCGGCCTCGGCGTCGCAGCCGGGCTGCGAGGGTCGTGAAGGGCTGGAAGCCGCCCTCGGCCCAGACCAGGGCCGCAGGCAGAACCAGGAGGACGCCCAGGAGCGCGACGCCGAGGTCGAACACGGTCACGAGCCCGAAGTCGCGGAGCATCCTGATGTTGGTGAACACGAGCACGGCGAAGCCGGCGATCGCGGTGATCCCGGACGCGGTCACCGCGGCGCCGGTGCGTGAGAACGCCCGCCTGAGCGCCTCGCCGAGGGATCCACCGGCCGCTCGCTCCTCGTAGTAGCGAGCGCTGAGCAGGACGCTGAACTCGGTCGCGATCGCGATCACGAGGGCGCCGAGGGTGGCCGACATCGGGTTGAGCGGCACCCCGGTGATCCAGAGGATCAGCGACGACCAGCCGGTCGCGAAGACGATCGGGATCAGCGGCACGAGCGCTCGCCGCGCCGAGCGGTAGACGGCGATCAGGACCAGTGCGACCGCGAGCAGGCCGGCGATGGTGACGAGGTATCGGCTGTCCGACAGCGAGGAGTTGGCGTCGGCGGCGAGAACCGGAAGGCCGAGGACCTCCGCCGAGGCCCCGGGCGGCGGGTCGTTCGCCGAGCCGGGAGGGTTGATCTGGTTCCGGATGTCGTCGATCAGGGCCTTCTGCTGATCGAAGGGCATGACCTTGATCCCGAACGTGATCACGCCGGTGTTGCCCGGCTTGCCGGTCGTCGGGTCGGTCGTGACCATGGCCTGCGCCACGTAGTGGGGCAGCAGCCGGAGATCGGTCGTGATCTGCTGCCGGCTGGGCGCTGTCGTGGAGTCTCCGTAGATGAAGTCGGGCAGCGAGATCTCGGGGCAGATCTCGGTCCCGGCCGACTGGCATGACTGCGTCGCGCTGGTGTAGCCGTGGCGTTCCAGGACGCGCTGCTCGAAGTCGTGCATCCAGGAGATCACCTTCGGGTCCTTTAGGTCCGGAGCGGTGACGGTGACGTAGGTGAGGCCGGAGACCCCCGTGGCGTTCTCCAACTCGTCCACGTTCTGAAGCGCGGGGAGGTTGCCCGGCACGAGCTGGCGGATGTCCGAGATCACCGGGATCTGCGTGCCGACCCCCCACCCGATCGCCGCGAGGACCGCGGCCACCGCCAGGACGCGTCCTGGCGCGGAGATCGACATCGCCAGGGCTCGCCGGCCCAAACCCCCGGCACCGGCGCCGACCCTGGAGCTGAACTCGGAGATCGGATGGCCTACCGCGCTCAGGCGCCGGCGAGCGCCGTCGAGTCGCGTGGGCCGGCCGGGCCGCTGCGTGCCACGGCCCGAGCCGCCGCCGCGGCCGAGCAGCGACAGGGCCGCGAGGCCGGCCGTCAGCGCTATCACGAAGGCGACGACGATGCCTCCTACCAGGAGCAGCGCGAACGCGCGGACCATCGGGATCGGCGAGAGCAGCAGGACGCAGAACCCGGCGGCGGTCGCCAGGCACGCCGTCGCGATCACCGGCCCCCCGCGGGCGGCGGCCTCCACCGCGGCCCGCGGCGGCGAGGACCCCTCGCGAACCGCCTCGACGAAGCGTGCCTGAAACTGGATCGCGTAGTCGACGGACAGCCCGATCAGGATCGGCAGGACGGCGATCGACGCCATCGTCAGCGATCCGCCGATGAGCGAGAGGAAACCGAACGTGATCCCGGCCGCGCCGAGCGCGATCGCCAGCGGCAGGAGGCGCAGCGGGGAGCGGAACACAAGCGCGAGCGCGATCACCATCGCGGCGAGCGCCGCCGCCAGCAAGATGAAGATCTGCGTCGAGAGCTCCTGTGCCAGCCCCTCGAAGACGACGGGGACGCCGCTGACGACGTAGCTCGGCTGGGTGCCGAACGACGAGAACTTCTTGAGCTGGAACGTCGGGTCCTCAGTCGCCTGCCTGAAGAGCGAGATCGCCTCGGATCGCTGCGCGTCGCTGAGGCCCGGCCGCAGCCTGACCGAGATCAAGGCAGCGTTGGGGCTCGGCACGATCGCGGCTAGGCGCGCCTTCGGTGTGCATCCCGGGGCGCCCGGGTTGCAGATCACCGACTCCACGTACTGCTGGTTGCTCAGGCTCGGGAGGTTGTTCTGCCCATAGCGCACCGCAAGCGTGGCGAGCTTCTGCTGGAGCTGCTGGACGACACCCTGATACGCAGCCGTTGCCGCCTGCTTCTGCTGGGCCTTCGAATACCCCCGTTTCGCCGCCAACGCGGCCGCCCGCCGACCGGCCTGCTTCGCCTTGACCAGGGCCGCCTGGGCCTGCTTCTGGTACAGGTTGTTGGCCTCGATCGCGAACTGGTTGAGGAAGGTCGCCGGCCCGAACACCACAGCGCTCGGATCGAGCTTCGCGATCGCAGCGCACGGCGCCGGCGCCGGCTGCCCCGAGTACACCTGACCGCCCTTCGCCTTGCCCGACAGGCAGCTCTCGAGCGCGAGCAGCTTCCCGAGGTTGCTGGTCAGCAGCAGCTGGCGGAGGTCGCCCTTGACCAGGACCTCGACGGGCTCGGCCCCGAACTGGTTGTAGAAGTCCTGGGTCTCCGTGAAGGTGGACGAGCCCTTGTCGACCAGCGAGTCCGGGCTCCGATCCGCCTCGAGCTTGAGTGCGCCAACAGCGCCGATGAGCGCGACCAGGACGGCAGCGACGATGACCGGCGTCGGCCTCTCCACCGCCCGCCCGGCGATCCGTGCCAGCAGATTCCGAATGCGCACGACGGCCCTAGATTACGGACGCGGCCAGGCGGCCACGCCGTCAGTCCATCGCTAGTGGGCCCTCGGTCTCCGCGTTGAGGAACTGGGCGACGAACTCGTTGTCGGAGTCGAACAGCTCGTCCGCCGGGCCTGACTCGACGATCCGCCCCTTCCAAAGCACGGCCAGGAAGTCGGCGATACGCCGAGCGGTCCCCAGATCGTGGCTGATCACCAGGTAGCAGCCGCTGTTTTCGGCGTGAATCTCGCGGATCAGCTCGCACAGGAGCGCGGTGCGCACCGGGTCGAGTCCCGAGTCCGGCTCGTCGAACATGACGACCGCCGGATCGAGGACGAGCGCCCGTGCGAAGCCGGCGCGCTTGCGCATCCCGCCGGAGAGCTCGTTGGGCATCTTCTCCATCGCCTCGGCAAGGCCGACCTCGCGAAGGCGCCGGTTGCAGATCTCGGAGATCTCCTCCTCACCCTTGTCGGTGTGCTGACGCAGCGGGAAGGCGACGTTGTCGAAGACGTTCATCGAGCCGAAGAGCGCCCCATCCTGGAACAGCAGGCCGAACTTCTTGCGCATCTCGAACAACTCGTCATCGGTCATGTTCGGAACCGACTCGCCGTGCACGAGCACGTCGCCGGCGTCCGGATAGAGCAGGCCCACGATGTGCTTGATCAGCACGCTCTTGCCGGTCCCGGAGGGCCCGAGC
>Ga0207693_10002585_pt1 | contig 15722 bp, 11 predicted proteins | sample LARL81metaG_FD_184347 | JGI IMG/M metagenome (GOLD analysis project Ga0207693, IMG submission 184347) | Corn, switchgrass and miscanthus rhizosphere microbial communities from Kellogg Biological Station, Michigan, USA - LAR L8-1 metaG... | ecosystem: Host-associated > Plants > Roots >...
CCCGATATCGTCGCTTCGTGGCGACTCGCCCCTTGCCGCTGGCTGCGCTCGGAATGATGGGACTGCTCCTCATGGCTGGGTGCGGAGGGGCAAGTGAGGAGAACCGCGTCGACACGCAGGTAAGCGAAAGGGCCGGCTTCACAGTTTCGGGCTGCAACCCGACCGGCACGGCGCATGGGCGCACGTTCTACCTCTGTGACCGCGACATCAGCGCGGCCATCGATGCAATGGCGAGGCCCACCTGATCTCGCAGACTCATTTCGACGGCATGGCCCACTAGCTTCGAAGTGGTCGCGTTGCCGTGACCGCTTCCCCCACGTGCCCGTTTTTCGTCCCTACCCGGCGTCCGCCGGCGCCGCATCCCGGTCGACGATCACCTCGGTGTGGTCGCCGGTCAGCAGGCTCGAGGGAATCTGCGGATCGGGGCCGGCCAGGAGGCCCCGGACCGCATCGGCCTTCGCAGCGCCGGTCGCCAGGAACACGATCGAGCGAGCGGCCCGGAGAACTGGCACGGTGAGGGTGATCCGGTCCGGCGGCGGCTTGGGCGCGTCGTGCACGGCGACGCAGACGCCGCTGGCGCCGACCGCCGGATTGCCGGGGAACAACGAGGCGGTGTGCCCGTCCGGACCGAGGCCCTGGAGCGCGAGGTCGAGCACCGGGACGCCGTCCCCCCGCGGCAGGCGCTCCTCGAGCTCGGCCGCGTAGGCCGCCGCGGCCTCCTCCGGCCCGCGCTCGCCCTCGATGCGGTGCACCTCGGGACCGGCCCTGTCGGCGAGCAGAGTCTCCGACGCCATCCGGAAGTTGCTCTCCGGGTCGTCCGGGCCGACGGCCCGCTCGTCGCCGAACCACACCTCCACGCCCGTCCAATCGTCGATCCTGCTCGCCAGCAGCTCGTAGGTCTTGCGCGGCGTCGTGCCGCCGGCGAGGGCGATGTGCGCTGCACTGCGCGCCTCCCTGGCGGCGGCGATGACGGCGGTGAGCCGGTCTGCGGCCGCCTCGGCCGCCGCGTCCGGGGTGTCGGCGAGGAAGACGGAGGTCATGACGAGCCGCCCACAATCTTCGCGGCGGCGGTCACCGCCGGCGAGTATCCGCGCGAGAAGGCCGGCTGCGGCTGGATGGCCTCGGCAAAGAGGTCTCTCATCGAGCTCGTCGCGCCGCCGCGAGTGACGTTCACCTCGTCGCCGCCATCGGCCTCGAACGCAAGCGCGTCCACCCCGCCGCACCCGCCCGCGTCGCTCCCCTCGCTGAGCTCGATGGAGACTCCCTCGCCATCGGGGCGGACGGCCCGTACCCGACCGGTGCCGTTGCGCCGCTCGAGCGGCCCCGGGGCCCACCCGGCGCGGGCGATCACCCAGCCCGCCAGCAGCAGCGCGGCTCCCAGGCCGCGCGGCTCGTAGCGCAGATGGACCTTCTCCACCGCGGGCAGCAGTCGTCGGCGCTCGGGCGGGTCGAACGCCGCCGCGGTGGCGGCGCGCCAGTACTCCAGGCGTCCCCAGGCGAGGTCGTGGACTCGAATCCCAGCCGCGAGCTCTGCGAGCTTGCCGAGGACCGCCTCGCCGCTGGGCCGCGAATCCACCAGCGCGTATTGCGCGCGCTCGAGCAGGGCCGGGTCGGGGACCTCGGAGCCCGCGTCCGGGAGCCACAGCACCGTCGGCAGGTCGCTCACGAGGAGGGGCGCCAGAAGCGACGCCGAGTGCTGGAGCCGAGCGGCGTCCATGGTCAGCTGCACGCGGTCGTGGCAGAGTCCCACCTCCCCGGCCCCGGTCGGGGCTGCGCACTCCATGACCAGGCTCGCGTCGACGCGATTCTCGCCGTGCTCACGCAGCGCCAGCGTGCGCGACGGCGTGTGTGTCCCCAGGCGGTCGAGCGCCTCCTCCACCCCTGCCTCGCGACGATCGGGGCACGGAATGACGATCAGGTTGAGCGTCCTGGCGAGGGCCAGCACTCGCTCCGGGCCGCCCGCCGCCCGGTGGAGCTTGTCCAGCTCCGCGCCGACGTCCGCTGCGGTGACGCCCTCGCCGACCCACCGCATTCGGTCGGCGTACTCGCGACCGCGGGAAGCCTCCTGGGTCGCCGTGCTCAAATCTGCCTCCACCGGCGCCCGCGCACGGCAAGCAGCCGGTCCGCCTCCGGCGGACCCTGGCTTCCCGCCTCGTAGACCGCGGGACCCGTCGCGTCCGCGCCCCACCGATCGAGGATCGGCTGGATGATCCTCCACTCCTCCTCGACCTCGTCGGCGCGGGTGAACAGGGTCGCGTCGCCGAGCAGCGCGTCGTGGAGCAGTCGCTCGTACGCCTCCGGCGAGTCGCCCAGGAACGACGTCCCGTACTTGAACTCCATCTGGACGGGCCGCACGTACATCGCCTGCCCTGGAATCTTCGCGACCAGGCGCAGCGAGGTGCCCTCGTCGGGCTGGACCGAGAGCACCAGCTCGTTGGGCTCAACCTCGCCGATGTCGTCACGCGCGAACGGCAGGTGCGGCACCGGCCGGAATTGCACCGCGATCTCGGTGACCCGACGGGGGAGCCGCTTGCCGCAGCGAAGGTAGAAGGGGGTCCCCGCCCACCGCCAGTTGTCTACCTCCACACGCATCGCGACGTAGGTCTCCGTCCTCGAGTCGTTCGGCACGCCCTGCTCGTCGACATACGCGGGAACCTCCTCGCCGCCCACCCACCCGGCGCCGTACTGCCCCCGGATGACGTAGTCGGGCACCTCGGCCTGCGTGTAGTGCCGCACCGAGCGCAGCAGCTTGACCTTCTCGTCCCTGACCGTGTCCGCGTCGAAGCGCACCGGGGCCTCCATCGCCACCAGTGCGAGCAGCTGCATCAGGTGGTTCTGGATCACGTCCCGGATCGCCCCCGCGGAGTCGTAGTAGGCGGACCGCCGGCCGATACCGAGGTCCTCGGCCATCGTGATCTGCACGTGCTCCACGTAGCGGCGATTCCAGACCGGCTCCAGGATCCCGTTCGCGAACCGCATCACCTGGATGTTCTGCACCGTCTCCTTGCCCAGGTAGTGGTCGATGCGGAAGATCTGCGACTCGTCGAACGCCGAGGAGACCTCCTCATTGAGGGCCAGCGCCGATTCGAGGTCGTGCCCGAACGGCTTCTCGATCATGAGTCGGGTCGGCCGCTCGGCCTCGGCGCCAAGGCCGGCCGCAGCGAGCGACTTCGCGATCCGTCCGAAGAACGCCGGGGAGACCGCGAGATAGAAGACCCGCTGCCTCGGACCGCTCTGAGCCTCATGGCGGGCCAGCCGCTCGGCGAGCTCCTCGAACAGCTTCGGATCGTCGAGATCCCCCCGCAGGAACTCCAGGTTCGGCTCCAGGGTCTTCCACGTGTCGTCGTCGAGGCCGCTGCGGGAGAACTCCGCGATCGAGTCGTGCGCGTGCGTGCGAAACCGCTCGTTGTCGCCTTCCCGGCGGCCGATACCGATCACGTCGAACTTCTCCGGGAGGAGGCCACCGCGTCGCAGGTTGTAGACGGCAGGAAGGAGCTTCCGGGCTGCGAGGTCGCCCGTCCCGCCGAAGATGACCAGCGAGGTCGGCGGCGGGAGCTCCTCCTCGATGTCCTGAACGAATGGGTTCTCCGGGAGCGTCTCGGGCTGGGCGACCGTGGCCATCAGGCGCTCTCCACCTCGACCCGGGTCGACCCGAACGCCCTGTCGGCCGCGCTGAGCTCCAGGCCTGCGAGCAGCGCCGCGCCGCGAACGCCCGCGGCGACTCCATGCCGGGCGAGCCTGATCTCGGTCTGCGTCCCTACCCCCGGCAGGACGTACTCGAGCGCGGCGTCGCGCGCCGGGCCGAGCAGAAGCTCGCCCGCGGAGGACACGCCGCCGCCGATCACGACCTCGTCCGGGTCGAATGTGTTGATGGCATTCGCGATCCCGACGCCCAGGCGCTCGCCGAGGATCCGGAGCGCGCCGATGGCCGTTTGGTCGCCTTCGTACGCCGCCTTGACGACGTCGTGGCCGTCGATGTGCTCCCCGGCCTTCGCCCACTTACCGAGCTCCGACTCCGGGTGCTCCCGGGCGAGCTCTGCGCCGATCCGGTCCAGAACCCGCCCGGCGGCGAGCGACTCGAGCGAGCCGGCCTGCGGGAACTTCCCCGGTTTCTGGGCACCATCTCCCAGGCTCGCCCGGACCAGCGTGTGGCCCAACTCCCCGGCCGCGCCCGTGGATCCGCGGTAGACCTTCCCGTCCAGCACCAGACCGCCTCCGATCCCGGTGCCTACGGTGAACATCACCAGGTTTTGGACCAGCGCCCGTCCCCCTTCGTCGAACGCCTCCGCCACAGCCGCGAGGGTGGCGTCGTTGTCGACGAACACCGGCAGGCCGAGCCGATCCTGGAGCACACCTCGGAGGTCGAAGTCCTCCATGTGCAGGTTCACGCTCGAGCGGACGTGGCCGCTCTGGAAGTCGACCACGGACGGCACGCCGACGCCCACGGCCTGCGTCCGCGGATTGCGCGCGGCTTCCACCGCCGCCACGATCTCGTCGACCAACCCGTCGGCGCTCGTCGCCTCCGTGGGCTGAAGGGTGGGGCTGCTGAGCGCCTCGTCCTCGAGCGTCGCGACTGCCACCTTCGTGCCGCCGACGTCAACCCCGATCAGATGGCCATCCGAGCCCGTCTCGGGGGCGGGCGGGGGCGACGGAGGGGGCATGCCGCCACGATAACGGCTCGCCTAGAGGGGCACTAAGAGCCCGGCTCGGGCAGCGTTCGCAGCATTGCGCCGACGGTGATGCCGGCCGCGATCAGGATCGCCACCACGGCGCCCAGGAACGCCGCATGGGGCTTGTTCCAGGCAACGTCGGGCCCGTAGCGCAGCGCCGCCAGTAGCACGGCGCCGATGAAGAGCAGCACCCCAGTGGCCATCGCAGCCACCTCCAGGCGACGCGCGAGCACGGTGGCCGACGGCGGCGCTCGCCCGGCGGCGAGCTCCCGAGGTCCCCAGCGCTGCAGCACGGCGACCAGGCCGGCCGCGATCGCGAGGCACAGCGCGTAGGAGCCCAGAGGATCGCTCGGGCGGTGCCAGTCCGCGGTGACGACCAGGATTCCAACGCCGCCGGCGAACAGGGCGGCCGCGAACGCCACCCACCCGCGCCACCGCGTGGGAGCGATCAGCACGGCCGACAGCCCCAGGCTGGTCGCGATCGTCGTGTGGCCGGACGGATAGCTATTCCCGTTCAGGGTCGATGGCCACAGGTCCGGGCGCTGGAAGATCAGCAGCTTGAAGGCCTCGGTGGCGAGCAGACTGAGGCCGACGATGGCGGCCGGCAGCACGATCAGCCAGGGCCGTCGCCACAACCACGCGAGGGCCCCAAGCGCCAAGACCGCGGCGACCAGCGAGCCGACGCTGATGAAGCGCAGCAGCCGGCTCGCGCCCGACTGCGCGCGCTCCGGGGCCGAGCGCCCACCGATGAGCGCCGCCTCGTCCGCGTGCTGGCCGACCTCGGTTTGCACTGCAAGTCCGTAGATGCCGAAGAAGACCGCCAGCGCCACGAGCGCTGCGACAAGGGCCCTGGTCATCGCCGGGGGGGCGATGGCTCAGGCCGCGACCGGCTCGCGGCGGCGTTGCGGCGCACGGCGTCTGGCTTGTGGCTTCGCCGGCGTGACCTGCTCCCTCAGGAAGCTGCCCGTGTACGAGGCGGTGCTCGCAGCCACCTCCTCCGGCGTTCCAGTCGCGACCACCTCTCCGCCCGCCTCGCCCCCCTCGGGTCCGAGGTCGATGATCCGGTCCGCCGACTTGATGACGTCGAGGTTGTGCTCGATCACGACGACGGTATTGCCCGCATCCACCAGCCGGTCGAGCACCTCGAGCAGCCGCTGGACGTCCGCGAAGTGCAGGCCCGTCGTCGGCTCGTCGAGGATGTAGAGGGTGTCGCCCGTCGCCACCTTGGAGAGCTCGGTGGCCAGCTTCACGCGCTGCGCCTCGCCGCCGGACAGCGTCGTCGCGGGCTGACCCAGCCTGATGTAGTCGAGCCCGACGTCGTGCAGGGTTTGCAGGCGCCGGTGGATCTTCGGGATGTGGGCGAAGAACTCGACCGCCTCCTCAACCGACATCTCGAGCACGTCCGCGATCGACTTCCCCTTGAACCGCACCTCGAGCGTCTCGCGGTTGTAACGACGCCCGTGGCACTGCTCGCACGGGACGTAGACGTCGGGCAGGAAGTGCATCTCGATCTTGATCTGGCCGTCGCCGCGACAGACCTCGCAGCGCCCGCCCTTGACGTTGAAGCTGAACCGCCCCGGCTTGTAGCCACGAACCCGCGCCTCCTTCGTCTTCGAGAACAGGTCGCGGATGTGGTCGAAGACGCCGGTGTAGGTGGCCGGGTTGGACCGCGGTGTCCGGCCGATCGGGGACTGGTCGATGTTGATGATCTTGTCGATGTGCTCCATGCCCTCGATGCGGTCGTGAGCGCCCGGGCGGAGCCGCGCCCGATGCAGGCGGTTGGCGACCGCCCGGTAGAGGATCTCGTTGACCAGGGTGGACTTGCCCGAGCCCGAGACGCCGGTGACGCAGCAGAACACCCCGAGCGGGAAGCTGACGTCGATGTCCTTGAGGTTGTGCTGGCGCGCGCCGCGAACCACGAGCTCGTCGCGGGCCGGCCGCCGCTCCTCGGGGAGCGGGATCGACCGCTTGCCGCTCAGGTACTGGCCGGTGAGGGACTCCGGAGCTCGGGTGAGCTGTGCCGGCGTGCCCTGCGCGACGACCTCGCCGCCGTGCTCGCCGGCACCGGGGCCGAGGTCCACCACGTCGTCGGCGGCGCGGATCGTGCCCTCGTCGTGCTCGACCACGATCACGGTGTTGCCGAGGTCCCGCAGCCGCCTGAGGGTGTCGATCAGCTTCTCGTTGTCGCGTTGGTGGAGCCCGATCGAGGGCTCGTCGAGGATGTAAAGGACGCCCACGAGCGACGAGCCGATCTGGGTGGCGAGCCGGATCCGCTGCGCCTCACCGCCGGAGAGCGTGTTGGCCGCCCGCTCGAGGGACAGGTAGCCGATCCCGACGCTGTCGAGGAACCGCAGCCGCTCCGCGATCTCGCGCACGACGAGCCTCGCGATGGCGCGCTCGGTGTCCGTCAGCTCCAGGTCCTCGATCCACTCGAGGGCCGCGCGCGCCGACAGCTGCGTGTACTCATAGATGTTGAGCCCGCCGACCGTGACCGCGAGGCTCTCCGGCCGCAGGCGGGCTCCACCGCACGCCGGGCACGGCTGCAGCGCCATCAGGCCCTCGATCCGCTCGCGGGTGTTGTCCGAGTCGGTGTTCTCGTAGCGCCGCTCGAGGCTCTTCAGCATGCCGTCGAAGCGCACCGTGTACGTCCGCTTGCGGCCGAACCGGTTGCGGTAGCTGACCGTGTGCTTGTCCGATCCGGTGCCGTCGAGCAGTAGCTGACGGTCCTTCTCCGGCAGGTCCTGCCACGGCGTGCCGACGTCGATCCCATTCGCCTCGGCTACCGCCTCCAGGAGGCGCCGGTGGTACATCGAGGCCGCCTTGATCCATGGCTGAAGCGCCCCGTCGCTGATCGACAGCGTCGGGTCCGGCACGATCAGCTCCGGATCGATCACCCGCTGGAAGCCCAGGCCATGGCACCGCGGGCAGCATCCGTGGGGCGAGTTGAAGGAGAAGATCCGCGGCTCGAGCTCGGGCATCGACGTGCCGCAGTTGAGGCACGCGAACTTCTCCGAGAACACCAGGACCTCGCCGCGCTTGCCGGCGCTCGGCCCACTGAGGACCTTCACGCCGGGCGCCTCGTCGCCGTTGCTGACCCCGCCTGCTTTGCCCTCGCCATCGAGGAGTTCGACCTCGATGATGCCCTCGGCGAGTTGCGAGGCGGCCTCAATCGACTCGGAGAGGCGCTTGCGGAGGCCCTCCTTCATCACCAACCGGTCGACCACCACCGAGATGTCGTGCTTGTACTTCTTGTCGAGCTCGATGTCCTCGTCGAGGCGCCGGAGCTCGCCGTCGATCACCGCGCGGACGTAGCCCTGTCCCCGCATCTCCTCGAGCTGGCGCCCGTACTCGCCCTTGCGACCGCGCACGATCGGCGCCAGCACCATGAACCGCGCCCCATCATCCAGCGTCATCACCCGGTCGGTTATCTGCTCCAGTGACTGGCCCTGGATCGGCGCGCCGCAGCTGTGGCAGTGGGGCTTGCCGATCCGAGCCCAGAGGAGCCGCAGGTAGTCATAGATCTCAGTGACCGTGCCGACGGTCGACCGCGGGTTGCGCGACGTCGTCTTCTGGTCGATCGAGATCGCCGGCGACAACCCCTCGATCGAGTCGACGTCGGGCTTCTCCATCTGCCCGAGGAACTGCCGCGCATACGCGGACAGCGACTCCACGTACCTCCGCTGGCCCTCGGCGTAGATCGTGTCGAACGCAAGGCTCGACTTTCCGGACCCCGACAGCCCGGTCATGACGATCAGCGCATCGCGCGGAAGCTCGAGGTCGATCCCCTTGAGGTTGTGCGCGCGGGCGCCTGAGATGACGATGCGATCGGACGGCGACATAACTCTCCATCGATTCTACGGACGCGAACGGGCGTTCCCGTGGAGGGCCCGTTCACCGTAGAGATAGGGCACCCAAAATGGGGCAACCGCGGGCGGAAACCCGTTCTAACGCAATCCACGCCCGGAAACCGGGCACAGCTTGCCTTGATGCTCCCTACGCCGTGCTCGCCGCCGGCCGGAAGCTGGGCCGGGCGGCGTACGCAATCGCGGCGCCGATGCCCGCCGCGATGACGGTCGCCGCAAACCCGCGGTGTGGATGGCCGCCGTTCACGAGCGCACCCCCGAGCGCCTGCCCTCCCGCGGCGCCGGACGTGATCGAGGTGATCATCCAAGTGAAGGCCTCGGTGGCGGAGCCCGGCGGGGCGATCTCGTCCACCAGCGAGTAGAGGGCCGCGGTAACCGGCGCGAGCGCGAGCCCGCTAAGGGCCATCAGCGGCACCGCCTCGGCGATCGAGGTCGTGAACAGGAGTGGAACGAATCCCAGGGCGAGCAGGAAGCTGAGGCGCACGTAGCGGCTGGCGGCGGGCGTGGCGTGGTGACGCGCTCCGTACCAGACACCCGAGGCGAAGCTCGCCGCCGCCTGGGCTGCGATCAGGACCCCCGCAAGGCCGGCCGACCCTTCGCCCGTCGCCAAGGCGGTGATCGAGATCTCCATCGCCCCCAGCGCGACGCCAAAACTGAGCTCGACCAGGACGATCAGCGCGATCGCGCGCGACCGGAGCGGCCCCGCCCAGTGCCTGGGGCCGCCATCGCCGCGCCAGACCCGCGACGCCCGCGAGACGACGAACAGCAGGGTCCCGATGGTCGCGAGAGCCGCGTTGAAGAGGATTGCGACCGTGGGTGAGCCCACCGTCACCAGCAGGCCGGTTAGGAGTGGGCCGAGGATGAACGCGACCTCCAGCGAGATCGCGTCGAGCGCGAACGCGCTCTGTCGGAGTCCGGAATCGGTCACCAGACTGGACCAGAGGGCCCGCATACATGATCCGGTCGCCGGTGTCGTCGCGCCGCACAGGGCTCCGATCACGACCAGGACGACTGTCGAGGCCCCGCCGTGGGCGGCGAGGACGAGTCCGATGAGGGTGATCGGGTTCAGCGCGACGGCTATCCCGAGGACCTCGGTCTGGCCGAGCCGGTCGACCAGCCGCCCCTGAACCGGGAGCGTGACGGCCGTCGCGATGGCGAACGCCGCCTCGACGATCCCGGCGGTCTTGAAGGAGCCCGTCTCGGCGTGTACCAGCAGGATCGTCGCGAGCGACAACGATGCGATCGGGATGCGATCGACAGCGGTCGCGACCACCGGCAGCCTCGCCTCGCGGATCGCGAGTATGCGCCTGTAGCGGTGGGCTCTCATGCACCTAGATTGCCATCAGGGAGAGCGTCGTGCCTGTGCACCACCCGCGACCGGAACCCGGGTCGATCCCCCACGATTCCGCCTTTCGGCACCACCCGCCCGGCGGTGCGGGATAGCCTGACTGGCGGTGCTTTGGTGTCGCGACGGGGCACCTCCAGCGCCGCCAACCGACGCATACGTATACGACCGCGGGCACTTACCAGGCGCGCCTCACGGTCTCCGACGCGCGGCGGCTCTCGCTACTTGCCGGTCCTCGAATAGACGTCGTCAAGGAGCCCATCGAGGTCTGCGACCTCGTACTCGGCGGCGAGTTGCGTCCTCGCATCCTCGCGTGAGGTCCCGTCGAGCGCGAGCTTCATCGCGACCAGCCGGGCCGCGGCATTCGCGTCACCGACCTGGGGCTCGCCGTTGGAGCTACCCGTCTCAGTGGTCGCCTGCTGGGGTGTCTCCGTGGGCGGCGTCGGCTCGGGCATGGGCTCCGGCGTGGGCTCGGGTACCGGCTCCGGCGTCGGCTCGGGGGTCGGCTCCGGGAGCGGCTCGGGCGTCTGCGGCGGCTCGGGCTCCGGCACCGTCACCGGGCCCGGGTCGACCTTGCTCGCGGGATCGCCGGAAAGCCGCCCCTGAAGGTCCTTGAGTGCGCCCTGGACGTCGTCGAACCGCCGCCGCGCATCGGCCTCGGCGTCCGCGCGAATCCGTTCGGCCTCCGAGCGCAGCCGCTCCGCCTCGGCCCGCACACGCTCGGCCTGCGCCTGCGCGTCCTTCAGGACCTGGTCCGCCTGCTTTTGGGCCTCGTCGATCGCTTCGCGCACGCTCCGCGTGACCTGGTCGACGAGCTTCTGTGTATCCATGCGGCGAGATTACAGCTAGAGCGCCGCCGCCGAGACGGGAAACCCGGGTTTGTGCACTACCAGGTCGCGATCGCCTGTTTGATCTGAGTCCTGAAGATCTCCGCGGTTGCCGAGAGCGTGTTGTTGATGACCGCCTGGTCCTCGGCGCACTGCCAGCAGCTCGTCGGGATGTTCCTGACGATCGAGCCGAAGCTGTAGTCACCCGCCCCCCTACGCGCGCAAGGCGTCGAGGTCCGCTCGGAGTTCCTTGAGCTCGTCGCGGATGCGCCCTGCCTCTTCGAAGCGGAGTTCGTCGGCCGCCGCGAGCATCTCCTCCTCGAGCTCGACGATGATCTTCTCCAGCTCCTCGGGGCTCTTGATGACGTCGCCGTCGCGGTGGGCGCGCCGGCGGCGCGCCGGGGTCGCGCGCGACTCCATCGACAGGAACTCGGCGATGTCGGAGATGCCCTTTTGGACCGTCTCCGGGGTGATGCCGTGCTCGCGGTTGTAGGCGAGCTGGATCTCGCGCCGGCGGTCGGTCTCCCGGATCGCCGCCCGCATGGCGTCGGTCTCGCGGTCGGCGTACATGAGCACCTGGCCGCGCACGTTTCGCGCAGCGCGGCCGATGGTCTGGATCAGGCTTGTCTCCCCGCGCAGGAAGCCCTCCTTGTCCGCATCGAGGATCCCAACCAGGGAGACCTCGGGCAGGTCCAGCCCCTCGCGGAGCAGGTTCACCCCCACGAGCACGTCGTATTCGCCGAGCCGCAGGTCGCGGATGATCTGGATGCGCTCGAGCGTGTCGATCTCCGAGTGCAGGTACCGCACCCGGAAGCCGTGTTCGAGCAGGTACGCGGTGAGGTCCTCGGCCATCTTCTTGGTCAGAGTGGTCACGAGCGTGCGCTCGCCGACCTCCACGCGGCGGCGGACCTCGTTCATCAGGTCGTCGATCTGGTTCCGCGTCTCGCGCAGCTGGACCTCCGGGTCCACGATCCCGGTCGGCCGGACGATCTGCTCGACGATGCGCGCGGCGGAGGCCCGCTCGAACTCGCCGGGCGTCGCCGACACCATCACCATCTGGCCGATCCGGTTCAGGAACTCCTCGAAGCGGAGTGGCCGGTTGTCGAGGGCCGACGGAAGGCGGAAGCCGTGGTCCACGAGGGTCTGCTTGCGCGAGCGGTCTCCCTCGTACATCCCGCCGAGCTGTGGGATCGTCTGATGCGACTCGTCGACGAAGACCACGAAGTCCTCGGGGAAGTAGTCGATGAGCGTGTGCGGCGGGCTGCCCTCGGGCCGGCCATCGAGGATCCGCGAGTAGTTCTCGATCCCGGGCGCGAAGCCGAGCTCCTTCAGTAGCTCCATGTCGTACTCGGTGCGCTGGCGGAGGCGGTGCGCCTCGAGCAGCTTGCCGCTCTCCTCGAAGAACGCCACCCGCTCATTCAGCTCGTGCTTGATCTCGGAGACCGAGCGCTCGATCGTCTCCTCCTTGGTCACGTAGTGCGTGGCCGGCCACACCGCCACGTGGTCGATCTCGTCGAGGACCTCCCCGGTCAGCGGATCGAAGTGCTGAATCGACTCGACCTCGTCCCCGAAGAGGGCAATTCGGTACGCCGTCTCGGCGTAGGCGGGGAACACCTCGAGCACCTCGCCCTTCACGCGGAAGGTGCCGCGGGTGAGGTTGGTGTCGTTGCGGGCGTACTGCATGCCGATCAGCTTGCGGAAGGTCTCGTCGCGGTCGACCCAGTCGCCGACCTTGAACAGCTGCATCTGCTCGCGGTAGAGCTCGGGCGACCCGATGCCGTAGATGCACGAGACCGACGCGACGATCACGACGTCGCGACGGGCGAGCAGGGCGGCCGTGGCCGAGTGGCGCAGCCGGTCGATCTCGTCGTTGATCGACGAGTCCTTCTCGATGTAGAGGTCCTGCGCCGGGACGTAGGCCTCAGGCTGGTAGTAGTCGTAGTAGCTGACGAAGTACTCGACGGCGTTTTCGGGGAAGAACTCCCGGAATTCGTTGCAGAGCTGCGCCGCGAGGGTCTTGTTGTGGGCGATCACCAGGGCGGGGCGCTGCATCGCCTCGATAGTCCCAGCCATCGTGAACGTCTTTCCGGTGCCCGTGGCGCCCAGCAGCGTCAGGAAACGCTCGTCGGTGCCGAGCCCCTCGGCCAGCGACGAGATCGCCTGCGGCTGGTCGGCCGTGGGCGTGTATGCGGGATTCAGCTTGAACTCGGGCACCAAGACCACGATAGCCGCGCAACATGCGGCGTCCGGTCGGCTACTGCCCGCTCGCGCCCTGCACGGCCTCGATCCAGTCCCAACGCTGCCCGCAGAGCCGGCTCGCCTGGCTCGCCGGGAAGTAGGAGATCTTGGTGCTCGCCGCGTCCTGGTCCGTGAGGCCAAGTGGGCCGATCGGCTCGGGCGGCCCGCCGCTCCCGGGATAGAGGTCGGAGCCGTGGAAGGTCAGCGAGGTCGTGTGCTGGCCGGCGGTCAGACGCGTCGAGCCGACGGGCACGTACTCACCGAAGTTGTTGAGGAACCCCCGGACGGAGCTCACGTGCCTGCCATCCACCGAGAGATCCACCTTCGGACGTACCGACCCGCCCAGGTAGACGTCGTAGTTGCCACTCTGCGGGATCTGGACCTGCGCGGTGAGCGTGCCCGGCGTGGTGGGCACGAGCGACGACGGATACCGCTTCGAGTTCCAGGCGGCCGGGTGCTTGGTCTCGTTCATCGGGACGATCACGACCGGGTTGCGGCTGACGGCCGCCAGGGTGCCACCGGGACCGGCCTCGCGCGCGAGATGTTGGACCTGCGAGCACCTCGGCACGCTCGCTGGGTCGGTCTCGGTGCCCAGGCCCAGGTGGTCGATGACGAACCTGGTGGAGTCCGCCGGCCGCTGCCACACGTCGTAGTACTTGCCGTCGTAGACGAGCTGGTATGGGGACGGCGGCCGGCTCGCTCCGGGCCCTCGGCGGAGCACGAGGTTCCGATAGACGAGGACCGGGCCTAGCTGGAACTGGTCGATGTCCGCGGTCGTGCCCTTGCGCAGGCTGTGCCCGCTGAGGAGCGGATCCTTGCGCCTACGCAGCTCCGAGGCGCCCTCCGGCGCGGCGTTGCGCAGAAAGTGACGGACTCCGTATGGCTGGTACTCCGTCATCAGTGTGGGCCCCTTGTTGCCGAGGACGCCCGCGATCGTCTCGAGCTCGGCGAGCTGCGCTCGCGGCGCCAGGCTCACCTCCCGGTAGGCCAGTCCGTTCGACCACAGGACCCCGACGGCTAGGACCGCGACAAGAATCGCTCCCGCGACGCGGCGTCCGGAGGCGAAAAGCGCAACGCCACCGGCTGCGGCGACGATCGGGATCGCGGGCGAGGCGGTCGCCAGGGCCTTTCCGCCGACCCAGGGGGAGCCGATGGCGAAGATCACGAGCGATGCCACGATCGCAGCGCCGATGTAGATCAGGAGCGCCCATGACTGAGCGCGTACCGCCAGCGCCACACCGATAACCGCGGCGATCCCCACGACGGCGATCAGGATGTAGGTCGTGGTGAGCTGGTGAGGATCGAGGCGGAAGTCGCCGTTCGGCCACACGCCGAACAGCTGCAGGACGGTCAGCGGGTGGTACAGGTTGCCGAGCGCGGTCTCGCTCGTGAGCGGGGATGAGGTGGGCGGCAGGAGCCCGCCGGGGATGATCACCGGGAGGCACATGACCACCGTCGCGGCCGCGAACACCCCCGCTCGCACCAGGGAGACCGCCCAGCCGAGAAGCCGTACGAACAGGATCAGCACGACGACGAGGATCGGCGCCAGCCACACCGCCCCCCCGCCGCTCAACACCGCGATCAGCGCCGAGCTCATGATCGCCAGTGGCACGAGCGGCCGGGGTGAGTCCCACTCTCGGATGGCGAACGCCGCCATCCCGGCGATCGAGATCACCAGCGCGGCGGCCGCCATCTCCTTGATCCCGCCCCACAGGTAGTAGCCGAAGAGCAGTGCCGATTGGGCGCCGAGGAAGGCCGCCAGTGCGCGCAGCCGCGGCGACTTGACGATCGGCTCGGTGATCGAATAGGCCCCGAGCGCCAGCAGGGCGCCCATGAAGGCCATGTAGGGCTGGATCACCCAGGCGACGTCCTGGTCGACCAGCGCCCGAGCCACGCCGAGGGGCAGGAAAACGCCGACGGGGTAGCCGGCGCCGAGGTTGAAGGCGAGCGTGGCCTCGTAGGAGGACGGCGGAAGGTCGGCGAGACTCCGGCCGTCCTGCATGACCCGGTCGGTGAGGGCCATCCAGGTGGCGGTGTCGTCCAGCTTGATGTAGCCGGCGAATGTCGCCTGCCCGGAAAATACGATCGGCGCCGCGTAGATGACGAAGACGGCTACCGCCGCGGCAAGCGCCCACCAGGCGACGCCGCGGTCGATCAGCGGCAGCGACAGCCCAAACCCGACCACCGCGAGCGCCACGATGAGCGGCGTGATCACCTGGGCGAGCCCGCTGTCGAGCGTGAAGAACTGCGCCACGACGATGATCAGCGCGAGCCCGGTCGCGGGCAGCAGGACGCCGGGCGGGGTGATGCCGGCGATCCGCTCGACCAGCAGGCCGCAGCCGATCGCGAGCGCCGCGAGGACGAGCGGACAGAGGAACCAGGCGACGAAGAGCGTCAACGCGCCCTTCCGCACCGCGTCAACTTAACCGATGTGCACAAGCGCTCACCGGACGAGCTGGATGTCCCCGGACTCGACGAGGTCGAGCGCCTTCGCCGGACCAGGGTCGAAGACCTCGATCTCGTAGGCCTTGGTCGGGGAGCTCGAGTTCTGCACCGCGGTCCCACCGTTCGGGCGTTGAATGTCGTTGCTCCAGGCTCGTTGAGATCACGGCGATGGCGTGCGGCGCGTTCGCCTTCCACGATGCGCGGGGAGGATAGATCAGGCTGCGGTGCTCGAAGGGGCGTTCATGCGCGACGCTGTCGCACCCTGGACTCCGGTAGCACCGCTCGCCTCGGTCGCCGCAGACGAGATCGCGCGCGTCGACCGGGGCCGGAGAGC
>Ga0207693_10002586_pt1 | contig 15719 bp, 11 predicted proteins | sample LARL81metaG_FD_184347 | JGI IMG/M metagenome (GOLD analysis project Ga0207693, IMG submission 184347) | Corn, switchgrass and miscanthus rhizosphere microbial communities from Kellogg Biological Station, Michigan, USA - LAR L8-1 metaG... | ecosystem: Host-associated > Plants > Roots >...
CCCCGACATGTCCGGTCCGCAAGACGTTAATGAACAGCTTCTCGTCATAGTAAGAAATGCCGCTCGGGTCCGTGGTGATATTCGCGCTCACAACCGTGGGGCCAAACGACTCGCCGCCGGCGAATTCCATTCCCGGCATAGGCTGCCCCATCTTATCTTTCGGAGTGTGGCAATTCACGCAATGTCCGACTTGTGTCAGATATTTGCCGCGAGCAATTGGATCCGGAAAGTCAACCATCACTGGACTCGTCAGTGGTTGCGGCGCGGACTTGATGAGACGAGAGAGCGGGAACGGAAGCTCCGTCTTCGGTAGAGCATTGCGAACCGGCTCCAGCGAACGTATGTAGACGATCACGGATGCCAGATCCTCATCGCTCATATGGCGGAAATCCTGGTATGGCATCAGGGGAAAGAGAGTTCTGCCATCATGTCCGATACCTTCGCGGATCGCGCGCGCAAATTGGTCATCAGTCCATGTCCCGGCACCAGTCTCTACGTCGGGGGTAATATTGGGAGCCACCAAGCGGGCCTTGCCCTCTTCGAACATGACGCGTCCTGATCCCACCTTCGTGAAGATCGGGGCCTCACCAGGTTTTACATCTTTGAAGTCCCTAATCGCCTGAGCGTGGCAATCAAAACAGAGAGCGACGCTATTCACCAGATATTTGCCGCGCTCTAAACGCTCTGGCGTGCGCTCGAAGTGTCGCCCCGTCAAAGGGCGAGACTTGGCTCCCAAAACCGGTCTCCATCCGATAGTGACGGTCATAAGGACCGCCATACCTGTCAGAAGCACGCTTAAGCTCCAGGCTGCAATTTTCCTGAACTTCTTTGTCCGGAACTTCGTCATAGCCCTATCCTCCGAAAGTTTCAAACGGTCTCATTTACTAACGCGAAGGATTTGGGAAAATAGGCTCAAGAAAAAAGTGCCGCACTTCGTGGGGGGTAGAGGCTCTTCGGCGTGCCCTGAATGCTATCGCCACTACTCCCGAAGCGGATGGGGGCTGACTACGCCAGTCACAAGCCATTTGAGTTTTCCACAGCGCGGGCGATTCCCCTTGTGACATCTGACCTTGCGCCTGCCATTTCAAACCTGCAACCATGGTCGAGGCCGCAACGCGGGCGCTGAGGGCGCATTCCGGCCACCTCGAGGCACCGGTCCTCAGGATCAGCTTCTAAGTTCTTTGACATCAAGATTTTGCCCGTAAGTTATTGAAAAAACGAGCGCGATTTCAGAAATTGCGAGCTAAGTCATTTGGTAGCAATATTTTACCTTCAAGCTCCCTGTTTTCAATAATTTGCGTACCGCCCCTTATCAGTACGGCTTGTAAGTGCTTCGATACCAATATTTTGCGAAGAATGCCGTAAAAAAATCGCAGCACGACGGAGGCGGAGCCGGGCAAATTACGACGTCGGGGTCTGGAAGATGGATGCAGAAAACCCGCCCTGTCGTAAACAAACGACGCGGGCGGGGCTTCTGTCTGAGATTGAAGAAGTGAGCTAGTTCTGCGCTGGCACCTCAGCGTGATCGATCACAAGCACCTGGACGGGCTCAGTTTGCGGTTCCAGTTTGAGTCCAAGTTGCTCCTGGAGAGCCACGAATAGCGAGGGAGCGTTAGGATCGGGCTGATGAGTCATTGCGGCCTGCTCGGCTTGCAGTTTTTCGGCTTCGCGCTGGTTGGGATTCACCGCCCGTATTGTCGTAACGGCCCTGCCCGGTTCGTCAGCACGAGCGAGACGTTCTTCCTCGCTAGCGTCAGGCGTCCAGTGAAGATCGAAAACGTAGTTCCCTTTCAACCCCGTCTTGTCGACGACCATGCTACCCAGACGTGTGGACAACTGCTGGACCACGAACACCATCGGAGTTCCGGAGGAGTTGATCTCTCCGTGTTCCACGTGCATCATCTGGACTCCGCTAGCTTCTTGGAGCTTCGGACCGTTCTCATCCACCAGCAGGTCGTAGACCGGAAGGTTGCGAGTTTCGAAATGCGCTACGAGTTTGAATTGGTTCGCCAGGAGCGATTTGAGCAGCGCTTGGTCGTCGATCGGCATTTCTTGCGGACCGCGTTGGCTCATGGCCGCAACGAAAGACGGATCGAGTTTCGCGTCAATGTCAAACCGCGGTTTCGTCAGTAGATCGGAGGGCCCGGAGATCTGGGCATCTTGGATGCGGTACGCCATTTGAATCAGGTGTTGCAAGGTCGCGCCCTCGGCAACGAAGCTTCCACCTCCCAGATTGAACCTCATTAAGTTCTTGTGCAACCCGCTCGGGATCGCCTCCGAAGCTTTGACCGAAACGGAAGAGAACACTGTTGCAGGAACGGTCGGGGTTGCGGCCGGCGATTGTGCCCGGCTGGGAGTGGCGTGAAATACGCCGAAGGTGATGGGAACGGCAATCGCCAGAAATGCGGCTGCGGTGAGCAGCAGTTTTCGGGCGAAATCGAGTTTGTGCAAAATACGGTCGTTCATGATATGAACCATCCTTTTCTTCAAATCAGCGCCGGTGACGCCTGCAACGCAGGGCAGCGGCGAGCCCAGACAGAATTCGCAAACTTTCAAAATGCTTTCGGCATAAACCTGGCGATCGCTTCCGGAGGCGACAACTTGTTCGTCGCAGGCGCGCTCGCGCTCGTCGACCAGACGAGAGCCGATCCACCAAACCGGCGGATAGAACCAAAAGATGGCTTCCACAAGCATGTGCAGAACTGCGTAAAGATTGTCGCGACGGCGCACATGCCAGACTTCGTGGGCCAGGATGGCTTCGAGCTGCGCATCGTGCAGATGCTTGGAAATTCCTTCCGGCCAAAGCAGGACCGGTCGGGAGATTCCAAAAATGCCGGGTTCGAGCGATGTGCGAGACAGAAGCAACGCAATGGGATTGCGCAGGCCGCCGATACGCTCGGCGCGACGAAGGATATCCAACTCGCGTCCTTGAGACGGCAGCTCAGCAGATTTCATTTGGGCGGAGATGCGGAACCAACGAACGGTCCACAAGAGCACGACGGCAATGAAGCCCGTCAGCCAAGCAGCAGCAACGATCCATACAAGCCAATGCGATGGACTTGCTGCAGCGGCGACACCGTTGGGCTGAACCGCGATTTGTGGTGCCACGTGTTTAAATGGCTGTCCGATTCCCTCCATCGCGTAGAACACGGTAGCGCTTTGGGGTGCCACAGGTGACGATCTCCATGCGAGCAACTTGCCGAGACCGACAAACACCGAGAAAGGAAGCAGGAATTTCGCCGATGCGGCAAGCCAGAGGAAATACCGAATACGTGCGTTATGCCTGCGCAGTGCCAAGACGAGCGCACCGGCGACGAGAGCCACCAGAGTCGACTGCCAGAGATGGTTGCCGATGGCCGGAGCGAGAGAGTTCCACGCACTGGAGAGATATTTCTCAATCATTGGCTTTGTCCTTCCTCTCCAGCTTGCGGAGCGTCTTTTCGGCTTCTTTTACGTCGGCGAGAGTGAGTTTGCCAGTTTCGATCAGATGCGCCATGACGGGCTGGGTGCGTCCGCCGAAGAGGGCCAGCAACTCGTCGATCAACTTGCGCTGCGCGGCGTCACGAGAGACGGCCGGTTCAAAGACGTGGAAGTTACCGACCTTCTTGATTCGCCGCACCGCCTTCTTGGTCTCCAGCCGGTAAACCGTGGTCTGGATCGTTGTGTATGCGGGCCGGTCCGCTTCGGGAAAGTTCTCCTGGATTTCGCGGATGGAAGCGCTGCCGCTGGACCACAGCGTTTCCATAATCTGAAGCTCCAGCTTGGTGAGTTTGGGGCTCGGCATCATGTCTCCTATCGACGTTTGCGATACTACTACATGTGTAGTAAATGTCAAGGATTTTCTTCCGCTAAAACATTGACACCAGTCGCACGTTTCTCGCGACAGCTGACCGGTTAGCGATCGTGTTAGGATGCTCTGCCAGATTCAGCATTCAAAGGTGAGACATGGGCAAGCATGTAATTCAGACCACGAAAGGCGCTCCTCCGCAGGGCGCGTATTCCCAAGGATGGCGCGCGGGCGATTTTGTTCTTGTGACCGGGACCGGGCCCGTTGATCCTCTGACTGGAAAACTGGTCGGCGACGATATTGAGCGCCAGACTGAGCAGACAATCGACAACATCGTTTCGATCTTGGAGGCGGAGGGAGCGTCTCTCAGCGACGTGGTGAAGGTTACCGTTCACCTCAGCGATTTAAGCCTATTTGCACGCTACAACGCCGTATATGCGAAACGGTTTGCAAAGCCATATCCGGTGCGCACTACTGTGGGCAGCGATCTGGGACACACTCCGGGGATGCTGATTGAGATCGATTGCATCGCCTACATGGAGGCGAAAAAGTCCCGCCCGAGATCACGCGCGAAGAAGAGAGCGCGGCGACGAAAATAACGTCCAAGGCTTTTACCACAGGGAACACGGAGGGCCACAGGGCTCGGTTTCAAGGCTTCAAAGTGAAACCTGCTTTCTGATCTTCGAAACCTTGGGTGGTGAGATCGTTCAGGCTCTGGTGAACGAGTGCTCAGGTAATTTTGCGGATATATTTCTTTTCGTCAGCAGCGGGCCTTCGTGGCCACGAGCCGAGACGTTCTCCACCGCTTCAATTTTTCCATTGCGCACAATCAGGGCGGCATCAAAATTGTTTACCGTCGGGCAGACATGTCTGGGAATTAGGTAGAGTGCGTCTCCGACTCTGGCAGGCTCGAAGCCCTCTTTCACCGCAAGTGGCAGATGCTCTTCGCTCGGCGAGAGTGGCGTCAATTCTGGATGTCCGACGACCACGCAGGTGGGAACTCCGGCATCGGCAGAGACGGCTTTGTGTCCGGCATCGCAGGTGACGATGCCGCGATGGGGATGGCTTACCACGCGCGCGACGACCATAGCCGCGGGCTTGTAACCGTACTCCGCGGGAAGCTGTGCCAGACTGGTTGCGTCGTGGTAGACGACGGTTCCGGGAGAAACGCGGTGCAGGAATTCGGAGTTTTGGAACCCGCCATACGTGAGTGAGGACGGAAATGTCGGAGTTCCTGCGGTGATGATCTCTGAAACGGGAATTCCCGATCGATCAAGATCGCGGACAAGTTCCGTCAGTTGATCGTAGCCCGCGTGCGTAGCTTTCGTTAATTCGGGCTCCGTTACAGAGCCGAATTGGCCGTCGTAATAGTGAAGGCCGCGAAATTCGAGCCCGGATTCTTTTGCTGCCTGGGCAAGTTGAATGACGAGGGCTTTTGAACCCTGCTCAATTCCTGTGCGGTTCATGCCGGGATTGATGTCGAGGAAAATTCCGACATCAGAATCACGCCATTGGTGTATCTGGTCTTTGTTTTCGGCGAGAACAGAAATGCGAGTGTTTGGGTACTGATTGGCGATCTCACGCAGCCGGCGGGCGTTCGCAGCCATGAGTGGGTAGGCGACCAGGACATCCGTTGCGCCCGACTTGCAGGCTTGGATGAGTTCGAGGGTTGTGGCGCATTTGAAGTTGTGCACACCTTTCTCGAGGAGAAGGTGCAGTGTGTAGTTCAGCTTTGCGGTCTTTACGTGGGCGCGCCAACGGTCCGCATTGCCGCCCAACAGATTCAGCGTGCATTGAATGTTCGAGGCTATCGCGTCGGGATACAGCGCGAGTGCCGGTGTGACTACGTTGTCGAGATCGGGGACACGATAGCGATCGTGCCAGGGAAATTCCTGCAACAAGAAGTTGGCTGCCATAACGGATTGATGATACCTCTGCCGCGTAACCGCGTATATGCTGCGCGCTAGATCGCCAGTCTCCTGAAGAGGTCTTCCGGCTTCGTTGACGGTCATGCAGAGCAATAGTAGGCTCTTCAAATCCGCAATGGGCGCCAACTTTCCTGTTCCTCCTGAGAAGTCAGCGAATCGTTCTCATCTGGTGCGTGGCCTCGGCCTTTGGTCTGCGACCGCAATTGTCATTGGCGACACGATTGGAACCGGAGTTTTTCTGGTTTCAAGCGACATGGCGCGAGCCGTAGGATCCGCTGCACTGGTAATCGTGGCGTGGATTCTTGGCGGATTCATCGTCTTATTGGGCGCGCTCTGTTATGCGGAACTTGGGGCGGCGTTTCCCAAAGCGGGCGGGCCGTACGTTTATCTCGGACGCGGGTTGGGGCCGTTGTGGGGATTTCTATTCGGGTGGATGAGTTCGTTTCTCGACCGACCGGTGGCGATGGCGGGACTGGCTGCGGGAATCATTCGTTTTATGAGCTTCTTTTTTCCTGTCCTCGGAGAACCGCTCTGGACCGCAAGATTGGCGCACACGGAGATGACACTCACCATAGCGCAACCTGTGGCTGCGCTCATCGTCATCGTGGTGACGGGAATTAACTGCTTCAGCGTAAAGATGAGCGGTGGGGTGCAGGTGGTCGTTACCTCCCTGAAGATTGGAACCATCATGCTCATCGCTTTCGGAGGTCTGCTGCTCGGGCATAGGAGCTTCACGATGGCGACTCCGGGAACGCATCCCGTAGGAGTGGGGACGATCGGGGCCCTGCTGACAGCGCTTGTTCCGGCGATGTGGGCTTACAACGGATTCAATGATCTCGGCGACTTGGGCGAGGAGATCACGAATCCTGGAAAGAACATCCCACGAGCAATCCTGCTTGGGCTGACGACAATTGGTGGAATCTACCTTTTGGCGAATCTTGCGTACTTTCACGTCCTGCCCTTTGCGGCAGTGGCGGGATCACAGCATGTCGCGTCGGACGCCGTGCAGGCATTTGCGGGCAGCCGCGGCGCGGCATGGCTCACCTTAGCGATGGCGATTTCAGCGTTTGGCGCCTTGCACGTAGTCGTGCTCACTGGGGCACGCATCCCGTATGCGATGGCGCGCGATCGAGTGTTCTTTCAGTTTGCCGCACGGTTGCATCCTTCGTTCAACACGCCAACAGGGGCATTGCTTTTCCTGGGGACGGTTGCTACTTTACTCGCGCTCACAGGCACTTTCGAAGAGCTCTATTCGCTGTTCGTCTTCGCGGTCTGGATTTTCTTTGCGCTGACGGGGATTGCGCTGCTGCGACTGCGACGCGTTGAACCTGAGCTGGTGCGGCCTTATCGGGCATGGGGATATCCATGGACGCCGCTGATTTTTACTGCGGCCGCAATCGCGTTGACGGTCAATTTGTGGATGGTGCGGCCGGTACGATCGACGATCGGGCTGGGAGTGATTTTGCTGGGAGTTCCGTTCTTTTACTGGTGGCGGAAGGAAGACCGGCCGGAGAAGTAGCAAGCACGTGTGTGAAATGTAGTCCAACCGGCGCCTAGCCTTGGCGTCCACCCGTTAAACCTTATCAATCCACTTCTGATTGACAAACCCGCTTGACGGTATCAAGCTGCCGCAATGCCATTTTCTGCGGGCACGCGGATTGGGCCCTACGAGATCGTCGCGACACTGGGCGCGGGTGGCATGGGAGAAGTGTACAAAGCCCGCGACTCGCGGCTGGACCGTACCGTTGCTCTGAAGCTCATGCGTTCAGCGATGAGTTCGGACGAGAATCATCGCAAGCGATTTCTGCGGGAAGCGCGGGCGACCGCCGCGTTCAGTCATCCGGGAATTGCGGGAATGTATGACGCAGGAGAGTCGAACGACCTCCTGTATTTGGCCATGGAATTCGTACCGGGCCATACCCTGCAGTACGAGATCGCCAAAGGGGCAATTTCGAGCGCTTTCGTTCGGGAATATTCCATACAGATTGCTACCGCGCTTGAGCACGCACATGCGCGGGGAATTCTGCACCGCGACATCAAGCCTGGCAACATCATGGTGTCGAATGACAACGCGATCAAGTTGTTGGACTTTGGGCTGGCGCAGTTCCTGCTCCCGCAGGACGAAACGGCGACCCTGATAACCACTGCCGGAAGCTTCGTCGGAACATATCAATATTGCGCGCCGGAGGTGCTGTCAGGAAGAGCGGCCACGATTCGAAGCGATCTCTACAGTTTAGGCGTAGTGATGTACGAGATGGCTTGCGGGCGGACACCGTTTGCAGGATTGCAGGAGCGCGCTCTGGTTGCCGCGGCGTTGTTGGGGGAATCTCCGCGGGTAGAGGAACGCAATCCGGCGGTCTCCGGTGTGCTGGCGGGATTGATTGCACGAGCCATGGCTCCGCAGCCTCAGGAACGCTTCGCCAGTGCCGCCGAACTCGCAGCGGCATTGCGGACTATGGATAACCGGCCAGACAGCGGCGCGGTCGTACGGGAACGGGCCAATCCGGTAATCGCAGTGATGGATTTCGTGAATCTCTCGGGAGATCCAAATTCCGAATGGCTGGCGACGGGTATCGCGGAAACCGTGACGGCGGACTTACGGAAGCTGAAGAACGTTCAAGTGGTCACGCGGGAACGGGTCCAGCTACAACTGCGGCGGATTGAAGATCGTTCCGATACCTCAATGATTGGCAGGCTGTTGAACGCTCGCTGGCTGGTAACAGGGAGTTTCCAGCGCGCCGGCAACCGGATTCGCATCACCCCTAAACTGCTCGAGGCGGCTAGTGGAGAAGGGGCTCAGCTCGAGAAGATTGATGGCGAATGGGACGACCTGTTCGAACTGCAAGATCGTGTCGTCCGCGAGATTCTGCGCGCTTTAAATGTGGAAATGGACTCCAGTGCGCGCCGAAAAGTCGCCACGCCTGAAGCGCGGCGCCTGGAAGCATACGAACACTACACAGAGGGGCAGAAGGGTCTAAGGATACTTGGCAAGGATTCCATCGAGAATTCACGCCGGCACTTGGAACTGGCGATTGAGCTGGATCCAGAGTACGCGGTGGCGTATGCAGCATTGGGCCACACTTACGCAATGCGATGGATTTACAGAAATGATCCGGATGATTTGTCCCGCGCCTCAGGGTGTCTAGAGCATGCGATAGAGCTTGATCCCGAGTTAGGGACCCCTTACGGAACTCTCGCTTACGTTTATGGGAGGCAGAACAAGATCGAGAAGGGCGTGAAGGCAGGGCTGAAGGGAATTCGCCTCGATCGGGATGTTGCTACGTCGCATTACTTCACCGGTTTTGCCAGCTGGATCGCGGGTCTCGAAATTTCCGGGTCATATTTGCAACCAGCGGTCGAGCATTTTATGAATGTGATCGATGTTGAACCGACCCTGAGCTCGGCCTGGCTAAATCTTGGAACAATGGCGATGCATAACGGAGCGTACGACAGGGCCGAGTCGTTGATTTCCGAAGTGCTGTCATTACGCGCCAGCCGGCGTGCGATCGTCGAACTGCCGTTCGGCGAGATGATTCTGGCGGAGATCTTCCTTCGACGGCTTGATTGGGAAAGGGCACTCGAGTGGCACGATCGGGGATTGAAATACATGACGCAGATGGACAGCGTCTATAAAGAAACGGCGGTTGCCCTGCATTGCTGTGGGCTGGCAGATATCTACCTCAGGCAGAACAAGCCGGACGAAGCTCTGGCCCACTTGCACAAAGCCTGGCGCGTCGTTCATGAATTTCCGAACATGATGGCGCACAATCGGGTGCTGACGCGCACGATGGCAACTATGGCGTGGGTTTATGCGGATCTTGGAGATAGAAACCGGGCGGAGCAACTTATCGCCGATGCTAAGAAGTTACTGGAGACTGTCTTTTCGACCCCTGGAGGGATGATTCACGGAGTCTTGACATTGGATTTGTGCCATACACTCTCGATCGCGCTTCTGCGGTTGAACCAGACAGAGGCGGCTTGCGAGATGTTCGGGAAAGCCGTGGAACGAGGATGGGGCGACGCAGCATGGATGAATAATGACCCGGCGTTGATACCACTTGCGACGTTACCGCAATTCCAGGTATGGCGCCAACAGGTTCGAGAGCTTCCTCAGCTACAGTTCCGCCGCGGCGAAAGAGCGGCCTGAAACTGGCGCTAGGCCGATAGAACGCTCCCCACGTGGATGGGCTCCAAGTGAGCTGTGAAGTGGCGCAGGAATGGAGCTTCGTACGTCAGGTGCATGCCTTGGATTTTCTCGCGATTCTTCCAGACTTCGAGAATTACTTCGACTACGTAATCGATGTGGCTTTGGGTGTAGACGCGGCGTGGGATCGCCAAGCGGACCAGATCCATTTTTGCTGCTTTGGCGAACATTAGCGTGCCGATTTCTACCGAGCGGATTCCACCTTCCAGATATAGTTCGCACGCGAGCGCTACGCCGGGAAACTGATCTGGTGGAATGTGCGGCAAGAAGGCGCGGGCATCGAGGTAGATGGCGTGTCCGCCGGGTGGCTGAACGATCGGGACGCCTTGACTCGCAATGTGATTGCCGAGATACGCCGTCGAGGCGATGCGGTAGCGCAGGTAGTCTTCTTCTAACGCTTCCTGAACGCCGACGGCGATGGCTTCGAGATCGCGCCCGGCGAGGCCGCCGTACGTGGGATATCCCTCGGTCAGGATCAGCAGATCTTTCTCCTGCTGCGCGAGCAGGTCGTTGTTCGTGCAGAGGAATCCGCCGATGTTGGCCATGCCATCTTTCTTCGCGGACATGGTGCAGCCGTCACCGTAGCTGAACATTTCTTGCGCGATCTCTTGCGGAGTCTTATTCGCGTATCCCTTCTCGCGCAGCTTGATGAACCAGGCATTCTCGGCGAAGAGGCAGGCGTCGAAGTAGAGCGGAATCCCATGGCTCCTGCAGATAGCGCTGACTTCCCGGATATTTTCCATGGAAACGGGCTGGCCGCCGCCGGAATTGTTAGTCACCGTGAGCATGACCAAGGGGATGCGCTCGCGGCCGACACGCGTGATCAGCGCCTCCAGAGCGGCGACATCCATGTTGCCTTTGAAGGGATGAGTTGAGGCCGGATGCTTGCCTTCCTCGATCACCAGATCGACAGCTTCCGCCCCGACGAATTCGACGTTGGCGCGCGTGGTGTCGAAATGCGTATTGTTCGGAACAACATCTTCCCTTTTGCAGGCCACGCCGAAGAGGATGCGTTCGGCGGCGCGTCCTTGGTGCGTGGGGATGACGTGCTTGTAGCCGAAAATGTCCTGGATGGAGCTCTTAAAGTGATCGAAGCTTTTACTGCCGGCGTAGCTTTCGTCGCCTTCCATCACGGCGGCCCATTGATGCGTGGACAGCGCTCCGGTGCCGGAGTCCGTGAGCAGATCGATCACTACATCTTCTGCGGGAAGAAGAAACAGGTTGTAGTAGGCGGCTTCGAGAAGTTGCTCGCGCTCTTTGCGAGTGGTCCAGCGAATGGGTTCGACGCTCTTGATGCGGAAGGGTTCGATGATGGTTTTGACGGGCATGGGAGCTACTCAGACTCCATGCTAAAGGCGGGGAAAAAGGCCGCTGTGATCAGAGTCACAACTTGTTCCAACAAAGTCAAAATCCCCACTTCTCGCGCAAACTACGCACGAGAAATGGGGCACCCGACGTTCATTCCATCGGAAACATCGCCGAGCAGTAGCTGTTTCGCAGCTATCTCCAGTCGTCACGGTCGCGATAACCATTGTCGCGATAGCCGCGGCGGTCGTAAGAGCCATAGGCGCGGCGGTATCCGCGTTCGTAGCCTTCGCGATAGGCGTGCTTGTACTGGCCTTTGTTGCCCATCCAGTGCTCGTAGCCGCGCGAATCTTCCCAGTCGTCGTTCTTGAATTTGAAGTGCCGGCCGCGTTCTGCGTCGGACTGCCCTTGGCGCCGGCCGTCATCAAAGCCACGATGAAAGCCCTGCTCGCGGGCTTCGTCGCCCCGGTTGTAATGATCGTCATCATCGTAGCGGCCGTAATTCTGGCCCCACGCGACACTGCCGCAAGCGACGGAAACGGTCACCGCCAGGGCTGCCACTCTGATCCAACGCCACGCTCGGTTGCTCAGCATAATCACCTCTGTTGAGAAGCGGCGCTTGCTGTTTGTATATGAGATCGGATGCGGTGGATCAGGCTACTGATGCGTGGTTCGACGGGTTTATATATTTGGTGGACACAGCAACTTTTCAACGGGAGGCGTGTTTTCGGCAACCTTTCGGCAGCGCCTAAAGGCGCGTTTGTTCTAACGCTCAACGCGACGCCTGAAGGCCGTCGCCTGATACGAACCCTGGTGGTCCTTAGACGACGGACTCCACGGAGACCAATCCGATCTTTCACCGCATGCGTTGGACGGTGGTAGACTCGAACGTTTTCGACGAGAGGACGTTCATGAGCATTCAAACAGTGGGAGTCGTCGGCGCGGGGACGATGGGGAATGGGATTGCGCACGTGTTTGTCCGGGGCGGGTTCAACGTTGTTTTGTGCGACGTGGAGCAGAAGTTTCTTGATCGGGCGCTGGGGACGATTGCGAAGAATCTGGATCGCGAAGTTGCGAAAGCCAAGATTAGTGCTGCCGATAAGGACGCGGCTCTGGCGCGGATTCAGCCGGTGACGGATCGCGGCAAGCTCGCAGACTGCGACTTCGTGATCGAGGCTGCGACTGAGAAATTTGAGATCAAGACGGAGATCTTTCGCGATCTGGATCGGGTGACTCGGCCGGAGATTATTCTGGCGTCGAATACTTCTTCCATTTCCATTACGAAACTGGCGGCGGTGACGAAGCGCCCGGAGAAAGTGATTGGAATGCACTTCTTCAACCCCGTCCCGGTCATGAAGCTGGTCGAGGTGATTCGCGGGCTGGCGACTGCTCAGGAAACGTTCGACGCGGTGCGCGATCTTTCGGTGAAACTGGAGAAGACGCCGGTCGAGGTTAATGATGCGCCGGGATTTGTCTCGAACCGTGTGCTGATGCCTCTGCTGAATGAGGCGATATATGCGGTGATGGAAGGCGTGGCGACTCCGGAGGCGGTTGACGAAGTTTTCAAGCTGGGGATGGCGCATCCGATGGGGCCGCTGACGCTGGCGGATTTCATCGGTCTGGATGTTTGCCTGGACATCATGCGTGTGCTTCAGAGTGGGCTGGGAGATCCGAAGTACCGGCCTTGTCCGCTTCTGATCAAGATGGTGGATGCAGGATGGCTGGGACGGAAGAGTGGGAGAGGGTTCTATAAATATTGATTGATTTTTGATTGTTGATTTTTGATTGAAAAGCGACAACTCGATTGGTGGTGTTACCTTCTCGGGGCTGCTTGTGGCATTGGGACCGGGTGGGCCGATGTCGTCGTGAATGATTTGCTCGTCACGGCCCTGCTGGTTGTGGCTTCCTGCATGTTGCTTGGATTGTTGCGGCCACGGTGGCCCTGGCGATGGGTGCTGACGGTGGGTGTATTTATTCCTCTCACGGAATTTGCGGCGTACGTGCTGCGGACGGTGAAACCTTCGCGCGCGCAGGTGTACGGGTCGGTTTTGGCGTTTCTGCCGGGTGTCGCGGGAGCTTACGGAGGATCGCTGATGCGGGGGGTGGTGGAGAACCTGAAGCAGGGGAAGTGATTTCGAAAACGGGGCTTCAGTTTCTTTCGCCGTTTTGGGGCTCAGGCCGAGGCTCCCGCTATCCACGACTTTGGTCGTGGGCTCCGTTCTTTCGCCGCTTCGCGGCTGCGCTATGATGCTGCGACGATTCCCGGAGCCTAAAATGCGTTTTTTCCTCTTCCTAGTCCTCTCGCTCTCGATTGTCGCCCAGAACTCCCTTGCGCAGAAGCCTGCATGGGAGCCTGCTGCCGGGCACATCACACTCCCGCTGTGGCCTCATCCCGCGGCAAACGTGCCAGCCGAGGTTGATATCACGACAGCCAAAGATGCGTTGATTGCCGGAAAGCCGGTGATCCGGTTGGGCAGTGTATCGAGTCCGACGATCACTTTGTACGCACCGTTAGGGAAAAACACCGGCGCAGCTATCGTCGTATTTCCCGGCGGCGGGTATCACATCCTCGCGATCGATCTGGAAGGTACGGAAGTGTGTGACTGGCTGAACTCGATCGGAGTCACATGCGTGCTACTGAAGTATCGCGTACCGGATTCCGGCCCTTTTCCGAAATCATCTGCGGCACTCGAAGACGCGCAGCGGGCAGTCGGGATGGTGCGGCAACATGCGGCAGAGTGGCATATCGATGAAAAGCGAATCGGAGTGCTGGGATTCTCAGCGGGAGCGCATCTGGCTGCGGCGCTGAGCACGCATTTTGACAAGCGGCTCTACGATCCCGTCGATGCGGCAGACCAACTCAGCTGCAGGCCGGATTTCGAAGTGATCGTGTATCCAGGATATCTAGCACTTTCCGAACAGAACTTCGCTGCAAATCCTGAAATTAAAGTCAGCGAGAAAAATCCTGCAGCTTTCATCGTGCAGGCAGAGGACGATCCGGTGCACGTCGAGAATTCAACCGTGTACTTTTTGGCGTTGAAGCAGGCGAAGGTTCCGGCCGAAATGCATCTTTATGCAAAGGGTGGGCATGGATACGGGTTGCGGCACACCGATCTGCCAGTGACTTCATGGCCGCAGTTGGTGGAAGTTTGGCTGCATACGATGCAAGTGCTGCCGGCGCCGGCTCGCTGACAAACTTTGCAGATAATCCAACCCAAAGCAAAAGAATCCCTAGCACGTCTAAGCCCTATGAGTTTGATAGATCGTCGAAAATTTGCACAAACGACTCTCGCTTTTTCGTTGTTGAGCTCTTTCGCCAGGACGCAGCAAGTACCACCATCCTTATCCAATGCTCGGGTATCCACTCCACTCATCGTTCCACCAGACGAGAAGTTTATGGCGACGGTGCCACCGTTGATGGAATTGGCTCAGTTGCCTGGGCTCGGCATGGGAGTCGTCCACGGAGATCGCCTGACATGGCAGCACTACGCAGGAGTGGCAAATGCCAAAACCAAGACGCCAATTTTACCAGCCTCCCTGTTCCCCGCGGCGTCCATGGGGAAACAAGTGTTCGCGTACGCGGTGCTCGAGCTTGCAGACATGCGCACGCTGGACCTTGATCGGCCTCTTAAACAGTATCTAAGTGAAGATGCTCCTACCGGGGAGTTTGGAGAGCGCATTACAGCAAGGCATATTTTGAGCCATTCCAGCGGTCTGCCGAACTGGCGTGGAGAAGCCAACGAGCCGCTCGTACCTGCCTTCGAACCTGGCACAAAATTTCGTTATTCGGGCGAGGGATTTTATTACCTGCAGCGTGTTGTTGAGAAGATCACCGGGACCGGCTGCGAAGCCTACATGCAGCAACACATTTTCAAGCCTCTCGGGATGAGCTCTTCGACGTATCTTTGGCGAGCAGATGCTGGAGAACGGTTGGTCTCCGGCCATCGCGGCGACGAACCTTTTGACAATCGTGCGTTTGGCGAACAGTTGTTCCAATTGATCCAGAAGAGCGGGGTACCGCCGGAGCAATGGAATCACGATCGTATCGTGCAAGAGATGGCAAAAGTTGTGTCACCGCCGCACAGGCCGGTTCCGAACGAGACAAGCCCAAATGTTGCTTTCAGCCTACTGACCACCGTCGCCGATTACTCGGCGTTTCTGACCCGAATTACTGAGCCGCGCGGAGATCGCTTCGATCTGAAACCCGAAACACGCGCATCCATGATGAAACCGTACTCGCATGTGAATTCCGCCCTCTCGTGGGGACTGGGTTGGGGAATAGAGGAGGACAGTGGCGCGCGCTACCTTTGGCAGTGGGGTGATAACGGCGGGTGGAAGAATATTGTGATCGTCCATCCGGAGAGCCGTTCGGGATTCTTTGTCTTCACGAACGGAGATAAAGGCATGGGGGTGGTGGAACGCATTGCAACGGCAGTGACGGGCAGCGACCAGCCTTTGTTTCACTGGGTGTAATCGTTTTTGGTACTCGGCCCCG
>Ga0207693_10002587_pt1 | contig 15719 bp, 13 predicted proteins | sample LARL81metaG_FD_184347 | JGI IMG/M metagenome (GOLD analysis project Ga0207693, IMG submission 184347) | Corn, switchgrass and miscanthus rhizosphere microbial communities from Kellogg Biological Station, Michigan, USA - LAR L8-1 metaG... | ecosystem: Host-associated > Plants > Roots >...
TGAGGAATTTGTCGGCCAGGAACATATCCTGGCGCCGGGGAAACTCTTGCGCCGCGCGATCGAAGCCGATCGCCTGCCTTCACTAATTATCTCCGGCCCGCCGGGAAGCGGCAAAACCACGCTGGCGCATGTCGTTGCGGAAATAACTCACTCCGAATTCATCCGCTTAAGCGGAGTCGAAAGTAACGTGGCGGAAATGCGCAAGGTGGTTGCCGCGGCCGCCAATCGGCTTCGAACCGCGGGACGGAAAACGATCGTATTCATCGATGAGATTCACCATTTCAATAAAGCGCAGCAGGATATCCTCCTGCCCGATGTCGAAAGTGGAAATCTGCGGTTGATCGGTGCCACTACTTACAACCCATACTTTTACGTTAATAGCGCGCTGGTCTCGCGTTCGCTGGTTTTCCGACTCGAACCACTCACGGTCGCGCAACTCGAACTATTGATTGACCGCGCGCTCGCCGATTCAGAACGGGGCCTCGGAAAATATGACGTCAAAATGGAGGCTAATGCGCGGCGGCATCTGGCCAAGCTGAGCGACGGCGACGCACGCAAATGTTTGAATGCGCTCGAAGTTGGCGTGCTGACAACGCCGCCTGTAGCCGGACTCGGTGACTCCACCCCCCGTAAAGAGAAGGACTCGCGGAAGGGCGTTTCTCCGACGGACCCGGTCATCCATTTCACGCTTCAGATCGCGGAAGAAAGTATTCAAAGCAAAGCGGTGGTGTATGACAAGAAAGGCGATGCGCATTACGACACCATCAGCGCGTTCATTAAGAGCATGCGCGCGTCGGACGAAAAAGGCGCGATTTACTGGCTGGCGAAAATGTTGCACGCCGGTGAAGATTTTCGTTTTATCGCGCGCCGCATCGTCATTTTTGCAAGTGAAGATGTCGGCCTGGCCGATCCGCAGGCGCTTCCCCTCGCGATCGCCACGCAACATGCCGTTGAATTCGTCGGAATGCCGGAAGCGCGCATTCCGCTGGCCCATGCTACGGCCTACATGTGTCGGGCGAGAAAGAGCCGGGAAGCATACGAATCGTTAGCCGCGGCCAGCGAGGAGATCGAATCCGAGCACACAGCACGGGTGCCCGAGCACCTGAAGAACAAGCATTTTCCAGTAAATCCGGAAGGCTGATTTTGATGCACCCGTCTCACGTGCGTTTGCGCGCAATAAGGATAGCCATCGCGATCAGCGCATTGTGTTTGGGCGGTTGCAGCAAACGAACAGAGCATAACGTTTTCAATTTGCCGTGTGGACCAGGCCGGCTCGTCCTCCACGAAGATCATTTAGCTACATTTGAAACCACCTACGTCACATTCGAACTGCGATACATCGAAGGAAAAAAGGTTCGCCTGGTCGATAAATTGAAGCCGCGGGCACGCCTCTACCTTGCACCCACCACGGACCAGCATCTCCACCACTTCCGAAACAACCACGCGGAAGATCCCTGGCCAATTTTTGTAAGTCCAAACCGATTTAGTCTCGCTGAATACGAACAGATTCGTCAGACCCTGGAATCAAACCTCGCACTCATCGATGAAGCGGTGAATCGGCCACGGGAGCCGCTTGAATATTTTCGGGAAGATCGCAAACCAATGATTAGCTCGATTCGTTACATCGACTATGACGGTTTGCGCCACACCTACCCAGGGCCAGACAAACACACCAATCTTACCGTTGAACCGGATGGCAGTGTGTGGTTGGGGCAGGCGTGGGGTGCTGGCGGAACAAGTAGAACTCTTATCGGTTTCGCGAACGAAAAGCGAGTATTGCTTGCTCCCTACGGTTCCAGGCTAACGCAAACGAGCTCTGGCAAAAACATCTACACGCAGGCTAATGTCCAACGATGGAAAGCAAAGGACGGACACGCCATATTCGATGATTTTGAAGTGAAAGTATCACCGAGTGAGGCCGAATTCGATGTTGCGATGTCCGAGCGGAGGAAAAACACAACCGAATCGCATTAAAAAGGAATCATCACTGGCGGCGCGCCTGCATCCGCGCTTACGCGATTGGTTCTTCGCCAGTTTTCCGGCGTTCACCCACGCGCAGTTGCTCTGCGTTCCTTCTGTTCTAAAACGCGAATCGATCCTTCTGACCTCTCCCACCGGTAGTGGAAAAACCCTCGCCGGATTCCTCGGTGTTTTTGATTCGCTTCTTCGAGAACTTGACTCCGGCGGTCTGAGGCCGGGCGTGCGCTGCGTCTACGTTTCCCCACTGCGCGCGCTCGCCTACGACATCGAGAAAAATTTGCGGGCACCTATTGCCGGCATGGGAGTGGAAAAGGAACTCCGCATTCACTCGCGGACAGGCGATACCACGGCAACCGAGCGCACCAAATTTCGCAACCAGCCATCTCCCTTTCTCGTCACCACTCCCGAATCGCTCGCCATTTTGCTGGCACAGGAAAGTTACGCACAACATCTCGCCAAGACGGAGTTCGTCATCGTCGATGAATTACATTCCTTCGCCGGCAACAAACGCGGCGCAGACCTGAGCATTTCCCTCGAGCGCCTCGGAGCGATCTGTAGCGGCGGCCGTGTCGGCCGCACCAATCCGGAGCGCAAATCCATCTCGCGCTTCGCACAGCGAAGCGGCTACAGCCCGAAAAACAACCTTTGTCGGATCGGCCTTTCTGCTACGGCTGCGCCGCTTGACTTGCTCGCCGAATTTCTTGTCGGAATGGGCCGCAAATGCCGCATCGCCGAAGCGCGCATCGAGAAAGAACAAATTGTAGACGTTTTTTCTCCAATCCGGCGCGATCCGTATCCACCATCCGGCTACACCGGTGCACGTCTTTACGCGGAGTTGTCGCAACTGATTCGCTCGCGCCAATCGGTTATCGTTTTCACAAATGTCCGCTCGGCCGCGGAACAAATCGGACTGCGATTGCGCGAGCACCTTCCGGAACTGGCCGATGCGATCGAGATTCATCATGCCTCGCTTGATCGCAGCGTTCGGCTCGCGGTTGAAGATCGCTTGAAGAATGGCGAACTTCGGGCCGTCGTTTGCTCGACCAGTCTCGAGCTTGGAATTGATATTGGCGCAGTCGATCTGGTCGTGATGGTGGCGACGCCGAAGGGCGTTTCGCGTGCCATTCAGCGTATCGGCCGGTCAGGACATTCGCTAAACAAGAGCAGCCACGGCATTCTCGTCGCCACCAACGTCAACGACCTCGTGGAAGCGACGGTCACCGCAAAGCTTGTACGCGAGCGCGCCCTCGATCCGATCAAAATTCTGGAAAAGCCTTTTGATGTTGTCGCCCAACATGTTGTGGGAATTGCCGCACTGGCCCCGGCGTCGGCCGACTCCATCTATCACCTGATCAAGCGGGCGCGACCATTTCACGACCTGACCCACGAGGAGTTCGATCGCGTATTGCATTATCTGGAGGGCGGGGGCGAAGCCCTGGCGCAACAATATCGTGGCGTCTTTGGGAAGATCTCCGTCGGCGATGATGGAATTGTTGCTCTGGCAAACAAACGGGTGGCGCGCGAATTCCTGATAAATATCGGGACGATCGTTTCCGAAGGATTTGTCGACGTCATGTTGAAGCGGCGCCGGCTTGGCTCGGTTGAAGAAGGTTTCATCAAAGGCCTGCAAATCGGCGATCTCTTCGTGCTCGGCGGGCGGGTCCTGCGACTGATCGATACCGGGGTGCAGGAGGCGTTTGTTGAACGGGCCGACGGTCAACTGCCGACTATTCCGCGCTGGAACGCGGCCAAAATGCCTCTCACCTCGGGAGTAGCCCGGGCTGTGCGAGAACTGCGCGCCGATTTGGCTGACCACTTGCGTCAGGAAACAAACGACGCGGTCAGTGCGGATTGGCTGGTCGAGCATTACCAAATCTCGTTAGCGAATGCGCGGGCCGTGGTGGAACAATTTCGCACACAACTCGCTATCTCCGACGTGCCGACCGGCGCCTCGATGCTGATTGAACTCTATCGGGACGAAGATTTCTCCCATTATTTCTTTCACGCTCTGATTGGCCGCAGCGCCAACGACGCGCTTTCCCGCATCGTCGCCTGGCGGATGAAGAATCGAAGTGGCGGTAACGCACTCGTCACGCTCGACGACTCCGGATTCCTGCTCACGCTTCGCCCGTTCCAGGAATTAACGTTGGAAGATTGGCGGGTCTGTTTCGAGCGCGAAGGCGCGGAAGAAGATCTGCGCCTGGCTTTGCGCGGATCCGAATTGGTAAAGTGGCAATTCCGCGGCGTCGCTCAAACCGGACTGATGGTGCCGCGCAATTACCCGGGTCAAAAGCGCGCCCGCAGACAAATGCATTGGAGCACGGAAACGATTTTTCGTGTGCTCGAGGCACACGAGCCTAATCATCCACTGCTGGAGGAAGCATACCGCCAGGCCAGTCAGATTTTTCTCGATGCCGAAGAAGCCAATGCTTTTCTCGACCGCGTGCAACACTTCGACTGGCAATTGCGCGAGCTGTCGGCGGTCTCGCCATTTTCCTTCCCGATTTACGCGAGCAAAATCAAAGAAACCATGATGCTGGAGGATCCGGCGGTGGCGGTCGAACGAATTTACCGTGAGCTCTACGCCCGCGTCCGTCAAGTTGCCTTGCCTAACGAGAATTGGACCGAGCTGGCGACGCAATGACCACATTTAAAGACCATTTCTCGGGACACGCCGCTGATTACGCAAAGTTTCGGCCGAATTATCCCCCCAAACTATTCGACCATCTCGCTTCAATTTCACCAGAGCGCGAACTGGCGTGGGATTGCGCGACTGGGAGCGGCCAGGCAGCAGTCGGGCTGGCTGAGCATTTCGCCAAGGTAATTGCGACGGATGCGAGCGCGCAGCAAATCGAAAGCGCGCGACGTCACCCGGGTATCAGCTACGGGGTCGCTCCGTCGGAGGCGAGTGGAATCGAACCAGGTTCAGTAGACTTGATCCTGGTCGCGCAGGCGTTGCATTGGTTCGATATGGATCGGCTTTTCACGGAGGCAAAACGGGTGTCAAAGGAAAGCAGGATTCTGGCGGTCTCGACTTACACACACGTAAGCGTCAATCCTGAAATCGACGAAATTCTTTCGAAGTTTTACCGCGAAACAACCGGTCCCTATTGGCCGCCAGAGCGCGATCTGGTTGAAACTAATTTTGAGAGCATCCGCTTTCCATTTCCTGAACTGCCATCGCATCAGTTTGAGATGCGACAGCAATGGAATCTCGCGCAGCTGACGGGGTATCTTCGGACGTGGTCAGCTACGAAAAAGTTTATCGCGGTGCGCGGGTTTGACCCAGTCGATTCGCTCATGCAGGAGTTGGGGAGTGTTTGGCGCGATCGGGAGCATGCACGCCAGGTAACCTGGCCGCTGAAACTGCGAACATTTCGAGTCCAATCAGGAGCATGAGCAGGAATAACGATGCATACAGAAAAGAAAGAGGCGGGCCTTTCGACCCGCCTCTCCCCTGTCTTTGAGCAGCTTCTCCTTAGCTATTGCTCTGTGACACAACCCAACTCAGTTGCTCTTGGTCTGAGAGACAACTTCGTTCAACTTGAAGATCGGTAGGAACATCGCGATCACGATTCCGCCGACGATTACGCCGAGGAAAACGATCAAGAGTGGTTCAATCAGCGAAGTAAGTGCGTCCAGCATCGCTTCAATTTCTTCGTCCCAGAAATCGGCCATTTTTTCCAGCATGGTGTCGATCTTACCGGTGGCTTCGCCCGCCGCGACCATGCGCAGGAGCATAGGCGGGAAGATGGTCTTCCGTGAAAGTGCAACCGAAAGCGTGTCGCCCTTCTCCACGTCGGCGCCGACTTCTTTGATGCTGGTTTCGACAACGTGATTGCCGGACGAACCGCCCACGATGTCGAGCACTTCGAGGATCGGAACGCCGCTGCGGATCAATTGCGCGAAGGTACGCGCAAAGCGGGACATGCAAATCTTATGAACAAGCGGGCCGAAAACCGGGAGCTTGAGTTTCCAACGATCCCAGAGCTGTTTGCCACGAGTCGAGCGCAAAAAAGTGCGAACGCCGAAAATCGCGCCCCCAATACCGAGGATGAGGAAGTACCATTGCCCGCGAACAAAGTCGCTGACATCGATAAGAAATTGTGTCGGCGCCGGAAGCTTGGCCCCGAAGTCGGCGAAAATTTCCCCGAAGACAGGGACAACTCGCACGATCAGGAATGTGGTAATGGCGAAGGCAATGCAGAGGACGATGACCGGATAGGTCATCGCCGATTTGACTTTCTTGCGCAGTCGGGCACTGGCTTCAAGGAAGCCGGCGAGACGGTCAAGAATTTCGGACAACAAACCACCATGTTCACCCGCTTTCACCATGCTGATGAAAAGCCGATTGAAGACACGCGGATGCTTGGCTAGCGATTCATGGAACGTTTCGCCACCTTGGATTCGTGCGGTAATGTCGCTAATGACGGCACGCAGAGCGCGCTGCCGTTTCGGATCAGCCTGTTCGTACAAGGCGGTCAGAGCTTGCACCAGGGAAATACCGGCTTCGATCATGGTCGAGAGCTGCCGGGTGAAGAGAACAAGATCGGTCTCTTTCACGGTAGTAGACTTCCGGCGCGACTGGCTGGCAGTCGCTTTTCGCTGCAGAGACAGCACCATCAGACCGCGACTCATCAAACTGGTCACGGCGTTGTCTTCGTTGAGAGCTTCCTGGACACCGGAAACGATGCGTCCAGCAGCGTCACGTGCTTGGTAGGAGAATGTGATCATAAGATAGGTGGTTATAGAAATCGTAGCAGCTACAGTGCCAGTGAGCCCCTCGCTTTCTCTCTTAGACTCTGTTCGGTCATAAATATAAGCTGTTAATTACAAGGTATTTACATGATGGAATGATGGAATTTTGCCGTATCTCCACTGCCCTTGCTGTCTGGTATACTTACGATCCAACCGTCAAGGCAGATCTCTTTTCCACTGCCTTCGCAGCAAGAAACGAGCTTACCGTTGTCGACCCCATCGCTTTGCCCGCCCCACACCGCACCGAACTCGATTCGCTCGGACGCGTCGCCACCATCGTTGTCACGAATGCGAACCATTTGCGCGACACACTGAATTTCGCACGGAACGACTCCCCCTCCATTTTTGCCCCGTCTGAGTTAAACGCAGAACTAACCCACCATCACGCGTTGTCCGATGGTCTTCAGGTCGGACCGTTCCGAGCCATCAAAATCGATGGCGCCGCGGAAGGCGAGTTCGCGCTTTATCATCCGGATGATGGCGGCACACTGATCGTTGGCGATGCGCTCATCAATTTTGAACCTCATGGCTTCGACCTTTTGCCTCAAAAATATTGCACCAACCACAAACGAATGATCCGCTCGTTGCGCCGCCTTCTCGATTTCGATTTCAATCGCCTTTTTTTTGCGCATGGAAATCCCATCGTGACTCGTGCGCGCGAGCGGCTCGCGTCGTTACTTCCTTCATGAACGAGCAGGAAGTGCTGCACAATTTCGCAGTCGCTCAAAATCGCGGCAGCGCGTTCGCACGCTTCCTTCGGCTAATCCGGTTTTCCCACACGATTTTTGCGCTGCCTTTCGCTCTTGCCGCGCTGGTTGTGGCGGCGAATGGACGACCCAGCCTCAGGATCTTGCTGTTGGTGTTGGCATGCATGGTCACCGCCCGAACCGCAGCGATGCTCTTCAACCGTTTGGTCGATTGGGAAATCGATCAGCGCAATCCGAGGACCGCGACCCGGCATCTTCTCGCGACCAGGCACGTCGTGTTCACTTCGCTCGTCCTTAACAGCGCGTTGTTTGTTTTCTTTGCTGCAAACATCAATCGCCTCACTTTCGTGCTCTCGCCGGTCGCGCTCGGTATCATTTTTTTCTACTCGCTCACCAAACATTTCACTAACGCGACACATTTCTTTCTCGGCTTCGCGCTTGGTATTGCGCCGGTCGCCGCCTGGATTGCGCAAACCGGTCGCGTACAATTACCGCCGCTGATTCTTGCCTTCGGCGTCGTCTGCTGGGTCAGCGGCTTTGATTTGATTTACGCGACGCAAGATTACGATTTCGATCGCCAAGAGGGCTTGCATTCGCTCGTCGTTCGGTTCGGTCTGGCCACCACCCTCCGGGTCGCGCAGTTTCTTCATCTTTTAATGCTGATAGCACTGATTGGTTTCGGAATAGTCGCGAAGCTCGGTACAGTTTACTTCGCCCTGATGGTTCCAATCGCAGCGACGCTCATCTACGAGCACCGCAGCGCTCGCGCGCTCGACGATGTTACTTCGATCAATCGCGCCTTCTTCAATTCGAATGCGTTTGTGAGTGCGGTCTTTCTCGCTGCGGTGTGCGCAGACCGCATGCTGTAGCCGCAATCCCCGGCCGCGGGTTTCTGCTATTGCAATCGCTCCGCCACGGCCGACGAGCGCGGCTACAAAGTGCTCACATCGCGTTTAGCATCGCCACGCGCGGCTCGTGTCGTCCGCCTTCGAAGTCTGTCGTCAACCACGTCCGCACAATCTCCAGCGCGAGACTTTCTTCGATCAATCGTTCGCCGAGCGAGAGCACGTTGGCGTCGTTGTGTCGACGCGAGAGTCGCGCGCTTTCCAAACTCCAGCAGAGTGCGCAACGCACGCCATGCACCTTGTTCGCCACCATCGCTTCGCCGTTCCCCGAGCCGCCGAAAACGATTCCACGGTCGCACTCGCCTCGCGCAACCGCTTCTGCTGCTGGCCGGATAAACAGCGGGTAATCGACCGCCGGCTCAGCGGCAAACGTCCCGACATCTTTCACCTCATGTCCCAGTTCGCCGAGCAAGGCTTTCACCTTCTCCTTCAGTTTGAAACCGGCGTGATCGGATCCGAGCGAAATTTTCATTGCCCTGTTTAAACGGATTTCTCGCTGCCGTGCAACCGCGCGAGCTGCTCCCAGATTTCTTGTTCGCGTTCAGTTAATTTTTTCGGGAGCGCGATTTGCACTACGACATACAAATCACCGCGCTGGCCTGAAACGCCTGCCAGGCCGCGCTCGCGTAAACGAAAACGCTGTCCGCCTTGCGTCCCCGGCGGCAATTTCAAACGCGCGTTCCCTTCCAAAGTAGGCACAATCAGTTGATCGCCCAGCACCGCTTGCCACGGCGCAATCTTCACCTCGTGCACGAGATCGCTGCCTTCGACCGAAAAATCGGGATGCCGCGCCAGACGCACGCGCAAAAACAAGTCCCCGCTTTTCCCGCCGCGCTCGCTCGCTTCGCCCTGGCCCGCCAAACGAATGCGTTGTCCTTCACGCACACCGCGCGGAATTCTTACCTGATACGTCTCAGTTTTGTTCGAACCAGCGCGTCGCAACGAAACCTGTCGCGTCGAACCATGCAATGCTTCCTCCAGCGTCACCATGATGTCGGCTTCGACATCATTTCCGCGTTCCGCCATCGTCTCTCGCTGACCAAATCCGCCGAAGGCCGAGCGCCCGCGACCGCCCCCGAAAAAGGCTTCAAAGAAATCGCTGAAACCGGTGCCGCCAAATTCAAACTCGACGCCACCATTTTCTCCGGAACCCCAGCGGACTCCGCCGCCGCCCGGTTGACCTCCGCCCCATTGCGGCGGTGGCTGAAATCCGCCGGGCTGATTCCAATGCTCGCCCAACTGGTCGTATTTCCGGCGTTTCTCCGGATCGCTTAGAACTTCGTAAGCTTCATTGATCTGCTTAAATTTTTCCTCCGCTGTCTTTTTATCTTTAGCGACATCCGGATGGTATTTGCGCGCGAGTTTACGAAAGGCAGATCGGATCTCGTCTTCGTTCGCGGTCTTCGACACGCCGAGAGTTTCGTAATAATCCCGAAATTGCACTGCCATTGCGTTTGAATGTCATCGCGGCGTCCGCATTCGCAACTTTCTGTACGTCCATACCTGGTCATCCCGAGCGGACTCGGGATCCCGGCGAGTCACTATTAAGCACGGAGTCGCACCGCCTCGACAAAGTCTCGTCCTACTAGATGTTTCATGCGAAATTGACCTGTGCCTGAGTTCGGAAGATTGCTCGTCATTATTGGCTTCGTGATCGTCATTCTTGGCGTTCTGCTTTGGACTGGCATCGGTGCGGGCTGGCTGGGACGTTTGCCCGGCGACATTCGGGTCCAACGAGGAAACAGCGCTTTCTATTTCCCAATCGTTACCTGCATCATCATCAGCATCGTGCTGAGTCTGATCTTTTCGCTCTTTCGCAGGTAATCGGCGATTGAACCCCACAGAACCCGACCGCATCCTCCCCGGAATGCGGAAGTCTGCGCGGCGAACATTATTGCAAAATCATGTCACCCGTCTGCGCCGCTGTCGGCGTTGTCCGCGGGTCATTCCGCCGCCGGTCTCCGGCGGCGCGATTGTTAGCGAGGTGATGATAATCGGCCAGGCGCCTGGTGTGCGCGAGCCCACCTTGAAGCGGCCGTTCGCGCATACCGCCGGGAAAACTCTCTTTCGCTGGTTTGAGGAATTTTGTGGACTTGCCGAAACGACAATGCGCGCCCGCATTTATTTTGCCGCAGTCATTCGCTGTTTCCCGGGCAAAGCACGTGGCGGAAGCGATCGTTTACCTGCAACGGATGAAATTCGGAATTGCTCCGGTTGGATGAAGTCTGAATTCGAAATCCTACGACCCCGTCTTGTCATTCCCGTCGGCCGACTCGCAATTATGCAATTTATTGATTGCGAAAAACTCGATGCGGTCATTGGTCGTTCATTTCTCGTTAACCGTGGAGATGTGGATTTTGATCTGATTCCATTGCCGCACCCGAGCGGCGTATCACCCTGGCACAAAATTCCGCCGGGCCGAGAGCTGCTGATTCGAGCGATGAAGAAGATCGCGCGACATCCCGCGATGCGAGCGCTACGATAGGACCACGTCGTGCTCGCTCCATTCCTGTCATCCCGAGTGCCAGTCGAGGGATCCCGAGGCGTTACCATTAGGTCTCAATAACCGTCATTCCGAGCTGCGCAGAAAACGCCAGTCCGGCTCGGAGCGAGGAACCTCTCGATGTCCGGAAGTATCTTCGAACCTTGTGAGGTCCCTCGCTCCGCTCGGGATGACGGCGATTTGAAAAAAAATTACTCAATTTAGTGCGCACGCTTTAACAAAGCTTTGACCTGGTAAAGCTAACATTCCTAAAAAATTTGCCCTTTCCTGAGTTCCCGATCCGCCTTTGTTGCCATCATGTCGCACAAACTTGGTGTCACCGTCTGGGGCGAAAACGTGCACGAGCGCGAGAATCCAATCGTCGCCGAGATTTATCCCGATGGAATGCATCGGACGATCGCGGACGCCATTTCAGAAGATGGCGACTGTGAAGTGCGGACGGCAACGCTGCACGATCCGGAACACGGATTAACTGGGGATGTCTTGGAAAACACCGATGTCCTTGTTTGGTGGGGACACGCTGCCCATGGCAAAGTCGCTGACGAAGTAGTCGAGCGCGTTCTGGCGCGAGTTTGGCAGGGAATGGGATTCATCGCGTTGCACTCATCGCATTATTCGAAACCGTTCATGCGCTTGATGGGCACAAGCTGCTCAATCATCTGGCGCGAAGCAGGCGAAAAGGAGCGACTCTGGGTCTGCAACCCGGCCCATCCGATCGCGCGTGGGATTGATCGTTATTTCGAAATCGAGAACGTCGAAATGTATGGCGAACCGTTCGCGGTGCCGACACCAGAGGAGATTGTCTTCATTTCCTGGTTTGAAGGCGGGGAAGTTTTCCGCTCCGGTTGCACTTGGAAACGCGGCAACGGCAAAATCTTTTACTTCCGCCCCGGCCACGAAGCCTATCCAATCTATTATAATAAGAATGTCCGGCTCGTTCTGCGAAACGCCGTGCGCTGGGCCGTGAGTGACGGCGTGAAATGGATCGATAACTGCCCACGTATCGATGTCGAGGACGCGCCGGAAAAAATTACCATGAAAGGGCCGTCCATTCACAAGAAAGGCGAAGCCGGCCTTCGCTAGTTCGTCGGAGTATTTATGGAAGAAAACAAAATACCAACACGCGCTGATATCCCGGACTCCGACAAGTGGGACCTGACCCATTTGTTCGTCGACGTCAGCAAGTGGAATGAAGACGTGGAGTGGATCACGCGAACCTTTCCAAAAATTTCTGAGTGGAAAGGCCGTGTCGGAGAATCGGCAAAAACTCTGGCGGAAGTGCTCGAGTTTGAAAAGCAGCTCGATTTGAAAGTCGAGCGCGTTTATCACTTCGCTTCGCTGCAACTGGCGGAAGACAGCGCGAATAACGATTATCTCGCGCGTTTTGGACAGTTGCAGAATCTAATGACGAAACTGGCGGAAGCTTCCGCTTTTGTCGTGCCGGAAATTCAGGCGATTGACGATGGACACTGGCAACAATTCATCGCCGATCCAGCTTTGAAGGATTGGAAGATTGCGCTCCACAAAATTCGCCGAATGCGTCCACATATCCTGAGCGAGCGTGAGGAACGCCTCCTCGCCCTCGGCGCCGTTGCGCTCGATGGTTATGACGACGCCTTCTCGCAGTTGACCAACGTGGACATGAAATTCGGGGCGCTCGTCGACGTCGATGGCCGGGAGAAACCGCTCACCCAAAGCACCTACAGTTCGTTCCTGCTGAAACGCGATCGCAGCCTGAGAGAGCGCGCTTTCAAACAATTCTATGACGAATTCCAGGATCATCGGTTTACTCTTGCATCCGCTCTCTCCTACTCGGTGAAAGCAGACGTCTTTCGCGCGCGCGCCCGAAACTTTCCCAGTGCGCTGGAAGCATCGTTGTTCAAAGATGATGTCCCGGTTGCAGTTTACGATGGCCTGATCAAGGCCGTGCATGAAGGCATTCCGGCGCTCCTGCGTTATTTTCAGCTGAGGCGGCGGGTTCTAGGCCTCGACGAGCTTCATTCCTACGACACCTACGTCCCGTTAGTTCAAGAAATCGAAACCCACATCACTTTCGATGAAGCAATCGACAGGGTCATCGCGTCGCTTGCGCCGCTCGGCCATGAATACTCGCATGCGCTGGCCGATGGCTTGCGCGGCCGCTGGTGCGATCGTTACGAGACGAAGGGAAAACGCAGTGGCGCCTTCTCCTCCAGCAGCTACCACGCGCCGCCGTATATCCTGATGAATTACAAGGAGGATGTGTTCGCCGACGTTTATACCCTGGCACACGAGGCCGGCCACTCCATGCACTCCTGGTTCGCCGTCAGATCGCAGCTCTTTCAGGATTACGATTACCCGATCTTTCTGGCCGAAGTTGCGAGCACCTTTAACGAAGAACTCCTCACCCATTTCCTGTTGGAACAAACGAGCGATCCGAAAATGCGCGCCTACATCATCAATCGACAGATCGATGACATTCGCGGGACGCTTTATCGCCAAACCATGTTCGCCGAGTTCGAGAAAGTGATTCATGCCATCGAAGAAGCCGGCGGCGCCCTGACCCTCGACGTTTTCAAGAGCGAGTATCGCAAATTACTCGATGCCTATTTTGGCGATGCCGTTGTTATCGACGCCGCGCTGGAGCTCGAATGTTTGCGAATTCCGCATTTTTACAGCGCCTTTTACGTTTACAAATACGCCACCGGACTTTCTGCTGCCGTGGCTCTCTCCCAGCGCGTCCTCAACAACGAATCGGACGCAGTTGAAAGTTATCTTGGCTTTCTTAAATCGGGCGGATCGAAGTTCCCGCTCGAAACATTGCACAATGCGGGGGTCGATATGACCACGGCTGAGCCGATCCAGCGCACAATCGCGCTTTTTGAGAAGCGACTGTGCGAATTGGAAGCGCTGCTGTAGCGAGAGCCGCAGGGTTGTAGCGTCCGCTGTCCTCAGCGGATTCCGAAAACGTTATGCGCTGGCAATAGCGCACATTACAGCGCCCGGTCCCGCAGGCGCGGGAATCCACCTCGCCCAACGCCCGCCCCGTTAGCTCTCTATAAGCTCTCTATATATAGGCGAGCGCCGCACTCCCTGCCTTTCATTTGTCAAGCGGACGTGGCGGCTACGGCAATTACGGCTTTTTGGCAAGCGGGATGCTTATGCTCAATAGCGTGGACTTAGACTTCCAACGACAGTTCCGCGCAGCTTGTGGTTATGCCGAACTCGGCATGACGACGGAATCAATCGCGGAATTGAATACGATCGATGACGAATACCAGCATCGCCCGGAAGTCCTCCAATTGCGTCTGCACCATCTGATGCGGAAAAAGCAGTGGACGCGTGCCCTGACCATTAGCCGCCGGCTTTGCCGCGCCGCACCCCAAGCCAGCGCCGGATATTTGCATGCTGGTTTTTGTTTGCACCAGATCGGCAGAACCAAAGAGGCAAAGGAAGTTTTGCTGCGTGGACCGACAGCGCTGCTGAAGGAACCGATTTACTATTACAACATGGGTTGCTACGAAGTTTTGCTTGGCAACCTGAAAGATGCCCGGGTGCATTTGCAGATCAGCTTCAAAATGGATTCTTCGTTTCGCGATCTTGCGAAGCGCGATCCAGATTTGAAACCCCTCCACGAGACGCTGTAGAGGCGCGCGTGTCGCGCGCTAACGCTCAATTAGCATCTCTGCGGGATTGCAGGCGACACGCCTGCCACTACAGAATTCCCGCTGTGAGATTGAACACCGAGGAGTTGCATTCGCGAATCGAGCCACTCTTTCTTGAGAATTTTTCGCAATTCAGCGAGTTAGGCGCAGCTGTCTCCATCTGGCAAAGCGGCGAACCGATGCTCGATCTGCACGGGGGATTTCGCGACCGAAAACGCGAGCAACCCTGGAACGACGACACGATTGTCCTGGTCTGGTCGGCAACCAAAGGAATCGGCAGCGCATGTTTGCTCCACGCGCTTCAAGAAAACAAAATCAAAATTGAACGGCGTGTTTCGGAATTCTGGCCGGAGTTTGGACAGAACGGGAAGATGGATATCACCCTTGCACAATTGCTTTCGCATTCTGCCGGCATCTGCGCGCTCGATCAAAATGCCGAAGTCACTGATTATCCCGCCGTAATTCGGGCGCTGGAAAAGCAGGCGCCGCTGTGGCCACCCGGCAGCGCGCACGGGTATCACGCGCGAACCTTCGGATTCCTGATCGACGAGCTTAGCCGCAGAATTGGTGGAACTTCAATTTCCAAGTATTGGCGAACAATTTTCGCTGAGCCGCTTTCGCTCGATTTCTGGATCGGTCTGCCTGAAGAACTGAATTTCAAATGCGCCACCATTTACCCGGCGAAGGCTGGCCGCCTGCCGGAGCCGAAATACCGCCTGTCCGGCTCGGACCGCCCGTCCGGGGCGGACTTCTATCGTGACCTGGTTAAGCCCGGTACTCTGCAACGAAAAACATTTACATCTCCTTATGGACTAAATGCGGTGAGCGACATGAACAAACCGGCGAATCGGGCGCGCGATTTTGTTTCGTTTGGCGGAATCGGCAGCGCGTCGGCTTTGGCAAAATTTTATGCAATGCTCGCGAATGGCGGCGAAATCGGCGGCCGCAGATTCTTTGGCGACGATAGCATCAAACTAATGACGACAACGATCAGCGATGGACTCGATCGCGTTTTTGAAATCCCGACCGCGTTTTCCGCAGGTTTTATGAAAGATTCGACCAGCGTGCGTCGCAAAATTTTCGGCCCATCCTCGAATGCCTTCGGGCACCCAGGCGCAGGCGGAAGCCATGCCTTCGCCGACCCAAAAAACAAAATCAGTTTCGCTTACGTAATGAACCAAATGGAGCAGTCCGTATTGCCGAACGAGAAATCGCTGCGGCT
>Ga0207693_10002588_pt1 | contig 15717 bp, 15 predicted proteins | sample LARL81metaG_FD_184347 | JGI IMG/M metagenome (GOLD analysis project Ga0207693, IMG submission 184347) | Corn, switchgrass and miscanthus rhizosphere microbial communities from Kellogg Biological Station, Michigan, USA - LAR L8-1 metaG... | ecosystem: Host-associated > Plants > Roots >...
CTGCGAGCGCATCTTCGGTCCCACCAAGGACTGGGAGTGCTACTGCGGCAAGTACAAGCGGGTCCGCTACAAGGGCATCGTCTGCGAGCGCTGCGGCGTCGAGGTGACCCGCTCCAAGGTGCGCCGTGAGCGCATGGGCCACATCGACCTGGCCGCGCCCGTCTCCCACATCTGGTTCTTCAAGGGCGTCCCGAGCCGCATCGGCTACCTGATCGATATGGCTCCGAAGGAGCTCGAGAAGGTCCTCTACTTCGCGGCTTCGCTCGTGACATGGATCGACGAGGAGGCCCGCGCCAAGGACGTGGGCAAGCTCGAGAAGGAGGTCAAGAAGGTTCTCGACGGCTACGCGGCGGAGCGCGAGGAGCGCACGCAGCAGCTGAACGAGTCCATCGAGCGGCGCATCGCGTGGATCGAGGGCGAGGGCACCAAGGACAAGTTCGACGAGGAGGACGAGCTCTGGGCGGACGCCCTCGGCGTCAACCCGAAGAAGCTGGAGGACGCCGAGCGCACGAAGCTGCTCAAGGACACCCGCAAGGGGCTCGAAGGCGAGATCGCCGACACCGAGGCCTACCTCGACGACGCCGCCGAGCGGATGGAGGAAGTCTGGAAGACCTTCCAGGAGATGAAGGTCAAGGACGTCATCAACGACGAGGCCGTCTTCCGGGATCTGAAGGATCGCTTCGGCTCCTCGTTCGGCTGGGGTGAGTACTTCCGCGGCGGCATGGGCGCCGAGTGGGTGCGCGACCTGCTGGAGCAGGTCGACCTCGAGGCCGAGTGCGAGGAGCTCGAGCAGACGATCAACACGTCCAAGGGCCAGAAGCAGGCCCGGGCGGTCAAGCGGCTCAAGGTCGCGTCGTCCTTCCTGCACTCCTCCAACCGGCCCGAGTGGATGATCCTCGACTGCGTGCCGGTGATCCCGCCGGAGCTGCGCCCGATGGTGCAGCTCGACGGCGGCCGGTTCGCGACCTCGGACCTGAACGACCTCTACCGCCGCGTCATCAACCGCAACAACCGCCTCAAGCGGCTGCTGGACCTCGGCGCGCCGGAGATCATCGTCAACAACGAGAAGCGGATGCTTCAGGAGGCCGTCGACGCGCTGTTCGACAACGGCCGCCGCGGCCGGCCCGTGACCGGGCCCGGCAACCGGGCGCTGAAGTCGCTCTCCGACATGCTCAAGGGCAAGCAGGGCCGGTTCCGCCAGAACCTGCTCGGTAAGCGCGTGGACTACTCCGGGCGCTCCGTGATCGTCTCGGGCCCGAGCCTGAAGCTGCACCAGTGCGGGCTGCCCAAGCTCATGGCGCTGGAGCTCTTCAAGCCGTTCATCATGGCCCGGCTGGTCGAGCGCAAGGCCGTCCAGAACATCAAGGCGGCCAAGAAGATGGTCGATTCGATGATCCCGGAGGTCTGGGACGTGCTCGAGGAGGTCATCAAGGAGCATCCGGTGCTCCTCAACCGCGCGCCGACGCTCCACCGCCTGGGCATCCAGGCGTTCGAGCCGGTGCTGGTCGAGGGCAAGGCGATCCAGATCCACCCGCTGGTCTGCCACGCGTTCAACGCCGACTTCGACGGCGACCAGATGGCCGTGCACGTGCCGCTGTCAGCGGAGGCGCAGGCCGAGGCCCGCATCCTGATGCTGTCCTCGAACAACATCCTGTCGCCCGCGCACGGCCAGCCCCTGGCGACGCCGACGCAGGACATGGTGCTCGGCCTTTACTTCCTGACCTACGCGGACCAGGACGTCGACAAGGTCGACGCGACGAAGCTCAAGAAGACGCCGCATCCGTTCCGGACGGCGCAGGAGGCCGAGCTCGCGTACGAGAACGGCATCGTGGACCTGCACGACTGGGCGGAGTACCGCCGCGCGGGCCACGAGCACTTCCTGACGACGGTCGGGCGGATCATCTTCAACGACAAGGTCGAGCGCGCGCTCGAGGAGGCTCTGGGTGACGAGTACGACCCGGACAAGTTCGAGTTCGTCAACCACAACCTGAAGAAGAACAGCGTCAACGAGATGGTCACGAACCTGGTCGATGCGTACGGCGCCGCCGCGGTGGCGCAGGTGCTCGACGCGTTCAAAGACCTCGGGTTCCACTACGCGTCGCAGGCCGGGATCACGATCTCGAAGAACCACATCGTCTCGCCCCCCAACAAGGAGCAGATCCTGGAGGGGTACGAGAAGCAGGCCCAGGAGATCCAGGCCAACTACGAGGACGGCTACATCACCGCCGAGGAGCGCAAGGAGGCGGTCACGGACCGGTGGGACAAGGCCACCGAGGAGGTCGCGAAGGCCATGGAGGACAACCTCCACGAGCTGAACCCGATCTTCATGATGGCCAACTCCGGAGCCCGCGGGTCGTTCAAGCAGATCCGCCAGCTGGCCGGGATGCGCGGCCTCATGGCCAACCCGAAGGGCGAGATCATCGAGCGCCCGATCAAGGCCAACTTCATGGAAGGCCTGTCGGTCCTGGAGTACTTCATCTCCACGCACGGCGCCCGAAAGGGCCTCGCGGACACCGCACTGCGGACCGCCGACTCCGGCTACCTCACACGGCGCCTGGTCGACGTCGCCCAGGACGTGATCGTCCGGGCGGAGGACTGCAAGACCAAGGAGTTCATCGAGGCTCCCCTGCGGCTTGACGGCGGCGACCTCAACACCAACCTCATCGGTCGCATGGCGGCGAAGAAGTTCGCAACCAAGCGCGGTCGTGAGCTGCTCAAGCGCGGCCAGGAGATCGATCAGCCCGAGCTCGAGGCGATCGCCGAGGCATACGGCGACGAGGAGGTCACGGTGCCGGTCCGCTCAGTGCTCAAGTGCGAGCTCGAGTCGGGCGTGTGCCAGAGCTGTTACGGCCGGACGATGGCCACCGGCTCGATCGTCGAGCTCGGCGACGCGGTCGGGATCATCGCCGCCCAGTCCATCGGCGAGCCGGGCACGCAGCTGACCATGCGGACGTTCCACACCGGCGGCATCGCCGGCCAGGACATCACGCAGGGCCTGCCGCGCGTCGTGGAGCTGTTCGAGGCTCGCAAGCCGAAGGGTCTCGCCCAGATGGCCAAGGCCGCCGGCAAGGTCGCGGTCGAGGAGACCGACAAGGCGCTCAAGGTGATCGTCACCGACGCCAAGGGCGAGGACGAGAGCTACTCGTTCCCGGCCCGCACGCGGCTGAACGTGAAGCACGGCGATCGCATCGAGGCCGGCACGCAGCTGAACGAGGGTTCGCTGTATCCCGCCGAGCTGCTCGAGATCCGCGGCCGGACCGAGACCGAGCTCTACCTCGTCAAGGAGGTGCAGAAGGTCTACAAGGCCCAGGGCGTCGACATCAACGACAAGCACATCGAGCTGATCGCGCGCCAGATGATGAAGAAGGTGCGCATCGAGTCCAAGGGCTCGACAACGCTCCTGCCGGGCGCGCTCGAGGACCGTCACCGTCTCAAGCGGCTCAACAAGCAGGTCAAGGACGACGGGGGCGCGCCGGCCAAGGCCGAGGAGGCGATCCTCGGGATCACCAAGGCCTCGCTCGCCACGGAGTCCTTCCTGTCGGCGGCCTCCTTCCAGGAGACGACCAAGGTGCTCACCGACGCCGCCCTCGAGGGCAAGCGCGACCGCCTGGTCGGCCTGAAGGAGAACGTCATCATCGGCAAGCTGATCCCGGCCGCGACCGGCCTCAAGCACTACCGGTCGCTCGAGATCGAGCCGGTGGAGCCCGCCCAGCGGCCCGAGGAGGATCTCCTGGACGAGGATGAGCTCGCCGCCGAGCTCGGCCTGACCGAGGACGGCGACGAGGTCACGGAGCTCGAGGGCTTCGGCCCCTCGTTCGCGGACGAGCTCGAGGAGCTCGCCCAGGAGATCGAGACCTCCGACAGCGACGGGGACAAGTAGAGCCCTTCAGACTCCAGCGTTTTAGGGAGCGGCGGCGCAGGAGCGCCGCCGCCCTCTTGCCTCGGGCCCGGCGCTGCTAGACCGTCTCGTGCTCAGCTGGCTCCGCCGAGCCGCGGGCGTGGGCTGTCGCCACCCTGGCCGGGACAGGCGGGGTGAAGATCCGGGTGCGGCCACCCGGCGGGCAGGCCGGGAGCGGCAGGGCGTCCGGTGCGTGCGGCCCGCCGCGTCGAGGGTCGCGCGGCCTCTTCGGCTCACGGCGCCAGTGCAGTGGGTCGCGGTCCTCGGCCTCCGGCGGGGCCTCCTCGGTCTCCGGCGTCTGCTTGATCGCCCACCAGACGAGGTAGAGCAGCGCGGCGACGGGGATCTTCAGGATCACCGCCAGGAAGAAGATCGGCCAGAACCCCTCCACGCGTCAGGCAGTGTACCCCGCGTGGACCCAGCCGAGCAGGGCCTCTACGTGCCTCTCTGTCAGGCCGATGTGCGGTTCGGTCTGCACTAAGAGGGTTGGGGCTGAGCGCTCGTCCGCCCACGCACGGCAGGTCACGTCAATCGAGTCGTCGACCCACGCCAATGCCCGCTCGCCGGCGTAGCGGTCGAGGGCGTCGATCTTCCAGTGGGCGGTGCCGAAACGGGCTCTCCCGTCGAAGGTCAGAAAAGGGAGCTGGCCGGGGAGGCCGAGGATGTCCGGGAGGCGCTCGTTGGCGCGATCCTCCCACCCGGTCGCCCAGACGATCTCGTAGGAGCTGGCGAGGCGCTCGAGCATCCCACCGATCCCGTCGGGGATGCAGTGGGCCATCCCGTTGATGAGGTGGAAGCGGCCGGGGGCTCCGCTGATCGGCCCCTCGAAGCCGAACAGACTGATCACGCCATCAACGTCGAGCGCCAGCACCGGCCGGTCGGAGTCCACGGCCCCAGCGTAGCCAGTGAGGCGCGGGATCCGACGCCTTGTACCATTCCCCGCCGTGCCTACGACCAGTCAGCTGATCCGCAAGGGCCGCAACCGGCCGACGAAGAAGGTGGCCACCCCCGGCCTCAAGTCCGGTCAGGGGCGGAAGCGCCGCATCGCGGCACCCCAGCGGCGCGGCGTATGCACTCGCGTCTACACGGTGACCCCGAAGAAGCCGAACTCGGCCCTCCGCAAGGTGGCCCGCGTTCGGCTCACCAACGGCATGGAGGTCACCTGCTACATCCCGGGCGAGGGGCACAACCTCCAGGAGCACTCGGTCGTGCTGGTCCGCGGAGGCCGCGTCAAGGATCTTCCGGGCGTCCGCTACAAGGTCGTCCGCGGCACGCTTGACGCGTCCGGCGTCTCGGACCGGCGCCAATCCCGGTCGCTCTACGGGGTAAAGAGATGACCCAGCCCGCCGCGCCCGGACGCGCAGTGGAGGACGCGGCGGTGATTCTCTAGTGCCCCGTCGCGCCCGCGCACCCATCCGCCCGGTCGAGCCGGATGCCACGCATCGCAGCCGGCTCGTCCAGCAGGTCATCAACAAGGTCATGACCGACGGCAAGAAGTCGTTGGCAGAGCAGATCACCTACGACGCCCTCGCGGTCGTCGGCGAGCGCACCGGCCGGCCGCCGGTCGACGTCCTCGACGACGCGATCAAGGAGCTGACTCCGGTCCTCGAGGTCCGCTCCCGCCGTGTCGGGGGCGCCACCTACCAGGTCCCGGTAGAGGTCCCGGCCCGCCGGGCGCGCACTCTCGCCGTCCGCTGGCTCGTCCAGTTCGCGAGGGCCCGCCGCGAGAAGTCGATGTCCGAGCGCCTCGCCAACGAGATCCTCGACTCCACTCAGCAGCAGGGCGGCGCCTGGAAGCGCAAGGACGACATCTACCGCATGGCCCAGGCCAACAAGGCCTTCGCCCACTACCGCTGGTAAGGCGCCTGCAAACCGGCGCATCTCGCCCTCCTCGGCTGCCTGTCTCGCTCACGTACGCTCGGAGTACGCTCGCTTCGCCAGCCAGCCTGCGTCGGACGACCTGCTTGGTTTTCGCCGCCTGAGCTCCCGGTAGGTCAGCTTCGCCGGCCGCCGCGGGCTCTTGTGCGCCGCCGGGTGGCACGGGCCTTACGGCCGTCGTCGCCCGAGCCCGCAAGCGCCGCGTCGAGATCGCTCAGCGGAGCGGTCGCCGCGGGCTTCGTTGGCGGCCTGTCGTCCTCCTTCGGCCCGCCCAGCCAGCGTGGGCGGATGGCCCGCAATTGCTCGGGGCTGAGGGTGGCGAGCGCAACCCCACTCAGGGCTAGCGCCAGAGCGCCCACCATCTCGAGCCAGAACCCGGCCTGCGGGTCGGCCTTGGCGTCGAAGAAGTTCGCCGCCGCTGTCGCGTTGCAGGGTCCGAGGGTCCCGGTGTTGTTGGCATTCGGGAGGTCGATCGTCAGGAACAGGACCAGCGCCGCCACACCGGCGATCCCCACGGCGATCGCAGCGGGCTTGGAACCGGCGGTGACGGCGAGGATCACCGCGAGCACCGCGAAGATCGCGAGGACCCCGAGGGCGAAGTGGTGGCGCCCGGCGGCCTCGACGTTGCAGAACTCGGGGCCCGCGGAGGAGGTGGACGCGAGCTGGAACGTGTTCATGAACTCCGACGCGAACAGGGCTGCGGCCCCGGCGATGCAGGCGAGCGGCAGGAGCCGCTCCGGGTTCCGGCGCGCGGAGAAGAGCGCCCCGACGAGGACGCCGCCGCCGCCCGCGAGCGCGAGCGCGAGCGCCAGCGACGCTCCCGAGACCAGCGAGATGACGAAGAAGAGGAGCCCCGCCGCCACGGCGAGGCCGATCGGCGTCGGGACCGCCGACGCGTACTTGCGGGCGCTCACGTCCCCACACCCGGCCTCAGCCTGGGCGCCGGGCGCGACTTCACGCGCTCCTCGTCCGGACCGGCCCGGCCGCGCCGCACCGCCCGCTCGGCTCGCAGCTGAAGGGCGAGCAGCGGCCCCACGATCGCCAGCGTCGCGCCCGAGAAGAGCTGCACCCAGAAGGGGCCGAGGAGCACTGCTTGGGCGCCGGCGTAAGCCTCACCCACGGTGCCCAGGCGCAGGCCCTCGGGCCGGTCCGTGAGCACGGTTATCGCGACCACGGCCAGTCCCAGGAACAACAGCAATCGGGCGAGCCGGTAGTTGCGCCACACGGCGAACACGGTGACCAACAGCGAAGCGACGGCGATCGCGAACACCCAGATGCCGTGCGCGGAGCGTGGCATCGCCTTCGCGACCTGGGGCGCCTGGGCAACATCCTCGACCTTCGTGTACGCGGGCTTCCCTACCTCCACGGCCCGGTAGTTCCCGAATTGAGACGCCCCAAGCGTGATCGTCGCCGCGAGCGCGACGACGGCGAGGCCGCGGGCGGGGGTGACGGTTCGCTCGCCGAACGCCAGCGCCACGCGCAGAGCCCGCAGGACCACGCGCCATGCGGGAAGCACTCCCCGCATCCAGGCCGCCAGGATCACCTTGCCGAGCGCCTCGGCGACGGTCATCCAGATTCGGGCCGGCCAGCGCAGGATCTCCCGGGCGATGCCCAGGAGATCGACCGCCACGGCCTTCGCCGCGCGGACGAGCTTCGCGCGCGTCTCCGCCGCGCTCTCGCCGCGCCGGCGGCGCTCCCGCGGCTTGCGGGCCTCGCGCCTCCCACGGATTCGGATGCGCGGCCCCTTGCGGCTCTCGCTCCCCGTCGAGCCCTCGCGCTCCTTGCGGCTCTCTCGCGCCCGACGGCGCTCCTCGCGCTCCTCCCGGGCGGTCCGTTGCTCGAACTCCGTGTCCCTACCGGACCTCACTTTCCGGACGCTTCGGGCCAGCGAGCTGCGCGGCTTCTCCTCCTTGCTCTCGGCGCTGTCGGGAGGGGATTCGGGGGCGTCGCCTGACGCCCGTTTCCGGCTGCTCTCGGACTCGCGATTCTTGCGACGGTTAAGCCTCATTCGGCCTGCCTGGGGGCAGCATCCACCTGCTATATTCAGCCGTCGCTCGGGCGTCAGCGAGGTGCTGCCTCCGAGCGGACATCCAATCCATGGAGAGCCGCACGATATAGACGTATTCGGGCTGATTCGGCACTAGCGCCAGGCCCGTGCGGGCCTTTTTTGTGGGCGCATTCAGTGTCCGGCCCGACGTCTCCTCCTAAGCGGTGCCGCGGCTCGGTTCGCCGCGACGACTAACCACACTTTACGCACAATGCCACGCACATTTCCACTCGAAAAGACCCGGAACATCGGGATCATGGCTCACATCGACGCCGGTAAGACGACGACGACCGAGCGGATCCTGTTCTACACCGGCCGTACCCACAAGATGGGCGAGGTCCACGAGGGCGCGGCCGTCATGGACTGGATGGAGCAGGAGCAGGAGCGCGGGATCACGATCACGTCGGCTGCCACCGCGGCCGAGTGGGAGGGCCACCGCATCAACATCATCGACACGCCCGGCCACGTGGACTTCACCGTCGAGGTCGAGCGCTCGCTGCGCGTCCTCGACGGCGCGATAGCGATCTTCGACGCCGTGGCGGGCGTGGAGCCCCAGTCGGAGACGGTCTGGCGCCAGGCGGACAAGTACCGGGTGCCGCGCATCGCCTACATCAACAAGATGGACCGCACCGGCGCCGACTTCGAGAATGCCGTCCAGACCATGCGCGACCGTCTCGGCGCGCACCCGCTTCCGATCCAGCTCCCGATCGGGGCCGAGGGCGAGTTCACCGGCGTCGTCGACCTGATCGAGAACAAGGCCCTCGTCTGGAAGGACGAGCTCGGAACGGAGTTCGAGTATCAGGAGATTCCCGAAGACCTTCAGAACGCAGCGCACGAGGCCCGCACCCACCTGATCGAGGCCTGCGCGGACTACGACGACGAGCTCATGGAGGCCTACCTCAACGACGAGGAGATCCCCCACGAGCGGATCGTCTCCTCGCTGCACCAGGCGACCATCGACATCAAGATCACGCCGGTGCTCTGCGGCTCCTCCTTCAAGAACAAGGGGGTGCAGCCGCTCCTCGACGCGATCGTGGAGCTGCTCCCGTCGCCGCTCGAGGTCCCGCCCATGGTCGGCATCGAGCCCCCCAAGAAGGGCGAGGACGGCGAGGGCCGGGAGACCGATCGCCCCGCCGACGAGAATGCCCCCTTCGCCGCGCTCGCCTTCAAGGTCATGGCCGACCCCTACGTCGGCAAGCTCACCTACTTCCGCGTCTACTCCGGCAAGCTCTCCGCCGGCAGCCGCGTTCTCAACGCCTCCAACGGGCGGACCGAGCGAATCGGTCGCCTGCTCATGATGCACGCGAACCATCGCGAGGAGATCGAGGAGTGCTACGCCGGCGACATCTGCGCCGGCGTCGGCCTCAAGCAGACCGGGACCGGCGACACGCTCGCGGCTCCCGACGCTCCGATCACGCTCGAGACCATCGAGTTCCCGGAGCCGGTGATCGCCGTCGCGATCGAGCCCAAGACCAAGGCCGACCAGGAGAAGCTGTCCGCCAGCCTCGCGCGCCTCGCCGAGGAGGACCCGACCTTCCAGGTCCAGTCCGACGACGAGACCGGCCAGACGCTGATCCACGGGATGGGCGAGCTCCACCTCGAGGTGATCGTCGACCGCCTGCTGCGCGAGTTCAGCGTCGACGCGAACGTGGGCCGCCCGCAGGTCGCCTACCGCGAGACCATCAAGCGCCCCGTCCAGAAGATCGTGGGCCGCTTCGTACGCCAGACCGGTGGCCGCGGCCAGTACGGCCACGTGGTCATCAACGCTGAGCCCGCTCCTGGCGAGGGCTTCGACTTCGTCAACAAGATCAAGGGCGGCTCGATCCCGAGCGAGTTCATCCCCGCCGTCGAGCAGGGGATCGAGGAGGCCCTCGGCAGCGGTGTGCGCGCCGGCTATCCGATGGTGGACGTGCGGGTGGAGCTGGTCGACGGCTCCTACCACGACGTCGACTCCTCGGAGATGGCCTTCAAGATCGCCGGCTCGATGGCAGTGCAGGAGGCCACCCGCCGCGCGGACCCGACGCTGCTCGAGCCCGTGATGTCGGTCGAGGTGGTGACGCCCGAGGAGTTCCTGGGCGAGGTCATCGGGGATCTCTCGCGGCGGCGCGGCAAGGTCCAGGGCCAGGAGCCCCGTGGAAACGCCGTCGCGATCCAGGCTTTCGTGCCCCTCGGGGAGATGTTCGGCTACGCGACGGACCTGCGTTCCTCCACGCAGGGGCGCGCGACGTACACGATGCAGTTCGAGCGCTACGAGGAGGTACCGGCGAGCATCGCCGAGGAGATCGTGGAGCACCGCAGCCCGGAACCCGTGGCGGCGGCGTAGTTTCTCCTATATTCCCCAGGTTCGCCCGCGTACTGGCGGATTCCCGGAAACACCAACACAACCCAAAGACAAAGACTTCAACGCAGATCACAGAAAGGCCAAAGGAGCGAGATGTCCAAGGAGAAGTTCGAGCGCGATAAGCCGCACGTCAACGTCGGCACCATCGGTCACATCGACCACGGTAAGACGACCCTGACAGCGGCGATCACGAAGGTCCTTGCCGAGGAGGGCACGGGGACCGAAGCCGAGAGCTTCGAGCAGATCGACAACGCTCCCGAGGAGAAGGAGCGCGGGATCACGATCGCGACCTCGCACGTCGAGTATCAGACCGAGAACCGCCACTACGCCCACGTGGACTGCCCCGGGCACGCCGATTACGTGAAGAACATGATCACCGGCGCCGCCCAGATGGACGGCGCGATCCTCGTGGTCTCGGCGGCCGATGGCCCGATGCCGCAGACGCGTGAGCACATCCTGCTCGCTCGCCAGGTGAACGTGCCGTACGTCGTCGTCTTCCTGAACAAGGTGGACATGGTGGACGACGAGGAGATCATCGAGCTGGTCGAGGAGGAGGTCCGTGACCTGCTGAAGGAGTACGAGTTCCCGGGGGACGACACCCCGGTGATCAAGGGCTCCGCCCTGAAGGCGCTGGAGGGCGACGAGGAGGCGAAGGCCGCCATCCTCGAGCTCGCCGCGGCGCTGGACACGTACATCCCGGAGCCGGAGCGCGACCTGGACAAGCCGTTCCTGATGCCGGTCGAGGACATCTTCTCGATCACCGGTCGCGGCACGGTCGCCACCGGTCGCGTGGAGCAGGGAATCGTCAACACGGGCGACGAGGTCGAGATCGTGGGCATCAACGACACCCAGAAGAGCGTTGTCACGGGCGTCGAGATGTTCCGCAAGATCCTCGACCAGGGCCAGGCCGGCGACAACGTCGGCTGCCTGCTGCGCGGGACCAAGCGCGAGGACATCGAGCGCGGGCAGGTGCTCGCCAAGCCGGGCTCCATCACGCCTCATACGAAGTTCAAGTCCGAGGTCTACTGCCTCAAGAAGGAGGAGGGCGGCCGCCACACCCCGTTCTTCTCCGGATATCGCCCGCAGTTCTATTTCCGGACCACCGACGTGACCGGGGTCTCGAACCTCCCGGAGGGGACGGAGATGGTCATGCCAGGCGACAACGTCGAGATGACGATCGAGCTCATCAACCCGATCGCCATGGACAAGGGCCTTCGGTTCGCCATCCGAGAGGGCGGCCGTACCGTAGGCTCAGGGGTCGTCACCGAGATCCTCGAGTAGCGACCAAGGGGCCGGCCGCGAGGCCGGCCCTTAATTCGCCCGCGATGCGCGGGCGTTGAAAGGACATAAAACCTGGGGCGGCGCCCCACGACCATGGGGGCGGCGCCCCGTCTGCGCGATAGGGACAGCAGCAGGCAGTAACGAGAAAGACGAAATTGGCTTCGATTGCCGCAAACAAGATCCGAATCCGTCTCAAGGCGTACGACCACGACGCCATCGATCGCGCTGCCCGCGAGATCGTCGAGACGGCGCAGCGCACCGGGGCCCGAGTCGCCGGCCCCGTGCCCCTGCCCACGGACAAGAACGTCTACTGCGTGATCCGCTCTCCGTTCAAGGACAAGGACTCGCGCGAGCACTTCGAGATCCGCACCCATAAGCGGCTGATCGACATCCACCAGCCCACGCCGAAGACGATCGACTCCCTCCAGCGCCTCGATGCGCTGCCCGCGGGCGTCGACATCGAGATCAAGACCTGAGGCTGGCCGTGGCCGCGATCATCGGCAAGAAGATCGGGATGACCCAGGTGTTCACCGAGGACGGCACGCGCGTGCCGGTCACGGTGATCGAGGCCGGGCCGTGTCCCGTCACGAGCGTGCGCGACCCCGAGCGCGACGGCTACTCGGCCGTCCAGCTCGCTTTCGGCGAGGCGCCGGAGCACAAGCTCACCAAGGGTGAGCTCGGCCATCTGAAGAAGGCCGACGCCGGGCCGCTCAAGACGCTGGTCGAGTTCCGCGACCCGGATACAGAGCACGCCATCGGTGAGGTGCTGACCGTGGAGCAGTTCGAGCCGGGCCAGCGCGTCAAGGTCTCCGGCGTCGCGGTCGGCAAGGGCTTCCAGGGCACCATCCGCCGCCACAACTTCGGCCGCGGCCCCGTCTCCCACGGCTCGCACAACGTCCGGGCCCCGGGCTCGATCGGCGCGAGCGCCGATCCCGCCCGCGTGTTCAAGGGCATGCGCATGCCCGGGCGGATGGGCGGCAGGCGCGTCACCCAACGGCGGCTCGAGGTCGTCGAGGTGGACGCGGAGCGCAACCTTCTGCTGATCAAAGGCGCCGTTCCCGGCCCCAGGAACGGCACGGTGGAGGTCAGATCCGACTGATGGCCACCGCCACCGCCACCAAGGCGCCGGTGCTCGGCAAGCAGTCCAAGGCGGACCTGCCGGCCGACGTGTTCGGCGAGGAGTTCCATGAGTCGCTCGTGCACGAGACGGCGCGCGCCGACATGGCCGCGCAGCGACGAGGCACGGCGTCCACGCTCGGCCGCGGCGAGGTGGCGATGACCACCGCCAAGGCCTGGCGCCAGAAGGGCACGGGCCGCGCCCGGGCGGGCGCGCTGAGCGTGCCCCACCGCCGCGGCGGCGGTGTCGCCTTCGGCCCCAAGCCGCGTCGCTACGACGTCAAGGTGAACCGCAAGGCACGCCGTCGCGCCCTGCGCGCCGCCCTCTCGGTTCACGCCGCCCGCGGCAGCATCGCCGTCCTCGACGCCTCGGGCATCGACGAGCCCGCCACCAAGCAGGCTGCCCAGTGGCTCGACAAGTGGGGCGCGCGCACGCCCACGCTCGTGGTGCTGGACGCCGAGGAGGTGGCGGCGCTCAAGAGCTTCCGCAACCTGCCCGACGTCGACGTGGTGCAGGCCAGCGAGGTCGGCGTGGCCGCCCTGATCGGCCACCAGTCGCTGGTGCTCTCCCAGGCCGCTCTAGAGCAGGTCTCCGACCGGGCCAAGGAGGCGAAGCGATAGTGGACGCGCGCCAGGTGATCCTCGAGCCGGTCGTCTCCGAGAAGAGCTACGCCCTGATGTCCGACGGCAAGTACACCTTCCGGGTCGACGACCGCGCGCACAAGACCCAGATCGCGCGCGCCGTCGAGGAGATCTTCGAGGTCCGGGTCGCGGGCGTTCGCACGGCCAAGGTTCGCGCGAAGCCGAAGCGGCGCGGGGTGCATTCGGGGCGCACGCGCTCCTGGAAGAAGGCGATCGTCCAGCTGGCGCCGGGCGACCGGATCGAGCTGTTCGAGGGCGCCGCGGTCGCGGAATAGCGAGACACGATGGCCATCAGAAAGTCAAAGCCAACTTCACCCGGGCGGCGGTTCGCCACCTTCCAGCTTCGCGAGGAGCTGACCGAGAAGCAGCCCCACAAGCCGCTCACCAGTGGCAAGCCCAAGTCGGGCGGGCGCAACACGCACGGCCGCATCACCTCGCGCCATCGCGGCGGCGGTGCCAAGCGCCGCTACCGCGACATCGACTTCCTGCGCCGCAAGGACGGCGTGCCGGCCAAGGTCGCGACGATCGAGTACGACCCCAACCGCACCACCTACATCGCCCTCCTGCACTACGCGGACGGCGAGAAGCGCTACATCCTCGCCCCGCAGGGCCTGCGCCCCGGCGCCCAGGTGGAGTCCGGCGACCGCGCCGACATCCGCCCCGGCAATGCCCTGCCGCTGCGGGCGATCCCTACGGGAACCTTGGTCCACAACGTCGAGCTTGTGCCCGGGCAGGGCGGGCGGCTCGGCCGCGCCGCCGGCTCCGGGATCCAGGTCGCCGCGAAGGAGGGCCCGATGGTCACCCTTCGCCTGCCGTCGTCCGAGATGCGGATGGTGCGCGCTGACTGCCGGGCCACGGTGGGGACGCTCTCGAACTCGGAGCACCAGAACGTGGAGCTCGGCAAGGCGGGGCGCAAACGCCACAAGGGCGTGCGCCCGCAGACGCGCGGCGTCGCGATGAATCCCGTCGACCACCCGCACGGCGGCGGCGAGGCGCACCACACCCCCGGCGGGCACCCCGAGACCCCCTGGGGCAAGCCGACGCTCGGCTACCGGACGCGCAAGAAGCGCAAGGCTTCCGACGCGGTGATCGTCCGTGGCAGGCGCCGCGGCAAGCGGAAGGGAGGCAACCGCTAATGGGACGTTCGACCAAGAAGGGTCCGCACGCCGAGGAGCGACTGCTCCGGCGTGTTCAGCAGATGAACGAAAGCGGCTCGAAGCAGATGATCAAGACCTGGTCGCGGAGCTCGACGATCTTCCCCGAGATGGTGGGCCACACCATCGCCGTCCACGACGGGCGGAAGCACGTACCCGTGTTCGTCTCCGAGTCGATGGTTGGGCACAAGCTGGGCGAGTTCGCACCCACGCGGACGTTCCGCGCCCACTCCGGCAGCAAGGCGGCGGCTGAGCGCTGATGGCGAAGGCGAAGGAAAAGAAGACTGAGGCCCCCGTGGTCCGGGCGAGCTCGAACTACGTGCGCATGGCGCCCCGCAAGGCGCGCCTGGTGGCCAACCAGGTGCGCGGTCTGTCCGTGCCCGAGGCCCGGACCCTGCTGCGGTTCTCGACACGCGGCGCGGCGATCGACATCGACAAGCTGGTCGCGTCGGCGGCCGCCAACGCCGAGGCCAACCACGACCTGATCGGCGACGACCTGCGGATCGCCGAGATCACAGTGGACGACGGCCCCACGCTCAAGCGGTGGCGCGCCCGCGCACGCGGCCGCGCAACCCGCATCGACAAGCGAACGTGCCACGTCAAGGTGGCCCTCACACCAACCCAGGAGGCGTAGTGGGGCAGAAGATTCATCCAGAGGGCTTCAGGGTCGGGTACATCCACGACTGGAAGTCGACGTGGTTCAACGAGCGCGAGTTTTCGGACTACCTGCTCGAGGACGTCGCGATCCGCGAGCACATCGAGAACAAGCTCGCCCACGCGGGGTTGTCCGACATAACGATCGTGAAGCAGCGGGGTGAGGTGACCGTCGACATCCACACGGCCCGTCCCGGCATCGTGATCGGCAAGTCCGGCTCCGAGGTCGACGCCCTGCGGCGCGACCTCCACAAGCTGACCAACAAGCCGGTCAAGGTCAACATCCGCGAGATCAAGCGCCCGGAGCTCGACGCGAAGCTGGTCGCCCAGTCGATCGCCGAGCAGCTCCAGAACCGCGTCGCCTTCCGGCGCGCGATGAAGCGCGCGCTCACCTCGGCCATGCGCTCCGGCGCCAAGGGCGTGAAGGTGCAGGTCTCCGGCCGCTTGGGCGGTGCGGAGATGGCGCGCACCGAGGGCTACTCCGACGGCCGCGTCCCGCTCCATACGCTTCGCGCCGACATCGACTACGGCTTCGTCGAGGCCCGCACAACCACCGGCCGCATCGGGGTCAAGTGCTGGATCAACAAGGGCGAGGTCATGCCCGAGGGCTACCGCTCGGGGCAGGTCGACGACCAGGAGGAGGGCCTGGGCCCGCGCCGCCGCAAGCGCGATCGCCGCGATGGCGGGTCCGGAGACGGCCGCCAGC
>Ga0207693_10002590_pt1 | contig 15715 bp, 12 predicted proteins | sample LARL81metaG_FD_184347 | JGI IMG/M metagenome (GOLD analysis project Ga0207693, IMG submission 184347) | Corn, switchgrass and miscanthus rhizosphere microbial communities from Kellogg Biological Station, Michigan, USA - LAR L8-1 metaG... | ecosystem: Host-associated > Plants > Roots >...
CCGGTAGCCTTGGCGCCGGAGGCGTCAGGGTTCCTGGTGGGCCTCGCGGTCTTCAAAACCGTTGAGGGGGCGACGAGCTCCCTGGCGGGTTCGATTCCCGTCCGCCTCCGCTCTGCGCTCCCCCGTTCCCGGGGGCTGCGTTCGGACGGTCGACGGCCTACGCTTCGGCACGATGCCGACCGCCGAGCAGGAATGGCAGGAGCTGTTGAGCGGGGCCCACGCCGACAGGAGCCTGAAGAGTCCCCTGCGGTTCATCCCGTCGAACCCACGCTGCAAGCTCTGCAGAGCGCCGTTCCGCGCCCCGGGCAACGTGCTCCTGCGGCCGTTCGGCTTCAAGCCCTGGGCGAAGAACCCGCACATCTGCGGTCGTTGTTTCACGGAGATGGACAAACACGCGAAGCGGTGCCCCTCGCCCCTCACCGGGGACGCCGTGGCGGGTGCCGAGGTCGAGCTCTCGATGCTGTTCGCCGACGTGCGGGGCTCGAGCAAGATCGCCAGGCAGATGCCCGTCGCGGAGTTCACCCGTCTGATGAGCCGGTTCTACGAAGTCTCCAAGGACGTCTTGTTCGAGGCCGACGCGATCGTCGAGAAGTTCGTCGGCGATGAGGTCGTCGCGCTCTTCCTCCCGTTCATGACGGGGCCTGATCACGCGGATGTCGCCCTCCGGGCTGCGCAGGACCTCCTGCGGGCCACCGGTCACGGAGATCCGCAGGGCCCGTGGGCGCCGTTGGGTGCGGCCGTCAACACGGGAACCGCCTTCGTCGGGATCGTGGGCTCGAGAGGATCCAGCGACTTCACCGCCTTGGGCGACCCGATGAACCTGACCGCGCACCTCGCCTCGCAGGCGGCGATCGGCGAGGTCTTAGTGACGGAGGCGGCGATGCGCTCGGCAGGCCGGTCGCTCGACGGGCTCGAGCACCGGCACCTGTCGTTGAAGGGTCACCCCGCCGACGCGGTCGTCTACCAGGTGTCGTGAGCGCGGTCGCGCGAGCCCTCAAGATCCACACCGGCGAACGCCGGATCGCCGTTTCGTTGATCGCGCTCTCGTTCATCGTGATGGCCGGGCAGGTGATCGGGCAGAGCGCCGCGACCGCGCTGTTCTTCGACCGGGTCGGCACCGACGCGCTTCCGACCGTCTACCTGCTGCAGGGCGCGAGCTGTCTCGCGTTGATGCTGGTGATGACCGGCACGCTGGGACGCACGGATCAGCGACGCGCGTTCCTGGTCATGGGCGCCGGCCTCGCCGTCGTCGTGTTCGCCGAGCGCGTGGCGCTGATCGGCGGCGCGACGTGGGCCTATTGGGTGTTGTGGCTGACCGTCGCGCTCGCGGTGCTCGTCCAGACGGTGTTCGTATGGGGGATCGCCGGGATGGTGATCGATACCCGGCAGGCGAAGCGCCTGTTCCCGCTGTTCGCGGCCGGCGGGATCCTCGGGTCGGTGATCGGCGGGCTGCTCACCGCGCCGCTCGTGCATCTGATCGGTGCTCCGAACCTGCTGCTCGCGTGGGGCGTCACGCTGGTCGCGGCGTTGGCGCTCGGGCGGTGGATCCTGCCCGCCACGGCGCATCACGCGGTCCGGCGGGCGTCGCGCGCCGGGCCAGTCGCGGACCTCGTGTCGGCGCTGCGCTACGTGATGCGGTCGCGGCTGCTCGTGTGGATGACCCTGGCGGCCGTGCTCTTCTCGGTGCTCTTCTATTCCTTGTTCTTGCCGTGGGCGGCTGCGGCTGCGGCTCACTACCCCACCACCGACGGCGTTGCGGCGTTCATCGGATTGTTCTCGGCTGTGACGACCGGCGCCGCGTTCCTCGTCTCGGCGGGCGTGACGAACCGGTTGTTCGTGCGATTCGGCATCGCGCTCGCCGTCTTAGTGCTGCCGCTGCTCTACGTCGGGTCCTTCGGCATCCTGCTGGCGACCTCGACGTTCGCGGTGCTCGTCGGCGTGCGGGGGGTGACGGGCATCTGGCTGCAGGGCGTCGCCTCGCCGGCGTGGGAAACGCTGACGAACGTGGTGCCGTCGGATCGCCGCGATCAGGTGCGGACGTTCCTCAACGGCGGACCCTCGCAGGCGGGCACCGCCATCGCGGGCGTGATCGCGTTGGTCGGCACCAATGTGCTGACGCCGCGGCAGCTGACCATGGTGGGGCTCGTCACCGCGGTGTTGACGCTCGCGGTGACGTGGGCGATCAAGCGCTCGTACGCCACGGCGCTCGTCGACGCGCTCCGGGCCGGACGGCCGGTGTTCACGGAGGAAGCGAGCCGGGTGGCGCCGTTCGCCCTGGACGGCGACGCCCAGGCGATCGACACGGTGTTGGCGGCCGCGGACGATCCGAGCCCCTCGGTTCGCCGGCTCGCGGTGCAACTGCTCGCCGGGCTCGACGACGCACGCGCGCGAGATCGGCTCGGTGCGGCGATGCACGACGACGATCTCGGCGTGGTCGCGCTGGCCGCAGCATCACGCGCCGGTGACGATCCGGGCAGCGGGGACCGGCTCCACGAACTCGCGACGGACGCAGATCCGGCGGTACGCGCGGCGGCTGTGAGCGCCGCGATGTCCGCGCCGGCGACGATCGGCGCCCCGATCGCGACACAGGCGATCGATGACGCCGAACCGTCGGTTCGCGCGTCGGCGCTCCGTGCGCTCGTGGCGATCGATCCCAACGCCGCACGCGCGCCGGCGATCACGTTGCTGCAGGATCCGAGCGCGACCGTGCGTCATGCGGCGGCACGAGCCGCCGCCACGATCGCCGATGGAACGGTGCCCGCGCTGCTGGACGCGCTTCAGGTCCCGGCCTCACGAGACGCCGCCATCGACGCCCTCGCGCATCTGAACCTCAGCGATCGCACATCGGAGGTCGAAGCCTTCGCGAACGAACTGCTCGCCGACGCCGCACGGGACCGAGATCTGGCCGACGCCGTGACCGGTGAGGACGACGCAACCTCCCTGCTCCGCGACGCCGTCCTCGCCCGCGGCCGCGCCACCGGACGCACGGCGCTCCGGGCGTTGTCGCTGACCCATGAGGACGGCGCTTCGCTTCGTGCGGCCGTCGAGAACCTCGACTCGACCGACGGCGCGCAGGCGGCGACGGCGCTCGAGACCCTCGAATCGACGAGCGCGCAGACCCTCGTCCGCCCGCTGATCCCCTTATGGGACAGGTCGGAGGTAAGACACGCCGACGGCGCGGCCGATGCGATCGAGCGCGCCGCTCACGACCCCGACCCGTTCATCGCGATGTGCGGCGAGCTGGTCCTGGCCAACGCCACGACGACAGGAACGGAAGGAACCCCGATGGACGTCCACACCACGATGCCGGCGATGGAACGCGTGTTGTTCCTCCGGAAGGTGCCGTTGTTCGACGAACTCGAGCCGGCCGACCTCTTGCCGATCGCGGCGGTCGCCGACGAGCAGCTGTTCGCCGACGGCGACCGCCTCGGTGCCGAGGGAGAGATGGGCGACGGCATGCACGTGATCGTCTCCGGCGCGGTCCACGTGCGAAGCGGTGGCGACACGATCGCAGAGCGCGGGCCCGGCGACGTGGTCGGCGAACTCTCCCTGATCACCGCACGCCCACGCATGGCTGACCTGATCGCCGACGGCGACGTCCGCACGATCTGGATCACCCGCCGCGCGTTCGAGGGGATGGTCCATGACCGGCCCGACGTTGCGATCGGCGTGATGCGGGTGCTGGCGACGCGCCTGGGCGAACACGCGCCCGACCGCGCCTCGCAGCACCATGGTGCCTGAACGCGATTCAAGCCCGCGCTACCGCACCTGCGGATACCGGGGGTACGCTCGCCGCCGCCGCTGCCCGCAGGAGGTTCCGACCGATGTCCGATGCGATCCGTTCGTTCTCCCGCACCTCCACATTCAAGATCCTCTCCCCCGAGCAAGAGAAGAAGATCCACGAGTCCTGTCTGCGGGTCCTCGAGCAGACCGGGGTCAGCACCACGAACAAGAACCTCCTGCAGGTGATGGCCGATCACGGTCAGAAGGTCGACTTCGACGAGATGCGGATCCGGTTCGACCCCGACTTCGTTGAGCAGCAGCGGAAGAAGGCACCCCGCAACTACACCCTGCACGCGCGGAACCCCGAGTACGACCTCCCGCTCGGAGGTGAGCGCGGGTGGCTCTCGACCGACGGCTGCCCCGCCCATGTCTGGGACATCGACACCCTGCAGCGCCGCTACTCTGCGAAGGAAGACATCACGCGGTTCACGACGGTGGCCGACGCGCTCCCACAGGTCGCGATCCAGTGGCAGTGCTGCGCCGCGAACGACAAGCCGGTGATGGTGCGCCCGATGCACGAGACGCACGCTCAGTGGCACGCGACCAGCAAGCACATCATGCAGATGACGGCGATCGACCCCTTCAACGCGAAGGGCCTCGTCGAGATGTGCCGCGTGATCGCCGGCGGTGCGGACGAGCTCCGCGCTCGGCCGATCATGTCGAACTTCCAATGCTCGATCTCGCCGCTGCACTGGGACGAGCCGACGGTCGACGCGATGCAGATCTTCGCCGAGGCCGGGATCCCCGTCGGGATGTGCGCGATGCCGCTGGCAGGCGCGAGTGCTCCGCTATCGGTCGCCGGACTTATGGTGATCGCGAACGCCGAGATCTTGTCGGGCTTCACGATCCTCGAGACGCTCGTGCCCGGGGCGAAGACGTTCCACGTCAGCTACAACACGACGATCGACATGAACACCGGAGAGCTCAACCCGGCGTGGGGCGGCAACGACATCTTCGCCGAGATGGGGTCCGCGCAGATGGGCGCGTACTTCAACGTCCCGACCTGCCACGGCGCGTACGGCACCGGCTCGAAGGCGAGCGACTGGCAGTCAGGCGCGCAGGCCGGACTCGCCGCGATGGGCGCGATGCTGGTGCCCGGCGACATGCTCACCGGGATCGGCTCGCTGTACGGCGACTCGGTCTCATCGATCACCGAGCTGATGCTCGGCGCCGAGATCTACGAGATCGCCGCGGGGTGGTCCGAGGGGTTCGCGTTCGATGACGAGGCGCTCGCGCTCGACTCGATCAACAACGTCGGACCGGCGGGTCACTTCCTCGACCAGGAGCACACGCTCATCCACATGCGCGAGTTCTGGCGCGAAACACACATGAACCGGATGACGTGGGACGCCTGGGAGGCCGCCGAGCGCCCGGATCCGCAGGTGTCGGCCAACAACAAGGCGCGCGAGATCCTCGCGACGCACGAGCCGATGCCCCTGCCCGACGGGATGCAAGAGGAGCTCGACGCGATCATGAACGCCTACGAGGCAGAGGCACTCGCGACCGAGCAGGCGGTGTGACAGGCGGGCGGGCGGCTGAAGACGTTCTCGCGTGACGCCCGCTTCGCCGTCCTGGAGAAAGCCGACGAGGCCGCGGAACGGCCCGACCCCACGATCGCTGCAGAGCGGCACGGTACCCTTGGCCGCCATGACGATCCGGATCTTCATCTCCGTGGACATGGAGGGCATCGGCGGCATCACCACGGTGCGCCAGACCACGCGCGGAACGGACGACTACCCCTGGGCACGTCAACTGATGACCCAGGAGACGAACGCAGCGATCGCGGGCGCGGCCGACGTCGGCGCACTCAAGATCGTCGTGTCCGATTCCCACGGCGACATGGGAAACATCTTGCCGCTCGAGCTGGACCCTCGCGCCGAACTCGTGCAGGGAACGCCCAAGCTTCCCTGGAGCATGATGACCGGCATCGAGGAGGGCTTCACCGGCTGCGTCTTCATCGGGTATCACGCGGGCGCAGGCACGGCGAGCGCCATCCTCGACCACACCTTCACCGGCTGGTTCGCGGACATCCGCGTGAACGGTCTCTCCTGGAACGAAACCCACCTGAACGCGGCGCTCGCCGGGACGTTCAACGTGCCACTGCTGTTCGTGTCCGGCGACGAAGAATGCTGCAATCAGGCCACCGCCGCGCTCCCTTGGGTTCGTGCGTTCGCGACCAAGACCGGCTTCGCAGCGATGTCGGGCCGCTCGAAATCGCCGAAGACCGTGCAAGACGCGACGCGTCGGCTCGTCGCCGAATCGGTGAAGAACGCGGACAAGGCGCAGGTTTGGAAGCCCGACGGACCGTTCGCGTTGGAGGCGTTGCTCACGTCGAGCGCGCTCGGCGACATGCTGGCGATCGTTCCCGGAGCGGAACGAACCAGTCCCCGCTCGGTGAAGTTCGAATGCCCGGACATCCGCACGATGTACCGGATGCTGCTGACCTGGCTGAACCTCGGACGCCGCGTCGGTCCCCGCACGCCGGTCGAGTGAGCCTTACGAAGCCACGGTCTTGATCTGGCCTAGACCCAGGTCAGCGGGGACGTCTCCGATCCACGCCGTGACCGGAACCGGCTCGGCGTTCCAAACGCGGACCTCCGTTTGGCCGTTGCGCTGACGAACGTTCGACAACTGCGCCGTTCCGAGATCCAACGAGTACAACGGGCCACCGCGGGCGAGCTCTCCACCACCCGAGGCTGCTGCCTCCACGATCGGCAACGCGAATCGCTCCCATCCTTCGAGCAGCGCCGCGCCCGCCGGCGCCCCTGGCCACAGGGCGACCGAGAACGAGGTCTCGCCGATCATCTGCGCATCCGGCGTGGGGGTGCGAGGGCCCGCGTCCCAAGGACGAGTCGCGAGGCTCCCGCTGATACGGCCGACACACCGAAGCAGTGTGATCGCGAGCGCAGCGCCACCGACAACCTCGTACTCGAAGACGCCCTCGTGCAGCACGGCGACCTCGCCCGCGACGACGACGTGACGAGCGGGCCACGTGGCTGAGGCGGCCTCGGATCCGCCGCCCTGCCCGACCAACGGCCGCGACACGAGCTCGAACGGCGAACCTGCGAGAGACCGCGTCACAGAGGTCGGAAAAGCTATGACGAGACGCAGCCGATGATCGGGGCGGTCGTTGCGGATCATCCCGTCGAGGCGGATGAACGGCTCCCCTTCGCGGTGGGTCACACGAGCGAGCACCGACAGCCGATCCCAGGTAGCCACGATGTCGCGGGCTCGGACCTCGATCGACTCGGGCGGCGACGGCACCTGATCGGGCTGGTCGTAGCAGAAGTTGTAGAGATCGCCGACGTCGGACTCGTCGAGGAGTCGCACCTTCACCCCATCGATCGCGATCCCGTCGTCATGCTTCGAGATCGAGACCGGTACCTCCGCCGCCTCCCGGACGGCGTCAACGACCGAATACCCGAGCGCCGGCACGCCCTCGCGCTCGAACGGCGACGGATTGAACCGCACCACGCCCGGTGCACCCGCCACAGCCGATCCGAGCGACCGAAGCGAGCGGTCCACGATGTCCTCGCAGATCGCGCGCGCCTCCGCGAAGCGGCCGTCGACGTCGATCGCGACCTGGTCGTGGGAGCAGCCACAAGCCGAATCGTGCGCGCCGTTCCACAGCAACAGGGTCCATGCACGCCGCAACTCGTCCTCCGGCCACTCGGAACCCGGCACGAGCGCCGCCAGCGGCTCGGCGTAGCGCTCGAGCAGGGCCTCGACCCGGCCACGCTCACGCTTCTGGTGCACGCGCGCGGAGTACACGTTCGGCAGGAGGTGCGCCCGAGCCGATGAGCGAAGCTCGCCGGTCCAAACGGGAAGGTCGTCGGGCTCGCTGCGGCCGTCGAGGTAGGAGGCAAGCCCGGCGATCCGCACGTCCGGCTCCCGGAGCCGATCCGGAAGGGTCGCGTCCGGACCGGCGTGGTCGTACCCGACCATCACCACGGCACGGTCGTCCACCGAGAACGACCGGAGCGCATCGACGCTTGCCGCGATCGCGGTCGCGAGCGACGCCTCGTCGTTGGTCTGCTCGAACGACGATCCGTTCGAGTAGCCATACGGCATGTACTCGGCCACGACTTCGCTCCCGTCGGGCGCACGCCATCGGAAGCTCGAGCGCTCGATCGACGCCGGGACGCCGCGCCACACCATCGCTCGGTCGAGTCCCGCCAACCGCAGCAGCTGCGGCATCTGCCCGATGTGCCCGAACTGGTCGGGCATGTATCCGAGCCGTAACGCGCCTCCAAGTTCCTCAGCCCGTGCGAGCCCCATCTCGAGGTTCCGGATGTGCGACTCGCCGCTCGCCAGGAACTCGTCCATCTGCGTCACCCACGGCCCCGCCGAGAGCTGTCCCGAGCGGACGAGCGCCGCGAGATCGTCGGCGCGCTCCGGCCGGCGTGCCAGGTAGTCGTCGATCATCGCGGTCTGTCCGTCGAGGTGGAAATGGGGGAAGCCGGCGGCACCGAGATCCAGGAGCGTGTCCATCATCGCGACGAGCCGGTCGCTGAACACCGCGAACGGCTCGTACCACTCGCGGTCCCAATGGGTGTGTGGCACGAGCCACACCTGGGTGTCGCTCACGACGTGCGGACGCCCCAGAAATGCTCGGTGGCTTCGTCACGCACCCGCGAGGACGCGTTCGATGTGATGGGCTCCTGCGCGAGCTCGAGCGCCATCAGCGCTGCCCCGACGACCGGTGGCGCCGTGAGCTCCCGCACCTCCGCACGCGGGGCGGTCCGCCGCACGCCGAGCTCGAGCTCGTCGAGCAGATACCGGTTGGGCGTGCGGAACAGCCCGCCGGCGAGCACGACCTCGACCGGCAGGTTCGTGAGGTCGAGCCGCCGAGCCACGACGCCGGCGGCCTCGCCGAGCGCTTGCCCGATCCGCTCGAGCACCGTCCGGGCAACCAGGTCCCCCGCCTCGGTCGCGGCGAGCACCATCGGCGTCAGGTTCTGCAGCGCGGGCTGGCGCAGCCTCGGGTCCGACCGCGCGAGCTTCTCCAGGAGCGCTTCGACCGACGCCTCGCCGAGCCGCTCGCACAACATCTCGGTGAGGATCGTGGCGGGACCGCGGCCGGTGAAGTGATCCGCGACGGCGCGGACGGCGAGCTCCGACACATCGAACTCATCGCCGAAGTCGCCGAACACCCGACCCTCGCCGATCGTGCGGAACTCTGTGCCCACGGGGTCGCGCCCGACGGCGATCGTTCCCGTGCCTGCGATCACCGCGATCCCCCACGACTCCGTCGTACCGGCTCGAAGGGCGATGAACGCGTCGTTCACGACGCGATGCGGAACGCCGGGTGCCGCCTTCTCGGCCACGGCGCCGAGCCGCGGTTCGTCCGACGGCCAGTCCAGTCCGGCGAGCCCGAACGCGGAGGCCGCAAGCGAGTCGACCCCGACCCCGGCGGTGTCCAGCGCGCCGTGCACGGCGGTGTCGATGGCGCCTTCGGCGCCATCGGCACCGGCGATCTCCCAGTTCGAGGCGCCGGCTTCGCCGGCGCCGACCACAGCTCCCGACTCGTCGACGACGACCGCGTACGTCTTCCTGCCGCCGCCGTCGACCCCAAGGACGAGCGTCATGCCAGCACTCCCGCGGCCGAGGCGTACGCCGCCTCGACGATCTCGATCACCGCGCGACCGTCCTCACCGCTGGGCAGCGGTTGCCGCCCGTCTTCGATCGCACCGAGGAACTCTCGCATCTGCGCGGTGTACATCGGCTGGGTGCAGTGCTCATAGTCCTCGCTCGGCTCCTCGCGCGGGAAGATCCGGCCGTAACCGCCCGTGCCGTACACCTCGGTCTCGGCCTCGAGGCCCTCCTTGTGCGGCTGCCACCAGCCCGACTCCACGACCGAGTTCGTCCCTTGCGACCATGAGATGAGCAGGATCCCATCGTCGTCGACGTCGTAGTCGCCGTACCGCGTGCCGATCGCCGCGCACACCCGCACCGGCGACGGATCGCTCAGGAGGAAGCGCACAGTGTCGATCGCGTGCACGCCCATATCGGGCAGTGCGCCGCCGCCTGCGAGCGCCCGCTCGACGAACCAGCCCGACGGTCCCCACCCCGCATGCACGCCGTACCCCCGGGTCTTCACGACCTCCCCGAGTTCGCCCGCCGCGATCCGGTCACGCATCGCCAGCACGTCGGGATGGAACCGCCAGCAGTGCGCGACCATCAGCGATGCGCCGGAGCCACGCGCCGCCGCGATCATCGCGTCGCACTCCGCCACTGACACGGCCATCGGCTTCTCGACCAAGACGTGCTTCCCGCCACCCAGCGCAGCGATCGCTTGCGGCGCATGCAATGCATTCGGGGTCCCGATCACCACCGCGTCGATGGCAGGGTCCGCCGCGACGGCCTCCCAATCGGTCGTGACCTCGACGATCCCGTGCCGCTCGGCGAACGCGCGGGCCGTCTCCTCCCGATGATTGGCGACGACGGCCACCTCGTGGCCGCACGCGACCACCCCGCGCGCGTGGAAGTCCTGGATCCAGCCGCAGCCGAAGAGCGCCACCCTCATGGCGCGGGACACTACCCCTTGACGCCGGTGACCGTGATGCCCTCGATGAAGACGCGTTGCAGCAGGAAGAAGAGGATCACGACCGGGATCATGAACTCGAGTGACGCCGCCATCGTCAGGTTCCACTGAACGTGGTGCAGCGCCTTGAACTCCGACAGGCCGATCGCGAGCGTCCAGCTCTTCGAGTCCTCCCCGACGTAGAGGAGTGGGGCGAAGAAGTCGTTCCACGCATAGAGGAAGTTGAACAACGCGACCGCGCCGATCGCCGGTTTGGCGAGCGGCACGATCACCCGAGTCATGATCTGCCAGTCGCTCGCACCATCCACACGGGCGGCATCCGCCAGCTCGTCGGGGATGGATCGGAAGAACTGCCGCAGCAGGAAGATCGAGAACGCATCGCCGAAGAAGCTCGGGACGATCAGCGGCTTCAGCCCCGGCACCCAGTGGAACACCTTCACGAACACGACGTAGAGCGGGAGCGCCGTCACCTGGTACGGCAACATCAACGTCGCCAGAACCAGCACGAACACCGCCTGGCGTCCACGCCACTTCATCCGGGATAGCGCGTACGCGACCGGGACCGACGACAGCACCACGCCGACCGTGGTCAGGAACGCGACCGTCATCGTGTTGAACGTGTACCGGAGGAACGGAACCGTGCTGAATACATCGGCGTAGTTCCCGGGCACGAACGGCGACGGCAACAGTTGCTTGGTGTTCGCCTGCTGATCGGTCATGAGCGACGTCAGGATGATGAAGATCAGCGGCACGAAGAACAGCGCCGAGACGAAGATCAACACCGCGTGGCTGCGGATCGTCTCGAGCAACCGCCGGCGCCGCACCGCCGCGGGAACCTCCCGCTCCGGCACCGACAGAGCGTCAGTGGTCGTCGGCCGGGTTCGTTCCTTCAGGGCTATCGGAAGCCACCTCCCCCTTGGTAGAACACCCACCGGCTGGAGGTCTTCAGGATGATCAGCGTGCAGATCAGCGTGACGACCAGCAATAGCCACGCGAGCGCCGAGGCGTAGCCCATCTGGTACTTCAGCCACCCAACCTGATACAGCCGGGTCGTGAAGAACAGCAGCGACTGCAACGGAGCGCCCAGGCCGTTGACGTCACCGTTGCTCGCGGTGATGTTCGCGACGTATGCCTCGGTGAACGTCTGGAATCCTTCGATGATGCCGATCACCAGCGTGAAGAAGATCACCGGCGAGATCATCGGAAGCGTCACGTGGCGCCAGCGCTGGTATCGCGATGCGCCTTCGATGTCCGCCGCCTCGTACAGCTGTCTCGGCACGTCAAGCAGTCCGGCCAGGAAGATCACCATCGCGTCGCCGATCCCCCAGAGCCCGATGACCAGGATCGCGGGCTTCGACCAGGTCGGGCTCTGGAACCACAGCGGCGTGTTCTTCATGCCAAGCCCCGACAGGACCGTGTTGATCGGACCGAACGTGGGGTTGAACAGGAACACGAACGCAAGCGCTGCCGCGACCGCCGGCGCGAGCGTCGGGAGGAAGAACAACGTCCGATACACCGTCACCCCGCGCCGGGGTCGGACGAGCAACGACGCGGTCGCCACCGCCACGATGATCCGCAGGGGCACGCCCCACAGGATGATCCACACCGTGTTCCGGACCGCGATCCAGAAGAACGGGTCCTTCGTGAACATGAACGTGTAGTTCGCCGGCCCGATCCACCTCGGCGAAGACAGCAGGTCGTAGTGCGTGAACGAGTAGTACAGGCTCGCCAGAACGGGGTAGAGGGTGAAGACGAAGAACCCGATCAGCCACGGCGAGAGGAACAGCAGCACGATGTAGATGTTCTTCCGCGCCCGCTTGCGTTGCGCGGCCGAGCGCGGACGAGGCTGAAGGGTCGGCCCCGCCCGCGCGACGGTTTCGCTCGTCGTCGCGATCGCTCGTCCTCCTACGGCGCGTTCTGCGACTGCTGCAGGTCAGTCTCCGTCTGGTCGGTGGCCGTTTGCAAGCCGCCCTGCAGGTCCGTGGTCTTGCCCGTCTGCCACTCGTCCCCGAAGTTGTCCAGGTACGTGCCAAGCCCGTCGCCGATCGGCGTGGTGGGCCGGTACTCGGAGTACTGGTTCTTGAACGCCTTCAGGAACGTGTCGAACTGCGGAACGAAGTTCAGATCGGGCGAATCCAGCGACGCGTTGGTCGTCGGCACGTTGTACTCGTTGTTCGCCATGTACACGAGCGTGTTCGTGTCGGTGGCCATGTACTTCATCAGCAGCCATGCCTCGGCCTCGTGCTGCGACCCGCGCGGGATGCCGATCACGGTTCCGCCCGCAACGCCGGAGCCGTACGCCTGCGAGTTGTCCGGCGAGGTCGGCAGCGGCGCCGTGTCGTAGTTCAGGTCCGGGGCGTCCTGCCCGATGAAGTTCGGTCCGGCGCGCCACTCGCCATCCATCGTGATCGCCACCCTGCCGATCTCGAAGTCATTCTGCGAGGAGAACTCGTCGGCCGATCCGGCGATGAACCGCTGCAGCTTGTCGACGCCGGTCTGGAAGTCGCCGCCGCCGTAGACGTCGGTGATGAACTTCTTCTGCCAGGTGAACATCTCGGCCCACTTCGGGTCCGAGGCGAACGCCGGGTTGCCCTGATCGTCCAGCCACTTCGCGCCGAACATGTGGCCGAAGCTGAGCGACGTGTTGCCGCAGCAGTTGTAGCCGAGCCACGGCACGAACCCAGCGACCTTGATCGAACCGTCCGAGTTGAACTGGGTGAGCTTCTGCGCGTCGGTCATCAACTCGTCGGTGGTCTTCGGCGGGCCCGAGATCCCCGCCGCCTTGAACATGTCGAGGTTGTAGTACATCCCCGTCACGTCAGTCAGGAACGGCAACGAGCACTGGTTGCCGTTGTAGCTCGTGTACGTCAGCGCCGACGCCGGGAACGTCGAAGACATGTCGACCCCATCGGGCCCGTTGATGTACGGCGTCATGTCGATCCATGCCCCGGTGCTGCACCACAGGCCGACGTTGTCAACGCCGAACGACAGCACCGAGTCCGGCGGCTGGCCGGCGTTGATCGCCGCGGTGATCTTGTTGTCGGTGAGCCCCGTGCGACTGTCGACGGTGATCCACGGGTACTGCTGCTCGAACCCGTCGAAGATCTTGTTGAAGACCTTCGTCTCAGCCGGCGACGTCCACTCGCTCCACATCGACAGCGTCACCGGGGCGTGCGACGCACTCGGATTGATCGTCTGCGGCGAGGAGCTGTTGCCCCCCGAGCTGCAGGCGATCGCGACCAGCGCGACCGCCACCAGGACCGGAGCCCACCGTTTCATCGTTGCCTCCTCCTCCGGGCTCGGCCCGGTGTCTCCCTCTTCGAGACGTACGTGACGGACGGTGCGGAAGGGTTCATGCAGTGGCCGATCGGTCGAACAGCCGAGCGTGCGCCGCCTGCAGCGCCATCGAGACCGAGCCGTAGAGCGTGGCCTCCTCGCGGAGCTCAGACACCTCGATCGCCGGGCGGAACGGGGAAAGCACACGGACGCGCTCACGGACGGGTTCGAGCAGCTCAGGGTTCGCGCCCATCCCGCCGCCCAAGATCACGAGCCCGGGATCGAGCACGGCGGCCACGGCGGCGATCGTCATCGCGATCCGGTCGGCCTCCTGCGCGACGACCTTCTTCGCGACGCGGTCGCCCTTCGAGGCGGCGGCGAAGACCCGTTCGCCCGTGAGCGGCCCGGTCATCCCGGCGCGCTTGGCGGCCTCGACCACCCCGCCGGCGCTCGCGGCGCGGTCGAGCGCCCCGCGCGTGCGGCTCTCGGGCGCGCGGACGTCGGTCCCCCACAGCGGCAGGTAGCCCACCTCACCAGCGGCGCCGCCCGCTCCTCGGTACAGCTCGCCGTGCACGACGATCCCGAGGCCGACACCGGTGCCGATGTGCAGGTAAACGAACTCGTCGACGTCGCGCCCGAGCCCGTGCGAACGCTCGCCGAGCGCCGCGAGGTTCACGTCGTTCTCGAAGATCGTCTTGGTGCCGAGCTCGCGATGCACCAACGCAACGAGCCCCTGGCGTCCCCATCCGGGCAGGCTGTGGGCGAGTTCGACCTCCTCGCGACCGGGGTGGACGACGCCGGGGCTCCCGACTGCAGCGACCGTAACCTGTCGCCACTTGATGCCGGCGTCGGAAGCGAGGCCGTGTGCGATCTCACCGATCTGGGAGATCAAGGTCTCGGCGCTGCGGACCTTCGCGCGCTCGTCTCGGCGAGCCACGAAGGCGCCGGTCACGTCCGCGATCGCGGCGCGCACCCAGTTCCGTCCGACATCGATCCCGACGACCCAGCCGGCCCGCGGATTGAGCTGGTACAGGATCGCGGTCGGGCCCTTGCCCCCCTTGGACCTGCCCGCCTCACGCACGAGGCCTGCCTCCTGGAGTCCGGCGAGTGCCTGCGAGACCGTCGGCTTGGACAACGCGGTCTCGCGCGCGAGCTGCGCCCGGGAGATAGGACCGATCCGCCGCACGCATTCGAGCACCGTGCGCTCGTTGATCGCGCGCAACAGGCTCGGCGTGCCCGTGACGGTCGTCGTCTCGATCGACGTGGAGCCCCCGCGATAGCTCAAAGGAAACTTTCCTAACTATTCTGGGGGATGCTAGTCTCCCGCACCGACGGCAGTCAAGACAGCGCGCGGCGACGGCGGGTCGCCCGGTCCGACGGCCGCGGAGGCGCCATGACGATCCTCGAGCAAGGGCCGGTGCTCGCGATCGTGCGCTACCGCCAAGGGGGCAACGTCTGGGCGGCGCTCGAGGTGCTTGCGGATGCCGGCATCCCCTTGCTCGAGGTGACGGTCGACACGCCGGGAGCGCTCGACGCCGTGCGCACCGCAGCCGACGCGGGCAGGACGATCGGCGTCGGCACCGTCGTGACGCCGGACCAGGTGCGCGCCAGTCGCGACGCGGGCGCGTCGTTCGTCGTCTCCCCCGCCTGTCTTCCCGACGTGATCGAGACCGCGCTCGAGGTTGGCGTCGAGCCGATCCCGGGCACCCTGAGCCCGACCGAGCTCGTGACGGCGCTGCGCGCCGGCGCGACCGCCGTGAAGGTCTTCCCGGCCGCGCCGGTCGGCGGGCCGGGCTATATCCGCGCGCTCCGGGGACCGTTCCCGGACGTGCCCTTGCTCCCGACCGGCGGGATCGATCCGGAGGATGTGCCCGGCTATCTCGATGCGGGCGCGACCTGCGTGGGACTCGGGTCCGTCCTGGTCGGCAGCCTGCCGCCGGCATCAGCCGCCGATATCGAAGGCATCGCGGCGCGGGCTGCGGCCGTGATGAACGTGGTGCGTGGATGAGCGAGCACTTCGACGTGATCGCGCTCGGCGAGACGATGCTGTCGCTCGTCGCCACGGACGGACCGCTCGCGACGGCGACGTCGTTCCACGCGACACACGGCGGC
>Ga0207693_10002591_pt1 | contig 15714 bp, 11 predicted proteins | sample LARL81metaG_FD_184347 | JGI IMG/M metagenome (GOLD analysis project Ga0207693, IMG submission 184347) | Corn, switchgrass and miscanthus rhizosphere microbial communities from Kellogg Biological Station, Michigan, USA - LAR L8-1 metaG... | ecosystem: Host-associated > Plants > Roots >...
CCGTTCGGCGGGGTCAAGCAGAGCGGCATCGGCCGCGAGGGCGGCCACGAGGGCATGCTCGACTACACTGAATCGAAGTACATCGCGCTGCAGTGGTGAACGCATTCCCGGCGCGGGCGTGCGCAAACTCGTTGATTTCCACGGTATGTCGGCCGCAGACATTGCACGCTCGCGGATGAGGTCAGTTAGAGGTAGACCCAGGATTCGATGATCTCGCGGGCGATGGAGATAGAGCCCGGCAACAGCAGCCGCGACGGTGAGTCGCTGCTCCAGTCGCCGTGATCGAGCGCTTCGCGGATCTCGGCGCGGGTGAACCACGCCGCCTCGGCGATTTCGCCGTCGTTGAACGAGAACTCCTGCTCGGGGTCGCCGAGAGCGTGGAAGCCGACCATCAGTGACCGTGGAAACGGCCACGGCTGGCTGCCCAGATATCGGACGTCGGTCACCGTCAACCCAATCTCCTCGGCGATCTCGCGGGCCACGCAGGTCTCGAACGACTCGCCGGCCTCGACGAATCCGGCCAGCAGCGAGAACAACCGCTCGGGCCACACTGTCTGCCGCGCAAGCACCGCGCGGTCGTGGCCATCGTGAACGAGGCAGATCACCGCGGGGTCGATGCGGGGAAACTCCTCGTGGCCGTTGGTCGCGTTGACCCGCGACCAGCCACCCTTGATCGGTTTGGTCGGCGCGCCGTCGACCGCGCTGAAGCGCGCGTTGTCATGCCAATTCAGTAGGGCGGTGGCCGTCGCAACCAGTTGGGCGCTGACGTCGTCGAAGACCTGGCCGGCGCGGCGCAGGTCGAGCACCTCGGTTTCGGCGTGAGGGCCCTCGGGTTCCTCCAGCGCCGCGCGAATCGCCCACACGTGCCGACCATCGGGCATGCGGCCGAGGAAGACAGCGTTCTCCGACGGCTTGTCCCCCAGCTTGGCGGCCTTACCGAGCACCACCTGGCCACCGGAGATCAGCACCTGATTGCGCCGGTCCACCCGCAACAGCAGGGCATCGGGCCAGCCGGCCACGGCCGCATCGATGTCGGTGCGCAGTGCGTCGGCGCGATCGGCGCCCACGCGGGACAGCAGCGGGACGTTACGAAGCTCGAAACCTTGTCTAATTTCCCGGTCGTCCCCCTGCCCTTCGGGCGGGTGGGCCCCCAGCTTGCGAGGGGAGTGCCCCCAGCGCTCCTGCCCGCCGGACGTCATCGCTCGGCTTCCGCGCTGCGGATGTACAGCAGCCGGTCACCAAGCTCAAGGGCGTCGACTTCCGGGTCGTCGACGCGCAGCAGCTCGCCGCTGCGAACGACACCCAACACGATGTCGGTCAGGTGCCGCGGTGAGCCGCCTGCTTCCTTCGGGCTCACCTCGCGTTCGGCAAGCGCGAACCCGGCGTCGGGTGTCAGTAGGTCTTCCATCATCTCGACAACACTCGGGGTCTGCGTCGCTATGCCCAGCAGCCGGCCCGCGGTCTCCGACGACACCACGGTGGAGTCCGCGCCGGACTGGCGCAGCAGGTGCTGATTCTCGGCTTCGCGGGCCGCGGCGATGATCTTGGCGTTGGGCGCGAGCTCGCGGGCGGTCAAAGTGACCAGCACGGCGCTGGCGTCGTCGTCGGTCGCGACGATGATCGATTTGGCGTGCTGGGCGCTGGCCAGCCGCAGCACCTCGGATTTGGTGGCGTCGCCGTGCACGGTGACCAGTCCCGCGCTCTTCGCCCGTTCGAGTGTTGTGGCATTCTCGTCGACCACCACGATGTCCGCGGGTGCCACCTCGTCACCGACCATCGCCGAGACGGCCGTCCTGCCCTTGGTGCCGTATCCGATGACGACCGTGTGGTTGCGCACTCTGCTCCTCCATCGCTGGATCTTCAATGCCTGCCGCGACTGGGTGGTCAGTGTCTCGACTGTGGTCCCAATGAGGACGATCAGGAATGCGATCCGCAGCGGTGTGATCACCAGGACGTTGACCAGCCGGGCTTCCGGGGTGAACGGGGTGATGTCCCCGTAGCCGGTCGTCGACAGCGACACGGTCGCGTAATAGAGGCAGTCCAGGAAGGACAGCCGGTTGTCCTGCACGTCGCGGTAGCCGTCGCGGTCCAGATAGACGATGAGCACCGCCGCAAACAGCGCCAGCGTCGCGTAGATGATGCGGCGGAAAATGCGCTGGCCAGGGCTGACGAACGGCTCCGGGATGCGCAAGATGTCGACGAGTGCGGCATCCGGCCGCGATGTCAAATTCTCGTCGATAGCCTCGAGGCGGCGTCGCAACCTGCCTTTAGCCACGAGAACCCGTCATCGATCCGAGTGGGCGCACGCCATTATGTAACCATGACCTCTCCCCTCCCCGAACTGCAGCAGATCGCCCGTTCGGCACCCGCCTACCGCCTCGCGGCGCTTTTGCTCGGCTCGGGTGTCGCACACTTTCTGATTCCCAAGCCGTACGACACGATCGTCCCCGCCGAACTTCCGGGCAGCCAGCGGTTCTACACCTATGCGTCCGGTGTGGCGGAGCTGGCGAGCGGTGCGTTGCTGCTGTCACCGCGCACCCGCAGGCTTGGCGCGCTGTCGGCGGTCGCCGTGTTCGTCGGGGTTTTTCCGGCCAACATCAACTTGGTGCGGCTGTGGCGCGACAAGCCGCTGGTCATGCGGCTGGGCGCGATCGCCCGCCTACCACTGCAGATCCCGATGATCACCTCGGCGCTGAAGATCTACCGCAACTCCTAAGCCGCGTCGAGCAGCGCGACGAGGTCATCGGCGCCGGGCAGCGTGTCGGGGCTGACGGTTCGCCCGGACCGCACATAGTGGAATGCCGCACGCACCTTCTCTACTGGGCAGTCGTGCAGTTGGGCCCATGCCAACCGGTACACCGCGAGCTGAATCGCCGCATGCTGCTTGGCTTCTGGAGTGTCGGGGGGTACGCCCGTCTTCCAGTCCACCACCGTGGCGCCGCCGTCATCGTCGGCGAAGATCGCGTCGATGCGCCCCCGGACCACGCGCCCGCCGATGACCATGTCGAACGGGACCTCCACATCGATCGGCGTGCGGGCGGCCCACGGCGACACCGCGAACGCGGCCTGCAACTCGGCGAGCTCTTCCTCCTCGCCGGCGTCGCGATCGACGGCGCCGGGCAGGTCATCGAGGTCGAACAGCCGTTCGGCGTGGAAAAACCGCTGCACCCAGTCGTGAAATGCGTTGCCCAGCAAGGCATGTGGGTCGGGCGGGGTGGGCAGGCGACGTCGCAGCCGTTGCGCGACCCCGACAGGGTCGCGGCCCAGTTCGACCAGCGTGCTGACCGACACTCCCCCGCAAGCGGGTGGTACCCCCAGCGGCACGGGCGAGTCGGCCGCACGATCGCGCTCCGCCAACAAGGCGTCGACGTCGGCTGCCCACCCCTCGACATCTTCGGACTTCGCGCCCAAACCACCCGACATCGCCTGCGTTACGAGTGCTGCGCCTTTGTTCACGTCTACTCTGCGCGCGCCGACGGGGTCGGTGGGCCAGAGCGCTTCGACTGGTCTGTCGCGCGACGGGTTCGGCTCGCCATCGGGTGGGGACGGTGCCCAATGTTCGATGACGCCGCAGGGATCGCAGGCGGCTTCGTTGTGTTCGGACGCCTCGATGATGTCCTTGAGCTCGCAGAGGAAATCGGACGGGCCACGCGGTTTGGCCTCGGAGGCACCCCAATGGTGGCCCGACAGCAGCAGGGTGTCCTCGGCCCGGGTGAGCGCCACATACAACAGCCTGCGCTCCTCGTCGACACGGCGCAGCTCGAGGCGCCGTTTGTGTTCGGAAATCTTGTCGGACAACCGCTTTCGATCGTTGACGTCCGACGTGTCGAGTACCGGGACGCCGTGTTCGGAGACGGTGGCGCGATCACCGCGCAGCAGCGGCGGCAGTTCGCCTGCGTCGGTGAGCCAGGTTCGCGTCGACGCCGTCGACGGGAACACTCGCCCGCTCAGGTGCGGGACCGCGACCACCTGCCACTCCAAGCCCTTGGCGGCGTGCACGGTGAGGATCTGCACCCGGTCGTTGGCGACTGACACTCCCCCTTCGCTTCGCGGGGGTGGTGCCCCCGCGGCGGGCGCCAGGCCATTCTCCACCTGCTCGGCGGCGTCCAGATATGCCAGCAGACTTGGCACCGTCGCGCCCGGGCGGACCGCGAAGTCGGCGACCACATCGGCGAACGCGTCCAGGTGCTCGGTGCCCGACCAGCCCGATGCCACTGGCCTGGCCGCCCGCACCTCGGTGTCGAGGCCAAGCACCCGGCGCACCTCGGCGACGAGGTCGGGCAGCGGATGCGTCAGGTGGGCGCGTAATGCAGTCAACTCACGGCCGAGCGCGAGGATCCGGCTGTGCCCGGCGGTGGAATACGCTGCCGCCCGCCCGGGATCGCAGATCGCGTCGGCCAGGCAGGCGGCGTCGGCGTCCGCGGCGGCCTGCGCGACGATCTGCTCGGTGGTGGCGTCGTGCGTCGGCCGGTCATCGAGCTCGAGGGCGCGTTGCCACAATGCGGCGATGTCACGACCACCCAGTCGCCACCGCGGCCCGGTGAGCACCCGCATCGCGGCGGCCCCGGCGGTGGGATCGGCCACCAGCCGCAGCGTCGCCACCAGGTCCGCGACCTCGGGCACGGCGAGCAACCCGGCGACGCCGACGACCTCGGCGGGGACGCCGCGGGCCGCAAGCGCGTCGGCCATCGGCGCGGCATCGGCGTTCCGGCGCACCAGCACGGCCGCAGTCGGTGCGGCCACACCGTCGCTGCGGGCGCCGTGGTAGATCTGCGCCACATGGTCTGCGACCCAATCCCGTTCGGCCGCCACATCGTTGAGCAGTGCGCACCGGATGACGCCCGGCTGGGCGTCCGGCCGCGGCCGCAGGGCCCGGACCGCGACGGAACGGCGCCGCGCCTCGGCGGACACCTCGTTCGCAAGATGCAGCGCTCGCGGCGGATTGCGCCAACTGGTGCGCAGCTCCAGCGTGGGCGCCGGTGTTCCGTCCGCCCGCGGGAAGTCGGTCGTGAACCGTGGCAGGTTCGTCGCCGACGCGCCCCGCCAACCGTAGATCGACTGGATCGGGTCACCGACCGCCGTCAGCGCCAGCTCGTCGTCGACGCCGCCGCCGAACAGCGACGACAGCGCGACGCGCTGCGCGTGCCCGGTGTCTTGGTACTCGTCGAGCAGCACCACCCGGAACCGCTGACGCAACTGCTGGCCGACTTGCGGGATCATCGATGCCAGCCGGGCGGCCGAGGCCATCTGCATCCCGAAGTCCATCACCTTCTCGGCCCGCATGCGCGCGTGCAGCGCGTCGATCAGCGGAACCAGTTGCGTGCGTTCGGTCTGGGTGCCCAGCATGCGCAGCAGCCACTGGCTGGGCCCACGGTCACGCTGATAGGGGCCCGCCGGCAGCGTGTGCACCAGCCGTTCCAACTCGACGTGGGTGTCCTGCAGTTCAGTGGTGTCCACGAGGTGTTCCGCCAGCTGGCCCGCGAGCCGCAGCACCATCGAAGTCACCGCCGCCGGGGTCTTGTCGGTGTCGAAGTGCTCCGGGTGCTCGCATACCACGCGGAACGCCAACTGCCACAACTCGGTTTCGCCCAGCAATCGGGTGTCGGGCTCGACCGGCAGGGCGCATTCCCCCCGCAAGCGGGGGGCCCACCCGCTTGCGGGGGAAAGCAGGCCGTACTCTCGCAGCAGGTTCCCCGCGAACGCATGGTAAGTACTGACGGTCGCCGGGTCGTCGGCGATGTCCGCGAAATCGGAGCCACCGGGAACGAGGCCGGCGCCCGCCAGCCGCGCCAGCCGGGTGCGGACCCGCCGCAGCAGCTGGCCCGCGGCCTTGCGCGTGAACGTCAGCCCGAGCACCTCACCTGGGCGGGCGTAGCCGTTGGCGACCAGCCACACCACCCTGGCCGCCATGGTTTCCGTCTTGCCCGCGCCCGCGCCTGCGATGACCACGAGCGGTCCTGGTGGTGCGGCGATCACCGCGGCCTGCTCCTCGGTGGGCGCGAAAAAGCCGAGCGCGCAAGCCAGTTCGGTCGGGCTGTAGCGCGGCGTCATGGACGTCCGCCGGTGGCGGCGTGGGCCGGGCACATCGCCCGCACCGGGCAGTGGACACATCCGTCGTTGATCCGCGCGAGGAACTCCGGCCCCTGGGTGGCGGCCGCCGCCTGCTGCACGCGCTCGCGCCATTCCGCGCGGGTGCCGGCGGTCTGCGGGTCCTGTTGGCGCTCGGTGGCGCAGCCGGCTGCGACCTTGCCTAGATAAACCAGACGGCCTCCCCCCGGAGTATCACCTTGTGGCAGTAGACCTTCCGCGACAGCGAGTTGGTACATCGCCAGCTGGGCGTGGCGTTGGGCGTCGTCCTTGCTGACCGGGGTCTTGCCGGTCTTGACGTCGACCACCACCAACCGGCCGTCGCCGTCGCGTTCCAGCCTGTCGAGGCGGCCGCGCACCCGCACCCCTGGGCTTACCGTGCCGTCGACGTCGATCTCTGCGCCAACCTCAGTGAGCTCGTCGCGGGTCTGCGCACGCCACTGCGCGAATGTCGACAGCATCGCGCGGTGGCGCGCCAGCTCGTTGTCGGAATACCACTGTGAATCGAACGGCAGTTTGCTCCAGAGCTTTTCAAGATCGTTGAGCAGTTGGCTCTCGGCCTTAACGGGCTGAGCGAGAAGGGCGTGCAGCAGTGAACCGACCGCGGAGCGCACATCACGTCCGTCGGTGCCGCCGTGGCGTTCGAGGAGCCAGCGCAACGGGCAGTCGGTCAGCGTCTGCAGCGTCGACGGTGAGAGCGTGACGGCATGGTCGTCGCCGTTCCATAACGGCTCGTCGCTGGACAACGGCGTCATGCCGTACCACTGGGCCGGGTCGGCACCGGTAACGCCTGCCCGCGCGAGCCGCGCCAGTTGTGTTGCCGCGCAGATCCGTACCGTGTCGTCGACCGCGCCCGGTGTTGCGCACACCACCGCGCGCAACCGGCCGACCAGCGCGGGCGGAGTCAACACCCGGGGCGCGTGGATCGGTTCTGGCGGTTCCGGTTCGGGATCGGTCGTCAAGGCGGCCAGCTCATGGCAGAACGGCGACGGGAGCATCGACTCGTCGCCACTGTCGCTGTCCACCGCGGTCACCAGCAGGCGGCTGCGGGCGCGGGCCATCGCGGCGATCAACAGCCTGCGTTCCTCGGCGAGCAGCGGCGCCCTGCTCGACAAGCCGCGGTCCACCTCCGTCGCGACGCCGTCCATCACGTCGACGAGCTGCTGAGTGCCCAGCACGCCGCCGCGGGGAATCGTGTTGGGCCACAGTCCTTCCTGCAGGCCCGCGATGACGACGAACTCCCATTCCCTGCCGAGCGCCGAATGGGCGCTGAGGACCGCAACCGCGTCGGGCTCCGGTCGTTGATCACGGGAGGTCGCGGGCAGTCCCATCGCCTCGACGTGGTCGACCAGGCCGCGCAGCGACGCGCCGGCGGTCCGCGTCACGTACTGCTCGGCCACGTCGAACAGCACGGTGACCGCGTCGAGGTCGCGGTCGGCCTGCGCGCCGGTGAGGCCACCGCGCTCACTGGCTGCCAGCCAGCGCCGCTGCAGGCCGGACCGATGCCAGGCCTGCCACAGTGTGTACCGAGGGTCTTGCCCGTCGGCGGCGCTGCGGCGCGCCGCGGCGAGCACGGCGCGAACCCGCCGCAATGGGCGGCCGAGATCGGCCGACAATCCCCCTACCCTTCGGGGGGGTGGTGCCCCCAGTTGGGTTTCGTTCTCGAGCGCCTCGACAAGCAGCTCGCTGAATTCGCGTTGCGGCTGGCAGCCATCGGCGCGGCGCAGCGCCCGCCGCAGCTGGCGCAGCGACACCGGGTCGACCCTGCCGATGGGGCCCGTTACCAGCGACAGCGCCCTGTCGCCGTCCAGGCCGTACGCCATTGCGTCGAGCACCGTCAGCAGCGCGCGCACCCCGGGCTGACCGGCCAACGGAGCGTTCGGCACCGGCGACTCCACCGGTACCCCTGCGGAGACAAGTGCACGCGCCAGCGTCGCGCCCAGCCGGGGCACCGACCGCACGATCACCGCCATCTGTGCCCAAGGCATGCCATCTATCAGATGTGCGCGGCGCAGCGCGTCGGCGATCAACGACGACTCGGCGTGCGAGGTTGCGGCGATCCGCGCGGTCAGCGACCCCCGCCGGTCCTCGGCGCCGCTCACCGCACGTGCGGCGTCGACACCCGGCAACCGCCGCGCGACCGTGGTGATGGCGTCGGCGATGGCCGGTGCGCACCGCAGTGACCGGGTCAGGGTGACGGCAGGCGCGTCGCCGCGTAACAGCGACGGATCGGCGCCGCGGTAACCGTAAACCGACTGGGCGGCGTCGCCGGCGATGACGGTCAGCTCGGCGCCGGTCGACAACACGCGAACCAACCGAGCCGCCTGCGGGTCGAGGTGCTGAGCGTCGTCGACGAGAAGCAGCTTGATCCTACTGCGCTGGGCTGCCAGCAGATCCGAGTCGGTCGCGAACGCTTCGAGCGCGGCACCGACGAGTTCGGCGGCGCCCAGCGCGGGCGCCGTGGCCTGCGGCGCCGCCATGCCGACGGCGGAGCGCAGCAGCATGATCTGCTCGTAGGCCTGCGCAAACTGGCCTGCGGCCAACCATTCAGGCCGGCCGCTGGCTCGCCCGATGCGTTGCAGCGCAACGGGATCCACGCCGCGTTCGGTGCAGCGGGCCAGCAGGTCGCGCAGTTCGTTGGCAAATCCGACGGTGCTCAGCGCCGGCCGTAGTTGGGCGGGCCAGGCCACGGGTGAAGAGTCGCCGTCCTCCAGGTCACCTGCGAGCAGTTCGCGAATGATGCCGTCCTGCTCGGCGCCGGTGATCAGTCGGGGCGGTGGGTCGCCGTTGCGCTGTGCCGCCCGCCTCAGCACCGCGAACGCATACGAGTGCACGGTGCGGACCAAGGGTTCGCGGACCACCGCGCGAGTACCCGCGGACAACAAGGCCGACGTGATCGCGGCGCGGGCCTGGCTGCCGAGCCGCGCCGAACCAGTCAGCAGCAGAACCGATTCCGGATCACTGCCCGCGGCGATGTGGGCCGTGGCTGCCTGAATCAACAGGCTGCTCTTGCCAGTACCCGCGCCGCCCAGCACGCGCACCACACCCCTCATGCCCGGTTCGGTGAGGGCGGCCGGAGTCAGTTCGGTCTGCGGTGCGGACATGGAGGCATGACACCACGGGGGTCCGACAAGCGGCCGTCGTCACCTGCTGGCAGCATTCAAGCCGTGACCGACCTCGTGCATGTCCACCGTTACGGACCGACCCGCCCGCCCCAGATCCTGGCCGTCCACGGCCTGACCGGGCATGGTCAGCGCTGGCAGACGCTCGCGACGCGGCATCTGCCCGAATTCGCGATCATCGCACCGGACCTGATCGGACACGGACGATCGTCCTGGGCTGCGCCATGGAACATCGACGCGAATGTCGGCGCACTGGCCGCCCTGCTCGAAGCCGACGCGGACGACCCGGTGGTGGTGGTCGGCCATTCGTTTGGCGGCGCGGTGGCGCTGAATCTGGCTGCCGCGCGCCCGGATCTGGTCGCGGCGCTGGTGCTGCTCGATCCCGCGGTCGGACTGGATGGCGGGTGGATGCGCGATATCGCCGACGACATGTTCGCCTCGCCGGACTACACCGACCGCGAGGAGGCTCGCGCCGAAAAGGTGAACGGCTCATGGCGTGAGGTCGACGCCGACGAACTGGACCGCGAGCTGGACGAGCACTTGATCGACCTGCCGGGCGGGCGCGCGGGATGGCGGATCAGCATCCCGGCGATGTTGTCGTACTGGAGTGAGCTGGCACGACCAATTCGGTTGCCGCAAAACGGGATACCGGTCACAATGGTGCGCGCCGCAAAGACGGACCCGCCGTATGTCACCGATGAATTGCTCAGCGGGCTGGGCGAGCGCCCCGACTTCGCGCTCGTGGAGTTCGACTGCGACCACATGGTGCCGCAGGCGCGTCCGGCCGACACCGCGGCGTTGATCCGCAAGCAGTTTGAGCGAACCTGAGATGCCTGCGGTCACCGACGAGCAGGTCGAAACCGTACGTGCACTGGTCGCGGCAATCCCTGCCGGACGGGTGTCGACGTACGGCGATATCGCTGATGCGGCAGGACTTTCCAGTCCCCGCATCGTCGGCTGGATCATGCGGACAGATTCGTCGGACCTGCCGTGGCATCGGGTGATCAGGGCTTCCGGCCGCCCGGCACCCCACTTGACCACCCGGCAGCTGGAGCTGTTGCGCTCCGAAGGCGTGCTGGCCAACGATGGCCGGGTCAAGCTGGCGGAAGTTCGCCACGAGTTCTAGCCCGGCGAGTGTCGGGTTATGTCACGCTTCGAAGCCCGGAAAGCGTGACATAAGCCGACACTCGAGCTCTCTAGAGCACCAGCCGCACCAGCGCGGCCGTACGAGCCAGGCCCGGGAACGCCGCTGCCGTCGACCGCGGATGCAGAGCGTGTACTGCGAGCCGGAACATCAACGCGCGCAACACCATCTGTGGCCACTCCGGCAGCGGGCTCCAGCGCTCGATCAGCCCGTCGTCGGCCTCGCCCCATGACAGCGCGTCGACGACCACCACGCCTGCCGCCCACGACGCCGGCCGCCAGTACGGCGTGATGTCAGTGATGCCCGGCGCCGCGGTGCCCGCGAAAAGCACTGTGCCGTAGAGGTCGCCGTGCACCAGCTGGCTGGGGCTCTTGGTCGGTCGGCGCAACGAGGCCAGCTGGTTGATGAGCTCGATCGAGCGCTGCCCGTCCGCGAAACCCGGCGACACCCTGGCGCCCTGCGGCAGGGAGTGCAGCGGCCGCTCCTCCCACGCGGCGCGGTCCGCGGCGATGAACACGTCGACGTCCGCCCACGGCGCGACCGGGGGCTGAGTCAAGAAGCGGGGCCGCTCCAGCCTGGCCGTCGCCTCGTGCAGCCGCACCGCCGCCGAAACCACCTCGTCGTGGCGCGGCTCGGGCGTTCCAGCGACGAACGTGTCGGCCCGCCAACCGGCCACCACGTAGCGGCCGTCGGTCGAGCGAACGGGCCGGGCCAGCCGCACACCGTCGACGAACAACGTCTCGCGCACCTTGGCCGACCACGCGGCGCGGGCGTGGTCGGCCACCATCGACAGCACCACCTCGCCGCAGCGCCAGCCGCCCTCCCAGCTGGAGCCGAGCGGGACCGGCTGCACACCGGTCAATCCGAACGCCGCCAGCACATGATCCGGCGGCCGTTCGACAGTCACCACCTCAGCCTAAGCGCTGACTCCGCTAACATGGCTTAACCCAGGCGATGATCCAATAGCGTGGCGGACCATCCGGTCGATGGTTGTCGGAGGCATGTGCAACTGTGCGCATGAGATGCCGAGGTACACCGCCTTCAAGTTTTGCCTGGACCCGACCACCGAGCAACAACGTGCTCTGGCGCGTCATGCCGGGGCGGCGCGGTTCGCGTATAACCAATGCCTTGCCATGGTGAAGGATGCGCTCGACGCCCGGAGTACCGGTGCGGCTGTGGATGTGCCCTTTACGGCGATTGACCTCATCAACGGCTTCAACGAGTGGAAGAAGTCAGAAACCGCCGGACGGATGTTCGTAGTTGATCAGCAAGGTGTGGCCGAAATTGGTCTTACCGGCCTGCCTTGGCGCTATCAGGTGTGCCAGCAAGTGTTCGAGGGTGGTGCTGTTGATTGCGCCGTCGCGTTGGATGCCTGGCGTGACGCCCGCAAGCGCCACGGACGTCGGGTTGGCTTTCCCAAATTCAAGCAGAAAGCGAGCGCCACACCGTCGTTTCGGTTACGCAATAAACAAGCCAAGAGAGACAAACCCCTGATCTATGTTGGTGGGGCCCATGCGCGATCCGTGACGCTCCCTCGCATCGGGACAGTCCGAGTCCACAACGACACCCGCCCACTCCGACGGATGCTGAGCAATGGGCGCGCAAAGATCTTGTTCGCAACAATCAGTTATCGTGCCGGTCGGTGGTGGGTGGCGCTCAATGTTGAGGCTGCCAGATCCGACGGCGATCACGCTGGCTGGATCGGTGTGGACCGCGGGTTGTCGGCCTTCGCCGTGGCTGCGACTGCCGATGGTCGCGAGGTCGCCAGATTCGATCGGCCGCCTAAGCCTCTGGCAACCGCCATGAGGCAGCAACGCCGAATGGCAAAATCCTTGTCCCGCAAGAAGAAAGGATCGAACAACCGCCGCGATGCTCGTGCCCGCCTGGCACGTCATCACAACCACGTCCGTAATGTCCGCCAGCACTTTCTACATTCGGTCTCCAACGAACTCGTCAAGACTCACGACAGATTCGTACTGGAAGACCTCAACGTTGCCGGCATGATGAGGAACCGTCGCCTTGCACAAGCCATCAGCGACGCAGGCTGGTCCGAATTCGCTCGACAGCTCGTTTACAAGTCTCGATGGCACGGTGCCACCCTCATCAAAGCTGACCGCTGGTACCCGTCGAGCCAGATCTGTTGGCGATGCGGCACCCGAAAGGGCGAACTGCAATTGACGGATCGCGTGTTCACCTGCGAATGCGGCCACAAGTCGGATCGTGACCTCAACGCCGCGGTGAACCTCGCCCGCTGTGGTGAGACAAAACTTCGCCCCCCGAACCCCGGACCCCCAAGCACGGAGGCCGGATCATCAATGCCCGCCGACGAGACGGCTCTGGTCAGCACCTCCGGCGTGCCGACGAAACCAGCTCGGGTGACGCGGGAACTGACGTTCACTCCGCACCATCGGCGTGAACCGACGACGCCCGAGAAGGGCGGTGCCGAACCGGCTCCACGGTCGGTCGACACGCTTAAACCGGCCGTTAGTACATCACCATGTCGGGTTCGAGTTGCTTACCCCACGCGACGATTCCGCCCTGCACGTGCATCGCGTCGGAGAAGCCGGCCTTCTTGACGATGGCGAGCACCTCGGCCGAGCGCACCCCCGTCTTGCAGTAGAACACCGGCGTGCGGTCGACCTGCAATTTGGCCAACGCCTCGCCCGATTCGAACGCTGCCTTCGGGATCAGCTCTGCGCCCTGGATACGGTTGATGTCCCACTCGACCGGTTCACGTACATCGATCAACGCCAGTGGCTTGCCGGAGTCGAGCAGCTCGCGAAGCTCGCGCGGCGTGATCGTGGAGTCGGCCGCGGCCTCTGCCGCTGCCTCGGACACCACACCGCAGAACTCCTCATAATCGATCAGCTCGGTGATCTTCGGAGTGGCGGGATCCTTGCGGATCTTGATAGTGCGGTATGTCATGTCCAGCGCGTCGTAGACCATCAACCGGCCTAGCAGCGGCTCTCCGATACCGGTGATGAGCTTGATGGCCTCGGTGCCCATCACCGACGCGATCGACGCGCACAGGATGCCCAGCACGCCGCCCTCGGCACACGACGGCACCATGCCAGGTGGCGGCGGCTCCGGGTAGAGGTCACGGTAGTTCAGGCCCCGTTTTTCCCCGGCTGCGCCGTCGGGTGCCGCCTCCCAGAAGACCGACACCTGGCCCTCGAAGCGGTAGATCGAGCCCCACACGTAGGGCTTGCCCGCCAGCACGGCGGCGTCGTTGACCAGGTAACGGGTCGCGAAGTTGTCGGTACCGTCGAGGATCAGATCGTACTGCTTGAACAGGTCGACGGCGTTATCCGGCTCGAGCCGCAGCTCGTGCAACCGCACCTCGACAAGCGGGTTGATCTCGCGGACCGAGTCACGCGCGCTTTGCGCCTTGGACCGGCCGATATCGGACTGGCCGTGGATGATCTGGCGCTGCAGGTTGGACTCGTCGACCACGTCGAACTCGACGATGCCGATGGTGCCCACGCCTGCGGCGGCCAGGTACAGCAGCGCCGGCGAGCCCAACCCGCCTGCACCGATGACCAGCACCTTGGCGTTCTTCAGCCGTTTCTGCCCGTCCACCCCCAAGTCCGGGATGATTAGGTGACGGCTGTAGCGCGCCACCTCGTCACGCGTCAATTCGGCCGCCGGTTCTACCAGCGGCGGCAACGGTGTCGACACCGAAATCTCCTTGATTGTTCTCTACTGACCATCACAGCAGGTACTGCTATCAACAGCAACGAGACCCCACTGCTTCCCCGCGGCGTGGGCTCAGGCGATCGGGTACGGCCAGGGGTTGAACCGGCAGGTCTTGCCGTCGGGTTTGACCGAATCCGGGTCGAAGCGGGCGGCGTCGTTGTTGTTGGTCGAGAACGTCTGCTGCATCATCACCGGCGCGAGTGCGCCGTTTTCGCCACACGGCTCGTGGCGCTGATAGCCGATGGCGTGGCCGACCTCATGGTTGATCAGGTACTGCCGGTAGGAGCCGACGTCGCCCTGGAACGGCACCGCGCCACGCACCCAGCGGGCCTCATTGATGAACACGCGGGGCTGGTCGGCGTAGGCCGGGTTGTAGCAGGACGCCTCGAGCTGGATGTCGTAGCCGCAGCCCTCGCGCACGGTCATCGGCGAGCTCAGCGAGATCCGGAAGTCCGGCGTGCCGCTGTCGGTGCGGGTGAACGCGAACTGCGGGTTATGAGTCCAGCTCTTGGGATTGCCCAGCGTCTCGCTGACCATCCGGGCGAATCCGTCGTCGCCGCCGAAACTCGCGGTGTCGACGCCGTCCTCGATCTCGACAGAGTAGGTGAACACCTTGGCGGTGCCCTCGCCGACCTTGGGTGTGGTACCGGGCACGATGTGCCATGTCTTGGCTCCTGCCTCGGTGAACGGTCCGCCGTCGGGCAGGATCCCGGTGGGCAGGTTCACATCGAACTGCGTTAGCCCCTTGGGTGGCGCACCGATGATCTGCGTACTGGCCACGCCGATTGTCGGCGGCCCCTGCACCGGCCCCTCGGCCTCCATCGGTGCGGGCACGCTGGTTCCGGTGACGGTCTGGTACACCACGACGCCGGTCAGCGCGATCAACGCCGGCAGCGCGTAGGCCCGCCAGCCGTAGGTGGAGATGAAGTGGCCAAGCCACGTCTGCTTGCGTGCCCGGCGATGTTCGTCGCGATTCGACCTGATGCGGCCGGAGTCCTCGGCGATCGGGTCGCGTTGTGCGCGCAATGGCTCTCGCCACTCGTCACGCAACACGGGTACGCGACCGCCCCCGTGACGCCCCGGGTCGTAGGTCACCGAAACAGGATGGCACAGTCTGCTGAGCTTGCTCTTCCGGCGCGCCAGCGCCAGGGCACGATGGCGTGCATCCGCGCTCGCCGTGGCAACGGTAGTAGTGTCGTTGCGAAACGAAGTCAGATGAAGGACGCAATGAGCGATCTGGCCAACACCGCCGCGAGGCGGGGCGCACAACCGGCCAACGGCGGCGCGGTCTCCGGCGCGAGCCGGCGCGGGAATAGGCTCCCTCGGGACGAACGCCGTGGACAGTTACTGGCTGCCGCCAGCGAGGTTTTCGTCGACCGCGGCTACCACGCGGCAGGCATGGACGAGATCGCGGACCGCGCGGGTGTGAGCAAACCCGTTCTCTACCAACACTTTACGTCCAAGCTTGAGCTCTATCTCGCCGTACTGCAGCGGCACGCCGACAACCTCGTTTCTGGTGTGCGCCAGGCACTGCGCACCACCACCGACAACCGGCAGCGGGTGCGGGCCGCCGTGGACGCCTTCTTCGACTTCATCGAGCACGACAGCCAGGGTTACCGGCTGATCTTCGAAAACGATTATGTGACCGAACCGCAGGTGTCCGCG
>Ga0207693_10002592_pt1 | contig 15712 bp, 11 predicted proteins | sample LARL81metaG_FD_184347 | JGI IMG/M metagenome (GOLD analysis project Ga0207693, IMG submission 184347) | Corn, switchgrass and miscanthus rhizosphere microbial communities from Kellogg Biological Station, Michigan, USA - LAR L8-1 metaG... | ecosystem: Host-associated > Plants > Roots >...
CGTAGTTCTCGTGTCCGAATTGGTCCGAAAACGTGGCTTGAAAGGGGTTCACATTGAAAGCGCCCTCTTCATCCGGTTTCACACTTCATTTCAAAGCGGCGCACTGCAAACCCATTAGGGTAAAAGGCGCTTCGGCTTTCGACGGATTTCACATTTGCGCTGCTGCTTCGACGCCGCTTCATCGCCACTCCCCTGTGAGCGTGAAGGCCGACCAAAAGAACGGATTACCCTCGGGATTGCCGAATCTGAGCGCTTGGCGCTCATGGTTTGGGAGCGGCTTTCGGCATCACTCCGATCTTTTGTGCGAAGGCGATGAAACGCGGGTCGTCCTTGTAGGCGAGCAGGAAAGGATTGAACAGCAGCTCGGTCACACCGCTTTCGTGTGTGGTCCAGGCGTGCTCCAGCCATTCGAACATCTTGTCCGGCTCTTTGCGCAGGGCATAGACCTGGGCGATCTGACTGCCGCCGTCGTCGGCATCTTCGTCAATCAGTTTTTTCAGCGCCGTGTCGGCCTCGACCCGGTTGCCATTGGTGAACTGCGCTAGCGCAAGTGCGTAGGTGCGCCAGAACGGATCGGTTTCCTGTTTGGCTAATTCGACAGCCTCACCGGGGTTCCCGCGCAGGATCTGAATAATCGCCAGATACGCGTAGTTCAGAGCGGACTGTGGCTGTAACGCGATGGCTTTGCGCACCGCCGCCTCGGCCTCGTCGTAGCGGCCGAGCGCGATGAAATTGAGCGCGAGGTTGAGGTGGGATTGGGTGCGTAACGGGTCGAGCGCAATCGATTGCCGCCCGAGCGCAACCGCCTCGTCCAGCCGGCCGAGGAAGGACATCAGGATGGCGAGATTGTTTGTCGCGCCCGGATTCTGCGGTGCGAGTTCGAGAGCGTGGCGGTATTCCGCTTCGGCAGCGGCGAAATTGAAATCGAAAACCTGCAAGATTCCTCCTTGCGCCGAATGCGCTTCGGCGAGATTCGGATCGAGAGCGAGCGCACTCTTGGCTGAGGCACGAGCTTTTGCGATGGTCTCTTGTCCTTCCTTCGTCGCAATACCGGTGAAGGCGATGGCCAGATTTGTCGCCGCGCGCGACAGCATCGCGTAGGCGAGCGCGTAACGCGGGTCGAGCCGGATCGCCTCTTCGTAGTAGCCGATTGCTTTGCGCTCATCGTCGGCGGTGCGGCGATTGTAGTAAAAATTTCCCTGCAAGAGAGCGTTGTAGGCCTCGACATTCTGGTTCGATGGAGTGGCCGCGGTGGCCAACTGCGCGACCTGCCCGTTGTGCTCCAGCAACGCCACCTTGAGCTGTTTCGCCACGGCTTCCGCAATCTCGGATTGCACCGCGAAGATGTCTTTCAGTTCCCGATCGTAAGTTTCCGACCAGACATTGGCACCATCGCCCGCTTTGACCAGCGCAACCGCGATGCGCACCCGATCGGCGGACTTCCGCACGCTCCCTTCGAGCAGATAATAGACGCCAAGCTTTTCGCCGACTGTTTTGCTGTTCTCGTTCTTGCCTTTGAACTGAAACGACGACGAGCGCCCGATGACCTTGAGGTCGTGCAACTGCGAAAGCGTCGAAATAAATTCTTCCGACATGCCGTCGGAGAAATACTCGTTAGCCGGATCGCCGGTGGAATTGACCAGCGGCAACACCGCGATCGATTTTTGGGGAATTGGCGCACCTTTACGGGCAGTGAAATAATAAACCGCTCCGCCTACGAATAGAGCGAAGAGCACGAGCGCGGCGATCCATCCGACGCTGCTGCGTCGCGCTGGTTTTTCCACAACGGGTCTTTCCACAACGGGCTTTGGCGCGGCCTGCTGAAACTTTTGCGGGACCGCGGCGTTGCCCAGTGGCTCGGCGTAAAGATTGACCAAATGCAGCCGGACTCCGTGCTTGACCTCGCACTCACCCAAGTCACGCAGACGCGGCGCCCATTGCCGTGAATGCACCAGATCATCAGCCACGTGCTGGGAGAGGAGAATGTGCCCGGCGTCGCCGCAATCCATCACTCGTTGCGCCATGTTGATCCCGGCTCCGGCAAGATTGGTGCGCCCACTTACGTCGGTCACTTTGTTCACCGGCCCGCTGTGAATCCCCATGCGCACCGGAAGTTCCGGGTGCTTCTGCAGTGCTTCCGCAATCTCCAGGGCGCACCGAGCCGGTTCTTCCGCGCTGTGATGGAAGACCAGTGCCATCCCATCGCCGGTCGGCAGCCTAACGAGTTGTTCGTCGGTCGCTTCCCGCACCGGCGCGGTGGCGAGCACGATTTCAGTGAGCTGGTTCAGCCGCTCCTCCTGCTCCTCGTTCAAGAGTTTGGAGTAACCAACGATGTCGATGAACAGAACGTGGCCGATCTCCAGCCCGATCTCTTTTTTAACCTCAGTCGACACGGTTAATTATTTGGCGACATGCCCGGTTCAGGGGGAGAAGTGCATTCGCAGCAATTTTTACAAATTGGACTGGAGGCGTCTAGAGCAATTCTGGGCGGGCAAAGCACGGCCCGCGTCGCCAATGGCCAGCTACTTGCGAATCGCCGGAACGGGCCGCCGCGTTGCGAACTGGTGCCTCATTGGTTCGGCAAATGGATTACGAAGCTGGAACCCTTACCAACCGTGCTTTGCACTTTCATGCGGCCGCCGTGCGCTTTGATGATCGCGCGAACAAGACTTAAACCCAACCCGAGCCCGCGTTGCGAGCGGCTCTTGTCGCCCCGATAGAGGCGCTCCCAAATGCGCGGGATCTCTTCAGCGGGAATTCCGGCGCCCGTGTCTTTGACTGTGATGAAGACTTCATCCGCGCGCGGCTCCGCGGATATTTCCACGCGACTGCCGGGCGGTGAATATTTAATCGCGTTGTCAAGCAGGTTGACCAGTACCTGCCGGAGGCGGTTGCGATCCGCGCGCACGGTGAGGCCCGGCGAAAGTTCCGTGACGATGACGATCGATTTTTCCTGCGCAACAAATTCGAAGAGGTCAGTCGCGTCGCGCACGACTTCATCCAACCGAACCGGTTGCAGGTCGAGTTTCATCAGCCCGGTCTCGGCTTCGGATATGTCCATGAGTGTGTTCAACATCGTTAGGACGCGATCGCTTTCCTCCATCGCGTCGAGTAGCGCGTCGCGACATGTCTGCGGGTTGGGTTCACCTTCCAGAGCGAGCTCCGCTACGCCGCGTAAGCGGGTTAGCGGCGTGCGCAAGTCATGCGCGACATTGTCCAACGCTTCGCGCATTCGGAGAATGAGCGTCTCGTTTTTCTCCAGCATCACGTTGAACAGTTGCGTGAGCCGGCCAATCTCGTCTTGCGTGTAATGGACTGGCATGCGCTCATTCATGCGCCCGGTCGCGATGACGTTCTCGACGGTGCCGATGAGCTGTCGAACGGGTGTGAGCGCACGTCGCGTTATCCAGGCACCACCCGCGATGCCAAGCGACAGCGCAACGAGCGCGACCCAGGCGAAGATGACGCGAAATTGATGGAGCAGTGAGGTAAGCGCCTCTGTTGTTTTTCCAACCTGCAACCAGCCGCCATTTGAAAGGCGCTCCGTCTCGATGAGCCATCCCCTGCTCTGTTCGTCTGCGGGCAACGTTTTCCAGGCGAGCGCAAAGGCCTCGTCAGGCATTATGTCTTGCAACTTATTTACATTCAGCGTGCCGAGATTTTTCGGAACACTCGCGAAGAGCGCGGCCCGCTGCGGACTGAGTACACGCAGAAAGAATGTTTCGCGGCCGCCGCCTTCCTGTTCGAAGAATCGTGAGGTCAGCGCGGGCAGACCGCCCTCGGCGTACCACGCGCGATAAATCTCAGCCTGGGCGCGGACAACTTCGCGATCGCGCTCCTGCACAGCGCGATAAAGAAGAAAGTAGGCGATGAGAAAAAGCGCCAGCGCCAGCAGGACGACCACGACTGAAAACCAGACATTCAATCGCGTCGCGAGGCTGAAGCGCACTCTTTTCATTCCAGCTTCAGCACGTAGCCGAAGCCGCGCATGGTGTGGATGAGTTTGCTGTCGAAATCGCGGTCGATCTTGCTGCGCAAGCGCGAGACCAGCACGTCAATCACATTCGTCTTCGGATCGAAATTGTAATCCCAGACGCGCTCGAGGATCGTTGTCTTAGAGAGCACGCGCCCGGCGTTGCGCAGCAGATATTCGAGCAACGCAAATTCTCGCGCCTGCAGCTCAATCTTCTTTCCAGCCCGTTGCACTTCGCGGGTCAATAAATCAAGCGTGAGATCGGCATAGCTTAACGTGGTTGGCTCGACAGTCTGACTCGATCGCCTGACGAGTGCTTGAATGCGCGCCAGCAGTTCTGAAAACGCAAACGGCTTCGTCAGGTAATCATCTCCCCCCACCTGCAAGCCCTTGACGCGATCGTCGACCGAGCGCTTTGCGCTGAGAATGATGACTGGCGTTTTCACCTTCTGCGCCCGCCAGCGTTCGATGAGACTGAGGCCATCAAGACCCGGCAACATCAAATCAACGATCGCAACCTCGTAGTGATTGTGGAGGCCCAGGTTGAGAGCGTCGTCTCCGCGATCGGCCATGTCGACACTATGGCCGGCTTCCTTTAATCCACGCGCTACAAAGGAAGCGATCTTCTTGTCATCTTCCACAACCAGGACACGCATAACGGGCCAATCGCTCGTCGCCCTGTCGCGCAACTACGGCGGTCTGGCAATTGAAGTCAAAACGGGATGCGCGGGCTTTGGTTCCGTTCTTGCCCAGGCGCTCAGCGCTTGACCATGGTGCCGTTAGCGCCGTCTAATGAAAGCTCGATGTAGTCCACGAGGATGTTTTGCGCTTCCCGCAGGGTAATATCGTCCGCCGCGTCGCTATCGTTTTTCTGATCGCGGTCAATTGACGGGAATTCGAGCGTGGCTTTCGCCAGTGGTTTTGGATCCTTCAACGCCTCACCCAGGCCCGGCTGATCGACATTCTTGAGCGTTATCTCGTAAGTCGGCGGTTGCGCAGCGAGTCGTGTGGCGCGCTCTTTTTTCCGTGCGGCGATCCGCGCTTCGACCTCGGCTTTTTCGCGCCGACGCTCCGCTTCGTTGAGCGAGATGGATTTCATCTCGCGTCGTTTGCGAAATTCTTCACTATCCTTTTGCAGTTCGATGAAGTCGGGATCTTCCGCTACGCGCTCTGCGGAACGAGCCCGTAAAGTCGAAAGATAGGGACTGACGCGATCATCGTTGGTAAACATCGCCGGCGGAATCGTGTCCCACGCCAGCGGATTTTGCATTTCCTTTTCGCTGATTTCCGGCAGATCGGTCAGCGACGGCAGCACGATATCGGACTTCACACCTTCGATCTGCGTTGACTTGCCACTTGGTCGATAAAATTTGCTGATCGTGGTCTTGAGCGCGCCGGGATCTCCCGCTGGCATTAGGCCTTCGTGCTGCATGATTCGGTCCAGCGGCATGATCGTTTGCACCGTGCCTTTACCGAAAGTGGACGGATCGCCCACAGTCACCGCGCGTCCGTAATCCTGCAGCGCACCGGCGAGAATCTCCGAAGCCGAAGCACTGAAACGACTCGTCAGGACAACGAGCGGTCCATCATAAAGTGTCGCGCCGTCATCGTCCGTTCCCACCTCGATCCGGCCATTCGGTCCGCGCACTTGCACGACTGGACCCGCCGGAATGAACAGCCCGGTGAGATTGATGGCTTCGTCGAGCGAGCCGCCACCGTTGCGTCGGATATCGAGAACAATCCCGGTAACCTTCTCCTGTTTCAGTTTCTTCAAAAGACGCGCGACATCTTTCGTCGCCGACGGTGCGGAACTGCCTTGCTCGCCGCCATAAAATCCCGGCAGATCAATCACGCCGATCCGCTGTGTACCGCCTTTCTCGCCGGGTAAGTCAATGATGCGCGCTTTCGCCTGTTGGTCTTCCAGCTTGATCTCATCACGCACGAGCGAAACGGTCTTGCGGATGGCGTCGCTCGCCGCAGTTGCCGGGATAATCGTTAGCCGAACAGTCGTCCCTTTCTTTCCGCGAATCATTTCCACCGCCTGCGGTAATGGCATGTCTACGAGATCGGTGAACTCTCCGTTCTCTTGCGCCACGCCGACAATGCGATCGCCTACCGTCAGTTTGCCGCTGCGCGCTGCCGGACCGCCGGGAACGATTTCGCGGATCTTGCAATAACCGTCGTCCGATTGGAGGGACGCTCCAATCCCGACTAGCGAGAGGTTCATCAACGAACCAAAACTTTGCATCTCCTCGTGCCCCATGTAGTCGGAGTGAGGATCGTAAACGTGCGCGAGTGCGTTGAGGTAAGTTTCGAGAATGGTTTCTTTGTCGAGCTTCCGCATCGTCTGCGCGAGGCGCTCGGCACGTCGCGTCAGGGTCGTGGCAATCTCGTCCTCTTTCTTACCAGCAAGTTTTTCCTGGAGATAATCGGCGCGCACTTGCTGGCGCCAGAGTTGCTGAGCGGCTGTAAGGTCGGCCGGACGCGGCGCGTTTTTCCGATCGAAGTTGTAGCGCTCGTTGGCGGTGAAAGCAAAATGCTCGGTGCGAAGCAATTCCGCAACGTAAGCAGCACGTTGATCGAGACGTTCGAGATAACGTTGAAAGATCACGCGCGCCGGGCTGCTGTCGCCATCGCCTCGCGTTGCTTGTGCAAGCGTCGGCTTGAAACGTGCAAACTCGTCGACATCGCTTTGCAGGAACACCATGCGCTGGCCGTCGAGCGTGTCGAGGTAACGATCGAGAAATTTGCCGGCGAGTTCATCGTCGAGCGGATGATGCGCGAACTGCGATTTCTCTAGGATCTCGCTCGTCAGTCGAGTGACCTCGGCATCGGTCGCAGCTTCATCAAGCGGTTGGCCCGGTAGCAGCGAAAACGCGCTGACAGAAAGAATCAGCGCGCCGCTGATCGCAATGATCGACCGAAGTGGTTTCAAGAAGATTTTCATATAATTAAAATGCTAGGTCTCGATCTTTTCATGAACCCTTCCCTGGCATTACTTCGGTGAAAGGTTTAGCGATGACGCGCTCGACGTCGCTCTTGCTCACCCAGCCGGAACGTTGATCGAGCGTGCGTACGAGAACGAAGTCGCCGTATTCGCGCTGTGCCGTCACGATTTCACCGGCTTTCAATTCGAATGTGCTTTGCGCATCTGCGGCCGGCGCTATGTGCGCCTTTGTCTGCGCGTTTTGAATAACGCCGCGATCGAGTTCGTTCCAGCGAAGACCAATCGCTGTCGCGGCTAAGAACACCGTCGCTGCACAACTCGCGCCAATCCACGACACCGCACGACGCGGCACGTATCGCTTTCCGAAAAACAACGCACAGCCGACGACCAGCGAGCAACTCCCGAGCACCGCCCACTCATCGAAGCCGAGCCAGTGTGCAGGACGTTGCCAAACCGGAATCGCCGGCACATTTACTCCGGCTTTCTCGCGCGCAATGCGCAGGTTTTGTTCGATCGAGGATTCGCCAGGCGAAAGCAAACGTGCGCGCTCGTAACCGAGAATTGCCGGACCGAATCGTTCTGCACGTTGCGCAGCGTTCGCTTGGTTGAATAGCTCAGGCGCAGAAACGCCGGCTTGCGCGCTCGTCGCGAGCAAACCCAAAACGCAAGCTGCGATCAAGAGCGGGCGACGTCCACTCTTAGACGCAGATGCTTTCAGCTGTTTCAACAAACGCAGGTAGTCAGCGCGATGGCGGCGCGCCAGGATGACGAACCTGCGCTCGATTTCAGAGAAATTCTTGAGCGCGTTTCCGCGCGGAAGTTTTTGCGAGTTCATGAGAGAGCAAGCAGTTGTTGTTGAACGACGGCGCGCCATTGCCGCAGATCGGGCACTGTGAATTTTCGACCGGAATAGGCGATCTCGTCGGCCGTTTGAAAAACGGAGCGAATCTCTTCAGAGTTGCCATTCAGGCGCGCACGAATTTCCGGAATCGTGACGCGACTCGCGGGCAATTCCCATTTCGCTGCGAGCCTCTCCTGCAACGCTTGTCGGGCGGCGGTGAAAAATCGCGCAGCGTCCTGCGCCTTTAGCGCTGCATCCATTTTCGCCACCGATTCGCGCATCGACTTTTCCGTGGCTTCGCGCTGCAAACGCTGCGGGTTATTGGCATGTCGGTGGTGCAGCCACCGAAGAAGCGTTCCGAACGCCAGCAGTGCCAACATCAGCGCATTAATCGCGAGAAACCGGGGCGTCAGAACTAGCGGACGCAAACTCGAAACGGTTCGTCCGGTCACGAGTTGATCGGATGCGAGACCGTCGCTGCTCGGTTTTCGCGCGTCAGCGACGGCAGCAGGCGTTGCGACTGGAGCGGCGCCCGCATTTCCCTGCGCGACACCGACCGCGATTGGCGTCGTGTTTTTCGTCACGTAACGCTGCGCCTCGGGATCGAAGTAGCTGAAATTCAGCGCGGGGATTTCCTGCGCACCAGGTTTTGTCGGGACGATTGATTGCTCGAAGGTTTTTTCGCCTTCGATGCCGGCGCTGTCGTTAGCCGTGAATTTTCCGTTCGGCTTGTACGTCTTCCAATCAGAAGAATTCGTCAGGCCGGCTGTCGTCGCGCGGTCGAAGTTTCCGCGACCTTCGATCCTAATCTTTAGGGTCAGCGGATCGCCGGTCGTTCCATTGTTCTCCGAGATAGCACCGCTTACTTCGAACTGTCCCACTGCTCCGGAGAAATCTGCCGGACGACCTTGCGCCGGCAGCGGTTTGATTTTCACCGTCGCGCCATCGGTGTGGAGCGTGAGCGGTTTTTGCGTCGCATTGCTGAAGAAATTATCGAAGAATGGATCGTCGAACCCAGAGTCGTCGCTGAAGAAATCTTTGAATGGATTATTTCTGCGCGCGCCTTTTTCCTGCACACGCACCATGACTGGCAGATCGAGATTCAACGGATAATCACCGGCCTTTACCGCCGAGAGCGCAGACGTCCAGGTGACAACGGTGTAAGGAACACCGTTGATCATTTCGTTAGTCTGCTCGGGGTTGTCATCGAGTTTGTTGAGCGTGAACGCATCACTGCTCAGAGTCGGTAGACCATTGAGAGAAGCTGAAACGCCCGCGCGGAAATATGCTTTCACTTTCACCGGCACTAGTTCGCCGACGATGAGTTCCTGTTTCGGTAATTCGATGCGCAGGAAGGCCGACTGATTTTTGCTGTCGACCCCGGCGGAGTTCGACGGCTGCGAAAAACTCGGCGCGGGCAAATGCGAACGCGACTGCGGCATTGTGCGTTGCGTTTGACCGCCGCTGGCTTTGTCCACATGGAGCTTAATTGCCTGACCGTTGCCGCCGATTGCCGGAATGGTGAAATCGCCCGTGCGATTCGGCGTCACGCTAAATAGTTGCGCGACGTTTGTGGTGACGTTGCCGTTAATCATCTGAATCGAGGTTTGCTGACCGATCGGCTCGATCTCGAGACCGTCGACTTGCGGCACACCCGATTGTGTTGGTCCGTTTGAGGTCACCGTAAGCTGCGCCGATTCACCGAGCGCAATAGATTGCGGCTCGAGTTTCGCAGTGACTTGTGATTGTGCGGCGAATGCAGGCGCGACAAGCGCGGCCAGGCAAACGCCAGTTATGAATACGTTCTTCATGCGATTACCAATCCTTGAGAATTTTTTTGTCGTCAGACCGCTGCGCTCCGCGACCTTGTTGTGAAATGACGGGGGCTTTGCGCTCGTCGGTCTTGAGCGCGTCGAGGAGTTGTTTCGCTTCTTCTTTGGTTAACTCGTTAGCCTCGCGGCGTTCTTCCGAGGCAGTCCCGGCCTGTGCATCCTCGGCCTTTTCACCATTGGCTGCTTGCATATCGCCGGCCTTCTTCGCCGGATCGACCGGCTTAGGCTGTTGCTCGCCTGTGGCTGACTTCGCGTCGGCCTGTTGCGGCTGTTGATCTTTTTTATCGTTGCCAGCCGGCGGCTTTGCAGAATCACCTCTTTGGTCTTTTGGCTCGTCGTTCTTCCCCTGGCTATCTGGCTGATCTTTCTGCTGCTGATCCTTCTCGTCCTTCTTGCCGTCACCCTTTTGATCTTTGGACTCGTTAGGCTTCTGTTCCTTGTCGCCGCCTTTTGAATTTTTGTCTTCGTTTTTCTGTTCGCCGGAGCTTCCGCTCTCGTCCTTGGAATTCTGGGGCTGGCTCTTGCCGTCGCCTTTTTGATCCTTGGAATCGTTCTGCTGATTCTGCGACTGATTTTGTTGGTCGTCGTTCTTCTGATCCTTGTTTTGCTGCTGCTGCTGATTCTTCTGATCCTGTTGTTTTTGCTGATCCTGCTTCTTCTGCTCTTCCTGTTTCTTCAGCTGCTCGATCTTCTGCTGCACGAAATCACGATTGTGCTTCGCGTCCGCGTCAGCGGCTTTGATCTGCAGCGCGGCGTCATAAGACTTCACTGCTTGGTCCCAGGTCTTGATCGTCTCCTGCGGATTCTCTTTCTCCGTCTTCTGGCCTAACCGGTATTTCGTGTTGCCAAGGTTGTAATAAGCTTCCTGTTGTAACGGGACCTGCTCGGTCTTCAGACTCTTCTCAAAACCAGACGCGGCTTGTCCGTAGTCACCGGCTTTGTAAGCAGCGGAGCCGCTATTGAATTGGAGCTCTGCTTTCGCGGGTTCCTTCGCAGCGACCGCAGCGTAGTCTTGCTGCGACTTCGCGAAATCACCTTTCTGGTAAGCCCGTTCTGCCGATTGCTGTGAAGCTTGTGTGCTGGCGAGACCAGCGAATAACAGCAACGCGGCGGTAGTAGTGGCAGTTCGCAGCTGCGGGATGGGCTTCCTGCGACGATTCCCAATGAGAAGGTCGCCAATGAAACACACGAGAGCGGCGAGCAGCGCCCAATGAAATTTCTCCAAGGGAATTCTCGCTTCGCGCGCCTTGAGATTCTGACGCGTGAATGCAGTCAGACCGCGCTCGTAAATGTTTGTCAGTCCTTCGCCTTGCCCACCTAGCGGCTGATACATTCCTCCAGTCGCTTCCGCGATTTTCTTCAACGTTGTTTCGTCGAGATGCGACTTAACCGGTTTGCCGTTTTCGTCTTTCGCGAAATCGGTTCCGCCGTTTTCGCTCGGTACCGGGACTAGTTCGCCGATCGCGCTGCCGACACCAACGGTGAAAATCTTCACGCCATTTTTCCCTGCGGACTGCGCAGCAGTGATTGCCTCGCCGCCGAGATCTTCGCCATCGGTTATGAGAATGAGGATTTTGTCCGCGGCCGTGCGCGTCTTGAAAACCGCTTCGGCTTCGTGAATGGCGGACGCGATATCAGTCCCACCGCGCGGAATGACATTCACATCGAGCGCGTCGAGCGATTCGCGAAACGCGTCGTAATCGAGTGTGACTGGACATTGCAAAAACGAACTTCCGGCAAACGCGATCAAGCCGACCCCATCGCCGTTGAGTTTTGTGAGGAGATCAGTAACGGCGAGCTTTGCGCGCGTGAGCCGGTCTGGCTTCACATCCTGCGCCAGCATGCTCTTCGAAGTGTCGACCGCGAAAAGGAGTTCGAGTCCTTTCCGATGCGTCTCTTGAAATTCGAAGCCGGCTTGTGGTCGCGCGAGCGCGATGAAGACACACGCGATACCGAGTGTGAAGAGCACACGTTTCGCGAGCTTACGCGAAGTTGAGATTGAGGATGCGAGTTTCGGTAACAGACGCGCGCTGGCAAACTCCGTGAGCGCGACGCGTTGGCGCTGATCAAAGCGGCGAAATTGCCACACCAGCGCGGTGCAAGCGGCCAAGCCTGCGAAGAGCCAAATTGGTTGAGCGAATTGCATAAATTTTTCTAGGGCAGACGGCGGAAGCGCGTGTGCGAGAGACCGAAACTGGTGCCGAGAGCGGCTAACGCTGGCAGGATCGCCCACGCGAAAAGTTCGGTGTGATGTTCAAATTTCTTGAACTGATGTTTCGTTTTCTCGAGTCGATCTATCTCGGCGTAGATGTTCTTGAGCGATTGCGTGTCGGTTGCACGGAAAAATTTCCCACCGGTTTCATTGGCAATCATCTTGAGCGTGTCTTCATCGACATCGACCCGCGCCATCGCTAGGCTCTTGTTGCCGAATGCGTCGGTCACCGGGACGGGCGCTTCGCCGCGCACGCCAGCAGCGATGGTGTAGACCTTCACGCCCATCGCCTTCGCGGCCTGGGCGGCAGTTTCGGGAATGATTCTGCCGGCGTTGTTTTGGCCGTCGGTTAAGAGCACCACAATTTTCGATTTGCTGGGCTGGTCGCGCAGACGATTCACGCTTGTCGCCAGCGCGGAGCCGATCGCCGTACCGTCTTCTACGCTTCCAATCTTCGCGCGATCCAGATTTTGCTGAAGCCAATCGTGATCGAGAGTTAGCGGACTAACGAGATAAGGGGCGCCGGCAAAACCGACGAGCCCGATCCTGTCGTTAGGCCGCGCGTCGATGAACTTCGCTACGACCGACTTCACGATGTCGAGACGACTTGCGGGCTCGTCGTTGAGTTTGAAATCGAGTGCTTCCATCGAACCCGAGCAATCCAGGGCGAGGATCAGGTCTACGCCACTTGCTTCAACGGTGCTTGTGCTACGGCCGAGTTGCGGCCGTGCGAGGCCGATGATGAGTAAAGCCAGCGTGAGCAAAGTTAACGGCATCTGCCAACGACGTGTGCGGCTGCGCGTTTCTCGCGCGACATCTCGCGCAATATCTGCGCTCGAATATTTCACGGTAGCGACCGGACCGCGTCTCCCGCGCAAAAGCGCGAGCAGTGGCAACAACGCGAGCAGCCAGAGAAAAGTGGGATAAAGAAACCGAATCATGATATTGGTGAATAGGACACCGCGGCGCTGGAATTTTCCGCAGGCAAAGATGAAGCTTTCTTCGGTTTCGGTTTGCCGAGATCGATTACGAGCTCTTTCGCGCTCGAGAGCATCGCTTCCATTTGCGGAACGGTGAGCGACCAGCGCGCGAATTTGGCCAAGTCACAATGCTCGAGAAAATTCGCGAGCGTGTCGCGATGCGGAACGAGCAGATCAGAAAGACCGACGTCGTGCAGAAATTCGTTGGTCGTGCGATACATCGCGTGGACCAGCAGCACGTCTTCGATGAACTCCCGGACGACGTGTGAAACCGTGAGGCAAAAAGGTTCGGCGTCAAATTCGCGCATCAGCGGTCGCGTGTTCTCGAGACGTTCGAGTGCGATTTCGTAAGGGAGCTTGCGACGTTGACGACGCAGCAGCTTCCACGCGGCCGCACTGACTCCAGCGAGACCGAGTGCGGCCGCGCCCACTACCAACCATGGAAACGGAGCGGCAATATGGATCGGCGGACGAATGTCGATGATATCTTCCGTTGCGGGCGACGCGGTCGGAGCGATCGGTGCGGCAGACCCATTGGTGCTGAGGAATCCAACCGCAAGCAAGACGATCGCCGAGAAATTTTTGATGAATTGCGGGAAAGGCTTCATGAACGTTTGCGCGTTCTGTTCTTAAAGAACGCCATGAGATCAGCGACGTAAGGCCGATCAGTGGAGAGGCGGAGCGAATCGATCGCTTCGCGATTGAAAATTTTCTGGAGCTGTTCCGCGCGATTGTGAGCGATTTTTCTGAAGGCTTCGCGCACGGCCGGGTTGCTAGTGTCGATCTCGACCATCTCGACCGTCTCGCAGTCTTCGATCGCGATGATGCCGAGATCGGCCAAAATGCGTTCGCGCGGATCTTCAATTGGCAATGCCACGAGATCGTGACGCCGATTCACCTGCCGCAACGCGAGACGTAAGTCAGCAGTCGCATCGATGCTTCGGTTCGGCGTTTGGAAATCCGAAAGAAGAAAGACGATTTCGCGGCGGTCGCTTACCTCGCTCGCAAACTTGAGCGCGTGCACCAGATCGGTGCCCCGCCCCGCGGGTTCGAAACTGAGGACATCGCGCACGATCCGGAGGACGTGTCGGCGCCCTTTGCGCGGCGGAACGAAAAGTTCCACGCGATCGGTAAAGAGAAGCAGACCCACTTTGTCGCTGTTCTTGATCGCGGAGAACGCCAGCACGCTCGCGATTTCCGCGGCGAACTCGCGTTTGCTTTGCGTCCCGGAGCCGAAATCGCCGGACGCGCTCACGTCCACCATGAGGAGGAGCGTAAGCTCGCGTTCTTCGACGAACTTCTTCACGAACGGCCGGCCCGCGCGCGCCGTCACGTTCCAGTCGATCGCGCGCACTTCGTCACCGGGCACGTATTCGCGCACGGCGTCGAAGTTCATGCCACGGCCTTTGAAGACGCTGTGGTATTGCCCTGCGAGCGTATCGGACACAAGACGCTTGGTGCGGATCTCAATCTGGCGAACCTTCTTGAGAATTTCGCGCGTTTGATCGGAGTTCATGACGGTGCGAGTTGGCCTAACGAGAGCTAACGACTTGTTAGGGGACGGGAAGGCCTTCGAGAATTCCGGCTACGATGTTTTCCGAAGTGATGTTCTCGGCTTCGGCTTCATAGCTGACCGCTATGCGATGACGCAACACGTCATACGAGAGGTCTTTCACATCCTGCGGCGTGACGTAACCGCGACCTTGCAGGAACGCGTGGGCACGGGCCCCAAGCGTAAGGCTGATCGTGGCACGGGGTGAGGCACCGCATTGCACCCAGCCATTCAGATCGATCCCATAAGGTTTCGGATCACGCGTCGCTAGAACGATGTCCACGATGTAATCCTTCACTTTGTTATCGACGTAGATATCGCTGACGATGCGGCGCGCGTTGATGATGTCTTCGGCAGTTACGACCGACTGCACGCCTAACGAAGGCTCAGTCACAGCCATGGCGTCTTGAATGGCGCGCTCCTCGGTGCGATTCGGATAGCCGACGATTGCCTTCATCATGAAACGATCGACCTGTGCTTCCGGCAGCGGATAAGTGCCTTCCTGTTCGAGCGGGTTTTGCGTCGCGAGGACAAGAAAGGGATCGGGCAGCCGATAAGTTTCATCGCCGAGGGTCACCTGACGTTCCTGCATCGCTTCGAGCAATGCGCTTTGTACTTTTGCAGGCGCGCGATTGATTTCGTCCGCCAGGATCAGGTTCGAAAAAATCGGACCGTGCTTGGTGCTGAACGAGCCGTCGCGCGGGTTATAGATCATGGTTCCGACAATGTCCGCTGGGAGCATGTCGGGTGTGAATTGCAGGCGCTGAAAATGCAGACTGATCGCGGATGCGAGAGTCTTGAGCGCAAGCGTCTTCGCGAGACCGGGCACACCTTCGAGAAGGATGTGGCCATTACTGAGCAGGCCAACGATCAAGCGATCGATGAGTTGCTCCTGACCAACGATCACACGAGCCATTTGCTGACGAAGCGGCTGCACCCACTGCGAATTGGTGCGCACAGCGTCGTTGATGGATTGAATGCTGGCGTTCGGTTGCCCGACGGTAGGCTGCGCCCACTGCTCGTTGCGCAAGGGTTGTCGCTGTAAAGGCGCCGGAGTATATTTTGCGGCGTCGAAGTCGGATTCGGCGCGACCCGGCTTGACGGTGGCAGCTTGTCCCGCCGCCCCAGGGTTCTTGAGATTTTGCTTCATTAAGTCTGTTTCGGATTTGTTGCGCTCAGACACCGAATCGATGCCTTTGCTTGTTGAACAGATTAGAAGGGACGAACCTGACGCTGCCCTTTCCTGACCATTACAAGCAGGAAAGGTTTGAAAGGTCTAACGTTTAAGGCGCCGTCTTAAACCGCTAAAAGAGATGGGCAGCCTGCTTGTGCTTAGCTAGTGATGCGTGATGCCGCCGAAATCTGACGGCAGTCA
>Ga0207693_10002593_pt1 | contig 15710 bp, 13 predicted proteins | sample LARL81metaG_FD_184347 | JGI IMG/M metagenome (GOLD analysis project Ga0207693, IMG submission 184347) | Corn, switchgrass and miscanthus rhizosphere microbial communities from Kellogg Biological Station, Michigan, USA - LAR L8-1 metaG... | ecosystem: Host-associated > Plants > Roots >...
GCCCTCGGAGTCGATCACCTGGCCGGTCACCCAGTCCGCCCCGTCGCTACACAGCCAGCCGATCAGGCGCGCCGCGTCGGCCGGCTCGCCCCAGCGTCCGCGAGGCATCCGCGCCTCCACCTCGGCGCGCAGGTCCGGCGTCGAATAGCCGGTGTCGGTCGGGCCGGGGTTGACCGTGTTCACGCTGATGCCCCGTTCCGCGAGGGCGTCGGCCAGGGTGGCCGTCGCCTGCTGGATCGCACCCTTCGAGATCGCATAGGCGACCTCGTCCGGCATCGGCGCCAGGTGCTGTCCGGAGGTCATCATCACCACCCGTCCGCCGCGGCGGCCGTCGTGCTGGGCGGCAAACGCCTGCACCAGAAGGACGGTGGCGCGGACGTTCTCGTGCAGGAACGCGTCCAGCTCGCCGGCGCTGGTCTGGGCGAGGGTGCCGTGGCCGCTGCGGGCGTGGTTTGCGACCAGGATGTCGACGTGCCCGAACGCTCGGCGGGCGGCATCGACGAGGGTCGCAGGCGCCTCCGGATCGGCGAAGTCCGCCTCTTCGTACTCGACCCGCCCGAACCTGCGGAGCTCCTCCAGCACCGCGTCGGCGCCTCCGGGATCGGCACCCCATGGCATCGCCGTGTCGTGCGGCGTCCACCCCTGTGCGAACACCCCGGCGCCCATCTCGAGCAGCCGCCGCGCGACCGCAAAGCCGATCCCGCTCCGCCGTGAGACACCGGTCACCACCGCCGATCGCCCGCGCAGCGGCCGGTCGGTCACGTCAGCGCGGCGCCAGCACCGGTGGCGCCCCGTGCGGATGCAGCACCTCGGGGGTCGTCACCGAGCCGTCCGCATGCTGGCCGTACTCGATCAGCGCTAGCAGCGTTCGGCTGGAGGTGAGCGCGGTGCCGTTCAGCGTGTGCACGAACTGCGGCTTGCCGCCGTCGGGCCGGAAGCGCACATTCAGGCGGCGCGCCTGGTAGTCGGTGCAGTTCGAGCAGGAGGTGAGCTCGCGGTAGCGGCCCTGGCCGGGTAGCCACACCTCGATGTCGAACTTGCGGGCGGCCGGCATCCCCAGGTCGCCGGCGGCGATGTTCGCCACCCGATAGTGGAAGCCGAGCTCCTGGGCGATCTCCTCCTCGATGCCGAGCAGCATCTCCTGCTCGTCCCAGGATGTCTCCGGCCGGCAGAAGCTGAAGAGCTCCAGCTTGTCGAACTGGTGCACCCGGAAGATCCCCCGGGTGTCCTTGCCGGCGGCGCCGGCCTCGCGCCGGAAGCAGCTCGAGTAGCCGACGTAGTGCAGGGGCAGGCTCGCCTCGTCGAGCATCTGGTCGCCGTGCAGCGAGGCCACCGGCACCTCCGAGGTGCCGACCAGGAAGAGCTCCTCGCCGGCGACGGCATACACCTGCTGCTCGGTGTCGGGGAAGAAGCCGGTGCCGACCATCGCCGGCTCCTTCACCAGCACCGGCAGCTGCACGGGCACGAAGCCGCGTGCCATGAGCTTGGCCAGGCCCCAGTTGACGAGCGCGAACTGCAGCCGAACCAGGTCGCCGAGCAGGTAGTGGAAGCGGCTGCCGGAGACGCGCGAGCCGGCCTCCATGTCGATCAGTCCAAGGCCCTCCGGGCCGGCCAGGGCGAGATGGTCACGCGGCTCGAAGCCGAAGTCCGGCGGCGCGCCGACGCTTCGTATCACCTCGGCGTCCTCGTCGGTGTCGCCGGCAGGAGCCGAGGGGTGGGGCACGTTGGGGATGCGCAGCATCAACTCCGCGATCTCGGCGTCAGCCTCCGCCAGCGCCGCCTCGTCGGTCGTCTGGGCGTCCTTCAGCTGCGACTGGCGGACGATCTCGGCCGCCGCATCCTCGCCCCGGGCCTTGGCATCGGCGATGGCCCGGGCGGCGGCGTTCCGGTCGGCCCGGACGGCCTCAACCCGTTGCTGCAGCGCCCGCCGCCGCGCGTCCAGCTCGAGGAAGCGATCGATCTTGGCAGGCTCGTCGGCTCCCCGCCGGGCGAGCGCCTCGCGGACGCCCTCGGGGTCGGCGCGGATCAGCCTGGGGTCGAGCATCGAGCCGATACTATCGCCGCCAGAAAGCCGGCGACCCCGTCCTGCTCGACGCTCGGCACGGTCCAGCCGGCAACCGCGGCCAGGGCCGGATCGGCGCCCTGGACGGCCACCCCCAGGCCCGCGTCGCGGAGCAGTTCGACGTCGTTGGCGCCGTCACCGAACGAGACCGTGTCGAGTGGATCGATCCCCAGGTGGTCGCAGACGAAGTGCAGCGCCGCGCCCTTCGAGACGCCGGGGCGGGCGATCTCCAGGAAATAGGGAAGCGACTTGGCGACGAACAGCCGGTCGCCGAAGTCGCCACGCATCGCTGTCTCCAGGTCGTCCAGCGCCTCCGGGTCGCCGACGACCACGATCTTGGTGGTGGGGTGCTCGAGCCAGCGCTCCAGGTTGCCCACCGGGTGCGCCTCCAGGCGGGCGTGGGTGGCGTAGCGAATGGCCTCCTCGTTCAGCTCCTCGACAAACAGGCGGTCGTCGACATAGACGTTCATGTGGAAGCCGTGGGCCTCCACGAACCGGATCACCTGTCGCGCCAGCGGCACCTCCAGCGGCTCGTGACGCAGCCATTCGCCGGTTGCCGGGTCGGCGATCAGCGCGCCCTGGTAGCAGATCACCGGCGCCTGGATTCCGAGCTCCCGCGCGTATGGCCGGGCCGATGCGAACATCCGGCCGGTGGCGACGATCGGCTCCACGCCGGCCCGTCTGACGGCGTGCACGGCGTCCACCAGGGCCGGCCGGAACTCCAGGGAGTCGCCGAGGATCGTGTGGTCGAGGTCCATCGCAACCGCGCGCACCCGCACTGCGTCGAAGCCGGGCGGAAGCGTCACCGGGCGGTCGCCTCCTGGACGTACTGGACGACCTCACCCAGCGCATCGCCCTTGACCAGGTTGCGCGGCATCCCGGGCGCCCCCTCCGTGACCGCCCGGCGCACCTCGGCCGGCGACGGGTGCAGGTCGTACAGGTTGGGCGCCTTGGCGACCGGCGAGGGCTTGCCCGGCGCGATCGAATGGCAGGCTGCGCAGCTCTGCTCGAAGATCACTTGCCGATCGTGCTCCGAGGATCCGCCGCAGCCCGCAGCGACGATCAGAACGGCGACGGCGAGTGGGACGCTGCGCATGGCGGCGAGCGTATCCTTCGAAGCCAGTGGATGCGCAAGACACCCGGTTGTGCGATCTCGTCCAGAACGAGTTCCCGGTAGTCGAGCGCCCCTATGCCGCCCTCGGCGAGACGCTGGGGTTGACCGAGGGCGACGTCCTGGAGCGGGTGGGCCGGCTGCGCAGCGAGCGGATCATCCGCCAGATCTCGGCGATCTTCGACACGCGCAAGCTCGGCTACCGGTCGATGCTGGTCGCGGCGCGGACGACCCCCGAGCGTGAGGAGCGAGCCGCCGAGGTCTTCAACTCGCACCCCGGCGTCACTCACAATTACAAGCGTGAGCACCAGTTCAACATATGGTTCACGCTCGGGGTGCCGCCCAACTCACGGCTGGGGCTGGAGCGGACGGTCGAGCTGCTTGGCGAGCTGGCCGAGGTGGAGTCGATCCGGCCGCTGCCGGCGCTCCGCTTCTTCAAGATCGGCGTCGACCTGGACATGAAGGGTGGACGCGATCCGGCCGCCAAGCGAACGCGCAGCGCGCCCAGGCAGCCGGCGCCGCCGCCGGACGAGATCCCGCAGCGCGACATCGCGGCGATCCGGGCGCTGCAGGGCGACCTGCGACCGGTGGCAGAACCATTCGCCGCGCCGGCCGAGCGTCACGGCTTCACCGTGCCCGAGCTGCTGGCGCGGGCGGCGGCGCTTCAGGCGACCGGCCAGATGCGCCGCTTCGCGGCCGTTCTCTATCACCGCTCGGCGGGCTTCGTGTACAACGGCATGGGCGTCTGGCGGGTGCCCGAGGAGCGGGTTGAGGAGGTCGGCCTTCAGATGGCCGCCTTCCGCGGCGTCTCCCACTGCTACCAGCGACCGGTGTACCCGGACTGGCCGTACAACGTGTTCTCGATGACGCACGGCCGCTCCAAGGACGAGTGCGAGGCGGTGCTGGACGCGATCGCCGCCGAGACGGGGCTTGACGAGCGGGTCGTCCTCTACTCGACCAAGGAGTGGAAGAAGACGCGGCTCGTCTACTTCAGCCCCGACGCCGAGGAATGGGAGCGCCGCTACGCCCCCGAGCTGCAGCCGGCCTGATCTCACATCGCGGCCGGCGAGAGCGTTTCTTGAGTATGCGGTTGCCACCGTTTCAAATGCTCCTCGAGGAGCACGGCGAGGACGTCCTGCGCTACCTGCGCGCGGCCGTCGGCCGGCAGGACGCAGAGGACTGCTGGCAGGAGACGATGCTGGCGGCTCTGCGGGCCTATCCGCGCCTACGCGACGCTCGCAACCTGCGCGGCTGGCTGCTCCGGATCGCGCACAACGAGGCGGTCGACCATCACCGAAGCGCCCGCCGCCGGCCGGCGCCGATGGCCGAGCTGCCCGAGCGCGGCGTGCTCCAGGCGGAGACCGATCCCGCACTGTGGACGGCGGTCCGCCGGCTGCCCGAGAAGCAGCGGGCGGCGGTCACCCTGCGCTTCGCCGGTGACCTCGACTACCGGGCCATCGGCAGCCTCATCGATTGCAGCGAGGCGGCCGCTCGCCAGAACGTACGGGCCGGGCTGGCCGCCGTCAGGAAGGAGTGGGCACATGCAGGAGCGAGTTGACAGACTGGCCGCGCGGGCGCTCGACGAGGGGCTCGTCGACATCGCCTACGCGCAGGCGGATGCGCCCTTCGGGCCGGTCACGGTTGCAGCCACCGACCGCGGCCTGGTGCGGCTGTCGTTCGCCTCGGAGCCGCTGGACGGTGTTCTTCAGGACCTGGCCGACCGGGTGTCGCCGCGGGTGCTGGAGGCCCCGGCGCGGCTGGACGATGTCCGCCGGGAGCTGGACGAGTACTTCCAGGGCCGGCGGATCGGGTTCTCGACCCCGATCGACTGGCAGCTCTCGCACGGGTTCCTGCTGCGGGCGCGGGAGGCCTGCTACGCGATCCCGTACGGCTCGGTGCGGACGTACTCGGAGCTTGCGGCGGCTGCCGGCAACCCGCGGGCCGTTCGCGCAGCCGGTAACGCGATGGCGCGAAACCCGATCCCGATCGTCGTTCCCTGCCACCGAGTGCTCCGCACCGGCGGCAACCTCGGCGGCTACGGCGGCGGGCTGGACGTGAAGCGTTGGCTGCTTGGCCTGGAGGGGGCCCTAGAGCAGCCGCTCACCCTGGACATCGAAGGCCTCGAGGGCGGCGCCGGCGCAGGGTGAGCGCGGATACTCGTCGGCGAACATGGTCCAGATCATGACGTCGCGGCGGCCGTTCGGGTAGATCAGGCGACGGCGCAGGGTGGCCTCGTGCTGGAAGCCCGCCCGCTCGGCCACCGCGGCGCTTCGCCGGTTGGCGGGATCGCAGTGGATCTCCACCCGGTCGACGCCGTCCAACTGGAAGGCGACTCGCGTCAGCGCCGCCGTCGTCTCGGCGATCACGCCCTGGCCCTCGGCGTCGACGCGCACCCAGTAGCCGATCTCGCGCATGTCCTTGCCGCTGCGCGGGTGCAGCCCGGAGCCGCCGAGGACGCGATCCTCCCTCGCATCCAGGATCCCGTACACAAAGTCCTCGCCCTCGTCGAAGCTGGCCCGGAAATGCCGCAGCAGCGACACCTTCTCCTCCAGCGTCTGCGGCTCGTCCGCCGCCCACGGCATCCACGGCAGCAGGTGGTCGAGGCTGGAGTCGACGGCCTCCTTCAGAAGCGCCGCATCGTCTGGCTCCCAGCAGCGGACGACGAACCGCTCGGTGACGATCCGGTAGGCGGGTCCTGGCACCGGGAGACCATATCCCGCGCCTGTACGACGACCTCGCCGATTCGCCGGCGAACTTCGGTCGGCGCGTACGAGCCGCGGTAGATCCGCCGGTATTCGCCGACCAGGTCGGGCCGGTAGTCCTCGAGCCAGGGCATGAACTGCTCCCGGACGCCGGGGCGCAGGTGGAGCACGATCGCGGTCGTCGAGACCGCGCCCGCCTCGTAGCAGGCGCGGACGACCGCCTCCAGCTGGGCAGGGTCGTCGGAGATGCCGGGCAGGATCGGCGCGATCAGGACGCTGCAGCGGAGTCCGGCCTCGGTCAAGCGGGCGAGCGCCTCCAGGCGCCGGGCGGGGGGAGGGGTGCCGGGCTCGCTGGCCCGCCAGACGTCGGTGTCCACCGTGCCGATCGAGAAGGCGATCCCGACCTCCGTTCGGCGGGCGGCCTCTGCCAGCGGTTCGGCGTCGCGAACGATCATCGAGCTCTTGGTCAGGATCGAGAACGGGTTTGCGGCCTCGGACAGCGCCTCGACGATGCCGCGGGTCAGCCGGTAGCGGCCCTCGGCCGGCTGGTAGGGGTCGGTGTTGGTGCCCATGGCGATCTGCTCGCCGGACCAGGAGGCGGCGTTGAGCTCCCGGCGCAGCAGCTCGACGGCGTTCAGCTTCACGACGATCCGCCGCTCGAAGTCCCGCCCGGCGTCCATGCCCAGGTACTCGTGGGTGGGTCGGGCGAAGCAGTAGGTGCAGGCGTGAGCACAGCCGCGGTAGGCGTTGATGGTGAAGCGGAAGGGCATCCGCGACGCCTCCGGGACGCGGTTGATGATCCGCCGGGCGCGAACGTGCAGGTACTCCACCTCGGCCAGCTCACGGCGCGGCTCGGCGCCGCCGTCGGGGTCGAACAGCGTCGGCTGGTCGTGCTGACCGGCCAGTGCCCAGCGAAGCTCCACAGGGCGGAGTGTAGCGAACATACGTTCGCATGACTACATGGTGCCTGGCACCTGGTAGTCATTCGCCGCGCCCGGCGTGCGTGTCTCGTGACCGCGGCGTTACGAGGCGATGGTGATCCGCATTCCGTCGTGGGCGACGTCGTAGCCCTCCGGCAGCCACTCCTCGAGCTCGGCGTGGGTACCCGTGCGATGGCCGACGTGCGTGAAGTACGTCTGCCCGGCGCGCAGGCTGCGGCCGCCGGCGACGGTGTCGGCCATCGCCAGGTGGCCACCGAAGGTGCGCTCGCGGGTCGACCCGTCGATCACCAGGACGTCCGCTCGCCGGGCCAGCTTGGACGCCGGCAGGGTGCCGGTGTCGGGGATGTAGGCGAGGCTGCCTGCGCCCTGCACGAACCGAAGCCCGAGCGTCGGCGTCGACCCGTGCTCGACCTCGAAGGGTCGGCACTCGAGCCCCTCGCCGAGGTCGACCGGCACGCCCGGCGTCATGTGCAGAATCCGGAAGTCGAGGCGGGGAAAGAGCTTTCGCACGCCGCGCTCGGCGACCTTGGTGATGTGCAGCGGGATCCGGCGCAGCTTCGCCAGGTCGTGCAGGCCGAGCACGTGGTCGTGGTGGGAGTGCGTGATCACCACCGCCTCCGGTACTGCCCCAGCGCGCTGCAGCTGCCCGTAGCAGTCCGGCCCGGCGTCGATCAGAACCCGGCCCTCGAGCAGGATCGACGAGCGCAGGCGGCGGTCGCGGGGATCGTCCGAGGTGCACTGCGGGCAGCCGCAGCCGAGCCGGGGGATCGGCCAGGCAGCGCCGCTTCCAAGTACTTCCGCGCGCATGGTCGAGGCAGTATGGCGAAGGCTTTACAGTTCGGTGGGCATGTCCGCCACGCCCACCGAGCCCGAGCGCCTGTTCTCGCCGGCGGTGGCCGGCTGGTTCCGGCGCTCGTTCGCCGAGCCGACCCCGGCCCAGCGCCAGGGCTGGCCGCCGATCGCCCGCGGCGATCACACGCTGCTCCTGGCGCCGACCGGCTCGGGCAAGACCCTGGCTGCCTTCCTGGCCGCCATCGACCGCCTGGCCGGGCAGCCGGCAGCGGGCACCAGGGTGCTCTACGTGTCGCCGCTGCGGGCGCTCAACCACGACATCGAAAAGAACCTGCGGGCGCCGCTTGCCGGGATCGAGTGCGACCGCCAGATCACGGTCGGCCTGCGCACCGGCGACACCAGCCAGGCCCAGCGGGCGGCCCTCCGCCGTCACCCGCCGGACATCCTCATCACCACTCCGGAGTCGCTCTACCTGATGCTCACCTCGGGCGCGCGGGACACCCTGCGCGGTGTCGAGACGGTGATCGTCGATGAGATCCACGCCATGGCCGGCGGCAAGCGCGGCGTCCACCTGGCGCTCTCCCTGGAGCGGCTCGACCACCTCTGCGGACGGCACGTGCAGCGGGTCGGGCTCTCGGCCACCCAGCGGCCGCTGGCCGAGGTGGCCTCGTATCTGGGCGGCGCCGGCCGCGAGGTGACGGTCGTCGACGCCGGCAGCCGAAAGCCGCTCGACCTCGAGGTGGTCGTGCCCGTCCCCGACATGCGCGAGCTGGGCGGCCTGCCGACCGTCGAAGGCGAGCCGCGGCAATCGATCTGGCCCGCCATCTACCCGCGCCTGCTAGAGCTGGTGCAGGCCCACCGCTCGACCCTCGTCTTTGTCAACAACCGCCGCGCCGCGGAGCGGATCGCCAACCGCCTGAACGCGCTTGCCGGCGAGGATGTCGCCCGCGCCCACCACGGCTCGATCGCCCGCGAACAGCGGCTGGAGATCGAGGAGCTCCTGAAGAACGGCAGCCTGCCGGCGCTGGTCGCCACCTCGTCGCTCGAGCTGGGCATCGACATGGGCGCGATCGACCTGGTCGTCCAGATCGAGTCGCCGAAGTCGGTCGCCGCCGGCCTGCAGCGGGTGGGTCGCGCCGGCCACCAGGTGGGGGAGCCGTCGGTCGGCCGCTTCTTCCCCAAGTTCCGCGGCGACCTGCTGGAGACGGCGGTCGTGACGCGGCGCATGCGCGAGGGAGAGATCGAGCACACCCGGGTGCCGCGCCAGCCGCTGGACGTGCTCGCCCAGCAGATCGTCGCCTGCGTGGTGATGGACGACTGGGACGTCGGCGAGTTGCACGAGCTGATGCGCGGCGCCCACTCTTACCGCGAGCTGTCTCGCGAGCAATTCGAGGGGGTGCTGGACATGCTGGCCGGCCGCTACCCGTCGGACGAGTTCGCCGAGCTGCGGCCGCGGCTCGTCTGGGACCGCACCGCCGGCCGCCTGCGCGCCCGCTCGGGTAGCCGGCGGCTGGCGGTGACAAGCTCCGGCACCATCCCCGATCGCGGCCTGTACGGCGTCTTCCTGGCAGATTCGGGCGCGCGCGTCGGTGAGCTCGACGAGGAGATGGTCTACGAGGCCCGGCAGGGCGAGGTCTTTCAGCTCGGCGCCAGCTCATGGCGGATCGAGCAGATCACCCGCGACCGCGTACTCGTCTCGCCGGCGCCCGGTGTTCCGGGCAAGATCCCGTTCTGGAAAGGCGATGCGGTTGGCCGCCCCTACGAGCTGGGCCGGGCTGTCGGCGAGGCCGCCCGGACGCGCCGCTTCGGCGACCTGGACGAGCTGGCGGCCGCGAACCTGCATGCCTACCTGGACGATCAGGAGGCGGCCACCGGCGTCGTCCCCTCCGATCGGCACGTCGTCGTCGAGCGCTTCCGGGACGAGATCGGCGACTGGCGGGTATGCGTGCTCTCGCCCTTTGGCGGCCGTGTCCACGCCCCGTGGGCGATCGCCGTCGAGGCGCGGATGTCGGAGGCGCTCGGCCTCGAGGTCGAGGCGACCTGGTCGGACGACGGGATCGCCATCCGCCTGCCCGACACCGATACGCCGCCGCCCACCGACCTGATCGCGGTGCCGCCGGACGAGCTGGACGACCTGCTGGTGTCGCGGGTGGCGCAGAGCCCGCTCTTCGCCGGCCGTTTCCGCGAGAACGCGGCTCGCGCTCTGCTTCTGCCGCGGCGTCGTCCCGGCGTCCGCATGCCCCTCTGGCAGCAGCGGCTGAAGGCCCACGACCTGCAGCAGGTGGCGATCCGCTTCGGCAGCTTCCCGATCCTGCTCGAGACCTACCGGGAGGTGCTCTCGGACGTCTTCGAGGTGCCGCGCCTGAAGGAACTCCTGGAGCAGATCGCCCGCGGATCGGTACGCCTGGTCGAGCTCGAGACGCCGCACCCGTCGCCGTTCGCCAGCTCGCTCCTGTTCGACTACATCGCCGGCTTCATGTACGAGGGCGATGCGCCGGCGGCCGAGCGGCGGATGCAGGCCTTGTCGCTCGACCGGGCGCTCCTGGCCGAGCTGCTGGCAGCCGACGAGGTGCGGGAGCTCCTGGACGCCGACGCGATCGACCAGGTGGAGCAGGAGCTCCAGGGGATCGGCGGCGAGCTGGACGCCGACCGCACCCACGATCTGCTGCGCCGGCTGGGCGACCTGAGCGAGCCGGAGCTTGCCGCCCGCGGCGCCGCCGGCCTCGACCAGCTGCTGGCCGAGCGGCGGGCGGTCGAGGTGGGCATCGCCGGCGATCGGCGGCTGATCGCGGCCGAGGACGCTGCCCTCTACCGGGACGCCCTCGGCGCCGTGCCGCCACAGGGGCTGCCGGCAGCATTCCTGCAGCCGGTGGAGGGGGCGTTGGAGCGCCTGGTCGGCCGCTATGGACGGACGCACGGGCCGTTCACCGCCGACCGTCTGCGCACCCGCTTCGGGGTCGATGCGACCCCGGCAGTGACGGCGCTGGTCGAGCGCGGGGAGCTCCTGGAAGGAGGGTTCCTACCCGGCGGCAGCGCCACCGAGCTGGTCGCGCCGGACGTTCTTCGCCGTCTCCGCCGGCGCACGATGGCGGTCGCCCGGCGCGCGGTCGAGCCGGTTGACCGGGAGACGCTGGGCCGGTTCCTGCCGGCCTGGCACGGGATCGGCCGCGATCTCGGCGGCCGCGAGCGGCTGCGGGAGGCGGTCAGTCAGCTGCAGGGCGTTCCACTGCCGGTGGCGGCGATCGAGAGCGACCTCCTGCCCGCCCGCATCCGCGATTACCGCGACGAGTGGCTGGACGCCGCATGCGCCGGCGGCGAGGTCGTCTGGATCGGCGCCGGCCGCGGCCGCGTGCGGCTCTACCTGCGTGAGGACGCGGCGCTTCTGCATCAGGCCGAGGAGCCGCCGGCGCATCCGATCCTGGACATGCTGGAGGCGCGGGGGGCGAGCTTCTTCGCCGATCTGGCGGCCGCGCTCGACGGCGGCGAGCGAACGGCTCTGACCGAGCTCTGGGAGCTCGTCTGGGCGGGGCAGGTGACCAACGACGCCTGGCAGCCTCTCCGCTCCGGCACCACCCTGCGGCTGCTCCCGGCGCCCGCCCAGGGCGCCCGGCCCTCGCGCAAGCTGCGGGCGGTCGCCTCGCTGCCCGCCGCCCGCGGCCGCTGGTCGCTGGTGCGCCGGCTGCTGGAGCCCGCTCCGGCGCCGCGTGAGCGGGCGCGGGCGCTCGCCGAGACGCTGCTTGAGCGGCAAGGCGTCGTGACCCGGCAGGGCGTGCTGGCGGAGGGAGTGCCGGGCGGCTTCTCGGCCGCCTACGGCGAGCTACGGCTGATGGAGGAGGCGGGGACCTGTCGCCGCGGGTACTTCGTCGAGGGGCTGGGCGGCGCCCAGTTCGGCCTCGCGGCGGCGGTCGAGCGGCTGCGCGACGTGCGCGAGCGAAGCGACCGCCCGGCAGCGATCGTCCTGTCGGCCATCGACCCCGCGAACCCGTACGGCGCCGCGGTCCCATGGCCGGAGGCGCCACGCAAGCTGGCTCGGGTGGCCGGCGCCTGGGTGGTGCTCGTCGACGGCCGCCTGGGGCTGGTCGTCGAGCGCGGTGGGCGCGGCCTGGTGACGTTCGAGGACGAGCTGCTGGAGCCCGCCATCGCCTCGCTCGCCGATGCCGTTCGCGGGCGCCGGATCCGGCGGCTGGCCCCGGAGCGGGTCAACGGCGAGCGGCTGGCTGGCGGCGAGGTCGAGCGACTGCTCCTGGCGCACGGCTTCCTGCCCGGCCACCGGCGCCTGGTGCTGCGTGCCTGAGGGGCATTCGCTGGAGCTGCTGGCCCGCCGCCTGGAACCGATCGTCGGCTGCCAGGTGACGGCAGGGCCGCTCTGTGGCTCCCGGGTAACCGCCATCGAGGCGCGCGGCAAGCACCTGCTCGTGCACGGCGACCGTGGCCGCTCGCTGACGGTGCACCTGGGCATGAACGGGCGCGTGCGCCTGACCGAGCCGGGGCGCGGGTGGGGGCCGGCGGTGCTGCGGACGCCGGCCTGTGACGTGGTCATCACGGGCACCCGGAGGATTACCGAGCGGCCCACCCGGCGGGCCTTCCCGGCGCTCGGCCCCGACCTGCTGCACGGGCGCTTCTCGGCCGTCGAGTACCTGCGCCGGGCGCGGATGCTGGAACGGCCGCTGTGCGAGCTCCTGCTTGACCAGCGGGTGCTTGCCGGGATCGGCAACATCGTTCGCTGCGAGGTGCTGTGGGAGGCCGGCCAGGATCCGTTCCAGCCGGTGTCGGCCGCGTCCGACCGGGCGCTGCTCGAGCTGGCGGTGCGCGCCCGCAGGCAGCTTCGCCGCGGCATCGAGCAGGGCGGCCGGCTGACATCGCAGGTGCACCGTCGGGCGGGTCGTCCCTGCCCCCGCTGCCGGTCTCCGATCGAGTCGCGAATGCAGGGCGACCAGCCGCGGGTGCTCTACTGGTGCCCGGCCTGCCAGGCCCCCGCCCGATGAGGCGAAACCGCGACCGGCTGGCGGACCGCGCCCGCGGCGCGATGCTCGGCCTGGCCGTCGGCGATGCCCTGGGTGCGCCGCTGGAGTGGCTGCACCCGGATCAGATCTGGGCCCGCTACGGCGGGCCACTGCGCGACATGGTCGCGTCGCCGCTATGGGAGCGCGGGGAGTGGACGGATGACACGGCGATGGCCCTGGCGCTGGCCGAGAGCCTGGTCGACCAGGGCGGCTACGTCGAGCAAGACGTCTTCGCTCGCTATGCGCTCTGGGCCCGTTCCGGCCCCAAGGACATCGGCTCGACCGTCGATGCGGCGCTGCGGCGGGCCCGCGACTCCTCTGATGCCCGGTTGCTGGCCGCCGACTATCACGAGCTGAGCGGCGGCCAGAGCGCCGGCAACGGCTCGCTCATGCGGACGGTGCCGATTGCGCTTCGCTATCTCGACGATCCCTCGGGTCTCGAGCGCTACTCGCGACTCGACTCGGGGCTCACCCATCACGATCCGCTGGCCGGCGATGCCTGCGTCTGGTTTAACATGACGGTTGCGGCGCTCGTCGCCGGCCGGCGAGCTCCCAGCTCGCGATCGGTGATCGCCCGTGAGGCCGAAGCGGCGAGCCAGCTCAGCAGCGCGCAGTTGGCGGGCGAGGTGCAGCGGCAGATGGGCTTCGTGCTGACGGCGCTGCGGGTTGGATTCGCGGCCGCGTTCGGGCATGACGACCTGGAGCAGGCGGTCGTGTACGCAGCCAACCTGGGCGGCGACGCCGACACCAACGCCGCGGTCACCGGCGCGCTCGCCGGTGCGCGGTTCGGCGCCTCGGCGATTCCCGAGCGCTGGCTGGAGCCGCTGCACGAGCGGGCGCGGCTGACCGGGATCGCGACGCGCCTCCTGCGGGCCTGACAGCGTCCCCGTCCGGTGCTACCGTCCGACACGTGTGGGAGTCGTCTGGGCGACGAGTGATCCCCGGGTTACTGGCGGCGTGCGTTGCCGTCCTGGCCGGAATCGGCGCATGGACGCTGGTGCACCCCCCGACGCCGGCGGTCGTGAACCGCATCGTGCTGCTGCCGGCGCCGGATGCCAGCGCCGCCGTCCGCCCGCCGCGGCCGCTGCACCCACCGCATCGCCGGGCAGATCCGGTCACGCCGGCCGCCCAGCCGGTCGCTGCCGACGTGGTCCTCGTCTCGACCAGCGCGCCTGCAAAGCAGGCGCCGAAACGGCCCAACACGGCGGTCAGACACGTCAAGCCGACACCGCCGGTGAAGCCACATGGGCAGCAGAAGCCGCCTCCAGGGCAGGGGCAGACGCCGCCGAAGCCGGCGAAGCCGCCGAAGCCGGCAAAGCCGCAGAAACCGCACGGGCCGAAGCCACCGAAGCCACCGAAGCATCACGATCCGCCGCGGCAGCCAAAGCATCACGATCCCCACAAGCCGACGCACGGGCCGAAGCCGCCCAAGCTACCGAAGCCGCCGAAACCGCACGGCTCGGCACTTCTCTAGCCGACACGCCGCGTCACGGTATGCTCGGCACGAGGACGTCGAGTGACGCAGGATCCCGACCGAAATCTCGCGCTCGAGCTCGTCCGGGTGACCGAGGCCGCCGCGCTGGCAGCGGCGCGCTGGGTCGGCCTGGGCGACAAGATCGCTGCCGACCAGGCGGCAGTCGATGCCATGCGGCACATGCTGCAGTCTGTGGAGATGGAGGGCACGGTGGTGATCGGCGAGGGGGAGAAGGACGAGGCGCCGATGCTCTTCAACGGCGAGCAGATCGGCACCGGCCACGGCGTCCTCGTCGACGTCGCCGTTGATCCGCTGGAGGGCACCGAGCTGTGCGCGAAGGGGCAGCCGAACGCGCTCGCCGTGATCGCCGCCTCCGACCGGGAGACGATGTTCGACCCCGGGCCGTGCGTGTACATGGAGAAGCTGGCGGTCGGGCCCGATGTGGACGAGGAGATCGACATCACGGCACCGATCGAGGAGACGCTGGAGCTGGTGGCGCGCGCGAAGCGGGTGCGGCCGCGCGACCTGATGCTGGTGGTGCTCGACAGGCCGCGGCACGAGGAGATGGTTGCCCGGGTGCGGGCGGTCGGCACGCGCATCCGCTTCATTCCGCACGGCGACGTCTCGGGCGCCTTGATGGCCGCCAGCCCGGACGCCGGCGTCGACATCCTGTGGGGGATCGGCGGGACACCGGAGGGCGTGCTCTCGGCGGCGGCGTTCAAGTGCCTGGGTGGGCAGTTCCAGGGACGGCTGTGGCCGCGAAACGATGAGGAACGGGCCGAGGCCGAGGCCGCCGGCTACGACGTCGACCGGGTGCTCACGCTGGACGACCTGTGCCAGGGCGACAACACGTTCTTTGCGGCCACAGGTGTCACCGACGGCGACTTGCTGCGCGGCGTTCGCTTCACCTCGGGCGGCGCGCGCACGCACTCGCTGGTCATGCGCTCGCGCTCGGGCACGGTGCGCACCCTGCAGGCGACGCATAGCATGGACAAGCTGGCCGACCTCAGCGGCGGCCGCTACTCCTGACCGGCGCGGGACAAAGGGGCCAGGCCCCCTTGTCCCACGAGGGCGGATCGTTGCGGTGCTGTGACCGGTCGTTGCGGTCCTAGGCGGTGAGGTCGGCCAGAGTGGCGGCTGTCAACACCACCAGGTCGGCCGCGGCCAGCTCGACGATGACGCCGCGCCCGCCGCCGTTCACGTATACCCGCGGGTACGCGATCGCCGTCTGCTCGACGAAGACGGGAAGCCGCCGCCGCGACCCGAGCGGACTGATGCCGCCGACCTGGTAGCCGGTCGCGCGCTCGGCGTCGGCCGGCGGGGCCATGACCGCCGACTTGCTGCCCGCGGCTGCCGCCAGCTTCTTCAGCGACAGCTCACCGGAGACCGGCACCAGAGCGAAGACCAGGCCGTCGCCGGCCCGAGCGACCAGGCTCTTCAGCATCCGCTCTGGCTCTACCTCGAGCACGCGCGCCGCGTCGTCGCCGGCGCTGCCGCCGGGGCGGTAGGCGTAGCTCAGGACCCGGTGCTCGACCCCGGCCCTGCGCAGCTCGGTCGTCCCTCTCGTCGCCGCCATCGCTAAGATCTGCGCAACCCGTCCGAGGAGCAGCGCCTTGCCAGAGTAC
>Ga0207693_10002594_pt1 | contig 15698 bp, 15 predicted proteins | sample LARL81metaG_FD_184347 | JGI IMG/M metagenome (GOLD analysis project Ga0207693, IMG submission 184347) | Corn, switchgrass and miscanthus rhizosphere microbial communities from Kellogg Biological Station, Michigan, USA - LAR L8-1 metaG... | ecosystem: Host-associated > Plants > Roots >...
ACGCGGTCTGCCCACGGCCCCCGGGACTCACCTCAGCGGTGACGTGAGTTGCTGCGGGTGCCGACCGCGCCCCCGCGACGTCTTCGATGATCGCTCGCCGGAGTGGCCGCCGCCTCACCCGTCCGAGGGAGCCTGCGAACCTCCTCCGCCGGGAGGGCCGGGTAGTCTCGTTGTCACAGATGGCCGATCAGCCCGCACCGGTCGAGCGCCGGCCCGCCGTCCTGGGCGCGGTCGCTCGCGTGATCCTGGGTGGCCGCGGCCGGATCGGCAGCACCGTCTACGGCACGATCCTGGTGATGGCCGCCCTGACCGCCGCCTACGGCGCCGAGCGCCACGATCCGGGCAAGCTCGTCGAGCTCGTCTCCAGCGCCGTCCTGGTCTTCTGGGCGGCCTACGTGTATGCGAACGCGCTCTCGGCCAGCATCGAGTCGGGGCGGCATCTGAGCCGTGCGGGCCTCGGCCAGATCGCCGACCGCGAGCTGGGGATCATCCTCTCTGCCATCGTGCCGATCGCCGCGCTCATGCTCGGCGTGATCGGCATCGTCAGCGAGAGCACGTCGGTCTGGATCGCGATCGACATCGGCATCGCCATCCTGATGGTCCAGGGCTACCGCTACGCGCGGGTGACCGGCCTCGGGGCGGTGGCGACGGCGGCAGTGCTGGTGGTCAACGTCGCCCTGGGGATGGTCATCGTGGTCCTCAAGGTGTCGCTGCTCCACTGACCGCACAGACGGCGTTCAGATCATTCGCAGGCGCTCGGTGAGCCGGCCCCAGGGGGCGCTCGGGTCGACGATCGCGGCGGCGGCCAGGATCTTTGCCAGGTCGCCGAACACGAACGGCCACAGGCCGTAGTGCAGGACGGTGGCGCCGGCGCCGGTCCAGCGCAGCCCGGGGATGGCCTGGCCGAGCCAGATCAATCCCGGCAGATAGACGGCCACGCTGGCCAGGAGCATCGCCGGCACGCTGACGTAGAAGCTGCGTCCGTAGCGGTCGCAGATGACTCCGGTGACGAACGCGCCGAGCACGAAGCCGTACAGGAAGCCGCCAGAGGGATGGGCGGTCGGGTTCGTGAGGACGCTGATGCCGCCCGTCCAGTCGGCGAACACCGGCAGCCCGACCGCGCCCATGGCCAGGTAGAGCAGCTGGCCGCCGACACCCCGGCGGGCGCCGAAGAGCGCCGCGCTGCCGAGCACGGCGAAGGTCTCCAACGTGGTCGGGATCGGCCATCCGACCGAGACCTGCGCGGACAGCGTCGTCGCCACCGCGATCCCGGCGCAGACGCCGAGGTCGGCGAGCAGGCGGGACTGGGTCAGCGAGGCGGTTCGTTGCTGCATCGGGGCTCCTTTGCCGGTTCCGGGCCGAGGTGCGCAGTCTGACGGAAACCGGGCCGGGAGAAGTTGCACCCGCGAACAGTAAGCTGTAGCTTACGGTTAGCAATGGCTTACTCAACTGCCCTGGCGGCGCTTGCCGACCCGACCCGGCGCGAGATCCTGGAACGCCTGCGGTCCGGCCCGCGGGCGGTCGGCGAGCTGGCGGGCGAGCTGCCGGTGACGCGGCCGGCCGTGTCGCAGCATCTGCGTGTGCTCAAGGACGCCGGCCTGGTCAGCGACCGCCGGCAGGGGACGCGCAGGCTCTACCGGGTTGACCCGCGCGGTCTGGCCGAGCTTCGCACGTATCTGGAGGGCTTCTGGGAATCCACCCTGGCCGACCTGGCAGCGGCCGTCGAACCCGAGGAGGAGAAACCATGACCGGTGTCCGAACGCCGCTTGCCCCGGTGGTCAAAGAGGCGACCGTGAACTGTGATCCCGAGCAGGCGTTTGCGGCGTACACGCGCGGGATCACCGGCTGGTGGCCGATGGCGACGCATGCCGTCGGCGACCACACCGAGCAGGTGCTGATCGAGGAGCGGACGGGCGGCCGGATGTACGAGATCGAGGCCGACGGCAGCAGGCACCACTGGGGCACGGTGATGGCCTGGGAGCCGCCGCATCGGCTGGCCATCTCCTGGCAGGTGAACCCGAACGCGCTGGCTGCGACCGACCTCGAGGTCACGTTCACGGCCGCCGGCGAGGGCCGCACCGAGGTCCGCATCGAGCATCGCGGTTGGGAGCTGCTGGCCGATCCGGCCGCCTCCCGCGCCGGCTACGACGAGGGCTGGGACTCGGTCTTCGGAGCCTACGTCGCGTCGCTTTCCTGAACCGCGCCGCTACCCTGGCGGCATGGACGCGGCCACACTGACCGACGCGCTGATCGAGCGGTCGAGCCGGCTTGGGATCGACGCCTGCGGCGTCTGCGCGGCCGAGCCCTACGAGCGGACGGAAGCGCTGATCGACGACCGGCGGGCCGCCGGACTCTTCGCCGACATGCGCTTCACGATGGCCCAGCCGCACCGCTCCTGCCATCCTGAATCGCTGCTCCGAAACGCCCGCTCGGTGGTTTCCGCGGCCCGCTGCTACGCCCGGCCGGAACCGGCCAAGCCGGACGACCGCCCGCGCGGCCGGATGCCGCGCTACGCGCGCCGCGACGAGTACTCGGAGCTGCGGGCGGCGCTTCGCGACCTGGGCGGCTGGCTACGCAGCGAAACCGGCGGCCGCTTCGCCGTCTACGTCGACTCCAACCACCACGTCGACCGCGAGGCGGCGGCGCGGGCCGGGATCGCCGTCTACGGCAAGAACACGATGGCGATCACCCGCCGCCACGGGTCGTGGGTGGTGCTCGGGGCGCTCGTCACCGACGTCGAGCTGGCCCCGACCTGGCGCGAACCGGAGGCCCCGGCCTGGGACGCCTGCGGCTCCTGCCGGGCCTGCATCGACGCCTGCCCGACCGACGCCATCATCGACGACGGGGTGCTCGACGCCCGGCGTTGCCTGTCCTACCTCTCCCAGTCGCGGTTGGAGCAGCTGCCATCCGCGCACGAGTTCGAGGACCGGGTCTACGGCTGCGACATCTGCCAGGACGTCTGTCCCTGGAACCGTGGTGTCGAGCGCCGGCGCGGCGGCGACGAGCCGGACGATTTGGAGGATGTCTACCCGTCCCTCGCCGGATGGCTGGAGGAGGAGCCGCAGCGTCTGATCGACCGCTATCGGCGCCTGTACGTCCCCGACCGGGACGGCCGCTACCTGCAGCGGAACGCCCGCGTCGCGCTTGAGAACGTCGGCGGAGGCGGCTAGGCCAGTGCGGCCTTGGCCGCCAGCACCTCGTCCAGCCGCGCCTGCGCGGTCTCCTTGACGTGCGCCCGCAAGGCCGGCGGGTCGAGCACCTCGGCCTCGCCGCGGTAGCGGAGGATCTCCGGGCCCAGCCAGTCCCAGGAGCCGTACGTGATGTCTGCGACGGCGCCGCCGTCGCCGGTGCTCCGTGCCTCTCGCCGGCCCTCCAGCTCCCAGCGGGCGCGGGCGGGGGAGAAGCGGACGCGGGCCATCCCCACCTCGCCGCCCAGGCGCTGGTCGAGATCGGCCATCTCCGGCCGCGGCTCGTAGCGCCCGTCGCGCAGCGTCGCCTGGCGGATGTAGGCGACCTTGAACGTCCGCCGGGCGTCCTTGCTGCGGTCGAAGGCCTCCACGTACCAGCCGCCCTCGTCCCGGCGCAGCAGATACGGCTCGATCGTCCGCGTCGACAGGTCGCTGGAGGAGCGCGAGAGGTACTCGATGTCGACCAGGCGGCGGTCGCGCACGCCCTCGTTGAGCACGCTCACCGCCGACTCCTCGGCCGACGCGTTCTGCGGCGCCGGCGTGTCGGCCAGCGGGAAGCGCCCGAACGCGGCCTCGATCTTCTCCCGCACCTGCTCGAGCGAGGTGTGGGCCTCGGCCGCGACCAGCGGCGCCACCACGTCGAGCGCACGCAGAAGCGCCTTCGCCTCCAACGGCGACAACCGGGCCGGCCGGCGGAAGGTGTCGCCGTAGAGCTCCTTGTCGATCTGGATCGAGCCGTTCTCGGTCGAGCAGTAGACCGCGTAGCAACCGCCGCCGAAGTTGACCAGGTTGAGCAGATCGAGGTGCTCCTGGAGCTCGGATGCCGAGAGCCGGAAGCGCTCCCGGACGTCCTCGGCCGAGATGTTGGCGGACGGCTCGTCGCCGCACCGCGAGAGGAGATATGCGAGCAGCGCCTGGAGCAGCGCGAAGCGCTCCGGCGCGACCGGGCTGGGAGTCCGGTCGGCGACCGGCTCGTCGCCGTCCTGCTCCGGCTCGGCGATCACGTCGACCGCGGTCGGCCGGCCGGAATGGGCGCGGATGACAGCGCGCAGATCGGCCGCCACCCGCTTCTGCAAAGCTTCCGGCGCCAGCGGCGATACGCGCCCGCCGAGCGAGAGGATCCAGGCCGACAGGGCGGCGAGGTCGGAGTAGGGGGTGGTGAAGCGGGCGCTGCCGTCGGACAGTTCCTCGAAGTCGCCGTGCATGCCGAACCGCCGCTCCACCCAGAAGGTGGCGTCGGCGGACACCTGCACCGTCGCCTCCCCGCTCGCCGCCCGGCCCAGCATCCACGGCGGCCGGTCGCGGTAGGCGGTGACGTTGAAGTCCTCCGGCATGCGGAAGTCGCGCTCGCGACGGGTGGCGTACTTGATCTCGCCGCGGATCCGCGAGACGCGGAACGTGCGCCGCCGCTCCGGGTCCTCGGCCTCCCGCTCCAGGTCGTCGCCGACCATGTACCAGACCCCGTTCATCTCCCACAGGCCGTAGGGGTTGACGCGGCGCTCCGCCACCTGGTCGGTGCCGATCGTCCAGTACGAGAAGCGGACGGTGCGTCCCTTCGAGATCGCCTGCTCGAGCTTGGCCAGGTGCTGGGCGACAGCCGCGCTGTAGCGGCTGCCCAGGAGTTCGACCGTGGCGGTCTTCGGCCCCGGGTCGAGCAGCGGGTTGGCGCGGCCGAGAGCGAGGTTCTGAAGCGCCAGGCGCAGCGGCTCCGCGTAGGCGAACTGCCCCTCCAGGAGGTGCAGGCTCGTCTGGAGGGCGGCCAGCTCCTCGTCGGAGAGGTCGATCGGCGGCAGGAAGTACTGCTCCTCGAGCAGGTTGTACAGCTCCTCGCCGGTGAACTCGTCGCGGTTGGAGCTGATCGGCACGCCCAGTGCCCGCAGCTCGCTGCGATCGGCGAAGAAGCGGCGGGCGAACGCCTCGTCGCCCATGTTGGCGTAGCCCTCGACATTTGACTTCACGTCGCGGGCGGTGATCGGCCGCTGCTCTGCCATCAGGTAGGCGACGAGGGAGAGCTGGCGGATGAGCTTGTCGGCGTCGTGGGTCAAATCAGAGGTTCATTCTACCGGCGGCGGCGATCTGGGACGGCCCCTGGAACGCCGCATCTTGGGCACGATTCGCGCGCCGCAGGGCAGGCTACCATCGAACGTATGATCGCCCACCTCGACCTGGATGCATTCTTCGCCGCGGTCGAGCTACACCGCCACCCGGAGTTGCGCGGCAAGCCGCTGGTGGTCGGCGGGACGCCCGCCGGCCGGGGCGTCGTCTCGACCGCCAGCTACGAGGCCCGCAAGTATGGCATCCGCTCGGCGATGTCGTCGGCCGAGGCGCTTCGCCGCTGCCCGGACGCCGTCTTCATCCGCCCCGACCATCGGACCTACCGGGAATGGTCGCAGCGCACCTGGGAGGTCGTCCGCTCGATGGCGCCGGTGGTCGAGCAGGTGGGCATCGACGAGGGCTACCTGGTGCTCCCGGAGGGCGACCCGGGCGAGCAGGCAGCGCTCGTCCAGCTGGCAGTCCGCCGCCGCGTGCGGCTCTCCTGTTCGCTCGGCGTTGCCTCCTGCAAGGTCGTCGCCAAGGTCGCCTCGGACATGCGCAAGCCGGGCGGCCTGACGGTTGTCGGCCGCGGCGGCGAGGCCGAGTTCCTGGCGCCGCTCGAGGTGCGCCGCCTGCCCGGAGTCGGACCGAAGGCCGAGCGCCGGCTGGCCGCTGCCGGGATCACCAGGATCGGTGAGCTTGCCGCCCTCGACGATGGCAGGCTGGCGTCGCTCCTGCCGGGGCGGGTGGGGGTGGAGCTGCGGGCGCGGGCACTCGGCATCGACCCGCGGCCGGTCTCCGGCGAGCCTGGCGAGGCGATCTCGATCTCCAACGAGGAGACGTTCGAGCACGACGTCAGCGACCGGGCCGAGCTGCACGCCGAGCTGCGGCGGATGGCAGACGGCCTGGCCGCATCGCTCGAGCGGCGCGGCCTGGTGGCGCGGACGGTGACGACCAAGCTCCGCTACCCGGACTTCTCGATTGCCACCCGCTCGCAGACGCTCGGCATCGGCATCGAGGATGCCGAGACGATCGGCGATCTCGCCTGCCGCCTGCTCGACCGGGCGCTCGGCCAGCGGCCAGACGCGCTGCGGCTGGTCGGCGTGGGGGTGTCGGGACTGGAGCGGCACAAGCAGCTCGAGCTGCCGCTCCTGCCGGCGGACTCAGCGTGACGAGGCGGGCAGCGTCAGACGGAGACCGGGCGCCGCTCTTCGAGATGCTGGTGCGACGGGCAGTACTCCCGGTCGGGCAGCGGCGTACGCTGGCACGGCTTGCCCTTGCGCGTGGTCGCCTTGCAGCTGGCCAAGCCCTCGTTGGCGCGGTCGATCTCCTCCAGGATGTGCTCGACGGCCTTGCCGATGTGGCGGTCAATCGACCGGAACACGCGCGCCTGGTCGCTGATCGAGAAGTAGTGCCGGACCTCCTGGAACAGGCTCTGGCTGGGCTTCGCGAAGTAGTGGGGGTCGCGGGCGAGGCGCTCGATCGTCGCCTCGCAGCTGTGCAGCACCCGTCGCTTTGCCTCGACAACGCCAATCGTCTCGGGATGGGGATCGACGAGATCCTTGATCTCCACGAAGATGGCGCGGCTAAAGCGATACATGCGAGCTCCTTGTGCTGTTACAAGGTGGGGAACGGTCCTGGCGCATTATGCACCGCAGCACGTTCATTTTGGGGATCATATTGTTAAGCAGAGATTAATCACCGCGATTCATTCGGAGAAAATGACCGATCGCCCAACAAACACGGTATCGAGCCTTTCGTTACAAACTCGCTTTGGGGCGTGTTACTTGCACGAGCTCTTCCGGGCCCACGACCCTGGCCCGCATCCCGACCAGCCGGCCCGCTACGACGCCGTCCGGCGGGCGGTCGACGGCTCCGGGGTCGCGGTGCGCGAGGCGCCGGCCGCCGCGATGGAGGCGATTTCCCGCGTCCACGACCGCCGCTTCGTGGAGTGGCTCGAGCAGGTGTGCGCCGACGGCGGGGGCATGATCGACCCCGACACCGTCGTCGGGCCGGCCAGCTTCGAGGCCGCCCGGCGGGCCTGCGGGGCGGCGATCGCGGCGGTCGACCTGGTGATGGACGGCGATGCCGCCGCCGCGTTTGCCGGCGGCCGGCCTCCCGGCCATCACGCCGAGCCGGCGCGGGCGATGGGCTTCTGCCTCCTCAACGCCGTTTCCGTGGCGACGGCGCACGCCCGTGCCCGCGGCGCCGAGCGGGTGGCGGTGCTCGACTGGGACGTCCACCACGGAAACGGCACCCAGGCGATCTTCTGGGACGACCCGGCGGTGCTCTACGTGTCGTTGCACCAGTACGGGTACGGGTTCTTCCCGGGCACCGGCGGCGCCGGCGAGCGCGGCGGCGACGGCGCTCCCGGGGCGACGCTCAACCTGCCGCTGCCGGCCGGCACCGGCGAGCCCGCCTACCTTGAGGTCTTCCACGAGGCGGCACTCCCGGCGGTGCGCGATTTCCGGCCCGTGGTGCTGCTCGTCTCGGCCGGCTTCGACGCCCACGCGGCCGACCCGCTGGGGTCGCTCGGCCTCAGCGAGGCGGCCTTCGTCCGCATGCGCGACAGCCTCCTCGAGCTCGGGATGCCGCAGGCCTACGTGCTCGAGGGCGGCTATGACCTGGGGGCGCTCGAGCGCTCGGTCGCGGCGCTGCTCGGCGGCGCCAGCGCGTAGGCGGCTGCGTCCTCGGCGGTCAGCCGGCGGCCCGCTTCGGTGCCTCGCTCGAACTCCGCGGTCACGCTGCCTGCCGGCAGCTCCACGGACGACCATGCCGGCAACGAGTCGCGCTCCAGCTCCGCCGCCACCGCGCCCCGCAGCACCCCGGCTCGCTCGTGCTCGCCCTGGGCTGCCGCCACGGCGCCCAGCAGGTCGAGCAGCTGCAGGATGCGCCGCCGTTCGGACATGGAGATCGCCATCCGCAATGCCTCGCTCGCCCAGGCGCCGGCGTCGCCGTCGCGGCCGATCTCGTGTGCCCGCTTGGCCGCCCGTAGGAGCATCCGCGCCTGCCACCAGAGGAAGCCACAGGCAGCGGCGGCGTCCACGCTCTGCTGAAGCAGTTCGAGCCCCTCCGCGTAGGCGCCGCGCTCACACGCCAGGTCGCCGAGCAGCCCGAGTGCCTGTGCCTGGCTGCGCCCGTTGCCGGTTCGCCGGCTTCCGACCAGTACTTCCCGGCCGAGCCGTTCTGCGGCGGCCAGATCCCCGCGGTACCACGCGCTGTGCCCGAGTCTGACCAGGACGCTCGTTGCGCCGTCCTCGTCACCGGCTCGCCGGTACTCCGCGAGACTGCGTTCGTAGAGCCGTTCTGCCGCGTCATCGTCCCCGGCGGGGTTGGTGACGCTTCCATAGACCCGGTACGCGTTGCCCAGTACCTCTGGCGGGACGTCTTCACCGGCTCGATCAAGGAGCAGCTGGAACCACCCGCGTGCTCCGTCCGGATCGGTCGTCACCCACAGCGTCTCGAGCGCCGAAAGCAGGCGCAGGCCGAGCTCGACGTCGCCGCTGTCGATCACCCAGTCGAGGGCCGCCCGGAAGTTCCCCTGCTCGGCCAGTGCGACATCGTGGTGCGGCTCGCCCGGTGCGTGGTCGGACAGGTGCACCGACTCGGCAATGGCCAGGTAGTGGCGGGCGTGGCGGTCCCGGATTTCGGCCGCCTCGCCCATTTGCTCCAGCCGCTCGGCCGCGTACTGGCGAATCGTCTCCAGCATGACGAGCCGGTCGCCGCTGCGGCGGAGGAGGCTCTTCTGGAGGAGCGACTGGACGCTGTCGGGGCCGGCATCGGTGATCGTCTCGACGGCCTCGAACGTTGCCCCACCGGCGAACACGGCGAAGCGGGCGAGGGCGGCCCGCTCGGGGGCGTCCAGCAGCTCCTCGCTCCACTCGATCGTTGCCCGCAGGGTTGCATGGCGAGGGTCGGCGTCGCGGCCGCCGCGAAAGAGGTCGAGGCGCTGCGAGAGCCGTTCCATGATCTGCGTCGGCGAGAGCAGGCTGGCCCGCGCAGCCGCCAGCTCGATCGCCAGCGGCAGCCCCTCCAGGCTGCGGCAGAGCTGGTCGACCTCCGCAGTCGGCTGCGAGTGGGCGCGGTCGCAGAAGAGGGCCGAGCTCTCGGAGCCGGACATGCCGGCCAGCGCATACTCCTGCTCGCCCTCCACGCGGAGGAGCTCGCGGCTTGTCACCAGCACGGTCAGCGTCGGGCAGTCGTGGACCAGCGCCGCCAGGTCGGCCGCCGCGCCCATCAGGTGCTCGAAGTTGTCGAGGACGAACAGCATCCGGCGCCCGGCGGCGTGAGCGGCCAGATCGCCGGGGGCGCCCGCCGCCTGTTCGGCGCCTGCCAGGACGAGCCGGGGATCGCGCAGCGGCGCGAGCGCGACCCACCAGACACCGTCCGGGTACTCCTCGAGCCGTCGCCGGGCGAGCTCGACCGCGAACCGCGTCTTGCCACACCCGCCCGGCCCGGTGATCGTGACCAGCCGGTTTCCGGCCAGCAGCGCCGACGCCTCGTCGAGGGCCTGCTGACGACCGACGAACGAGCTCGCCGGCTGTGGCAGGTTCGTCGGGCTGAGGCTGCGCAGGGGCGGGAAGCCGCCGTCGCCGAGCTGGAACAGGCGCACCGGCTCGGGCAGGTCCTTCAGCCGGTGCTCGCCCAGGTCGCGCAGCTCCCGCCCGCTGCCTGCCAGCTCGCGGCTGCGCCGCGACACGACCACCTGGCCGCCATGCGCGCAGGCGGCGATCCGGGCGCCGGCGTGGACGTCGGCGCCCACGTACCCCTCGTCAGTCAGCATCGGCTCACCGGTGTGGATTCCCATGCGCACCCGGATCGGGCCCGACGCCAGCTCTCGCTGAGCTCGATCGGCGGCCGCCAGCGCATCCGAGACGCGGGCGAAGGCGAAGAAGAATGCGTCCCCCTGGGTGTCGACCTCCACCCCCTGGAACGCCGCACAGGCGTCGCGCAGCGTGCGCCGGTGCGCGGCCAGGGCATCCGCATAGGCATCGCCGAGCTCATGCAGCAGCCGTGTCGAGCCCTCGATGTCCGTGAACAGGAACGTGACGGTTCCCGACGGCAGGTCGCGCATCAGCGCAGATGCTAACGAGTGCCGGCGGGCGACTCGGCGCCCATCCCGGCCAGATCGGCCAGGCGCTCGGAGAACTTTGTGTTCTCGCGGTAGTCGATCGGGATCTCGACCACCGATGACACGTCCAGCGCCAGTGCCCGCTCCAGGGTGGGGACGAGTTCGGCCGCCGAGCCCACGCGCAGGCCGGCGAGGCCGAACGACTCGGCTAGCGCGACCAGGTCGGGGTTCGTGAACTTGGTGCCGGCCAGGCGCCCGAACTTGCGCGCCTGGTGCAGCTCGATGACGCCGTAGGCGCTGTCCGTCCAGACCAGGTTGACGATCGCCAGGCCCAGCCGTTTGGCCGTCTCCAGCTCCTGGAAGTTCATCAGGAAGCCGCCGTCGCCGGAGATCGTCACCACCCGCCGGTCGATCGGCAGGACGAGCCGGGCGGCGACCGCGGCCGGCAGGGCGAAGCCCATCGCCGCCGCGCCGTTGGAGATGAGGACGGTGTTCGGCTCGTGGGTCGGCCAGAGGCGCGAGATCCACAGCTTGTGCGCGCCGACGTCGGAGATCAGCAGGTCGTGCGGCGCCATCAGGCTGCGCAGGTCGCGAAGCACCCGCTGCGGCTTGATCGGGAAGCCGTCGTCGCTTCCCTCCTCCAGCGCCGCCCGCAGCATGCGCGCGTAGTGGGGCGCCGGCAGCCGGGCCGGCGGCTTGTCCGAGATCAGGTTGCCGAGATGGGTCAGGATGTGGGCGATGTCGCCGGTCAGCTCGACCTCGGGCACGTAGTGCTCGTCGATCTCGGCCGACGTGGTGTCGATGCAGATGACTTGCCGGTCGCGGCGCGGGTTCCAGGCCACCGGCGACCACTCGACCAGGTCGTAGCCGACGCAGAGCACCAGGTCGGCCCGGCCCATGAACCCGCCCGGGTAGTCCTGGGCGCGCAGGCCGGCCGTGAACAGGGCCCAGTCGGAGTCGGAGTCGACGACGCCCTTGCCCATGAAGGTGGTGATCACGCGCATCCCGGTCTGCTGGCAGAAGCGGCGAAGCGCTGCGGCGGCGTTCTGGCGGACGACGCCGTTCCCGGCCAGGATGACCGGCGCCTCGGCCGAGCGTAGGAGCTCGGCTGCCCGGTGCAGCTCGCCGGCCACCGGCTCGATCATGGCGGTCGGCCGGTGCGGCACCGGCTGGCTGTCCACGTTCTCGGTCTCCATGACGTCGGCCGGCAGCTCCAGGTGGGTGGCTCCCGGCTTCTCGCGCTCGGCGACGGCGAACGCCTTGCGCACCGCCTCGGGGATGGTCGCGGCGTCGTGGACGCGCGCGTTCCACTTGGTGATCGGCTTCATCATGCGTACGACGTCGATGTACTGGTGGCTCTCCTTGTGCATCTCCGAGAGGTCGGTCTGGCCGGTCAGGGCGACCAGCGGCGCCCGGTCGAGGAAGGCGTCGGCCATACCGGTGACCAGGTTCGTGGCCCCGGGGCCCAGTGTGCCCAGACAGACACCGGCGTGGCCGGTCAGGCGACCGTAGGCGTCGGCCATGAAGGCGGCGCCCTGCTCGTGCCGGACGGGAAGAAAGCGGACGCTGTCCGAGCGCTCCAGCGCGTCGTTCAGGTCGAGCGTCTCCTCGCCCGGAATCCCGAAGACGTAGCGCACGCCCTCGTTTTCCAGGCAGCGCACGAAGAGCTCTGCGGCACTCGGCATGGGCCCGAGTCTACTGCGCCTGCAAGCAGCGCCCGATCAGGTGTTATCGGGGTTGCAGGTGGCGCTGTGGCTGCCCGCGGGCGCCTGGCTCGTAAACTGGCGCTCCTCGGTGCGAAGGTTGTTTTCGACGGAGTCGCTGAACCCTTCACGCTGGAAGCTGTTACTTGCGTGCGCCGTGCTCGGGAAGTTGAACGAGTAGCCGCTCGGGAACCCGGCCGTGTACTGACCCGGGGGGCCGCCCTGCCACATGACGATCGGGGTGACGCCGGGGCCCATCGCCGTCGCGCGGTACATCGTTCCCTTGCCGGCCACGCTGCGTCCGTACTGGTTGTTCCAGACGCCTGCGCAGAAGTTGCCGAGCGGCCGCTTGGCCAGGAATCCGTTCCAGCGATACCAGTCGCCGGACTGGCGATAGCCGGTCGACCAGGGCGGGCTCTTGGTGTCGACGTAGATGTTGCGGCCAAAGCTGTCGGTCGGATTGCCGACGTTCGTGGAACCGAAGCCATAGACGCCGCTGCCGCCGTAGCTCAGCCGGCCGTACAGGTGATCGAAGTGGGTGCCGCTGGAGTTGAACCAGTCCCACTTCAGCCAGATCACGGGCAGCTTGCCCGTCCAGTGCGACACCTGCAGCTCATACGACCGCTGCCTGGTGTTCGCCGGCTGGCCGCCGTCGGGCAGTTCGCGCTGCCAGACCTGGAGCGCCCAGTAGGAGGTGACGCCTCCCTTGGTCACGTTGCACTCCCAGCGGCCGCCCGGATTGGCGACGCCCCAGGACAGCGCGGGGCCGGTGTAGGGCCTGCAGCGGTTGTGCTTCTTGACCCACTTCCAGGTGACGCCGCTGGGCGTGTGCCCGCTGTAGCTCATGTTGAAGTGCACCTGATGGCCGCTGGGCCGCGGGGTGACGGCGTTGGTGGCGCCCCAGACCAGGACGCGCTGCCAGACACCGCCCTGGAGGTAGGCCACGCTCGCGACCTCTTTGCCGTTCGGACGAACCGCGACCGCGATCGACGGATACTTCGCATTCCGCGCCACCAGCTGGCTGGCGAGCGCGGACGGCGCGAAGAGCGCAGACGCCGCGACGGCGATTCCCACAAACCCCAGAAGACGACCCATTGCCTGGAAAAAGATCGACGATTCTGGGGCCCCTGACGTCCCCCGAATGGGGGATTGGACATAACCCGTTCATGCGGGTTTTGGAGCGGTTTTGTGGCCGGCCGCGTCTTGTTCCGTGTCGCGGGCGGCGGGGATTCTGGGCCTGTCACCCACGAACGGAGGTTTCCATGACCCAGAAGCTCGCCGCGGCCGGCCACGCCCGACTGCTCACCGCCTGCTCGCGCATCCGCCGGGCGGACGGAGAGGAAGGGCAGGGGACGGTCGAGTACGTCGGCCTTGCCATGTCGATCGGCGTCCTCCTGCTGGCCGTGAGCTCGTTTCTCTCCGGCAAGGACCACGGCATCGGCTCGATCATCACCGGTGCCCTCAAGTCCGCGATCGAGCAGGCTTCGGGCGGCGCCAAGTAGCCGCCCGAGCCGACCGGGGCGGCGGCGCCGGCACGCCGCCGCCCCCTGGTCGCTGTCCACGGACGGGTCTTCCACCTACGATGGGAGCATGATGCGAACTGTTCGACTCGGGCTCGCCGCGCTGCTGATCGCGGTCGTGGCCGTCGGATCGGCTGACGCGGCGGCGACTGCGCTGAAGGTGCAGGTGCAGGTCTCCTCGCCGGCCGCCTTCGACCATCCGGCCAAGCTCTTCCGCATGAACTCGAGCTCGCACCGGGCCAGCTACTACGTGACTGTCTCCGGCTGGACGGGCGGAAACACCCTTGACCCGCAGCGGGTCACGGTCCTGATCAAGACCGCCCGCGGCGAGGGCGCGATCTACGACGGCTCGTTGGCCAAACTCCCCACCGCCGGCTCGCTCTTCGTCGGCAGCCGTCCGCCTGGTGGTTCGGTGACGCTGGACGTGTTTGCAACGGTGCCCAGACAGGCCGACCTGCACGGAGCCCAGCGGTCAGTGACGCTCACGATCACGCTCGGCCCGCGCTGAGACTGCGCCTGGACTGCGCGGCGCCGCGGTATCTTGGCCGCATGACCCGGTCCCGTCGAGTGGCACAGGCGGCGCTCGCGATCGTTGTCGCTGCGTGTGCCGCGACGGCCGGCGCGGCGAGCGCCGGAGGGGCGACCAGCGCTCCGCCGCCGACCCTCGCCCAGATGGTCGGCCAGCGGCTGGTGGTCGCGATGAGCGGCACCCACGCCGATGCCGCGCTGCTCGACCGCATCCGCAGGGGGAAGATCGCCGGCGTCATCCTCTTCTCGGACAACATCGCCTCGCCCAGCCAGCTGGCGGCTCTGACCGCGTCGATCCGGGCAGCCGCGGCAGCAGGCGGCCAGCCGCGCCCGATCATCGCGACCGACCAGGAGGGCGGGCTCGTCAAGCGCATCCCCTGGGCGCCCCCGAACCTCTCTGCTCAGGCGCTCGGCAAGCTGCCCACCGCGCGCTCCCAGCAGAGCGGCTCGGCCACCGGGCGGGCGCTGCGAACGGCCGGCGTCAACGTCGATCTGGCGCCGGTCGCCGATGTCCCGGCCGGTCCGTCGGACTTCATCGCCCAGCAGAAGCGGGCCTTCTCGACCAACCGGTTCACCACCGCGCTGGACGTCAAGGCGTTCGCCCAGGGCCTGGAGACGCCAGGTGTGTGGCCGACGCTCAAGCATTTCCCGGGCCTCGGCCGGGCGACCGTCTCGACCGACGTGGCGCTGGTCAAGATCACCGCCAGCAAGCAGAACCTGGTCAAGCACATCCTGCCCTACCAGGTGGCGATCCGGGCCAACCTGCACCCGATCGTGATGCTCTCGACGGCGGTCTATCCGGCCCTCGACTGGCGGGCGGCCGCCTGGTCGCCGCCGATCATCCATAACCTCCTGCGCGGGCGGCTGGGGTTTGCCGGCGTCACGATCACCGACTCGCTCGACTCGGCGGCTGCCGTCCGCCACGAGTCGATCTCCGATGTCGCGCTGAAGAGCGCGAAAGCCGGCGCCGACCTGCTGCTGGTGACCGGCTCCGAGGCGGAGAGCCAGGGGGTCTACAAGCAGCTGCTGGCGGCGGCCCGCGCCGGCAAGCTGCCGACGGCCGGCCTGGCCGCCTCCTACAACCGCATCCTGACGCTCAAGAGCCGTCTGAACTAAAGATGAGTGACTCCAGGCCGCCGAGCGCCTGACCGCCCCAGCGGTGATGGAGTGGTGGGCTGCGGAGGGGCTGCGGCTGCGAACCGTCGCCTCGCGGCGTCCTCGGTCGCGTCCATACTTCACCCAGTATGGACGCTCCCTGCGTCCTTGCGAGGCTCGGTTCTCGCCGCTCAGGACATCACGGCGGCGTGGAATCACTCATCAGGAGCCACTCCGGCCGAAAGCGCGCGTAGCGGGCGTCGGGGTACTTCGCGTACGCCTCGTCGGCGTCGCTGGTGGCGCGCTCGACGCCGACGCCGAGCCGGCTGGCCGTGTCGTCGACGGTGTAGGCGCCCCAGTTCTCCTCACTGCCGCTGCGGGCGCCGACGGCGACCACCACGCAGCCGCCCTCGCCGCCGATGATGATGTGGTTTGTGCCCGCCGGGCAGTGCACGAAATCCCACTGGCGCAGCGGCCGCTCCTGGCCCTCGATGAGCAGCGTGGCGGCGCCGGCGATGACCAGGAAGTCCTCCTGGTTCGACTCCCAGTGGTACATGCC
>Ga0207693_10002595_pt1 | contig 15698 bp, 12 predicted proteins | sample LARL81metaG_FD_184347 | JGI IMG/M metagenome (GOLD analysis project Ga0207693, IMG submission 184347) | Corn, switchgrass and miscanthus rhizosphere microbial communities from Kellogg Biological Station, Michigan, USA - LAR L8-1 metaG... | ecosystem: Host-associated > Plants > Roots >...
GGGCCGCCCTTTCGTTCGCCGAGTCGATCTCACTTTCGTCCACCGTTCGCGCTGACCTTCGGCTTCCGCCTACGGCCCTCGGGCTCGGCTTCGTCCTACTTGCGCTCCGTGCTCGGCGCGCTCGGGAATCTAGGTGGCCTCGGGTCCCGGCACAAGAGGTCCCTGAAACAAAAATGTCGCAATTTGGACGCTCGGCGTTCAGCGGCCTGAAAAAGCAGAGACCCCGCGCTCACGGCCGAGCCCGGCTCCGTCTACTTCCGCTGAGTTCTCGTGAGGCCTGATTGACGGTCATGCAGTCCTCGCCCCGGAGGGATTCTTAGTTGTCTCTTAGCGAGCTCTCAGACCCCTCTCACCCCTCGGTGTTTCGGTTGGGTCAGGCAATCGCATCAAGGGAGGATTCCGATGAGCAGCAGACTCAGGCCCAAGGTGATCGCGGGGGCAGTCGCCGGTCTCACCGCAGCCGGCGCGGGTGGGGCGTACGCGGCGACCCACTTCGCGTCGCCTCAGCAGGAGAACCAAGCGGTGGTGGACGACGCCGCCAAGCAGCTCGGCGTTGCGCCGAGCGCGCTCAGCGCCGCCCTGAAGAAGGCGCTCGAAAACCGGGTCGACGCCGCAGTTGCGGCCGGCCGGCTGACGAAGGCGCAGGGCGACGAGCTCAAACAGCGGATCGAGTCCGGCGATGTGCCGCTGTTCGGGGGGCCGGGCCACGGCTTCCACGAACGAGGGGCGTTGTTCGGGGGCCTCGACGCGGCCGCGAGCTACCTGGGCCTGACCGAAGACCAGCTCCGCGCCCAGTTCCAAAACGGCAAGTCGCTCGCTGATGTCGCCAAGGGGCAGGGCAAGTCTGTCGACGGCCTGATCCAGGCGATCGTCGGCGACGCCAAGAAGAAGCTCAACGCAGCCGTTTCCGCCGGCCGGCTGACGCAGACTCAGGCGGACTCGATCCTGGCCGGCCTGAAGGCGCGCGTAAGTGACTTCGTCAACCGGACACCACCACGCTTCGGATTCCGCCACGCCTTCCCCGGCCGCGGCTTCGGCGGAGGTCCGTCCGCCCCGGGGGCCGGCTTCGATGGAACTGGGCTCTAGGTGACCCGAATCCAGGCAGCGAAGCAGCGGGCCGAGGGTGTCAAGCGCACGCTCGCAGTCCTGGCGGCGGTCGGCCTGGTCGTCGCGGGTGTGCTGGCGCGCGCCACGAACCCCGGCCACACGGTGCGCACGACCCGGGGCGCCGGCTCGTCCTCGACGGCGACGAGCTCGGAGTCCGACAGCTCGAGCTCCAACGACTTCTCGATCGCTCCTTCGACCAGCCAGCCTCAGGTTCAGACCAATGTCTCCTGACGGTTTTGAGGCGATGGGAGTCGACGTCTTCGTCGGCGGCGCGACCAAACCTGAGCTGGAGGCGATCGGGCTCCTCTTCGAGAAGCTCGAGCGGACGTTCAGCCGCTTTCGTTCCGACAGCGAGCTCAACCGAGTCAACGCCACCACCGCCGAATTCGTCGCCGCCTCGCCGATGTTCGTCCGGGTGCTCGCCCTCGCGCTCGACGCGGCCCGGCGGACCGACGGGCTCGTCGATCCGACGCTCGGCGCGGCGATCGAGGCCGCCGGCTACGACTGCGACTTCGCCGAGCTCGGCGACGACGAGCGCCCGCCGGCGCCCGCCGTGCCCGGAAGCTGGCGTCACGTTCGCGTCGCGGGCCGACTCGTCTTCCGCTATCCGGGCACGAAGCTCGACCTCAACTGCGTCGTCAAGGGCCTCGCCGTGGACGCCGCCGTGCAGCAGCTCTCGAGCGACGGGTTCGTCGCGGCAGGCGGTGACGTCGCCGTCCGCGGTAGTGCGGTAGTCGGGCTCCCGGGCGGTGGCTCGCTGACGCTCCGGGACGGAGGCCTGGCGACCACGGGCACGACCCACCGGCGCTGGCTCCGCGGCGGCGACGCCCAACATCACCTGATCGACCCGCGGACCGGCAGGCCGTCCATGGCGCCGTGGTCGGAGGTGACGGTCGCCGCCGGCAGCTGCCTGGAGGCGGACGTCGCCGCGAAGGCTGCCTTCCTGCTCGGGGACGAGGGCCCGGCCTGGCTCGACGAACGGAACCTCCCCGGTCGTTTCCGCGTCGGCGAGGTTGAGATCTCGAACCGGTCCTGGCGTCGCGCGTTGGAGCCTGCCCAAGCGGCATGACGCTCTTCGAGTGGTACCTCGTGCGCGCGAGCGGGATCGTCGCGTTCGTGTTGCTGACGATCGCGGTCGTCCTCGGTCTGACGCTCTCCGGACGCGCGAGGCTGCGCTACTGGCCGCGCTTCGCGATCGAGGACGTCCATCGTTTCGCCGGCCTGCTCACCGCAACGTTCGTGTCGATCCACGTGCTGACGCTGTTCGCGGACTCGTACCTGCCGTTCTCGCTGACCCAGCTGGTTGTCCCGGGGGCCTCGAGCTACCGGCCGCTCCCAACCGCGCTCGGCGTCGTCGCCGCGGAGCTTCTGCTCGCCCTCGCGATCACCAACCGGTATCGGGCAAACCTCTCATACCGCTTCTGGCGCCGCGCGCACTACCTGAACTTCGCGGTCTGGGGGCTCGCGCTCGGCCACGCGATCTTCGCGGGCACCGACCGCGGCGCCCCCTGGGCGGACCTGCTCTACGGCGCTTCGGCCGCTGCGGTCGCGGGCCTCGTGGCCTGGCGTGCGGCCGGCGGCTTGCAACCGCCGGCCGCAACGACTAGCGCACCCGGAGGGTGACGCCGGCCGACTGGAAGCCGGACTTCTTCGCGGTGAAGAGGACTCGCCCGCGCTTGGTCGGCCGGACCGTGAAGCGCGCGACGCCCCACATGCTGGTGCTGCGGGGCCGAGCGTTGACGCCGGCGCCGACCACGCTCACCTTCACGCCTTTCATCCAGTTCCCGCTGGCGTTCTTGACCGTGATACTGATCGTGGAGCGCCGCTTCTTGCGCAGGCTGCCCTTGACGGTCAGCTTCAGGCGCGGCAGTAGGCTCAGCGACTGAGCGGGGGGGAAGTCGCCGACGTTGCCGTCGGCGTCGACGCCGGCGACGCGCCAGTAGAGCTGGTTGCCGCTCAGGTAGGAGACGTCGGAGAGCTTCGGCGCGTACGCCGTGTTGTCGGTGGTCACGTCCTCGACCGTCGACGCGAAGTCGGGCCGGCCGGAGACCTGCACCTGGTACTGCTTGACGCCGAGCTTCGGTGCCCACGACAGCAGCAGATGGTCGGGCGCCGCGTCGGTACGCAGGCCGCCCGGCTCGCCGATCGAGCGCGTGTAGGGCATCGATGCCGACCACGGGCCCGGTGTCGTGCCGAAGCCCTGCTTCGGGAACTCGGCGCGGACGCGCCAGTGGAAGACGCCGGTCCCGGTCAGCTTCTGGAACGAGGTCGCAGGCATCCGGAAGTCGGTGAAGTTCCGGGTCGTGCCGTCCGGCTGATCGATTGCGAGGTCATACGAGACCGCGCCGTTGACCGAGCTCCAAGTCCAGACCGGCAGGGATTCCCCCGCGGTCGGGTTCGTGGGGCTCTGTACGGGACTCGTCAGAGTCTTCTGGAAGGTGCCGGTCGCCGACCACGTCAGTCCGATCCCGTTCTCGTCCGAGGCTCGGACGCGCCAGTAGAGGATCGTGTCGGCCGGGTAGGTCGTGTCGCTCGAATAGGCGGTCGCATCGGTAGCGACATCGTCGATCGGGCTCCCGAAGCTCGGATCCTGAGCGACCTGGAACTCGTACTTGCGCGCGCCGAGCACCGGCGACCACCTGAACGTCGGCTGGTCGAAGAAGACCGTCCCGTTGGCGGGGGACAGCAAGGTCGGCGGCGTGGATTGCTTCTGGAAGTTGGCGTAGTTCGAGTGGGCGACGTCGAGGAAGGCGTCCGAGCCATCGGCCAGCGTTGCGGGTAGAACGGCCCAGTAGTAGCTCGTTGTCTCGTCAGGATACGTGGTTGGTTGAAAGAAGCTCCGTGGGGCGTAGGCCGGAATACGGGTGAAAGCCTCGTCGACGATGTTGCTGAAGTTCTGATCCTTCGAGACGACGACGAAGTAGCTCTGCGCTCCGCTGAGGGAGTTCCAGGTGAAGAGCGGAGTCTGCGGTGAGACGGTGCCCGTCTGCGGCCCCACATAGTCGTTCGAGCAGAGGTAGAAGAAGGCGCAACCTGCTACGCCTCCGCTCGGGTAGGCGGTCCAGTTGAACGCAGGCGCTTGAGGATTTGGCGACCCGTCGTCCGTGTTGCCGTTCTTGAGGTACGTCGGATCTCCGAATACCTCATCGAAACCGACGCGGTCGGCCCGGGCGCTGACGCGGACGCAATACGAGTGCCCCGGGGTCAGAGGTGTCAGGTCGGCAGCAGGGCTCGGAAAACGCGAGCCTGCGGGATTTGCGTTGAAGGCCGGGCTCCCGAGGGGAGTCCACGACGGGACGGAGGTCTTCACGGTCATCAACACCGGCGTGCACGTCGTCCCGTTCCAGTTGGAGACCTGTACCTCGTAGCTGGAGGCACCCGGGACCGGGTTCCAGCTGACGACCGGCACGTTGCTCTGGTAGCCGTTTGAAAGGTCGTGATCCGCGTCCGCGGTCAGGGTGTCGTCGGTCGCGTTGTCGCGCATGTGCAGGTTCTTGATCGCGGTGCCGGTGACCGGTCCAGCAGGGGCGGTCTTGTCGAAGGTCTTGGTGAACGAGGGACCGTTGTTCCAAACGCCGGCGTTGCCGTCGGGGTCGAACGCCCGCACGCGCCAGTAGTAGACGTTGTCCTTCATCGGGTCGGTCGGCGAAAGAGAGGTGGCGATCGTTGTCCCGGAGCAGCAGACCTTCGAGCCGAGCGCAAAGTCCGAGGACGAATTGATTTCCACCTCGTAGCGTGCCGCGCCGGGGACCGGATTCCAGGAGAACTTCGGGTCGAAGACCTCTGGGTCGGTCGGATTGAGATCGGTAACCGTCGGCGTCGTCGTCGACGGCCACGACCAGGAGAAAGACGCGACCGGCGAGGCGGCGCCGCGGTTGCCCTCCGCGTCCACGGGGATCACGCCCCAGTAGTAGGTGCCCGTTGCGAGCGCCGCGGAGATCGCCAGCGAGTTCGCTTGCACCTTCGGAATGCCCGTGGAGTCGTCGACCGTGTGGAAGGCGAGCGAGCCGAGCGTCGGGTCGGTGGCGACAGAGACGAGGTAGTTCGCGGCTCCGGGCACGGCCGACCAGCCGAGCTTGAGCGGGTCGGTGCCGAAGGAGAGCCCGGACCCGCCGGCCGGCGACTGCAACGCAGCGGCCGCCGTCCAGGCCTTGCGGAACGAGCGGCCGGTAGTCCAGGCCGACACCGTTCCGTTCGCGCCTACCGCACGCACGCGCCACCAGTACGTCCCGTTGGGGACCGTCTTCAGCAGCGTCGCGCGCGTGTTCTGCGTCGTGAAATCGTCCGAGCCGCGGCCGAGCACGGGAGAGTTGAAGCCCGCGTCGGCGGCGATCTGAAACTCGTAGTGGTCGGCCGCCGAGACCGGGGTCCAGGCAAACGGCGGCATGGAATCGAGGACGGCTCCGCCGGCGGGGGACAGCGCCGAGGGGGCGGGCAGCGGGGTGTTGGGGACTGCGAGTGCGGGAGTTGCGAGTGTGAAGGCGGCGGCGACGAACGCCAAAAGGGTGGTGAGCTTTGCGGCCATGGGCGGTGTGACGCCGGCCGCGAGGCGTCCAACTCCTTTCTATGCGCGTTGCGCTCTGGATCGGCCGGCAGCGCCAGGCCTGAGTCCCTCAGATGAGGGTTACTCGACTTTCGAGTTGTAAAACGGCTGCGCGGCATGCCGGAGGATCACGAGCCGGCGGTCGTTGAACACCGTCCGCATGCCCGGCCGGGCGCTCAGGGCTCGGATCAGCTGCGAATCGACCTTGGGATCGAGAACGAGGAGCGAAAAGGGAAGCGTCGGGGCCGCCCAGTCGGCGCCGCTGCGGCGATGGTAAGCGGACAGCCGGTCGAGCTGTCCGACCGACAGAAGCTCGAAGCGAACGTCGTAGGCGATCCGCCCGCGGAGCGAAGGCTCCTGCCAGAGCAGCCAGTCGGACAAGGTTTCGCTCGCAAACACGGTCGTTCCAGGCCCGCGAGTCGCTCGTTCGAGCTGCGCCGTCGCCTCGGTCGGAAGCTCGCGGTCGTACCACGATGCGGGGGCGGCCGCGAGTGCAGCTGGGATCGCCAGCAGGCTTGTGGCGGCAAGCGCTCCGACCGGGCGCGCCAGTCGCTGAACACTCGCGCTCGCGGAATCGTTCTTCAGCAGGACGGGCAGGAACATCAGCGCAGCCAGCTCGAACCAGACCACGTGGCGGAGCGCGACGAAGCCGGTCAGCGTCGTCGCCAGCAGAGCCACCCGTTCGAACAGCGTCAAGGCGCTGCCGTTTCGACCGAGCAACCAGACGGCGAGGATCGCCAGCGGGTAGAAGAGCCAGGCCTTGGCAGGCGTCGTCGGTCCCCATTCCTGAACGAACCTGCTCAGGAGCGGGCTTCCGAGCATGTGGCGGTAGTAGCCGAGCAGCGCCGTTCCGTAGGGCGAGACGAGTGCGAGCAGCGGCGCCGAGAGCAGGCATGCAGCTCTGAGCCTCCACGCGGCTCCGCGCTCGCGAACGATCGTCAAGCCCCGGAGCGCAACGAGTCCGGCGCCCAAGACGACCGATCCGTGCAGGTTCGCCCAGAGAGCCAGCAGTGGGAGGACGAGCAGAACCCGTCGCGAGGGCGCGCGGCTGTCGGCGCTCAGGAGCCAGAGCGTGGCGGCGAAGAGGGGATAGGCAAAGCTCTGCGCCCGGAGCTGCCAGGCCCACGGCGCGAGAAAGACACAGGCGAGGCCAACCCACAAGACCGTCGTCGGCGACGCTCCTCGCTTCCGCGCCGCGGCTACCGCGATCGCGAACGCGCCGACCAGGAGCAGCAGATGGAGGAGCACTGCGGCCCGGATCCCGCCGACGTGGGCCAGCTCGTAGAAGGCCACCTGCGCGAGCCACTGCTGGTCGACCCAGCGGACGCCGTGAGACATCGCCATCAGCTGGTCGTGCTGCGGCACGCCGTGCTGGACGACCTCGCGCCCACTGACGAGCGTGAGCCAGCTGTCGCCGACGAGCTCGAACCGGGCGAGTCCGGCGAGCACGGCGGCGTAGAAGGCGACCAGCGCGAGCGGGAGCGCCTCGCGGGCGAAAGAGCGCGAGAGAAACGGCGGCACGACCAGGCTATCGACAGCCGCGCGTTGCCTGATTAGCCCCGGCGTAAGCTGTCTGACGTGACCGAAGCATTCGCCTGGCGGGCCTATTTCGATCCCGAGCTGAGGACGCGGGAGCGTGAACGAATCTTCTCCCGGTCCTGGCAGTACGTCGGTCATCTCGGCGAGCTGGGCGAAGGCCCCGGGTATCTTGCGGCTCGCGTCGGCGACATCCCGATCGTCGTCACACGGGACCGCGAAGGGCGCCTGCGCGCGTTCCTCAACGTCTGCCGCCATCGCGGCTCCGTGCTCGCGACCGGGGCGGCCGGGCGCGAGACGCTGCAATGCCCCTACCACGCCTGGACGTACGGACTCGACGGCGCGTTGAAGGCGGCGCCGCGCTCCGAGCGCGAACCCGGGTTCGACTGCGAAGGCATCTCCCTCCGAGCCGCTTCCGTCGGCGTCTGGGGGCCGTTTCTGTTCGCCAACCCAGACCCCGAGGCGCCGCTACTCACGGACGTTCTCTCGGGCATGCCTCAGCTCGTCGCGGACGCCGGGGTCGACGTCCACGAGTTGCGATTCCACGGTCGTAGCGATTCCACGGTCGATGCGAACTGGAAGCTCGTCGCCGAGAACTTTCTGGAGTGCTACCACTGCGCCGTCGCCCACCCAGGGTTCAGCGCGCTGGTGGACGTCTCACCTGACGCCTACCAGCTCGTTCCCGGCGAGGCCTTCTCGAGCCAGTTCGGGCCCGTTCGGGAGCACGGCAGCGGGCTGGACACCGAGGGCGAGGTCAAGCGCAGCCAGTTCCACTTCCTCTGGCCGAACACGATGATCAACATCTTTCCCGGCCGGACGAATCTCTCGATCGGGCCGGTCCTACCCGCTGGGCCGGAGCGGACGGAGCGGTTTCTCGATTACTTCTTCGGCCCGGAGGCCGACGAGGCGTGGGTCGACGAGCTGCTTCGCTTCGACGAGCAAGTCGGCGCCGAGGACAAGGTGCTCGTCGAAAACGTCCAGCGCGGGGTCGCGACGGGCCTGATCGACCGCGGACGCCTACTACCCGAGAGCGAGCGCTTGATCGCGGACTTCCAGCAGCGGATCCGAGCCACGCTCGCCTAGGCCCGGCGCCGCGGCGGACGCTGGGTGCGGCGGCGTTGGCGAGCCTCCCTTCGGATCTGGTGGGAGTGTTCGGAGCGGGCCCGTGCATCGAGGCGGCGCTCGAGCCGGCCGAGCTCGCGCTGGAGCTTGCGCCAGCTGTCGAAGCGCTCGCGTGGCAAAGCTCCGCTTCGCAGCGCCTCGCGGACTGCGCAGCCGGGCTCGCGCTCGTGCGCGCAGTCGCCGAAGCGGCAGGCCGCGGCCAGCGCCGCCACGTCCTCGAAGGTCTGCTCGAGGCCCTGCGAGACGTCCCAGAGCTGCAGCTCGCGGAGGCCCGGCGTGTCGAGTACGAGCCCACCGCGGGGTAGCGGCAGCAGCTCACGGTGGCGCGTCGTGTGGCGACCCCGTCCGTCGCTTCCGATCTCGTTGGTCGGCATCACCGTGCCGCCGGCCAGGTGGTTCACGATCGTGGACTTCCCGACCCCGGACGACCCGAGCAGTGCGACCGTGCGATGTCCGGCCAGGTAGGGCGACAGCGTCTCGACACCTTCGCCGGTGAGGCCGTTGACCGCATGGATGGGCACGCCGAAGGCGACCGCCTCGACCTCGAGCACTGCGGCCTCGACGTCGTCGCAGAGGTCGGTCTTCGTCAGCACGATCGCGGGCTCGGCGCCGCTCTCCCAGGCAGTCGCCAGATAGCGCTCGAGGCGGCGCGGCTTGAAGTCGGTGTGCGTCAGGGCCATGGTCACGAAGACCGTGTCGGCGTTCGCCGCGAGCACCTGCTCCTTCGCGGCGAGCCAGGGCTCCTTGCGGGAGAAGACCGTCCGGCGCGGGAGAAGGGCGGCGATTGTCTCAGGCTCGCGGACCGCGACCCAGTCGCCGACCGCAGGCCAGATCTCCTCGTGCCGAAGCCGTCCCGCCAGCTGCGCGCGGAGCTCTCCCTCTTCGCCGTAGAGGACGTAGGCGCTTCGATGCTCGACGGCGACGCGCGCCGGTCTGAGCCCATCCTTGCGGTACTGGTCGAACTCTGTCTCGCGCTCGGGCGTCCACCCGAGGCGCATGAGCGGTTCGCTCAACTCGATGCTCCTCTCGTGCGACAAGCCGTCGCGGACCGCGCAGCGGCCCGCCTTGCAGACGTCAGCCGGCGCGAGCGCCCGTGATCTAGTTCACAAGCCCGCTAGAGGAGCGCCACGCGACCGGCGAAGACGAACAGCTCTGTTTGCATCAGGCACCTCCTCGGTCGCGGGTTCGGACGCAGGGTACGGAACGCGGGCGCCGCGGTCAACCGCGCGACGGCGGCCGGAGGACCGCGAACTCGTCGGTGACCTCGAGGCTCCGCGAGCGGAAGCGGAAGACCGCGGCCGGCCGGCCGCCGCCGCGGCCGGGGGCGCGGCGCTCGCCCGTCGCCTCGATCACGCCCCGGCGCAGCAGTACGCGCTGGAGGTTTGTCGCCGAGACGTCGTGCCCGAGGGCGGCGGCGTAGAACTCGCGGAGCTCGGAGATCGTGAACTCCGGGGGCGCGAGGGCGAAGCCGATGTTCGTGTACGAGAGCTTTGCCCGCAGGCGCTCGCGGCCCGCGAGCGTGATCTCGCGATGATCGAACGCCAGCTCGGGCAGGGCCGAGACGGGATGCCAGGCCGTGTCATCCGGGAGCCCGGGATCCAGGCCCGTCGGGACGAGGCCGAGGTACGTCGTGGCGATCTGCCATTCGCGCGGATCTCGAGCGGGGTCGCTGAGCGTCTCCAGTTGCTCGAGGTGGGCGACCTCGCGCACGTCGACCTTTGCGGCGAGGTGCTTGCGGATGGACTGCTCGAGCGTTTCGCCGGGCTCGAGGTAACCGCCCGGAAGTGACCAGGAGCCCATAAAGGGCTCGCGCGCCCGCTTCCAGACAAGAGCCTGCAGCGCGCCCTCCCGGATTTGGAGCACGACCGCCAGGGAGGTGTGGGCCGGACCCCCGCTCACTGGTAGGATGGGACTGAGGTTTTCAACTCTGAGGCGAAAACCTACCGGATCGGAACGGAATCAGTGGACTCGGGACACAGGTACGACCTCGTCATCGTGGGCAGCGGGATCGCCGGCCTCTACGCCGCGCTCAGCGCAGCGCCCGACGCCCGAGTGCTCGTCGTCTCGAAAGGACCGATCGGCGCTTCGTCGAGCTATCTCGCCCAGGGCGGCCTCGCGGCCGCGACGCGGGCCGGCGACAGCACGGAGCTCCATGCCGAGGACACGCTGCGCGCCGGTCGCGGTCTTTCGCGGCCCGGAGCCGTGGAGGCTCTGACACAAGAGGCTCCTGCCCGCATCGCCGACCTGATCGCGCTCGGCGTGAGCTTCGACGAGCAGCCGGGGCTGGAAGGTGGCCATTCGCGCCCGCGTGTCTTCAGCGTCGACGGCGCGGCGACCGGTGAGCGGATCGCGCGGGTCCTCGCAAGGGCGGTTCTGGCCGAGCCGAACGTCGACGTCAGTGAAGACGAGCTCGCGCTGGAGCTCTGGCTCTCCGGCGGACGCTGCGTCGGCCTGGTCACGAATCGGCGCGCGGTGACCGCGCGCGCGGTCCTGCTGGCGACCGGCGGTGCGGCCGCACTGTGGGAGCAGACGACGAACCCGCAGGGCGCGACCGGCGACGGGGTCGCCATGGCTTATCGCGCAGGCGCTGGGGTTGCAGATCTCGAGTTCGTCCAGTTCCATCCGACGGCGCTGGCGGGCACGAGCCTGCTCCTGAGCGAGGCGCTTCGAGGCGCCGGGGCCCTGCTCGTCGACGAGGAAGGCGAGCGCTTCACGGACGAACTCGCGCCGCGGGACGTGGTCGCACGAGCCGTCGGCGCGCGGGACGTCGCGCTGCTCGATCTTCGGCCGGTCGACCGCTCCCACTTCCCCGGTCTGATGAGCCGCCTCGCGGGCGCGGGCTACCGCCCGGAAGAGCAGCCGGTCCCCGTCGCCCCCGCCGCGCACTACACGATGGGTGGGGTCGTCACCGACCTCGTGGGTAGGACCGAACTGCCGGGCCTGTACGCCGCCGGGGAGTGTGCCTGCACCGGGGTTCACGGCGCGAACCGGCTCGCTTCGAACTCGATGCTCGAGTGCCTCGTCTTCGGCCGCCGGGCTGCTCTTGCGGCCGGCGCTGAGCCGGCGCTCCCGACTCGCTTGGATCCGCAGCCGACCGCTGGTGCCTCTCCACCGGTCACGCCTGAGCTGCGCAGTGCGATGTGGGACGACGCAGGTCTCGTCCGCGACGGGCCCGGACTGGAGCGGTTGACCACCTCTTCGCACCCGGTCGCGCGCATGGTCGCGCGGAGCGCGCTCGCCCGCCGCGAAAGTCGCGGCAGCCACTTCCGGGCCGATTTTCCGCACGAGGATTCGGCGCTAGACGGCCTGCACACTGTCCTCCGCCCTGACTCCGAGCCGGTCTTCGAGGCATGGAGCTGACGGCCGTCGACGTCCGCGGCTGGCTCGCCGAGGATTTCGGCGAGGGCGACCTGACGAGTGACGCCGTTGTACCCCAAGCCGCGACGGCCGAGGCGTCGATCCTGCTGAAAGAGCGCGGTGTCGTCTGCGGCCTCGAGGTTGCGCGCGCCGTCTTCGCCGAGCTCGACCCGAACGTTCGCTTTGACCCGTTGGCCGAGGACGGCGACCAGACCGACGGCGAGATCGCGCGCCTCGAAGGCCGATCCCGCGCGCTCCTCGGAGGCGAACGCCTAGCCCTCAATCTGCTCGGGCGCCTCTCGGGGATCGCGACCCTCACGCGGCGCTACGTCGACGCCGTCGCGGGCACCGGTGCAGAGATCCTCGATACGCGCAAGACCACCCCCGGACTTCGCCTGCTCGAGAAGTACGCGGTGCGCTGCGGCGGCGGTCGAAACCACAGGCTCGCGCTCGACGATGGGATCCTGATCAAGGACAATCACCTGCGAGTCGCCGGTTCGATTGGCGCCGCCGTCGAGCTTGCTCAGGCCACCGGCGAACTGGTCGAGGTCGAATGCGACACGCTCGATCAAGTCAAGGACGCCCTGGCCGCGCGGGCAGACATGATCCTGCTCGACAACATGCCGCCGGCCTTGCTCTCGCAAGCGGTGGCGCTCACGGACGGGCGGGCCAAGCTCGAAGCCTCGGGCGGGGTCACGCTCGACAACGTCCGCGCGATCGCCGAGACCGGAGTCGACTTCGTCTCGATCGGCGCGCTGACGCACTCTGCGCGAGCCCTCGATGTCTCAATGGAGGTCGCATGACCACTGCCGAGATCACGACGATTCAGGACGAGGTGAAGGCCCTCGCGCGCGAGCGCGATGCTGTCATCCTCGCCCACAACTACCAGGTCCCCGAGGTCCAGGATGTGGCCGACTTCGTCGGCGATTCGCTCGGTCTGTCCCGCGAGGCCGCCGCCACCGACTCCGAGGCGATCGTCTTTTGCGGCGTCCACTTCATGGCCGAGACCGCCAAGATCCTCTCGCCGGACAAGACGGTGCTGATCCCAGACCTCGACGCGGGCTGCTCGCTGGCGGCCTCGATCACGGCGGAGCAGCTGCGCGAGTGGAAACAGGAGCACCCGGAAGCGGTCGTCGTCTCGTACGTAAACACGACCGCCGAGGTCAAGGCCGAGAGCGACTACTGCTGCACGTCCGGCAACGCCAAGGCGGTGATCGAGGCGATTCCGGCCGACCGGGAGATCCTCTTCCTCCCTGACATGTTCCTCGGGATCTGGCTCGAGCGGGTAACGGGACGCAAGCTCACGATCTGGCTGGGCGAATGCCACGTCCATGCCGGGATCCGTCCGGCCGACATCGAGCGCTGGCAAGACGAGGCGCCCGACGCGGAGCTGCTCGTCCACCCCGAGTGCGGCTGCGCCAGCCAGTGCATGGCCTTCGGCAACGACCGGACGCACATCCTCTCGACCGAAGGAATGATCAACTTCGCCAAGGCCTCCCCGAAGAATCGCTTCCTCGTCGCGACCGAGACGGGGATCATCCACCGGCTGAACAAGGAGGCCCCGGGAAAGCGCTTCGAGGCGGTCTCCGAGCGGGCGATCTGCAAGTACATGAAGATGATCACGCTCGAGAAGCTGCGCGACTCGCTTCGCGAGTGGAAGCATGACGTGACGGTTGAGCCCGAGATCGCTGCCCGCGCCCGTGGCGCGATCGACCGGATGGTCGCGATCGGCTGACGCGGCCACGGCCGGCGGGGATCGCCGCAGGCAAAAACTTTGCTCGAGAGCGTTTAACCGGACTCGCAGCCGGAATTGAAGCGAAGCTCGTTCTTTTGTCGGTTTTTTTGCAAGTTGCGGCCTTGTCCTGGGGGACAAGAGAGGGAAGGAAGGTGAGGGGTTCTGTCAGCTCGTGAGACAGCGGTCGCACGTGCTACTTCACGCGCGAAAGCCTTAGTCGAACTAGCGCCTGGGTCTAGGAAAACCTGCTCAAGTCTGCTTACCTTGTCTTTGGGGGAATTACCGAGAGGGAGAGGGCAATTGATCTCCGAGCCGTCGGTTGATGCGACAACGATCGCGCGCGGTTCTGCGCGCCGATTCGCGTGCGCGACGCGGCTCGTTCTCCCTGATTGCACAAAGAGCTATCCGCTGGCTATGGCAAGAGGAGGGAACAAGTGAAACGGTTTCGGAGATCGGAGCATCACGGGCGGGGATTCCGGCTGCTCGTGCCTATTCTCGTGGGCGCGCTCGTCGTTTTCGGCGCGCTCATGGCCGGCGGATCGGTATTCGCCGCCTCGTCTACGGACGCGAGCGTAAACAACTACCAGCAGTGCGCGAACGATAAACCCGGCTCCGTCGGCGACCCGACCGATTGCACTCCGCAGGGCTGGATCAACGGAATCCTGAACGCGCAGAATTCCCAGTACAGCGAGGATCAGGTGACGGCGCAGCGGCTCGGGCTGGACATCCCGAGCGGTGGTCCGACCACCGGCCGGACGATCACCGTCAAGTACCTGGCGCGGAAAGGCCAGGGCGGGGTCGGCAACCACGCTTATGACTATCTCGCGACCTGGAACTTCACGCAGGCGAACGCCGATCGCTGTCAGGACCTGCTGCCGGCGGATTGCCCAGGCGGGTCAGCCAGCACCTTCCCGATTCCGTCGGATAGCACGGTCGTCGCCGACTCGAACGGGCCCGGAAGCTCGACCGCAAACCACGAGCTGCCGCAAGCCAACCGCCAGATGACGATGTACGGCGGCACGATCACTGCCATCTCCGCGCCCGTCCACGATAACGCCGCGGGCTCGGGCGACGACTTCGCCTCGATCACGGTTACCTACAGCGTGGCCTCGACGGCGACCGACACGAAGGTGCAGCTGCTCTTCGGCGGGCACCTGGCGTCGAGCTCCGGGCCGAGGGGCTGGGGCAACAACGTCGGTAGCTCATTCATCAAGGGCGGCCCTTACCACATCAAGCTGACCCAAGTCGACGACTCTTCGATCGGCAACCGCGACAACCAGATCAACTCGGCGGCGATCCTGCCGATCGGCACGCAGACGCAGACGGCTCTGCACGAAACCGACTCGAGCGGCGTCGACGTCAACCCGGCGAACAACCAGGATCCGGTCACCCAGACCGGGATCACCGTCACCCTGCCGGTAGGCGGCTCGGGCGCCTACGTGACCGACTACGCGACCGTCGCGCCGAACGGCTCGACTGGCACAGTCGCCTTCCGCTACTACGCGAGCCAGACCGCCTGCGAAGCCGACACGAAGTTCAACGGCGGCACCTCGGCCGGCAGCGGCAAGACACTTGACGCAAATAGCGTCGCGAAGTCCGACCCGGTCCACATCACGGCGGCGGGCGTCACCTACTGGCGCGCCGTCTTCACCGGCAGCGGGAACAGCGGGAACTCGGACAGCGGCTGTAGCGGCGAGATCCTGACGGCCATCCAGGGGACGACCCTGACGACCAACGCGGGCGGCCCGTACGTCCTCGGGACCGCCGGCACGGTCGCGTTGAGTGACGTCGCTCGTCTCTCCGGGGGCACTTCGAACGCAAGCGGCACGATCACCTTCATGCTGTTCAGCGACAACGCGTGCTCGTCGCAGGTCGGCGGAGACGCCACCGTCGCCGTGAACGGAGCCGACGGCAAGGACTACACGTCGCCGTCGATCACCGTCAACGCACCCGGCACTTACTACTGGGTCGCCAACTACAGCGGCGACGGCAACAACGCCGCATCGAACACCACCTGCGGTGACCCAAGCGAGAGCCCACTCGTGCTGAAACCGCACATCTCGGTCTCGAAGTCGCCCGACGCGCAGACGATTCTGGTCGGCCAGACGGCGAACTTCACGATCACCGTGACCAACGACGGGAACGCACCCTTGAGCAACGTCGTCGTCACCGACGCCCTGGCGCCTGGGTGCGCCCGGACGAGCGCCGACATCCCGGGCCTGGCGTCGATGGCGCCCAGAGCGACGATCACCTACACCTGTTCGCTGGCAAACGTGACCGCGAGCTTCACCAACATCG
>Ga0207693_10002597_pt1 | contig 15697 bp, 12 predicted proteins | sample LARL81metaG_FD_184347 | JGI IMG/M metagenome (GOLD analysis project Ga0207693, IMG submission 184347) | Corn, switchgrass and miscanthus rhizosphere microbial communities from Kellogg Biological Station, Michigan, USA - LAR L8-1 metaG... | ecosystem: Host-associated > Plants > Roots >...
GCGCGCGCTGCGCGGCAGCAGGCCAAGCATCGCGAGCGCGATAGTGGACTTGCCCGACCCGGACTCGCCCACGATACCGAGGGTCTCGCCGCGGCCGAGGGTGAAGCTCACGCCACGGACGGCCCGCACTTCTCCGTCGTCTGTCGGGAAGGTGACCGCCAGCCCGGCAGCCGAAAGCACGGCCGCGTCGGCGGCCGCAACGTCGTTGGTCACGTCAGTGCCCCCGTTGGGTCGGGTCAAGGGCGTCCCGCAGGCCGTCGCCGATAAAGTTCACCACGAGGATGGACAGCACGAGGAACGCCGCAGGGAAGTAGAACAGCCAGGGCAGGGTGGTCGCGGCGCCCTCGCCGGCGGCGATGAGCGAGCCGAGGTCGACGTGCGGCGGCTGGATGCCGAGGCCGAGGAAGGACAGCGACGCCTCGATCAGGATCGCGCCCGCGACCGTCAGGGTGGCGTTGACCACGATGGAGCCCGCCGCGTTCGGCACCATGTGCCGCAGGATGATCCGCCACGTAGAAGCGCCGATCGCATGCTCGGCCTCGATGAACTCCCGCTCGCGCAGCGACAGGAACGTGCCCCTGATGAGCCGCGCGAGGTACGTCCAGAACAGCAGGGCGAGCAGCAGCGCGATGAACAGCTGACTGTTCGCCTGCTTGCTGAACTTGCTGGACAGCACGAGCAGGATCGCGATCAGCGGGACGACCAGCACGAGGTCGGTGAGCCGCATCAGCGCCTGGTCGATGATGCCGCCGTAGTAGCCGGCGAGGGCACCGACGATCGTTCCGATCACGGTTGAGATCGCCGCCACGAGCAGCGCGACCTCCACCGAGGTCAGGGTGCCGGCCATGACCTGCGCGAGCATGTCGTGCCCGATCAGGTCGGTGCCGAACGGGTGGGCCGCCGACGGCCCGCTCGCGAACGTGTTCGTGATCGTCGAGTAGCTGTACGGCCAGAAGATCGGGACGATGATCGACCCGAGCAGCAGGACCAGGAAGAGGATCGCGCCGAACATCGCCAACTTGTGGCGGACGAACCGCTTGCCCGCCATCCGCAGCTGCCCGCGGCTCGGCGCGGCCATCTCATCGGCTTCCGTGCCCACGTTCGCACCGGGGATGGGGGCCGCGATGACGGTGCCTCGCGGCGACTCCGCGGCGAGAAACTCTGGCTGTGCCCCGGCCTGGGTGCCGGGCTCTGTGTCAGGCAAGGCGAATCCTCGGGTCGAGCACGGCGTAGAGCACGTCGGCGAGAATATTGAACACGATGACGACGGTGGCGGTAATCATCAGCCACGCCTGCACGACGGCGGTGTCCGGACTGATCGGCCCGGTCAGCCCCTGATACAGGAACTGGCCCATCCCGTTCCAGCCGAAGGCGATCTCGGTAATGATCGCCCCGCCGATGATGGTGGCGAAGTCGAGCGCCACCACGGTGACGACGGGGATCAGCGCGTTACGCAGCGCGTGCACGTAGAGCACCCGGCGCGGGTTCAGCCCCTTGGCGCGGGCGAACCGCACGTAGTCGGCGTTGAGGACGTCCAGCATGGAGGCGCGCTGGTAGCGGCTCCAGCCCGCATACGTGACAAGCACCAGGGTGATCACGGGCAGCACGGTATGGCCGAGGATGTTGGTGAAGGTCGGCCACGCGCCGGTCACGCCCGGGGTGTTCTCCCCGATCGTGTACAGCACGGTGTGCCCGACGGCCTTGTTCAGGTCGGTCGCGAGGAAGTCCTTGAGCAGGATCGCGATCACGAACACCGGCGCGGAGTAGAACAGGTACGCGAACCCGGTGAGCGTGTGGTCGAGGATGCTGTACTGCCTGACCGCGGTGACCACCCCGATGATCACCGCGATGAACGCGGCGATGATCGTGGCGGGAATCACCATCCGCAGCGTGATCCCGAGCCGGCTCCAGAGCTCCGGCCCGACCGGCTGGCCGGTGGTGCTGGTGCCGAAGCTGCCTGACAGCAGGTTGGTCAGCCAGGTCCAGTAGCGCTGAAGGAGGGGCTCGTCAAGGCCAAGTTGATGCCGGGCGACGGCAATCGTCGCCGGCGAGATGTGCGGGTTTGCCATCAGGGTCGCGAGGGGGTTGCCCGACACGGCGACCAAGAGGAAGAGCAGGAAGCTCGCGACGAGCAGGGTCGCAAGCCCGGCGAGCGACCTGCGGATCAGGTATCCAGCCATATGGAGGGCCTCAGCGGGTACGGGGCGGGTGCTGTTCTGCGCGGCCCGCCGAAGCGGGCCGCGCAGAACTGCGTGGACGGGTACTACCTACTTACCCAGATTGGGAGTCCTACCCAGATTGTGCAGGACGGATCCTGCGTCAGGATGCCTTCAGGCCCCAGGTCTGGGCGTTCCAGGTGAGCCCGGAGCTGCTCGGGTTCGGCAGGATGTTGCCGTAGCTGCTGGTCCAGGTGGTCAGCACGGGCTGCTGGAACAGCGGCAGGGTCACCATGTCCTTCCAGAGGATCGCGTCGATCTGGTTGTACAGGGTCGCCGCCTTCGCCGGGTCGAGCGTCGCGGTTGCCTGGACGAACAGCTTGTCGACTTGCGAGTTGGTGTAGTGGTTCCAGTTCTGACCGCACAGGCCGGCGTTCGTGTACGAGCAGTAGATGGACTGGTTGCTCGACGCGAACGGGGTGGCCACCCAGGCGAACTCGATGATGTCGTACTCGCTCTTCGGGGCGACAGTGCCGAACAGCGTGGCGGCCGCGTAGTTCTGGATGTTGATCTTGATGCCGATGTTCTTCATGTAGCTCTGGAAGAGCTGCTCGATCTCCGCACGGACCGGCACGCCGGACGTGGTGGAGAGCGTGAAGGTGAGGTCCTTGCCGGCCTGCGGACCGGAACTCGGGTGGAAGTACCCGTCGGAGCCCATCGTCATGCCCGCCGACTGCAGCAGCTGCTTCGCCTTGGCCGGGTCGAAGGCGGCCGCGCCACCGCTGGTGTCGGTGTACTGCGGCTGGTTCGGCATATAGATCCGGTTGTTCAGCGGCTTCACCGACGAGGTGATCGGCCCGATGATCCGGTTCACCATGTCCGCCCTGTTCGTGCCGGCGGCGATCGCCTGCCGCACGGCGAGCTTCCCGAGGTACGGGTTCCCCTGGTTGAAGTCAAAGTGCTGGAACTGAAGGCCGGGAATGATGGTGGTCGTCAGGTTCGGGATCGGGGCGAGGGCGTTCTTGAACTCCAGCGACGCTATCACCGGGCTGGCCGCGTTGGCTTCGTTGTTCTGCAGCGCCGGCGGGATCTGGTTGTCATCGGCGAAGAACCGGAACACCAGCTTGTCCAGCGGCGCCGGCGTTCCCCACCACTTCGGGTTCCGGACCTCGATGAGGTCCTGGCCCTGGGTGTAGGTCTGGATCTCGAACGGGCCGCCGGACACCTTGACCGCGGCGTTGAACGTCTGGAAGCCGTTGTTGTAACCGACCGTCTTCGCGATGTGCGACGGCATAATGTCGCTGAACAGCGACTGCCAGTCGCCGAACGGCGTGGCGAAGACCACGGTCGCGGTCTTCCCGCCGTTGGAGCTGGTCACGGACTTGATCTGGCTGTACCCGGCGGTGCTGGCCGGCTCGAACGCCTTGCCGCCCACGTCGGTGTACTTCGGGTTGCCGCTGTTCGCTTGCCACATGTAGATGAAGTCGTCCGCGCTGATCGGCGTTCCGTCGGACCAGACCGCCTTGGGGTTGATCTGGTACACGATCGTCTGCGGGCTCGTGCTCGTCACCGTGGCGCTGGTCACGTAGTCCGTGTCCAGCTTCAACTTGAGGGTGTCCGTGGTGACGTAGACCGTCGGCCAGATCTGGTTCATGATCTCCTGGAGCACGAACGCGCTGTCGGTGGCATTGTTGATGTTGAACCCGGGCACGTCCTCGTCGAGGGCGTACGTGAACGTGCCGCCGCTCTTGACGGAAGCCGCGCTGGAGCTCGAGCTGGGTGTGCTGCTGCTGCTGCTACCGCTGCTGCTGCACGCGGCCAGCGCGATCATGCCTGCGAGCGCCAGGGCAAGGCCGCCGAAGATTCGCTTGTTTTTCATCGTCAGCCCTCCCTCAGCACGCTGCTGGCGCCGTCGGCCCGAAACTGGGTCATCGTGTGTCGCCCTTCTTGTCTCTGCGGTTATGTCACAGCAGGCCGTAATGGCCGACGGCACGGGTCACGGTACCGGCGGGGTCCGGTTACAGCCTGTTGTCCGGAGCATCCGTGCGAGTCTGTGTGAACCCGATGGATGTCTGCCGGCGTTGTGAGCTGACCGCAGCGTAGATTCTCGGTGCATCGATCATCGCGCGGAAAAGTCACAATTTGCCATCAATCAAGGTTGCGGACCTGTCGAACACTAGAGGAAACCATGGCGGAATTGGCCAGTCAAGGTCCCGATGTCTAATTTTGACCCAGAAGCGACGATCGCTTGACCATGGCCTCTGACTCTAAGGCTTTCAGCCGGCCTTAGCCGAAGCTGAAGATTTTACAGCGAAGTTACCTCACGACACGAAATCCGCAACTCCGGGTACTGCTGGTAACGAGTCTGGTGCGGCCCGGCAACGCGCGCCGGGCCACTTGCACGGAGCGTTACAATCGCCCGGAACGTTCATGGGGCACGCGCCGAGACGCCGCCCAGGTCACTGCCACCGGAACCGCCACACCGCGAGCGCACCGCCTCCGACGGCCCAGCCCGCCAATACCAGCAGGTCACTGGCCGGGGCGTGCTCGACAGGAGTGTATCCCTGTTGCAGGATCTGGGCGAGCGCGCGGACCGGGAGCAGCCCGATGGCGACTGACAGCCAGCGCGGCACGCTGAATGTTGGATCGAAGATACCCGACATGATCGCTACCGGCAGGTAACTCGCGTTGGCAAGTGGAGACGCCGACTCCGCGCTGCGCGCGACGGAGCTCAACACCAGGCCGAGCGAGCCGAAGCACACCACGCCGAGCGCGAGGCCGCCGGCAATCTCGGCTAGCCCCGCCGCGCGCGGCGCGGCGCCGAAGGCCAGCCAGCCGATGACCGCGGTGCAGGCGGTGATGGCGAGCGTGGTGGCTGCCGTGCTGCCGAGGACGCCGGACAGGTAGGCGCCGGCCGGCAGCGGCGTGGTCCTGATCCGCTTCAGCACCCCGTCGTGGCGTAGCGTCGCGATCTTCGCGCCGAGGTTCACGTAGGCGGCCACGATCACGCCGAACGCCAGGATGGAAGGCACGAAGATCATCTGCGCCTTGACGTGGGTGCCGGGCAGGAAGCCCCCCGCGGTCGTCGAGCCGATCAGCAGCAGCAGCGCCAGCGGCAGCGCGAAGGTGAAGAGCGCGTACTCGGCGCTGCGCCAGAAGGACCGCTGCTCGTGCAGCGCCTGCCTGACGCTGAGGCGGACGTGCCTGCCGAGAGTGGTCACCGGCTCCTCCCGTCGACGAGGCGGAGGTACGCGTCCTCAAGCGTGGGCGTTTCCACCCTGAGATCGTCCAGGTCGCCGAGGCCGTGAGCGGCCGTCCAGGCGAGCAGCTCGCGCAGCGCGACCGCGGCGTTCGGCACCCGGCAGCGGGCAACCTCGCCGAGGACCTCGACTTCGAGGCAGCCTGGCGCCGCGACGTCACCCGACCGCAGCCGCTTCGGTGCGGTGAACGAGATGGTGGTCGGCACGCCGGCCTCCCTGGCGACCTGGCGGACCGACCCGGCGGTCTGGACCCGCCCGTCCTGCAAGATCGCCACCCGGTCCGCGAGCCGTTCCGCCTCGTCCAGGTAGTGGGTGGTCAGCACGATCGTCTTGCCGAGCGAGCGCAGGTTCTCGATTGCCGCCCAGCACCGGCGGCGCGACTCCGGGTCGAACCCCGTCGTCGGCTCATCGAGGAACATCAGGTCGGGATCGCCCGCGAGGGCGAGCGCGAAGTCAAGCCGACGGCGCTGCCCGCCGGACAGCCGCCGCACCTGGCAGGCACGGTCCACGGTGAGCTCGACGAGCGCGAGCAGTTCCTCGAGCGGACGCGGCGCCGGGTAGTAGGCGCGCCAGATGTCGATCAGCTCGGCGACTCGCGCCTGCCGCGGGAAGCCGCATTCCTGCAGCACGATGCCGATCCGCTCGCGCAGCCGTGCCCGCTGGTCCGCCGGGTCCACGCCGAGCACCCGAACGTCGCCTCCGGTGCGCTGCCGGAAGCCCTCGAGGATCTCGACCGTGGTTGTCTTGCCCGCGCCGTTCGGGCCGAGCAGGCAGAAGACCTCTCCGGAGCGGACCTCGAAGTCCACGCCGCGCAGCACCTGACGGGAACCGTAGCTCATGGTCAGGCCGGACACCTCGATTGCGAGGGGCTCAGCCGTGGCCGCGTGCTCCGGCATCGCCATCAGCTGCGTCACGGGCGTCCTCCGAGGTAAGCATGCGGGACGAGAGCGTGGATGAGCGCGTCCACGGCGGTGTCCGCCGCCAGGTCCTCAGGGATCGCCGCGCCGTCGGGATCCCGGTGCCGGTGCCTGGCGAACCAGGTCAGCGTCTCGAGTACGAGGCGCGCGGTCGCTGACGCATCCGGCGTGGCGCGCAGCGCGCCGGAGCGCGCACGGCTGCCCAGGTACTCCGTCAGCGCGCCGAGCACCGGCCGCCGCAGCCCGCTATTCAGCAAGTCGGCAAGCCCGGGCAGCTCGCGGGCGGACCGTTCGATCATGTCCGCGGCCTCCCTCGTCTGCGTCTCCAGCGCGAAGAGCTCGCGCATCACGGTCTCGAATTCGGCGGCGGGATCATCGGCCGCGGGCCGGCCGAGGGCCGCCGCGAGCGAGCCGAACGGCACCTCCGCCGCTACGAACTCCCTGGCCTCGCCGATCATCTGCCCAAGAGACGGCGGCGTAAGCGGGAACTGCTCGCCGAGCTCCCCGGCCGGCATGTCCGCGAGCAGCAGCGCATGCCTGATGGAAAGGACGAACAGCCCCTCCTTGCTGTCCACGTACCGGTACAGGGCGGCCTCGGAGAGCCCGGCCTCGCGCGCGACGTCGCTCATCCGCGCCGCGCGGTATCCCTCATGGGTGAACACACGCACCGCGGCCGCGATCACTTCTGGGAACCGCTCCTGGGCGGTGCGCTTGCCGGACACAGACCTCGAATATACGTGTAAGTGAGCCAATCACTGACCAAACGGGACAAATCCTTCGTCAGGCGTGATCAGGCTCACGATGGTCGCAATCCGACTGAGCCAGAACCGTCCTGCGAGGCGAGCAGCGCCGCCGCACGGTCCAGGGTGTGCCTGAGGTTGTTGGCGCCGACGAGATCGCGAGCCTCCGCCAGAGTGAGCCAGCGCAGAGGTGCCTCGGGGTTCTCCGGCCGCGCCGCGTCGGGCTCGCCGGTGGCCATGAAGTACCGGAGATCGGCGTGCTCGTGCGCGGGCTCGCCCTTGCCAGCCGGGACGTGGCACACCACGACATGCTTGATGCCGCCGTCCGGCCACGGCACGAGGTCGGACAGGCCGGTCTCCTCAGCCGCCTCCCGCAGCGCGATGGCCAGCGGGTCGTTCTCCCCCGGGTCCGCGTGTCCGCCCGCCTGCAACCACATGCGGAGTCGCTGATGCCACCGCAGCAGCACCCGCCGGCTGCCCGGGTGCAGCACGAGAGCCGACGCGGTGAAGTGCAGGGGAAGCGACCGCGACCACGGATCAGGCTCAGCCGCGGCCAGGCCTCGCATCCGCGCCACGTCGGCGGCCTCTGTATCGCCCGCAGCTTGATACCCGGCAAGCCATCCGCTCATCACCGGTCCATCGTGCCACGGCGACGGCCCCGTGCTCGCCGGTTCCGCAGAGATCGGCGGCGCACGGTCAGGCGCCATAAATCGAATGTAGAATAACGATTAGTCCGACTAATTCCATTGACATCGTACGTATGTTCTACTACTGTTTATGCATGAGACCCGCGCGATGGCGATCAGCCGGGTGACCGCGGCGCACTTCCCCGCGCCGCGGCTGCCGGCCCTCGTCCGCGCGCGGTGGCACGGTCCGCCGGTGCTCGTCACGGCCGGAGTCCGCCACCCCCGTCGCGCCTGAACGCGACGGGCACCGACCGCAGCCACCGGCCGCTCGCCCTGAAGCGCGCCTCGGGCGCCCTGTACCCAGCTGAATGTGAGGGGAAGAGCATGACCCACAATCTCGAATATATATCCTACTCGGATAACGATCGTCTGGCCATGCTGGAAAACAGGGCCGCAGAACTAGAGCGAAGGCTTGCCCAGGCGACCCCGCCCGGGGGCTTGCCCGAGGTCCAGGCCAACGACTACGGTACCGTCGCGTTCCCGGCCTTCGCGCCGCCGCACGAGAACGACGCCTACGGTGACTCGGGCCGGGACGATCCGGAGCTCGACGACCCTGACTACCCGGAGGACGTTCCCGCGGGGGGCGGCTACCGCGAAGCACCGGTAGCGGGCAGCTACCGTGAAGCGCTCACAGGCCTGCGAGGCCGGTCAGGCCAACGGACACGGTCCGAACGCCTGATCAACGGCGGGCGGCAGCACGTCAAGCAGGGCCCGCGACGTTGGGTCGCGCACTGGCGTGCGATTTTGATCGGGGCGGCAGCCTTCGCCGCTGCCATCATCATCCTCACCATGGTCCTGCAGGGTGGCAGCGCTGGCTGGCCCGCCAGCGTCGCGACCGTGAAGACCGAGATCACCACCGCCTGCCAGAACCCCAACGTGGTATCCGAACCCGCCCAGGTCAACTTCGCCTGCGCGAAGGACACCCAGCAGGTTCTGTGGGTGTTCTCCCTGCTCACGAGCGACAACAACCCCGGCTACGCCGACAAGTCCAATGGCAGGAAGGGCCTGGAGCCGATTCAGCCGGCCCAGGGCGGCGACATCGCCTGGTCGCTCAACCTGCACCACCCGTACGATCCCGCCAACCCGATCGACAGCCTGGAGGTAGCAGCGCGGGCGATCAACAACATCATCGGCGGCGCCACGGTCACCGGGACGAGTGGGGCACCCGTGGTTCAGCAGGGCCTTGAGAGCAGCCCAGCCAACTGTGCGAAGTACACCGGTTCGTCTGCGCTGATCACCAGGCAAGGGTTCCCAGCCGTGTGTGCGCTGCCGGTCAGCACAGCGGCAGGTCAGGCCGCGCTGGTCAGCGATGTGTTCTCACGGTGGATGGTCGGCGCGCCCGCGCAGTTCGCGACCGAGGCCGGCGTGCTCTTCCAGAACGCTGACAACCCGGGTGACCCGCGCGTCCAGTCGATCCTGAACACGCTTCGCACGTCAGGAATGTAGTCCCCGAAGAAGGGAAGGGGTCCGTGCACTCCGTCAGGAAGCCATGGTGGCAGCAAGCGACGGCGCTTGTGACCGTGAGCACCGGCGGCGTGATTACCGGGTTCACTTTCGTCCCTGGCGCGGCAGCCACGATGACGTCGCCGAGCAACGTGCCGCTGCACCTGATGGCCCTGGAGAAGGCGGCCAAGCCTGCCGACACCGGCGACGGCAGGCTTCGTCCGGCCATCGTCAACGTGGCCGGCTACTACCTTCAGCTCGCTCAAACCAGGACGCCGGCTCAGATGGAGGCGCTGATCTGGGGGAAGGACAGCCTGGATGGCGCTGACCACGGCCCGTCGTGCGCCGCGTTCGCCAGTCTGACCCTCGAGCTGGCCGCCCAGGCGGTCGGCCAGCAAAGCTGGGTCAGCGGCGGCGCGACGTACCCGTGGCCGCTGCACGCATGGGCCGACGTCCGGGTCAATCCCAACCCGGACTCGCTGGGCATCACGTCCATGGTCCAAGATGCTCAGGCACATCAGCGCTGGCATCCGATCGGCGACGGGTATCAGCCACAGCCCGGCGACTGGGTGGTGTTCGACGGGCACGTGGAGGTCGTGACCAGCTACTCCAATGGGGTGCTCGACACGATCGGGGCCGACTCACTGCCGAACTTGACAGTCAATGCCCACTCTTTTCCTGATCCGCTCGCGCAGCAGGGCATCGAGGGCTTTGTGGATAACGGCCATCTCGTCGAGACAACGGCCGCCTCAAGCACCGCCCCCGCTGCGACGCCCGCTCCAGCCAGCGGAGCTGGCGGCTCGCGCGGGACCCAGACGTCTGCCCAGCCGCAGACGGCCGCCATCCCCGGCGTTGTGTCGCCAGGGATCGGCGCGGGCACCGCGCAGACGGGCTCCGCCGCCGCGGGCACGAGCGAGTCGAACGGGGCAGCGACGGGCGGCGCCGGCCCAACGTCGCCCGTTCAGAGCACCGCCGGAAATCCCGCCCCGCAGGCCAAGGCGGACATCCCGGGTGCCGCGGTAGCCGCCGGGCTTGCGGCCGCCGCGCCGGGTACGTCTGGCACGGGGACGGCGGCTCCCAGCCGGACATCCGCGCCCTACCGGCAGCACACCGCGCCAGCCCCTGCCACGCCGGGGACCAAAACGCAGCAGGCGTTCATCAATCAGATCGCACCAGGTGCGCTCGCGGCACAGCAGCGGTACGGCGTGCCTGCCTCTGTCACGATCGCACAGGCCATCGACGAGTCCGGGTGGGGAACGAGCCAGCTCGCCTCGATTGACTACAACCTGTTCGGCATCAAGGGCAGCGGTCCCGGGGGTAGCGTCACGCTGCCGACGCAGGAGTTCGAGAACGGCCAGTGGGTCACGATCGACGCGCAGTTCCGCGTCTATCACAACGTCTCAGAGAGTATCGCCGATCACGCGGAGCTGCTCGCCACCAGCGGGTACTACACACGCGCCATGGCAGACCGCGGTGTCCCCGACGCCTTCGCTAACGACCTCACTGGCGTCTACGCGACCGACCCCGAATACGGTGCCAACCTGATCGGCCTGATGCGGCTGTACAACTTGTACCGGTTCGACTCCCCCACGGCGAGCCACGCCCAGGCGGCCGCCCCGAGCGGCGCCGCCAGCCATAGCCCAGCCTCGCATTCCCCGGCCGGTTCCGCGGCATCAGGGACGCAACCGTCGATCCCTGGCATCTTGTCGGCGCTCTCACCAGAGCTGGGCGGGACGCCGACGACCATTCCCTCTGGCGCGCATCCCTCCGCCACCCAGCCATCGGGGTCGCAGGCGTCGATCCCGGGCATTCTGTCGGTCCTCTCGCCAGCGCCTTCCGGCACGCCGACCCCGAGTTCCAGCCACACGCCCACGGCGCAGCCCTCGGCATCTCAGGCGCCGTCGGGCCAGCCGTCCGGGTCGGAGCCGTCCGAGGCGCAAGCGTCGATCCCCGGCATCCTGTCGGCCCTCGCGCCAGCCCATCCAGGAACGTCGACCCCGAGCGCCACCCAGGCGCCCACCGCACACCCGTCCGTCTCGCAGCCGTCCGCCACCCACACCCCGGCCGCTCAGCCGGTCGTTACGCAGCCGTCGGCCGCCCGGCCGTCGGCGACCTCGCCGTCGGCGGTGCAATCGTCGGCGCCTCAGCCGTCAGGGTCGCAACCGTCGGTCGGGCAGGCATCGGTTCCCGGCATGATGTCCGCGCTCTCACCAGCCCTCGCCGCGACCCCGACGCCGAGCGCCACGCAGGCTCCTGCGGCCACCGCGTCACCGGCCGCGACGCCTGGCACGTCACGCGCGGTCGGGTCTCCTGGAGGCGGTGCGATCCAGGGGAACGGTGCCGCCGCGCCGACAGGCTCCGGGCCGCAGGGGAACGCGGCAACCCATGCGAATTCCGCCGCGCCCCACGGCAACGTGGCGGGATCCGCGCAAGGCGCCGCGGCGGTTCCAGGCATCGATTCCGCGGCGTCGACGAGCTCGGCGACCCACTGGAACTCAACCGCCGCCCACGGCAATTACGCTGCGGCTGTTCCGGGCACCGGCATGAGCGGCCCTGCGAGCTCCCCGCCGCCGGTGAGCACCGGGACCTACGAGAGCACCGCGGCGTACGGGAACTCTGCCCCGCCGAACGGGAGCTCACCGGCGGTCGCGCCGGGTGGTGCCGCGGTTCCCGGCGTGGGCGCAGCTGTCTCCGGGCTCGGCGTCGCGGGGGTCGGCGCAGCGGTGCGCCGCGGACGTTCACAGCGCGGCACCACCGCCGCGCCCGCTCAGCCAGCCCGCAGGCGGGGCACGGCTCCGCGGACCCGGGGCGCCGTCCGGCCTGCCGGGCTCGTCGCGCCAGCGGCAATCCGGTACGAGACACCGCTGCCTGCGACCGTCGCGACCGCGTTCTTCGCCAAGGCCAAAGGACCGTTGGCGCGCGCGGAACAGCTGCACCGGGATGTCGCCGGCCGGGCTGGCATCCGTTGGCAGCTGCTCGCCGCGTGCGACTGGATGCAGTGTCACGCGGACCATACGCGCTCCCCCGTCAACGGCGAGCGGCTGGGCAAGCACAACCCTGACGGCACCGTCTACCAGACGAAGTCCCAGGCGCTCGCCCAGTGCGCCAGCGACCTGATCTACCTCGCTGGCGCGGTGTACGGGCTTGACCTGACCGCCCGACGCGCCCTGCCGGTCCGCGCCCTCGCGGACGTGTTCGCCGCGTTCCGCTGGGGCGGGCTGCTGATGCGCCATGGCGTCTCCGCGATGGAATTCCCTTACTCGGTCGCGGGATTGACCGAGCAGCACCTGAAGATGCACTGGCCCGTGATCGGCGAGCCGGACGCCCCGGACAAGCCAGGCAGCAAGTTTCGCGGACAGTTCGGCGCGGTCCCCGTACTGCTCAGCCTCAACTACCCTGCCCTCGTGTGAACGACAGAAAGCGCAGGTGACCCACCGTGGTCCGTATCGTGATCCAGCGCAGCCCCCGGCCGGAGTCCGCGACCGCCGACGAGGCCGTGCGCCCCTACTCCCCTGCGGCATTCGCGCCGACCCAGCTCGACGAGCGCACGCTGCCGCTCACGGATCCGGCGTGGTATCCGCCGCCGCGCAGGCGACGCGGCTGGCTACGGCGCCCGCGCGTGCCGCGCTGGGCGAAGTGGGGAGTCGTCGTCGTGGTCGCGGGCCTCTTCTTCCGGCGAGCCGTCGCGTGGGCGGTGCTCGCCGCGCTGTCCGCTGCGCTGCACCTCTTCGGACTTAACGTGAACCTGCCGCACCTCAAGTTCGGCTGGCCATGGCAGTCGATCAGCACCGGCACCGCGACCAATACCCTTGTGGGGCCGCTCGTGCTGCAGAAGATCGAGGGAATCTCCCGGCCCGCCCTCGGCACCGAGAACTTCAACTTCGTCTTCACGCACACCGTGTCCAAGAACATCGGGCTGTGGCCGTGCTGGTACTCCGGGACGTTCGCCGCTGTCGGGCACGCGTCCGCGACCGTCGACCTGAACCCTGGCGCCGCGTGGTGGAAGCCGTCCACTGGCCACTACCAGTTGCACGTGCTGCGGGCAGCAGCGCCAGGTGCCCCTGGCCGGCTGACCGTCTCGATGGCGCTGCCGCTGCCTCAGCTGCCGCAGTCGGTGCATGACGTCACGGTCGACAACACCCTGTCCAAGCCGATCTCGAGCGATCACAGCTGGACCTACCCAGGCCTCGGCTGCGGGGTGCTCATCCAGCCGCAGTTCTCCCAGTCGGTCCTGTATGCCCAGGCGCAGGACGTCGCGTTCCAGCAGGCGACGAGCCTGCCGAAGGTGACCAAGCCGCTGGTCAGCGCGGCGGAGACCGAGGCCACTACGATGATCCGCGACAACTTCCTCCAGCCGACCGTGAACGCGCTCGGCTACACCTTGACCAAGTTCACGATCCGCTGGGTCAGCCACTAACCAGGCCGGGGCGGTCCGGGGGGCCGGCCGCTGGGAGGCCCGCCGACCGCGAGGTAGCGTTGATGGTATGCGGGCTGAATTGTCGGGACCGGGGGTGAGGCGATGACGGCCGACGTGTTCCCAACGGCGGGTCTCGTGGAGCGGGCCGCGGCGGCGTTCACCGCGAGCGTGCCCGACAATCCGGCGGACGATGGGTTCTTCGGCCCTGGCAGCGTGACGTGGCGGCTGAATGGCGACCTGTCGTCGCCGGTTGCCGGGCTGCGGTCGCTGCTCGTCCAGGCGCTGCACCCACTGGCCATGGCTGGCGTCGATCAGCACAGCGAATGGCGCGCCGACCCGGCGGGCAGGCTATCCTCGACCGCCGCGTACCTGGTCACGATCACTTACGGGGACCGGGCTTCGGCGCGCCGCGCCGCGGACCGGGTGCGGAAGATTCACGAGCGGGTGCGCGGTACCGACCCGGTCACCGGGCGAGCATACGCCGCTGGAGACCCCGACCTGCTCATGTGGGTGCACGCTGGGCTCGTCGACTCGGTGCTTGCCGCCGCGGACCTGTTCGGTACCCCGGTGAGCGCGCCCGACCGGGATGCTTACGTGGCCGAGATGACCGTCGCCGCCGAACTCGTCGGCGTGCCCGCCGGGCGCGCTCCTTCCAGCGCCGCGGAGCTCGACGCCTACCTGGCCGCCATCCAGCCAGAGCTGACCCTCAGCCCCGCGGCGGCCGAGTCCACCGCCTACCTGCTCGGGCTGCCGGGACTTGACGAGGACATGGCGGACATCTGGCGCCAGGTCGGCGATGCCGCGGTCGCGTCGCTGCCCGCCTGGGCGCTGGACATGTACGGCAGGAGGCCCGTCGCGCTGACGGCCCAGTACCGCGAGGAGGTCCGCCAGGTGCTCGGCGTGCTCGACGTGCTCTACATGGGCGAGCCTGGCGTCCTCGAGGCCCGGCAGCGGCTCGAGCTGCGGATGCGCGACGCGCAGCGGGCAGACGAGGCTTAGGTGCGTAATCCCGGGGCCTATTCACCCGAACAGACACAGCTAAGCGGACGGCACGGGAACCGAGGGATGCGCAGGGGGCGCCGGTGAGCGCCAGGGGTGCCGGTGAGCGCCGGCAGAGGCATGCGCGACTGCGGCTGAGCCGCGGGCTGGCGGCCGCCCGGCTGGTCGCGCGCGGCGGCGCGCGCTACGCGACGAACGCGCCGCGGCTGTTCGCGACGGCCGGCGAGCAACGCGAGCAACTGCGCAACGACCTGGCGCTGCGGAACGCCGAAGACATCGCCGCCACCCTCGGGACGATGAAGGGCGTCCTGATGAAGCTCGGCCAGATGGCCAGCTATGTGGACGACGGGCTCGCCCCGCCGGTGCGCCGCACACTGAGCACGCTGCAGGATAGCGTGCCCCCGATGACCGCCGACCTCGCCGCTCAGGTCGTCGCCGAAGAACTCGGCGGCCCGCCGGATCAGGTCTTCGACACCTGGGACCCCGAGCCCATCGCCGCCGCCTCTATCGGGCAGGTGCACCGCGCCATCACCAAGGACCGTCGCGCGGTCGCGGTCAAGGTGCAGTACCCGGGCATCGCCCAGACGATCGCCGCCGACCTGGGCAACGTCGGGCTGCTGCGCAGCCTGCTCCGGGTCGCCGCCCCGAGCCAGGACGTGAACGCCCTCATCGAGGAGCTGCGCGAGCGGATCACCGAAGAGCTGGACTACTTGCGCGAGGCTGAGAACCAGCGCACGTTCGCCGCCTACTTCGACGGCCACCCCACCATCGCCGTGCCGAAAATCGTCGACGGGCTCTCCACCGCCCGGGTGATTACCAGCGAGCTGGCCACCGGAGCACGCTGGGCCGAGTTGCTGACCTGGCCGCAGGCCGAAAAGGACCTGGCGGCCGAGACGATCTACCGGTTCACCTTCCGCAGCCTGTACCAGATGAACGCGTTCAACGGCGACCCGCACCCGGGCAACTACCTGTTCCGCCCCGGCGGGCACGTCACGTTCCTCGACTTCGGCCTGGTCAAGTACTTCACGCCGGAGGAGCTCAAGCCGCTCGTGCACATGGTGCGCTACCTGTGCGTGGAC
>Ga0207693_10002600_pt1 | contig 15685 bp, 17 predicted proteins | sample LARL81metaG_FD_184347 | JGI IMG/M metagenome (GOLD analysis project Ga0207693, IMG submission 184347) | Corn, switchgrass and miscanthus rhizosphere microbial communities from Kellogg Biological Station, Michigan, USA - LAR L8-1 metaG... | ecosystem: Host-associated > Plants > Roots >...
CATCGCCGCCAGGATGTCTGGCAGAAGGGGCGTGGTAGCGTTGTTGTCCAGATAAACTCGTCGCATACTAACTTCACTATTCTACACTTCAACCGCCTGGCGCAGGCGTGTTAGGCTGCTCAGTTCTTTTGTCGGAGTGTTCATGAAGAAGATTTTTCCGCAACTGATTCTTCCATTTCTTTACATGATCGTTCTCCTCGGATCCGCCTCAGGTGCGAAACGGGCAATCACCGAGAAGGATCTTTTCCAATTCAACTGGGTCGGCAACCCGCAACTTTCTCCCGACGGAAGCCAAGTCGCCTTCGTCAGAATCGTGGTTGATGCTAAGCGCGAAGATTATGAGACCTCCCTGTGGAGCGTCCCCGTGAATGGAGGAGAGATGCGCCGGCTTACCGCAGGCAAACACGACTCTTCGCCACAATGGTCGCCTGACGGCAAGTTTCTCGCCTTCGTCCGTACGCCGGAGAAAGAAGGAAAACCACAACCTCCTCAAATATTCATCCTGCCCCTGGACGGCGGAGAGGCATGGCAACTGACTCATCTTCCAAAAGGTGCAACCGGGCCGGCTTGGTCCGCCGATGGCGCCGTTCTGGCTTTCACGAGTTCCACCAATGACCATGATTTAGCCAGGGCCGCATGCGAGGAAAGCAAAGAGAAAGACAACGACAAAAATAAAAGCGATTGCGGCAAGCCTCAACACGAGCCCGACATCCACGTCATCACTCGTGCCGAATACCGGGACAATGACGAGGGCTATCTGGATTTCTCACGTCACGGCCACATCTGGACCATCGCGCTTGCCTCCGATCCCCAGAATCTGCCCCAGCCCAGAGAGGTTACCCGCGGTGATTTCAACGAAGCGGGGCCTCAGTGGGCGCCTGACGGGTCGAAAATCTATTTCATCTCGGGTCGCGAACTGGAACCGTACTACGGACTTGGCCAGAATGTCGTTTACTCTGTTCCGGCGGCCGGCGGGGAACCGAGCGAAGTCGCACGCATCGCCGGCGCTTCACAATCCATCTCAATTAGCCGGGATGGCGCACGCCTGGCGTTCTTTGGCAGTCTCAATACCCCCATTCAATCTCACACTAAAACCAATTTGTGGGTAGTGGACCTCAAAGCCGGAGCCGTACCACGAAACCTGACCTCGAACTACGACTGGGATATCGGAGGTGGAATTCTTGGTGATCAGGAGCCGCCACGAGGCGGGGGAGCGACTCGGCCTGTCTGGAGCGCCGATGGCAAGTCGCTTACCGTTTTAGTCGCGAAACAGGGACGTGCCAATCTCGAACGCTTCGACGCCAACTCCGGCCAGGTTACCCCGCTCACTAAGGGCGATCAAGCCATAAACCAGTACAGTTCGAACGGAACGCAGATGGTCGCCGAAATTTCTACGCCGACGGTGATTAACGATCTCTTCCTGATCAGCCCTGACGGCGCACAGAAGAGACTCACGAACGTCAACGAGAAACTATTTTCAGAACTCAACCTCACCCCGCCCGAGGAAATCTGGTACAAAACTTTTGACGGCCACAAGATTCAAACCTGGGTGCAAAAGCCTCCCGACTTCGATGCAAACAAGAAATATCCGCTCATCCTTAACATTCACGGCGGCCCGCACGCCGCCCACGGCTACGTATTCTTTCACGAGATGCAATGGATGGCAGCCAAGGGCTACGTCGTTCTCTACCCCAACCCTCGCGGCAGCACTTCGTACGACGAAGCGTTTGGAAACATCATCCAGTACCATTATCCCGGCGACGATTTCAAAGATTTGATGGCTGGCGTAGACGAATTAGTGCGTCGCGGGTACATCGACGAAAAACATATGGGCGTGACCGGAGGTAGCGGCGGCGGCCTTCTCACTGACTGGGTTGTCACCCACACGAACCGCTTTGCCGGCGCGGTCGCTCAACGCGACATAGCCGACTGGGCGGACTGGTGGTATTCGGCTGATTTCACGTTGTTCCAGCCGCGTTGGTTTCGAAAGCCTCCCTTTGAGGATCCCGCGGATTATCGAGATCGCTCCCCCATCACGTACATCAATAACGTTAAGACTCCGCTGATGCTGATCCTGGGCGACGCCGATACCCGTACTCCTCCAGATGCGGGTGGCGGTCAAATGTTCCGCGCATTGAAATTCCGAAAGATTCCGACCGCAATGGTTCGCTTTCCTGGCGAGACACACGAATTGTCACGCTCCGGTAAGCCATGGCACCGGGTGGAGCGGCTGCACCATATCGTGAACTGGTTCGATGTCTACCTGCAAGGCAAACAGACCAACGAATATGATCTGGTCCCGCCCTCCGAGCCTGAGTGGGAGAAATCAGACGCCCCGTAGCGAGCTGCTGAATCCGAGGATTTATCATTAAGGGCTATCATCTGGAGCGGAACAGGCGCATTCGCTCGCGAATGGGCCTGTGAAGTCGAAGGATCTTAGTACGAGCGCTCAGGTGCGAGCGATGTCGTTATCTAAAGTTCAGCGGAAAAATGGGGCGGGCCTTGCCTTGTCGCTGACAACTTACCGCCGCTCGACAGGCACATACTGCTGCGGGAACGACGGCCCAATATAGTCAGCGCGTGGCCGGATCAGGCGGTTGTCGTCGAGTTGCTCGATCACATGTGCCGCCCAGCCACTGATACGCGACACCGCAAACACCGGAGTGAACAGGTCTACATCAATACCAAGAATGTGATACGTGGACGCCGAATAGAAATCCACATTCGCGTTGAGCTTCTTCTCGGTCTTCACAAAATCTTCAATTTTGCGCGACATCGCAAACCACTTGGTCTGGCCACTGCTCTTACCCAGATCGTCGGACATCTTGCGGAGGTGCGTGGCCCGTGGGTCCTCGGTGTGGTACACCCGATGGCCGAAGCCGGGTATTTTCTTTTTCTGGGCCAGCATGCCTTTTATATGTTCCACCGGATCGGCGCCCGATTTGTCGATTGTCTGCAGGATGTGGAAGATCGCTTCGTTCGCACCACCGTGCAGCGGTCCTTTCAAACCGCCGATGGCTGCGGTGACAGCCGAATGTATATCGGATAGCGTCGCAGCAACGACTCGCGCCGCAAACGTGGATGCATTCAGTTCATGGTCCGCATGGAGGATCAAGGCGATATCCAGCGCCCGTTCCGCGGTTTCCGACGGCTTGGTCCCATTCAGCATTAACAGGAAATTGGCGGCATGCGAAAGCGAGCGGTCGGGCTCGATCACGCTCTTCCCCTTTCGCAGGCGGTCATATGCGGCCACGATCATCGCAATCTGCGAGGTCAGGCGAAATGCCTTATGCAGGTTAGCGTCATGATCGTTTTTCTTTTCCTCAGGGTCATAGAACGATAGCGCCGAAACTGCTGTGCGCAGCACGTCCATGGGCTGAGTTTCTTTCGGAGCGGTTCGGAGAAGTTCAATGATGGCGGGATCGATCTTGCGCTCTTCCGCCAGTCGCTGGCGAAAATCCTTCAGTTCTTTGGCCGAGGGCAGCTTGCCATACCACAACAGGTAGCAGGTTTCTTCAAAGTTGGAATGGTCGGCAAGGTCGTGAATGTCGATGCCGCGATAAGCCAGGACGCCTTGCTCGCCGTCGATATAGCAAATGCTTGAGGTGGTGGCAACAATTCCTTCCAAGCCTTTAGGGGCCTGTGTAGTGGTCAGGCTGGGCATGTTCCCTCACTCAAAAATTTGTAAATCCCCGTTGTGGCCGCACGGGGAAGGAAAATGACGCGTGCCGTCGCAACTAACTTTTATACGCCAAAAGTTTTAACTTTCCAAACGGACCGGGAGATTGGTAGTGGGTCAGTTTCAATTTCCACTGGTTGGTTTGTGCGTGGCTTTAAGGCGAGCATCTTTTTCGTCCAAAAGGCGGATGATTTCTTGGGTGAGTTCCATGAGCTTCTGTTGGTCTTGTTCTGTGGCGGCAAGAGCGCAAAGTTCCATCCATTTCTCGCGATTTTCCATAAGAGTTTAGTTTATTAAAGCAGCCTTGGAGGCGAACCTCCCCCGATTCGGACTCGCCCCAAGGTTGTCGCAACGCCACAAACATGGCGTCTGGCGCGGCTTTTGGTTATATCAGGGGGCAGTTATTTGGATCGTTCGTTACCAGACATAGCACATAAAAAGGCTCAACAGTGAAAAAACCAGCCGTTATTAACAAACAGTCTTCACGGAAGCCGCGTGGTCGTGGGTGCCCAAGGCTGCCTGTTAGACGGTCGCCTCTTAGACCAAACCGGATTCCGCAGGGCAGAGCCATGACAATTGCTGCTGGTTTCAGATTTGCAGACGGAATCCTGTTGTGCGCGGATACGCAGATTACATACGAAGGAATTGCTAAGGTATCAGGCACGAAGATTCTGCCATTCGAATTCAAAAGGAGCGCACTGAAGGTCGTATTCACCTTTAGCGGCGACGTCAGCTATGCCAAGGGTGGCATCCAAGCATGTGTCCGCAAGATCAAAAAACTAGAACCTCCGACTATTGCTCTGGAGGATGTGGAAAGTGCAATTTCCGAGAGTCTAAATTCCTACTTTCAGAATCTCGTGTACAAGCACCCGCACTATAAGATGCCAGGCGGCCCCGATTTCTGGCTCATCGTTGGTATCTGGTCTCCCAAAGATGGTCTTGGTCTTTACGAGACTGCAGATGCAGTCGTTACAAAGGTGAGTGATGGAGACAAGTTCGCCATGACGGGTATCGGCGCAACATTGGGCCGCTATTTGGCTAAGCCGATGATGCTGCATTCTGGATATTCGATGTCAGACATAGGCACGGTTTCTACTCATTTCTTGAGCGAAGTTAAGGAACATGTGGATGGATGTGGCAAAGGAAGCGAATTGATTGTTCTTTCCAAAGACGGGTTGTTTAGCAGCATCGGCGGGCTAGGAACCGCGCACATTGAGGACGTCTTTGGCGCAATCCAGAATTCAATCAACTTAATGTTTCTTGACCTGTGCGACCTGGAGAAACCGGGTGATGAGGCGGTCGTCGAGCGTCTTAAAACTCTACATATGCTAGTTGTCTCATGTCGCCAACATATGCTTAAAGAGGCGGAGAAACATCGCGGAATGCTACGGTTGCTCGATATTCTAATGGGTTGGAAGGTACGAAAAATCGAATAGAGGGGCTTAGTCCCGCTTGCGCTTCCACCGCGTCCGAGCAGCCTTGGCAGCGACTTTTGAACGTTCGGCCTTCGTCATGGTCTTGAGCCGACGTTTGCCGCCGATCTGACCACCTTTACGGCCTATGGATGCCATGTATGCGGAGAGGTCAACGGGAGAGGCGGGCTTGTCAGGAACGATGACTTCTTTAATTTCTTCGACCGGTTCAGCCGTAGAACGATCTACGATCCACTTGGCAAGCTGGTTCGGATCACGAGGGCGTTTTCCTTTTCCGACCGTCATGGCAACCATGATGCCATATTCCGCGATGCTAAAGCGAGACTGTGGAAATTGAAACTGACCCACTACCGGGAGATTGGGAGATTCTGAGGCTTTGGGAGCCCGGACTTCTTCTTCTCGCTGGTTGCCTGTGGAACGATCCACGACCCACTTGGCAAGATGGCTCGGATCAAGCGGACGTTCTCCTTCGCCAATTGGTCATAGCTACCTTGAGAAGTGGTGCATGTGATGCATAAGTGCGCAACTGAGATGACCCAGGACAAACGAAACGACCGCGATAAGAATCGTCTTAACCATTGGAATCATGGCCCATGATGCCACACTCGGGGATGCTAGGGCGCGACTGCCGAGTATGATTAATCCCCTTCCGACATCCCTTCTTTTTGACTGGCACAGGCGGAACAGAAAGGCCATGGAAGGCCATTGAGCGTCGGTATCGTTGGAGTATGTGAAAACGGTAAATATGCCGTTTTCCTTTGCCGATGGTCATAACACGATGGCTCCTACTTCTGCTATTCCAAACACGATCCAGAAAATTGCCCGCTTGTGTTCGCCAGCGATCCAATATCCGGATGCTGCACTAAAACACAGTATCGCACTTGTCCATCCACTTCCCCAAGCGGCAGGTTTACTTATTGCCTTGAGTATGTCAGTCATGGGCAATGATGCCACAGGCAGAATGTTAAAGCGCGGCTATGAAAATAGGAACTGATGCACTACCGCGCGGACGGTAGTGGTCTGTTTGCACTCGCGCGACGATCGGTGCCCCGTCACTTTCTTTGCTCGGCCTGGTAGCTCTCGATTAATTCGCGAATTCTTAGGGCGTCGGCTTTGTGATGGCCGTGGCTGGTTATCGGCGCAGTGCCTCCAGAGGAGTCGATGCGGATCTCGGACCAGATCATACCGGTCGAAATCTGGACCGAGGCAACTTTACCTAAGGCGATGCTTTCTTCGCTGCTGCCGAAGAGGCGGGTTTTCATCCGACTTACGTGTTGCGGGGTGACGATAATACGCACGGGAAAAAAGAAATTGCCCCTTGTCCAGCGGCTGGCGGTGAATGTTTCAGGAATTGGTGAATGCGGCATTTTCAGAATAGCTCTGCTACGTCAATCACAATGATCGGCGCCTGAAATGGGATAACTTCAATCGACAGGTGGGCGCCCCATCCCGGCGGATGCCTCTTAAATCCACTCCAGAGCGCCTTTTCCCCAGATCCATATGAACCCTACGATAAGAATAAGCAGGAAGATCATCATCTCAATCAATCCGAAAGTGCCTAGCGCCTTGAACTGCACCGCCCAGGGAAAAAGGAAGATGGTCTCCACATCAAAGACCACGAACAGAATAGCGACGATGTAGTAACGAACGGTGTAGCGGCCGCGGGAGCTGTCGACTGGATCGATACCGCACTCGTATGGCATCAATTTTGTTTTGCTGGGGTTGTCAGGACGAACGAGCTTGGCGGCGAGCAGCGTCACAGGAATCAGAACACCGACGAATGCTATGAAGATAAATATGGGAACGTAGTTTTGCGGCATCGAATCCCTCGGAGTATCTGCCTGATAGCGCTTGCCGCATCAATAGTACCGCTGACTCTGACTACCTTCAAGATGCGAATCAGTATTGTTTCAACTTCACTTTGCTTTAGTGCAACTATAATTGGCGAGACGGTCCACCGTCGTAAAGAAACAACCTCAAGATCAACTGCGGCGGCAATCCCCGCACGGGTTAGCGGCGGTTTACGCCGCCGCAGACAAGGTGGGACAGACTTTAAGGGACGCTATTTGTAAGTTACGGTTGAGGTTGCCAAGTTATCGCGATGCGCACTTGAGTCCACCATCGATTCGAACGCGGGACCATTCAACGGGTTCGCCTTACCAGCAGCCATCAACGCTGCACTCAATTTGTCCAGACCCTCGGCGTTGGGTGAAATTACATCGATCCAGAAGGTTCCTGGAGCTTGGGTGTGGATCGCCTCGGTATCAATTTCATATTCGACGATCGAGCCGTCGGCGAGCAGCTTTTCCAGTATCGGGACGATAAAATTTTTGCTGAGAGTTTCGATCGCGTTATCCGGCGCACTCTCCTTCAGTTTGTACATGGACACACGCGTGTAGGCATTCTTGTACGAGCCTGCCTTCCAGTTGTAATAGCGGCTCACAAATACTCCATCCGAATGCCGGGTCGCGTTGGCGAGCACCGGGGAGGTTACCGTACCTGACTTGTAAAACCTATCGAGTACATTGAGTACTCCTGCCATGGTCATGGCTGACCACCATTCGTCGTGCGTATCTCCATCTGCTGTGTGGACCAGGTTCAAGTCAGTTCCGTAACCCACAATGGTCCCGTCAGCGAGCATTTTGTCCAAAACTTTTTGATCGGCAGCATTGTTCTTTTCGAGATCCGCCCATTGCGCGCGCGGAATATTCCAGAACGCAACGTAGCTGTACATCGGAGACTTTTCTTTCGGTTCATCTTGCGCCCCGACGACTGCGGACGAGCTGACCAACATTGAAAATACGTAAACTCCTGCCAAAATCCTGGCAAGCTTCCTGTTCATCTTCATCTTAATCTTCTCCTCAAAGACTCACCAGCTGGGGGACGAGAGCGCGCCGGAGAGTTGATGTACCCGGGTAAGTTGCGTCCGGAACGCTACTCCGCGGCGCGGCGAATGTCAATGCAACAAGGTTCGCATCAATTTGCTGTGGTGGTGAGATTTCGCCGTTGGATCGTATTCAAATCAACAAATGCTCTCTCGAAATCCCGGGAGTTTCGCTAAAAATCTTTTTGACATGAACGACGAGGATCAGCTATGTTGTAGGCCATGAGTTTCTCTACCTATCTCCGCCATCACCATCATGTGCATAACATGTCGGCGGGGGTGTCTTGAGGTAGATTAGCCACTCAGAGAGATTCGGCCCGCTGACGCGATTTGCGACAGCGGGCTTTTTGTTTTTAGGGACAAATCGGAGCTTACATGAACGATCAGACCGCGTTTAACGGCGAACAAATTGATTTCGACAAAATGCAAGGGCTGCTGCCTGCGGTGGTGCAAGACGCGGAGAACGGCGAGGTCCTGATGTTGGGATTTATGAATCGAGAGGCTTACGAGCGGACGATGCTCGGTGGATTCGTCACATTTTTCAGCCGGACTCGCAACCAGCTTTGGACCAAGGGCGAAACGTCCGGCAATCGGTTGGAAGTGGTCTCAGCCGCAACCGATTGCGACCGCGACACCATTTTGCTGCAAGTGCGAGTGCTGGGTGAAGGTGTGGTATGCCATCGAGGAACGCGATCATGCTTCACCCAGAAAGTCGCCATGGACAAACAAGCCTTGGCAACAGAGAGGACGAATTCATGAAGCTGCGGATTGGCATCCCCAAGGGCAGTTTGCAGGAAGCAACGTTGCAACTATTCGCGCGTGCAGGGCTCAACGTTTACACAAATGGGCGCTCGTATTCGGCCAACACTGCAGATCCTGATGTCGAATGCATGCTGATCCGCGCCCAGGAAATGGCTCGATACGTCGAGCATGGCGTTCTGGACGCTGGACTTACGGGACTTGATTGGGTAATGGAAAGCGGCCTGGAGGTAGTCACTGTCGCCGATTTGATTTATGCAAAACAGAGCCGCGGCAAAGTCCGATGGGTGCTGGCAGTGCCCGAAACATCAGGCTATCACCGGGCGGAAGATCTGACCGACGGTATCGTAGCCACGGAACTCGTGAATGTGACTCGCAACTATTTTGCGGCGAAGGGGGTGACCGTACGGGTGGAATTTTCCTGGGGGGCCACCGAAGTAAAGCCGCCCACGCTCGCGGATGCCATCGTCGAAGTTACTGAGACGGGCAGTTCGCTACGCGCCAATCACTTGCGAATCATCGATACGTTGCTGGAATCGAATACTCAGATTATTGCCAACCGTGCCGCATGGAAAGAAGCCGAAAAGCGTCAAAAAATTGAGAATCTTGCCGTCATGCTTCGGGGCGCGATGGAGGCTCAGGGGAGAGTCGGCTTGATGTTGAACGTAAGGAAAAGTGAGCTCGCCGGGGTGCTTGGAATTCTGCCAGCCCTGCAAAAGCCGACAGTGGCGACCTTGAGCGACGAAGACTGGGTGGCAGTGAATACCGTCATCGAAGAATCGGCCGCATGGAAAATCATCCCTCGGTTGAAGGCGGCTAATGCCGAGGGCATCGTCGAATATCCGCTGAACAAGGTGGTGATGTAAATGCGGATACTTGAAGGGGTTGCCGCCGTGGGTTACGTCCGCAGGCTCGAGCGGCGCGGACAAAGACTGGATGTCCTCGAGCCCCGGGTTCGACGGATCGTCCAGAGTGTGCGACGGGATGGGGATCGTGCGTTGCGGCAATACGCCGAACGCTGGGACGGTCTCCTTCCAAAGCAATCGCTACAAGTTTCGCGAACCGAAATGCATACTGCGCTGGCGGCTTGCCCACGGCAGTTGCGAACCGCGATGGAAGAAGCAGCCCGGAGTATCCGCAACTTTTGTGGTTGGCAGAAACCTAAAGACTGGGAACGCACCCGGCAGGGCCGGTCGCTGCGACAGATGTTGCGTCCGCTCAGTGCAGCGGGATGCTACATTCCGGGTGGTCGCTATCCCCTGTTCTCAACCCTGCTCATGACGGTAATACCAGCGCAGGTTGCCGGTGTGAAAGAGATTCGCGTGGTATCTCCGCGTCCCGCACAAGCGACATTGGCAGCGGCGGCTCTGTTAGGAATCAATGAGTTTTATCGGGTCGGAGGTGCTCAGGCGATCGCAGCGTTAGCCTATGGTACGAAAACCATTAAGCAAGTGGATAAGATCGTAGGACCGGGAAATCTGTTTGTTACGACGGCGAAACAAATTGTGGCTTTCGACTGTGCCATCGATTTTCTTGCAGGACCTACCGAGGGACTCATACTTTGTGATAAGGGCAACGCGGCATTCATCGGAGCCGATCTGGTTGCGCAAGCCGAACACGATCCTGACGCACTAGTGTTGTTGATTACCAGATCGCGAAAACTCGCGGCCGCGGTTTCCCGCGCTGTGGATTCATCTTCCCGGGAAAATTCGATCGCGCGACGTGCGGTGCTCAAACATGGGGCCGTACTTCTTGCCTCCTCACGCGCGCAAGCGGTTGCATGGACCAATAGGATTGCGCCGGAACACCTCACCACCACGCGTCAGAATCTGCCGGACATCGTCAGCGCGGGATCCATTTTTCTTGGAGATTATTCTGCGCAGGCAGTTGGGGATTACGGTTCTGGGCCGAATCATGTGCTTCCGACCGGGGGCGCGGCACGGTTTCGGGGCGGCCTGAGTGTAAGTGACTTCATCAAGGTAATTACCGTACAGGAGGTTTCGCGCGCCGGATTGAAGAAGATTGCGCCGTCCATTGTTGCTTTAGCCGAGGCTGAAGGCCTGAACGCGCATGCTCAATCGGTGCGGCTGAGGTGCGGCCGTGCTTGAGATCCGCCCAGCAGTACGAAAACTGAAACAGTACAAACCTCCCCTGGGAGATCGCTCCGGATTGCGTTTGGACTTTAACGAGAACACCGGCGGATGTTCTCCGCAAGTGATGGAGAGCCTGCGGCAATTGCAACCCGAACAACTCGCGTGCTATCCGGAGCGGGCTCCCGTCGAGACAGTGGCCGCAGCGTATTTTGGACTGAAGCCGGAACAGGTCTTGTTAACGAATGGAGTTGACGAGGCCATTCACTTGCTGTGTGAGGCGTATCTCGAGCCAGGAGACGATGCAATTGTGGTCGTTCCGACTTTCGCAATGTACGAAATTTGTGCAGCTGCTACGGGAGCGCGTATCGTTTCGGTTCCCGCCGATGAAGACTTTCGCTTCCCAACGTCAAAGGTGCTGACCCATACCACGAATCCCAATACCAGATTGATTGCGATCGCAAATCCGAACAATCCCACGGGTGCCGCTGCTTCAGCGGACGATTTGCTGTTAATCGCTCGCAGTGCTCCCCAGGCCGCAATTTTGGTAGACGAAGCATATTTCGAATTTTACGGTGAGTCGCTTCTGGAACACGTGGGCCAAGTACCCAACCTCTTTGTTGCCCGCACTTTTTCCAAAGCCTATGGAATGGCCAGCTTCAGAATAGGCATGCTGGCGGGTGCGACCTCGCAAATTCGCGATCTCCGTCGAGCCTGCTCGCCGTACAACGTAAATGGAGTCGCGTTGGCTTGCCTGCCTGCTGCATTGGCCGACGAGGAATACGTTCGGAAATATGTGTCAGAGGTGCAATCGAGCCGCAGCCGTTTGCAAGAAGAGTTCGGTGCGATTGGAATTCCTTTCTGGCCAAGCCACGCAAATTTTGTGTTGGCGCGAGTTGGACGATTGCACGCAGATTTTGTGGGTTGCATGAAGACCCGAAACATTCTGGTCCGCGATCGCTCGTCCGATTGGGGTTGCCATGGATGCGTCCGGGTGACCGCAGGCTGGCAGGCCCACACCGACCGCTTTTTGAGCGAATTGCCTGCAATTCTTAAAGAGATCGGCTGGGAAGGAAAACCCTCGGCATGAGACAGGCCAGCATTGCGCGAAAAACGAATGAGACCACCATTAAGGTTGTCCTGCACATTGACGGACGTGGAAAGTACAAAATATCCACCGGCATTCGATTCTTCGATCATATGCTGGAATTATTTGCGAGGCACGGAGGTTTCGATCTGGAACTGCGCGCCGAAGGCGATCTGGATGTCGACCAGCACCACACCGTGGAAGACGTAGGCATCGTATTAGGCGAAGCCTTTCAAAAAGCGTTGGCATCGAAACGAGGAATATTGCGCGCCGGGTATTTCGTCATGCCGATGGACGAAACCCTTGGGCTGGCCGCGGTCGATTTTGGCGGCCGGGCATCCGCCGTGGTGGAGACGAAGGTGCGGCAGCGCCTGGTAGGCGACTTACAGGCGGAACTGGTTTACGACTTCTTTGAAGGCTTTGCGCGAGGGGCACACGCCAACGTACATGCTCGTGTGCTTTACGGTCGCTCTAACCATCACAAAATTGAAGCCCTTTTCAAAGCATTCGCACGCGCGGTACGCGCAGCATGTTGGCTCGACCGGCGCATGGCACGCTTGCTGCCCAGTACAAAGGGACTCTTATGATCGCGATCGTGGATTATCAAGCGGGGAACCTGGCTTCGGTCAAGAAGGCGTTCGACCACCTCGGACAGCAATCAGAGATGACCTCCGATCCGAATGTCATTGCCAGTGCTGACAAGATTGTTTTGCCTGGCGTGGGAAATTTCGGGGCCACGGTTGCCCTGACCGGACCCATAGAGGAGTCGATCAACCATGCGATCAGGCGGGAAATCCCTTTGCTCGGTATTTGCCTCGGAATGCAATGGATGTTCGAATCCAGCCAGGAGGCGCCAGATTTACCTGGATTGGGGATATTTGAAGGGCAATGCGAAAAGTTTCCCGTGGAAGTGAAATCTCCACACGTTGGCTGGAATCAGCTGCAATTTCGAGGCACATCTCGCCTTCTGCGGCATCTGCCAGCTGATGCATTTGTTTATTTCACACATTCCTACAGGGCTCCGTTGATCGATGCCACGGTTGCGGGATGTACTTACGGTGGCATTTTTTCCGCAGCGGTAGAGCGAGGGCAGCTCTTCGGAGTGCAGTTCCATCCTGAAAAATCAGGGACCGCTGGCCGCCGGATTCTGCAGAATTTTTGTGAACTGTGAGAGTTAATCCGCCTGACAAATGCTAACGAAGCGCATTATCGCGTGCCTGGATGTGAACGCCGGACGCGTCGTCAAAGGCATCCAATTTTCCCGTTTGCGCGATGCCGGCGACCCGGCCGAACTTGCGCTGGCCCACAGCCTCGCCGGAGCGGACGAAATTGTATTTCTTGATATTTCGGCAACTTATGAGCAGCGAGCTACGCTGCTCGATGTGGTTCGGCGGACAGCCCGTCAACTATTCATTCCATTTACCGTTGGCGGCGGTATCAGATCCTTGGACGATGCGGCGGCTGTGTTCGATGCCGGGGCGGACAAGGTGACCGTTAACTCCGCCGCTCTCCGGGATCCCGCGCTAATTACGCGAATAGCGCGTCGCTACGGCTCTCAGGCAGTGATTGTCGCGATCGACGCCCTTCGAGTCAGCAACGGGAAGCGCCTGTCTTTCGGGGTCAAAGCGACGGGAGGCCGGGACGCGACCGGCCGGGACGCCGTGGAATGGGCCATCGAAGCGGAGAGGCATGGAGCGGGTGAAATAATGCTCACTTCGATCGATCGAGATGGGACGCGCCGCGGCTTCGATTGCGATCTGACCTCGGCGGTCGTCGGTGCACTCAACATTCCAGTCATCGCATCGGGAGGTGGCGGGGAAGCAGGACATTTCATTGAGGTCTTTCGAAACGGTCGCGCCGATGCAGCCCTGGCCGCATCCATCTTTCATCTGGGCGTGATTCCCATCGGAAACCTCAAGCGAGACCTCCTTTTTGCCGGAATCCCCATGAGGTGGCCGTGCTAATTCCTTCCATCGATCTCATGGGTGGCAAAATCGTCCAGCTGGTGCAAGGCGAAAAGAAAGCTTTGGAATTTGATGATTTCGAGCCTTGGATAAAACGATTTTCGAAATATCCTCTGATTCAACTCATCGATCTGGATGCGGCGATTGGAACAGGCGGCAACCGCGAACTTCTGCGCTCGTTGGCACGCCGGCTTCCTTGCCAGGTAGGCGGAGGGATTCGTACTGCGGAAATTGCCGAGGGACTTCTGACCGATGGTGCCAAGCGCGTGATCATTGGGTCATCGCTAATAAAAAAGGGGCAGATTGACGCATCGTTTGCCGAGGCCCTGGCATATCAGATCGGCGCTGAAAAACTGGTTTTCGCACTGGATTCGAAAGGCGGAAAGGTCGCAATCAGAGGATGGCGTGAAATCACAGAAATATCCGCCGCTCAAATGATTCGCGCATTGGAGTCCTACTGCAATGCATTTCTATACACCAATATCGATACTGAGGGGCTGCTGCTAGGCATGCCGTTGGATGTGGTTGCCGAGTTGAAGAAAATCACAAAACGACAGTTGATAGTCGCCGGAGGTATTAGAAAAGAAGACGAGGTGGAACGGCTTCATAGTATGGGCGTAGATGCCGTAGTAGGGATGGCCATCTACCTCGAACTGCTGAAAATATGATGCTCCCTCACCGACTGCCTCTTGAGCTTGTTTATAATCACTGTTCACCAAGCGATCCGCTAAGACAGGAACCCATTGGCACTCGACGAGAATATCTACGAATTACGGCGCGAAAAGCTCAAGAAGATAGAGGCACTCGGCCAGCAGGTCTATCCCACTAAATACGACGCTACTCACACGATTCCGCAAATCGTTGCTGAGTATTCCAACAAGAGTGTGGAGCAACTGGACAACCCCAGAGTGAATGTGCGTGTCGCCGGACGCATCATGGCGATTCGGCTGATGGGCAAGGCCGGATTTGCTCATCTTCAGCAAGGTGGCCAGCGACTACAGATTTATGTGAAAAAAGATGCCGTCGGAGAGAAAGGATTCGAACTATATCGACTGCTCGACCTCGGCGATCACGTTGGAGTAAGCGGATATCTATTCCGCACGCGTACGGGCGAGCTGTCGATTCACGTCGAAGAAATTACTTTCCTCTCCAAAGACTTGCTGCCGCTGCCGGAAAAGTGGCACGGCCTGACGGACGTCGAACTGCGGTATCGACAACGCTATGTCGATCTGGTGATGAATCCCGAAGTGCGTGAGGTTTTTCTGAAGCGGGGAAAGCTGGTGCAGTCATTCCGGCGATTCATGGACGCGCACGGCTTTGTCGAGGTTGAAACCCCAATGATGCAACCTGTCGCCGGCGGCGCGGTTGCGCGGCCTTTTGTGACCCATCACAACACGCTCGATATGGATCTATTTCTCCGCATCGCGCCAGAACTTTATCTCAAGCGCCTAGTGGTAGGAGGATTTGACCGGGTTTTCGAAATCAATCGTAACTTTCGCAACGAAGGTATCTCGATGCGACATAATCCCGAGTTCACCATGCTCGAGTTCTACCAAGCCTATACGGATTTTCGTGGCGTGATGGATTTAACTCAGCAATTGATCGAACAGGCCGCGAAAGACGTAACCGGCGGTACCAAGACCAAGTGGGAAGATGACGAAATCGATTGGGCGAGTGAGAATTGGCAGCGATTGACTATGCGCGAAGCCATCATTCTTTACTGGCCAGAAACCGCGGGCACGAAACCGGTAACCTCAGATTTCGAATCCGCCGAAGCGGTCGAACGTCT
>Ga0207693_10002601_pt1 | contig 15682 bp, 14 predicted proteins | sample LARL81metaG_FD_184347 | JGI IMG/M metagenome (GOLD analysis project Ga0207693, IMG submission 184347) | Corn, switchgrass and miscanthus rhizosphere microbial communities from Kellogg Biological Station, Michigan, USA - LAR L8-1 metaG... | ecosystem: Host-associated > Plants > Roots >...
GGTGTAGAGGATGATCGCGGTGTCGCTGCCCCGCCCCTTAGCGATTTCGCCCCGAAAAAACCCCGGCTCGCTGCGGGCGAGCTCGCGACCGCGCTCCTGCACCTTGGCGTAATCGTCAAGCCAGGGCAGGCCGTAGTGCCGCATGCCGCGCGGGTCGGAGAAGATCACCCTTTCGAGCAGCGGGCTGCGCTCTATTATTGGGACGAGCTTATCGATCTGCTCCTGGTCTTCGGCCACCGCGAAACGCACCTCGGCATGGTCGAGCACGAAGGCCATCTCTTCGGCGATCGAATCCTGGTAGATCGGGACCGGTATGCCCCCCAGCGCCTGCGTCGCGGCGATCGCCCAATAGAGCTGCGGCCGGTTGTCGCCGATGATCGCGAGCTTGTCGCCGCGCCGGAAGCCGCCGGCGGCCAGACCGCAGGCTAGTGCCTCGACCTCGGCGGCGACCTCCGCCCAGCTCCAGCTCTGCCAGATGCCGTAATCCTTCTCGCGATTAGCCGGCCGCTCCGGCCGCACCCGCGCATGTTCGAGCAGCAATTTCGGAAACGTATCCGCCCCGCCGCCGCCCGTTACCAGTTCGGCGGTCTGCCGATCGCGCCCAGGGGCGAAGTCGGTTGCGATCATATTTGCTCCAGCAGCGCGCCGCGGGTCTCCCTTACCTACCATGCGCGTGGAGCGTGTACCTATCGGACTGCCCCGACCCGGTCAAGCAGTCTCATACCCTAACCGGCTCCGCCGCACTCGCGGCGTGCCCGAGGATCTGAGGGATCACACTGGCCTTCTCGGCGAGACGGCGCACTCTGGCCTAGTCGCCTGCAGCGACGGCCTCCCTCGGCGCCATCCGTGACCCGCCGACCATCGGAACATTCGGCAAGCTCAAGTACTCGGCTGCGGAGCGCTCGTCAATGCCGCCGGTCGGGCAGAATGCCACTCCCGGGAACACCGGAGCGAGGGCCCGCAACAGCGCAAGCCCGCCCACCGCCTCGGCGGGGAACAGCTTCAGGAAGCTGATGCCGAGATCGCGTGCCACCATTACTTCGGAAGGCGTCGCGACGCCCGGAATATAGGGCAGTTCGGTCGCCAGCGCGGAAGCTGCAAGTTCGGCCGTCATTCCCGGGCTGACCAGAAACCGCGCCCCCGCCGTGCAGGCTTGTACGACATCCGCCGGGCGCTGCACGGTCCCGGCGCCGACGACGATCTGCGGCACCTCTCTTGTGATGGCGGCAATGGCAGCCGGCGCAGCCGGGGTCCGCAAGGTCACCTCGACCAGCCGCAGCCCGCCCTCGACCAACGCGCGGCCGAGCGGCACCCCATCCGCCTCGCGCTCGATCGCAAGGACCGAGATTACCGCAACCTCACGGAACAAGTCATGCATGCCTCTCTCCCCGGCTGCGGTGTTTGTTTTACACTGGGGTTCGATCGGCTTCAGCCGTGCCCGGCTCCTCTCCCGCGGGCGCGCGCAAGCCATTGGGCGGACACCAATCCCGCCGAGCCGGCCCCGTAGGCTCCAGCACTTTGACTCGGGAAAACCCCTCAGCTTCCCGAATCGAGCCGATTTAGGGCAACTCCGCAAGATTGACAGCCCCGGCCGCGAAGGCTTTGATCCGCGCCCGAGGGAACGGAGGAAGCGATGGAAACACGTACGCTCGGCCGAACCGGGCTCACAGTGTCGGTTCTCGGGTTCGGATGTGGGGCGGTCGGCGGGTTGATGGTGCGGGGAAACCCGGCCGACCAGGAGCGCGCGGTTGCGCGAGCCGTTGAGCTCGGCATCAATTATTTCGACACCGCGGCGATGTACGGAAACGGTGAATCCGAGCGCAATCTCGGGCGCGTCATGAAGAGCCTCAGACCTGATATCCGGGTCGGCACCAAGGTGCGAATTCCGGCGGGCGAGCGCAGCCGCATTGCGGCGGCGGTGACCTGGTCAATGGAAGCGAGCCTGCAGCGGCTCCAACTCGAGCAGGTCGATCTGTTCCAGCTGCACAACCATATCACCGCGGAAGGTCGCGACAGTGATTTGACACCCGAGATCGTGCTCGGCGAAGTCGTGCCTGCATTCGAGCGCCTGCGCGAACAAGGCAAGACCCGGTTTTTCGGCATAACCGCGGTCGGCGATACGCCGGCACTCCACCAGGTGGTCGACGCCCGCGCCTTTGACACTGCGCAAGTCAGCTACAATCTGCTTAATACGAGCGCCGGCGCGAGGGTTCCGGCCGGGTATCCGGCGCATGATTACGGCAATCTGCTGGCCCACACCAAGGCCGCTGATATGGGCGTCATCAACATCCGGGTGCTCGCCGCCGGGGCGTTGAGCGGTGCCGAAGAACGCCATCCGCTCGGCTCGCCTTCGGTCGAGCCGATAGGGTCGGGCGGCAGCTACCGCACCGATGTCGAGCGGGCCCGGCGGCTCGAGCCACTGATCAGCGAAGGGCATGCCGAAAGCCTCGTCGAAGCGTCGCTGCGGTTCGCGATCGCCAATGATGCCGTTTCGACCGTGCTCGTCGGATACTCGACACTGCAGCAGCTCGAACACGCCGCGCGGTCGATCGATAAGGGCTCCCTGTCGCGCGAGGCCCTCGCTCGGCTGGCGAGCCTGCAGAGCTCGTTCGTCGGCGAGCCGCGATGATCGATTTCATCGAGACGGCGCTGGGGGGAGCAGCCTGACGGCGCGACGTGCGGATACGCTACCGCTACCGAGGCAACGAGAAAATCTACGACAAGCCGGCAGAATCTGTGGTCATCGGTCGGCCGCGCCATGGTGTGCAGGTCGATATCGATCTGACGCCGGATCTGCGCGTTTCACGGCCGCACGCACGGATTTCGGTTGCTGAAGGCCGTTACTGGATCGAGGATCTCGGCAGTGCCAACGGCACCGAAGTCGACGAGCAGCCGATCAAGGGAGCCGGCAAAGTTCAGCTGAAGCCCGGCCAGCAAATTCGGATCAGCGATACCACGCTAACGGTCGATATTCCGGCCGGAGAACCCGATCTCGAGCCCAGCTGGGGGTCCAACGACCGGACCTTGGTCGACACCCACGACACCCGACTCGACATCGCCGAAATGATCGACGCCGCGGCACCCGTTTTCGAGCCCGGCAAACCGATCGACCCGGATCGGGCACAGGCATTGGCCCTGCTCTACGAGTTGCCGCTGCAGTTCGGCGAGCAGACCGAACTCGACGCGCTGTTCCAGACAATCATCGAGCGGCTGGTTGCGATAATCCCGGCGGCGAGCCGCGGCGCCCTGTTGCTCGAGGATCCGACGAGCGGAGAGCTTCTGCTCAAGGCACATGTTCCCGCAGGACGGCCTTCGGTCAGCATGACCCTGGCGTCGACCACAATGTCGCGGCGCCAAGGGTTTATCTGGCGCGAGGGTTTGGATCCGAGCCAAAGCCAATTTCTGAACCGGATCAAGGCCGGCATGTATGTGCCGCTGATCTGGAAGGGGCGGGTGCTGGGTGTCGCATGCGTCGACAACAGCGATGGCGGGACGATCTTTACAGCCGACGATTTACGCCTGATGCTCGCCGTCGCGCATTATGCCGCAATGGCGGCCATGCAGAACCAGCTGCAGAACGAACTCCGCCGTAATGCCGCGCTGCTCAGTCGGCTGTTGACCAATTTTTCGCCGAAGATCCGTGACTCGCTGTTGTCGCGAGCGGCCCACGGGCGCCTGCGCCTCGGCGGCGAGAGATCGGAAGTGGTCATTCTCTCATCGGATATCCGCGGCTTTACGATGCTGACCTCGGGGATGGATACCGATGATGTGATGGACCTGCTCAATGACTACATGTCGGCTCTGGTCGACGCCATCTTCAAACACGACGGGACCGTCGACAAGATCACCGGAGATGCCATCCTGGCAGTCTTCGGCAGCCCCGAGCCCGATCCTCAGCGCCACGAAAAGGGCGTGCGGGCGGCACTGGCGATGCAAGCCGCAATGATCGAGGTCAGCGAGAACCGCCGGCGACGGGGGCAGCCGACATGCGCGATCGGGATAGGAGTCCACTGCGGCGAGGTACTCCACGGCTTCATCGGCTCGAACGATCGGATGGAACTGACGGTCATCGGTGAAGCCGCCAATTGGACGGCGCGGTATTGTGCCGGCGCCGCAGGCGGCGAGATCCTCATCAGCCCGGCATTGCATCAGCGTCTGTGGCGGCATATCGACGCCGAGTCGACGACAATAGAGACCAAGCACGAAGGCAATCTCAGCGCCTACCGTCTCAAAGGCCTCAGGAGCGCGACACCGAGCTGAACGGCGGCAAATTCACCCTGCGATTTCGACCACGACGGCACTGACGTTGTCCCTCGCGACTTGCGCGAGCGCGCACTCGATGAGCCGGTCTGCTGACGCCGCGATCGGTGATCGGGTCAATATATCGGCGATTTCGGGGTCGCTAACGGCGCTGCTGAGCCCGTCCGAGCAAAGCAGCATAATGTCGCCCGGTTCGAGGCTGTCACGCCTTTCTTCCAGCGTCAGCTGGTCGAAGGCCCCGATAAGGTTTGTGACAATGTTTGCCAGCGGATGGTCCGCTGCCGCATCCGGTGCAATTTCGCCGCGGTCGACCAAATCCTGGACATGGCTCTGGTCGCGGCTCAACTGGCGCAACTGGCCGGCGCGCATCCGGTATAATCGGCTGTCACCAGCCCACAGGCAGCAGCTTTGCCCATCGAAGATCAGCAGTACCGCCACCGTGCTGCCGATCAATGCACTCGGATTAATCGTGGCAGCCCTTGCGCGCAGCTCGCCGTTGACTTCCGCGAGGCGTCGTTTGACCTCCTCCACCAGCGCGAGACCGGATAACGCTCCATCCATCTCGCGCAATGCCCCGATGATGCGGCTGCTCGCATAATCGCCGCGCTCATGGCCTCCCGCACCATCGGCAACGGCCCACAAACCGATCTCGGCGCGCTCGAGCACCGCGTCCTCATTTCGCCGACGCACCGTGCCCGCATGGGTCCGTGCAGCGGAACGAAAGGACATCCTTCAACCTCTCATTTTTGGGGTTCTTGCTCGATCTTTAGTCGGCAGTTGAAGTAGTCGAGAACGCGAGACTGCCGCTGCACTTCCGTCAGCGCGGAACCGCCGATGTTACCGGCGATCTGTCGCGCCTCGTTGAGGCGGTCCTTCAGCATCGCCACCGCGCGCGCCGTCGAACCCTCAAAACCATCCTGCAGGTATTTTTCGGGAGTGTACTGGGTCTTTCCGATCCGGAAATCTTCGGGATTGAAGGGGCAAGCGGCAAAGCGATCGGGCGTTAGGGCGGCCGGCTGTACCGGCGCGACTGCAGCCGCGGGGGGCATTGGGGCTGGGGGCGTTGGGGCTGGGGCGGGTGCCTCCGGCTTTCGCTCGCCCTCGAAGATGACCCGCGACGCGTCACTACGCAGCCGTGCCAACACCGTTGCCGGCATTTTGCCGCCATTGACCAGATCCATTTGCGGCAGCCCGGCATCCTGCTGAAATTTGTGCCAGGCTCTAGTTGTCTGAGGGCCCACCACCCCGTCGATCGGCCCCGGTTCCATGCGGAGACGGAGAAGCATGAATTGGATTTCGCGTACCAACGAGGGGGTAACCTCGAGGTCTTCGGTCTTGTTAACCATCTGGGCGGCGCACCGGCCCGCGGACCACAGCTCCATCGGCAGGATTACGACGGCCAATGAAAAAATCACGCATCGTGTGAGCGTGTTCATCCTCACGTCCCCGACTGGGCCAGTAAGTCACTCCGCCCCATGTGCATTGAGAAACGCTCTGCGCTCCCTTTCATCAGGAATGTGGGCGGCCAATACGAGACACAATTTAGCCAGAGATTCGAATTTCGTGAGCTCTCTCTTGACGAGAATTCGGGCAATGGGCCCGATATAACGAGTAAGGTCGGATTCGATTGCAACGATGCTTGCCGGGTTTGGCGATTTGACGGAGTGATCAGGCCTTTGCTCAACTGCTTGCGCCGGTGGCGGCTGGGGCGGCGGACGCGGGCGACCGAGCCCCGTTGCAGCCCGCTGCCGGCCTCTCGCCAAAAATTCCGCACGGTCCTTCGGGTTGACGACTTGTCTGCCAAGCAGTTCGTAGAGCGCCAGCAGATCGCTCGATTGCCGGGTGGCCCGTTTTGTGGCGATCGACGCCATCGGGCCGATGAAGGTCGCCAGGTCGCGTTCGACCTCGTGCAACATCTCGGCGGTGAAAGCCGCCTCGGCGGGGACGGTCTGCAACTTGGCGCCAGACGTCGTGGCACTGCGATCCTGCGGCTCTCCTGCCGCGACAGGCAGCGCGTCGGCGACTGCCTTTGAGAACCCGGCTGCATCGGCGTAGCGCTGCGCCGGATCGAAGGCGACCGATTTGCCTATGACGTGCTTCAATGCGTCGGGGACCGCGGGGTTCAATGCTCGTATGTCCTCGGGTCCCCGCTTTTCCATGAAGGACATGATCTCGGTAATGCTCTTGCCGCGGAACGGCTTCACCCCGGTCAGCATTTCAAAGAGGATGACCCCGGCGGCAAATAGATCGGTGCGATGATCGATCGGACCTCCCGACAGTTGCTCGGGAGCCATGTAGGCGGGCGTGCCCAATAAATCACCGACGATCGTGAACTCGGAGGCCTCCAAACGGGCGATGCCGAAATCGGCGACCTTAACGTGGTCGTCCTGCAGAATCATGATATTGGACGGTTTGATGTCGCGGTGGACGATCCCGTTCTTGTGAGCGAACCCGAGCGCGCCGAGCACCTGATTTATAATCGCGACACTCCGGCCGGGTGACAGCGGGCCGGACGATTTGATGACTTGGTCGAGGCTGCGGCCCTCTACCAATTCCATCACCAGAAACGGCATACCGTTGTCGTCGCCAAAATCCCAGATCGCGACGATGTTCGGGTGGAAGCGCCGCCCGGCGGCTCTCGCTTCCCGCCGGAAGCGCTCCAGCAACTGCTCGCCACCGCTGCCCGCAACCAGTTCGGGACGCACGACCTTGATTGCGACCAGGCGGTCGATGGCCGGGTCATGGGCGCGATAGACTTCGCCCATCGCCCCCGTCCCGAGCAATCCTTCGACGCGATAACGGCCAATCGACCGGACAGTGTTCATTTCTCAGAAAAGAATGGCTGCACTCGGTACGCAATCAAGCGGAAACCGTTATCGCAGCCCTTCGATCCATTCGTCACTATATGGGCCTAACTCAGCTCTGCTCCTCCAGCATGCTCATCGCATTCTGCAGGCTGCGCCGCATCCGGTTGAACGACGCCGACAGCGAGCCGATTTCGTCCCTGCTGTTGTGGACATATTCCGGGGTATCGAGCTGTCCCATGCTGACCCGGTCCGCCATCTCGGAGATTTCGGCGACCGGTTTGGTCACCAGTGCGCGCAGCAAGAAATCGACGATGATGATGGTGACGACAAAGGTGCCGGCCAGAGCAAGCAAAAACCAGAAGAGGGCCTGATAGGCCCGTGCCAGCGGCACAGCAAGGGGTGTCGAAACCACCTGCGCGCCGACGATCTCACCCTGCTTCCAGCCGAACCCGTTTTGCGGTCCGTAAAGCGCGACCATCGTGGCCGGGGCGTTTTCGGGCGTGCTGTGGCAGGTGAGGCAAGCTTGGCTGCCCACCTTGAGCGGCCGAGCGAGCGTCAGATATCGCCCTCCCGGCGTGTCGCGCGTCACCACCGATTCCGGTTTGCTCGTGTCGCTGCGAAAGTCGTTGATGATGTCGGCTTCCCAATCCACCGCGCGATCATTGAGGTTTGTCGGATTCAAGGTCGGTTCGCGATACGTGTAGTCCGGTAATTTCTGGTGGACCATTTTGAAATTGGTCTGCGCCGCATAAGACGGGATCGAGTGCGGCAGGAATTGAACCTTCATCTGCTGTTCGAGTAACGGCCTAATGCTCTCTGCGGTGTAACTGCGGATGGCCGATGCCCCTTCGATCATTATTCTGGCGTTCTGCAGACTATCTTCGAGCGCATTCTTCGTGAGGATCGTATAGGCGCCCGCGCCGGCCAAGCCGAGTCCGACGAGAAATGCGCCGGATATCGCCAGATCTATTTTCCATCGTATTTTCATGGCTTGGACTTCAGTCGTATCGCCAAGAATTGGCGCAGCCGGGATATTACAGTCCCGGAATACAATTTCAAAGCGCCGCGGCTACCCCCGGGCAGGCTCGAATACGGAGCGGAAGTCGAGATCGTAGCCGAAGGCGCGCGGCCCGACATGTTCCAGCCCGGCCGCACTCAGAAATACCGGCGGGGCGGGAAGGACGACGACCGAGACGCGGCGGCCGTAGCCGATCGTCTCGGTGCCGAAGGCCTCGCCCGAGACGGTATCGAGCACGCAGATCAGATCGGGCGACATCGCGACCGGCGCCGCGTCGCGCCACGCAACGACCCACTCGTTCTGGAACGCAATTTCCAGCCGCGACCCGCGGTCTTCGTCGAGACCGTCGATCACCGCGCGGCCGCGCAAATAGCCCTCGGTCGTGCGCCGGGCGACATCGACGACCTTGCCGCGGAACAGGAGCTTACCCCGCCCCTCGTCGAGGATCGCAGCGACCGGGTCCTCGTGCCGCCGCTGTGCCTCGCGCACCCGCCGGCCGATCGCGATCGCCTTCGACACAGTGAAATGGATTCCCCAATCCTTGACCTCGCGTCCGGTGCGCGGCGCCTTGCAGGTTGAGGCGATCGAGCCGAGTTCGACGCAGATCTTGCGGCTGACCCGCTCCATCCACTTCCAGCTCGGCACCCTGGTGACCACCGCCTCGATGCCGCGCGGGTCGTACAGCACGCACGGGTAGGGACGCAGACCGCCGACCGCGACGCTGGTCATCTGCGCTTCGGGATAGGCGCGGCCCATCGTGTCGGCGTCGACCACTGGACGCCCGAGATGGGCCGCCGCCATCAGCGGCTGAATGCCGTTGCCGCCGCCGATTTCGAGCGGCATCACGGCGCGGAATTTTGCCCCGAGCAACCCTTCCTGGATCTCGACGGCGCGGGCAATGTTGCCGCTGTCGGCGAGCCGCTCCTGGCCGACCAGCGGCGCGCCCATGTTGGAGACGATCGCCACCCAGTCCTCGTCGGCGAGGTCGAGTGGCGAGATCAGCGAGACCCGGTGCCCATCGGCATAGAGCCGGCGCATATTGAGCAGCCCGAGATAGGGGCTGCCCCCGCCACCGGTGCCGAGGATCCAGGCGCCGACCGCCAGCGCCTCGATGTCGTCCGGCGCGAGTTCGTTCATGAAGCGAGGCTACGCAGCAGTAGCCTCGCTTGCAATGCAGGGACTAAGCTATCGGCGTCGTGTCGATCAGCTTGTCGATCGACTGGCCGAGATCATCGAGGGTCGGCGAGGTATTCGGCGGCCAATCGCGGGTGTTGACGACATAGGCCCAGTCGATCCCGTTGCTGCGCGACACCGCCATCGAGGAGGTCCCCGGCGTGCTGCCGGTACGGCCGAGCCACCATGACCCTCCATCGGCCGGGCGCGGACCGTTTCCCCACACCAAGTGTCGATGGATGAACTGGGTCAATGCCGTCGCCGAGGCGGCGAGACCCGCGCAGGCGGCCGCCACCTCCTTGATCTGGCCGTCGCCGCCATAGACCGCCGGGACCAGCAAGTTGGAATTCAGATCGAGCGGACTGAGGCCGAGCCCCTCATCCTCGCATATTGCCTCGTTGGAGGCGCGCTGCGCCGCTTTGGTGGACGAGACAATGACATCGGTGATCCCCAAGGGCTGCAGCAGGGCTTCCTTGATGTAATCGTACAATGGGATGCCGGTGACCTTCTCGACGACCGCGCTGGCGAGCAGGTATCCGTAATTCGAGTACTGGCTCTTCGTGCCGGGGGCGAAGTCGAGGGGCCGAGCATACATATAGCGGGCGATATCGAGCTTGGTGGCCGGATGCGGCAGGCCCTCATCGAGCGCGATCTTACGCATTGCATAGGTCGGATCGAACCCTGAACCGCCCTGGTTAACAGGTCGGTCGTCATAGCCGCCCATGTGGTCCAGCAGCTGCTGGATCGTGATCGTGTCGCTGCGCGGGTCCGCCGGGTGCGAGAAGCCGAGTAGCGGATAGACGGTTGTGGTCGGCATCAGCTTCTTGCCGTCATAGAGCGTCTGCACCGCCGCCTCGAGAAACATTTTGCTGCAGCTCGCCAGCAGGAAGCGATCCGAGGTCTGGGTGATCCGATATCCCGCTTCGGCCCAGCTGTAAGCGCGCGCCAGCTTGACGACGCCCGCCTTGGCGATGGTGAGCTGCGCGGCGCGAACGCCGTTTGCTTGCATGAAGGTCTGCATCGTATGGTCGAAGCCGGCAAGCGCGGGAACCGGCGACCCGGTCACACTCCACTCGCGGGTGAATGGGATGTCGCGCTGCGCAAAGATCGCCGCATAACGCGTTGCTCCGCCTGAGCCGCCGCCCTGGACACAGATCGGGTAAAATCCCTTGGCGTTCTGCGCGTCGAATTCGCTCTGATAGTCGGCGGCGGTCATCCCGTGCCGCGCTACCCAGGGGCCGACGACGTCGTCCTTGAACACCGAGCAATAAACCTGATCGCCGGACAACGCTACGTAGGCCGGCCGATAGCCCGCGAGGTGGTATCCGGGCAGCTGCGTCTCGGCGTTGAAGGTCGTCTGGTAGTCGGCTGCCGCGTCGCCGGGGTGCACATGCCATTTCACAAAGCCGGGGTTGGAATGCCACACCGCGGCATAACGGCGGTCTGCCGAAGTGCCGTAGATCGCGCAGGAACGTAGAACAAGCTTCTGATCATGGGCGGTCGTGTTCAGGTTTTGAAAGGTACCGGCCTGCGACGGGAGACCCGAGGTCATGCCGTGCCGTGCCAGCCAAGCACCCGAAATCCCCTGCTCGAATACCGCGGCGAATAGCGCGTTGGAGGCCTGACCCGTTGCCGAGACGAGCACCGGGACAAATCCTTTCGCGGTCCAGGTATTGAAGAAGGATTGATAACCCGCGGCGTCGACGCCATGCACCGCGACCCAGCCTGGCCCCTGCCGTTGGACCCATACCGCGGCATACCGGGCATCCGAGGGATCCCCGTATACGCTGAGCGAGATCATCCGGTATCCTTGGGCCGACAGATGATTGAAATTGCTCTGATGCTGGGCGGCGTTTACGCCATGATATGCTTCGAACATGCGATCTCCTTTGAAGCGGGGGTGGTTCTCCCGGCGACAGGGGTAACATTGAGTGACCCAGCAAAGCTAGGATTGACGCTAGTATTTTTATATAATCTTAAAAATAAGATATCGAACATTTCAAGTTTAAATGTCGCAATACTGTCAATAACTGCGTCCACTTGTTTATGTTTTATAGGGGTACGGGTATGCCATTGACGGGATTGCGCGTGATCGATTTGACCCGCATTCCCGCCGGGCCGTTCTGCTCGATGCTGCGTCTCGCCCTACGGCATGTTCCGCACCGCCGACGGCGAGGTGGCGATCGCGTGATGACGTTGCCGGAGGTATTTGCAAACCCGCAGATTCGGGACCAGGAGATGGTAGTGGCTTCCGAGCACCCGAGGCATGGGGAAGTCAAGATTCTGGGCTTTCCGATCAAATTCACCGAGGCGCCGTGCCGCATCCGCCGCCCCGCTCCCGACCTCGGCGCCGACACGGATACGATGCTGCACGATCTCGGCTATTCAACGGAGGAGATCGTGCGCCTACGGCGCGACGGGGTGGTGTGAGCCGATGCGCTGGGGTATCGCCGGCCTGCTCTTCGTCGCGCTCTCCGCTTGCGCACCTGTTCCGGAGACGGACCTCGCGCTCGCCAAGGTGACGCCGGCGACAGCCCGGATCGATGCCGCACTGGCAACGATAACGGTCGAGCCAGCCAGCCGCGACCGGGCCGTTTATCCGCTGCCGCGCACATTGACCCCGCTGCTGCCATTGTGGCAAGCAGCCCTGCAAAACGCGGTGGCGAGACAAGGCATTTTCCAACCCGCCGCTCCGCGGCGGCTGTTGCTGATCGTCAAGGTCCTGGAATTCTCGCTGTCGGGAAACATTTTGTCGGTATTCGCACGGTACCAGCTATTCGACGTGCCACCCGGTGATCCCGTCTTCAGTACCGACGTCATGAGCAACGCAGGATTGAGCGGTCTCGCCACCGGGGTCACGAGCCTCGACGACCCGGCGGTCGCGACCCGCAACCGAACTGAGGTGATCCGAGCGATCCAAGACAACATTACGCAATTTCTCGACCAACTCGACGCGTTTGCGCGACAGCGGCCCGGCCGCATACCTGCGCGGTCCTGAGCATTGCCGGCGAATTGCGTCCGACCGCCAGAATCGGGGCCTTCTGTCGTGCCCCCCATTGTTGCGCGGATTCCAGATCTATGTTACGACCCGCACCGGTTTGGCGGGGCGCTCTGTGCGCAGGCGCATGTGCCTGCCGCGATCCGAACACGACAAGGACGGGCTGTTGCGGGGCGTCTGCCTGAGCGGCCGATGAGGACACATTTCCGTTGGCTTCCGAGACCACAGGCGTTACCGGCTTGGCTGAGCGTTACGCGGCAGCCTTGTTCGACCTCGCCGACGAACGCCGGATTTTGGACGAGGTGGCCTCCGACCTGCGGGAACTGCGGGCGATGCTGCAGGGGAGCAGCGATTTCCTGCGGCTGATCCGCAGCCCCGTTGTGTCGCGCGACCAGCAAGCCCAGGCGATCCTGACCGTTGCGGAGCACGCCGGCTTCTCCCCGCTGGTCCGGGATTTTCTGGCAGTCGTGGCGCGCAACCGGCGCCTGTTTGCCGTTCCCGCGATGATCGAAGCCTTCCTGGCCAAACTTGCCGCGCGGCGCGGCGAAGTAACGGCCCAGGTGGTTGCGGCGCAGCCACTGAGTGAAACACAACTCGCGTCGCTAAACGAACAACTCCGCCGCAGCATCGGCAGCCGGGTTTCGGTCGATGTTCGCATCGACCCGGGGCTGATCGGGGGCCTGGTGGTCAAACTTGGCTCGCGCATGGTCGACGGATCGATTAAGAGCAAGCTGCAGCGGCTGCAGCTGGCGATGAAGAGCGTTGCCTAATGCCTCTGCTTATTCTGTTTATTGAGATGCGTACGCCTCTGGCGGCGCCGGCCCCGGACCCCCGCTTGCGCGGGGGTGACGGTGCATCCGGTGTAGGGCCAGGCTGGTTCTGAAGGGGTTTTCATGGAAATTCGCGCGGCGGAGATTTCGGCGATCCTCAAACAGCAGATCGCCAGTTTCGGCAGCGAGGCGGATGTCGCGGAAGTCGGCCAGGTATTGTCGATTGGCGACGGCATTGCCCGCGTCTACGGCCTCGACAAGATCCAGGCCGGCGAGATGGTAGAGTTTCCGAACGGCGAAAAGGGTTTGGCCCTCAACCTCGAGAGCGACAATGTTGGGGTCGTCGTGTTCGGCGACGACAGCCATATCAGCGAAGGCGACATCGTCAAACGCACCAACGCCATCGTCGATGTGCCGGTCGGACGCGGCCTGCTTGGCCGTGTCGTCGATGCACTCGGCGAGCCGATCGACGGCAAGGGCCCGCTGACCGATGTCACCCGCGCCCGCGTCGAAGTCAAGGCGCCCGGCATCGTGCCGCGCCGTTCGGTACACGAGCCGGTGCAGACCGGGCTCAAAGCCATCGACTCCCTGGTACCGATCGGCCGCGGGCAGCGCGAGCTGATCATCGGCGATCGCCAGACCGGCAAAACCGCGCTCGCCATCGACGCCGTGCTCAACCAAAAGCAGGTCAACAGCGGCGGTGATGAGAAGAAAAAGCTCTACTGCGTCTATGTCGCGGTGGGCCAGAAGCGCTCGACTGTCGCCCAGATCGTCAAGACCCTACAGGACTACGGCGCGCTCGAATACTCGATCGTCGTGGCGGCGACCGCTTCAGAACCCGCACCTTTGCAATTCATCGCGCCCTATGCCGGGTGCGCGATGGGCGAATATTTTCGCGACAACGGCATGCATGCGGTGATGATCTACGACGACCTGTCGAAGCATGCGGTGGCCTATCGGCAAATGTCGCTGCTGTTGCGTCGCCCGCCCGGTCGCGAGGCCTATCCCGGCGATGTGTTCTACCTGCACTCGCGGCTGCTCGAGCGAGCGGCCAAAATGAACGAGGATCACGGCGCCGGTTCGCTGACGGCGCTGCCGATCATCGAGACCCAGGCGGGAGACGTTTCGGCGTACATCCCGACCAATGTCATTTCGATCACCGACGGCCAGATCTTTCTCGAAACCGAGCTGTTCTATCAGGGAGTCCGGCCGGCCATTAACGTGGGGCTCTCGGTCAGCCGGGTTGGTTCGGCGGCACAGATCAAGGCGATGAAGCAGGTCGCCGGGCGCATCAAGCTCGAACTGGCGCAATACCGCGAAATGGCTGCCTTTTCGCAATTCGGCTCCGACCTCGACGCGGCGACGCAGCGCCTGCTGGCTCGCGGCAGCCGACTCACCGAACTGTTGAAGCAGCCGCAGTTCTCGCCGGTTCCGGTCGAGGAGCAAGTGGTGGCGATCTTTGCCGGCACCCGCGGCTACCTCGACACGATCGCTGTCGCGGACGTCGGCCGCTTCGAGGCGTCGCTGCTGCGCGAATTGCACGCCACGCATCCCGAGCTGCTCGAAGCGATCCGCACCGAGCAAGAAATCTCGCCCACCGTCGAGAAGGCGCTCAGCGATTTTCTCGACGGCTTTGTCAAGACGTTTGCCTGATCCGAGCCGAGCCGAGCTGCCCCGATGCCGAGCCTGAAGGATCTGCGCCTGCGCATTCGCAGCATCAGGTCGACCCAGAAGATCACCTCGGCAATGAAGATGGTCGCTGCCTCTCGGCTGCGGCGTGCCCAGGAGCAGGCAGAGGCTGCCCGGCCCTATGCGCAGCGCATGGAACGCGTGCTCGGTTCGCTGGCCGACCGGATGACCGGTCTGCCGGGAGCGCCGCCCTTGCTCGTCGGCACAGGCAAGGACGAGACTCATCTGATCGTCGTCGCGACGTCGGATCGCGGTCTCGCCGGCGGCTTCAACTCGTCGATCTTGCGCGAGGCGCGCCGGCGGATCCGCGAGATCGAGGCGTCCGGCAGGAAGGTTATGCTGCTGATCATTGGGCGCAAGGGTCGCGACGGGTTGCGCCGTGAATATAATCCTCTGATCCGTGACAGCTTGACCGAGGTCGGGCGGCGGCGTCTCTCCTTCGAAGAGGCCCGCGACATCGCCGAGCGCATCCTCGTCCTCTACCAGGAGGGCGGTTTCGATTCCTGCTCGATCATCTACAACCGTTTCCGATCCGCTATGACCCAGATCGTGACCGTGCAACGGCTGATCCCGTTCGCGCCAGCCGGCCAGGACCGACCCGCCGCCGAGCCGGAGGTGGGGGTGCGCGCCGGCGCGGTTTACGAGTTCGAACCTTCGGAAGAAGAGATCCTTGCCGATCTGCTTCCGAAGAACCTGGCAATCCAGATTTACACGGCGCTGCTCGAGAACGCCGCGAGCGAGCAAGGCGCGCGCATGACCGCGATGGATAACGCTACCCGCAACGCCGGCGACATAATCGACCGGCTTACCCTCAACTACAACCGCACGCGTCAGGCCGTGATCACGAAGGAGCTGATCGAGATCATCTCCGGGGCCGAGGCGCTGTAATGTTCCTTACGGGGATTTTGTAACACATGGCCAGAAACACCATCGGCACCGTCACGCAGGTCATCGGCGCCGTCGTCGA
>Ga0207693_10002602_pt1 | contig 15681 bp, 14 predicted proteins | sample LARL81metaG_FD_184347 | JGI IMG/M metagenome (GOLD analysis project Ga0207693, IMG submission 184347) | Corn, switchgrass and miscanthus rhizosphere microbial communities from Kellogg Biological Station, Michigan, USA - LAR L8-1 metaG... | ecosystem: Host-associated > Plants > Roots >...
GCCGGCCGTATCGCCGGGCGCGCCCTCGGCAACTTCGCGCGTGAGAACTGGGCGGACCAGCAGGTGCTTGGCGTGTTCATCGGCGACCTCGCCGATCCCGGCCCTCCCGTCACGGAGCGCGTGCAGGGCATCACCGACGGCGTGCACGAGTCATTGCCCACGCTGCAGTTCGCGTCGCTCGACACCGGTGGACAGTCGATGCGCGCCGATGCGCTGTTGACGAAGTTCCTGCTCGCCCAGCGCGGCCAGCGACTGCTGATTGCGACGCTGGACGATCTAGCCGCGGTCTACGCCAAGAATGCCATCGAGATGAACCGGCGGCAGAGCGACTGCATCATCGTCAGCCAGGGGCTGGACCACAACATTCATGGCGGCGTCAGCGAGAAGAAGGAACTCGACCCCAACAACCGCGGCAGCGTGGTGCTTGGTTCGGTCGCCTACTACATGGACCGCTACGGCTACCACGTGCTGCCGTTGGCCCTACGCCTGCTCACCGGCGAAACGCTGCCGCCACGCACGGTGACGAAACATATCCTCGTCACCGCCACCAACGTCTTTCGCGAGTATCCGCCATTCGACATCAACTGATGTGGCGCAGGCTACAGCGGCAGGAGGACGAACTCCGAATAGAGCCTGTCCATCTCGCCGACGGCGAACAGCGACGAACGATGGAGCGCAACATCGGTCCTCCTCGGACCGCGCGGGCGCTCAGGAAGCAGCCCCGCGTAGGCGGCGAGCGAGACAGTTCTCTGGCGGCGCAGGATTGCGAGCTTGACTCGCTCGAGTGGCGCGCGAGCAGGCACGGATTGCTGCAATGAAGGATGTCGGAGCACGGCATCCAAATCGCCTTCCGCAATAGTTGTCCGATCTTTGGAAGCAGCATCATGCGGCGTCTCACAACGATGAAGGCCTGATCATCGCCTTCGCGCACCAGGAGTTGCAGGCAATGGGGTGCATGATCGTCGAACACCCGTCGCTGCGTCTCGTGGAGCAGCGGCCGAACCGACACCGGATCGCAGATGATCATCGGGATCCGGTTACGCAGCGTATCTGCATGCAGCAACGGCGGCATCAGAAGAAGAGATTCGCTCAGAGCAGGAAACCCCATCAGTTTGAAAACCTGACGCGACATCAGACTCGGAGTAAGGCTCGTGTATGTAACGCCATCACGCAGCGCTTCGCTCAACAAGGCGGTGCCCAAGCCCCGGGGCGGCATATCGTCGCGCCAGGCGCTGACCGGCGGCTACCTCGCAGTGGTGCATGATCCGGGAAAGCTGTGAAATGGCCGCTCGCTCGGTAAGGGAACCCGTGTCCCGTGTCGCATCAGATCCGCGGTCAGCGGCTGGGAAGGTGGCCAGCCCTGGCAGACTTGGCACCAGCATTCGCTCGTGAGACAGACATGCCGTCTCCTTGAAAAAGTGCAGTTACAATCCCTTACAATCTCTTACAATCGACTGGTGATGCCGACATCTGCCAGCGCACTGTTGGCTTCAGTATTGAGCCAACGTGGGTCGTAGTTGCATCACAAAGAAGACAGTCGCGCTGTTCGTCAATCGCCGCGCCGATTCACTCGCTGTGCCGGCGCGGGACAACGGCAATAGATCGCGTTGTGCTCCTTTTCCTCCTGCGCCATCGTCGCGAAGGTCAGCGCGCCGCCCGGACCCGCTGCGGCGACTGCATTGAGAGCGAAGCGACCGATCCTGCCACCTTGCGGCAGCATCTCGCCCATGGTCGCGATCGGCCGAATGTCGTTCGCTGTTCCACCGAAGGCGGCGAGCGGCCCCAGCCCACCATCGAGTGCCGCAATGAATGCTGTCACACCGCCTTGCGCCACCGTCGGCCAGGGACCGAATCCGGCATAGCGGCCGCCACCCGGTGCGGCTGTCCCTTCCACGGCGATCTCGGTCAGTCCTTCCGACCCGATCCGCAGCACTGCCTCGCGTGAGCCGTCATCGCCGCCGAGATAGGCACCGAAAGCGATCGCATCGTCGTCGTCGACCGCCGCGCGCTCTGAAAAGCGAAGCACCATTGCACCACTCGGCGTCCGGTCACCCGCGCCGACAAGCAGGCGCAGGGTGCGCGCGCCGGCGACGAAGATGCCGCCGAGCACCGGGCCTTTGAGGATCGCTGCGGGAAACGCGACAACCCCCGCATTGTTCAGCGCCGGTTCGCCGATCCTGTCCATCGTGCCGCCGATGCGCAGCAGCAGTTCGCCTTCCGCCACCAACCGCTGCAGGTGCCGCCCGTTCCAGAAGTACAGCACATCCAAAGTGTCGCGCCCGCGCCGCACAGTCGCGACGAATGCCATCTCGTCGTTGTCGTTCAACGCCGGCGCATTGAAGCCGGCGAGTACGCCGGCGGGCACGCCTGGCGCATCGTCGCCGGCGAGCGCGATCACTTGCAGGCCCTGTTCGCCGAAGAGGAAGATTCCCTCCGTGGAGCGCCCTTGAGCGATCTGCGCAGCGAACGCCACATGCCCCGCCGCGTTGAGCGCGGGCAATGGACCGGCTGCGAACGCCGAGAACGTCCCGCCGCCTGGCGTGGCGTCGCCATACGCCGCCACCTTTGTTATGCGTCCCGCCTCGGTGAGGAAGATACCCTCCCGTCCGGGCGCGCGCAGCACGGTGGCGTAGAAGGCGACCTGACCGCGCCCATTGACCGGTGCGAGGATCGGCTGCCCGGTGACATCGAATCGATCGAAGCTACCGCCGCCAGGCGCTGGCTGACCGGATTGGACGACGGCGCGCAGCGATCCGGGTTCGGCTGCTGGTCCGCTTGGGGGCCTCGCCGCGACGTGCGCCGAGGGCTGCGCCGGTGCTGTCGATGGCGCCGACGGCGCGACCCACAGGACGGCAGCCCACAACGCCGCCACCACCACGCAAGCGACCAGCAGGCGCTTCCATGCCGCCGCGAGCAACATCGCTCAGTTGCTCAACATGCCGGATTTCAGCGTCGCCAGGTCGTGGCGCAGCATCTTGATGTAGCTGTCAGCTTCGCCACCGGCACGCGAGAGAGAATCGCCGTAAAGGGTACCGCCGACGGCCGCTCCCGTTTCACTGGCGATGCGCTGCATTGCGCGCGGGTCGGTGATGCTGTCGAGGAACAGCGCCTTCACGCGTTCGGCGCGAATCCGCTGCGCCAACTTCGCCAGTTCCGCAGCCGAGGGCTCGGTCTTGTTGGTCCAGCCGTTCACCGTCAGCAAAGTGATGCCATAGGCATTGGCGATGTACTGCAGCGAGTCGTGCGAGGCCAGCGCCCGCCGCTTGGCTGGCGGCACGCCCGCCATCTCGTCGCGCGCCCATTCATCGATTGCCTGGATCTGCTTCGTGTAGGCCGCCGCGCGTGCACGGTAATCCGCGGCGTTGATGGGATCCAGTCGCGCCAGCGCGTCGGCGATGTTGCGGACATAGATGACGCCGTTGCGCGGATCGAGCCAGGCGTGCTGGTCGATCGTCTCTGGGAGTTGACGGCCCGAAACAGGATGCTCCTCTTCCGCTGTCAGCGTATGCACACGGCGGGTGACCACCACCTTCGTGCCCTTGAAGGCAGCCTGCTTGAGCAACGGTTCCAGCCAGGGTTCGAACTCCTCGTTGAGGTCGTTGAGGAACACCGCACGCGCGGATGCGACGGTTGCGACATCGGCTGTGGTCGGCTGGTAGAGTTCGCTGTCCCCGCCGGCGCGAACGATGGTCGTGATTGCGACATGATCGCCGCCGACGTTGGCGAGCATGTCGCCGATCACGCTGAATGTAGCGACCACGGGAATTCGATCCGCGGCATGCCCCGCGGCAGCGAGCAGCAGGAAGGCGAATGCGATAACGCGACGGAACGTCAGGTGTCATCTCCTACCGTCGGTGCCAGGCGGCGCAGCATGGCTGTGGTGACCAGCGAAATGCCGAACAGCAGCGCGTCCGCCAACACGATGGCCGGGCCGGAGGGAAGATTGCCGTGATAGGACACCAGCAGGCCCGCAACCGATGCCGTCAGCCCAAAGACGATTGCCAACGCCATCGATGCCGCCACCCCAAGCCCCCAGCATCGCGCCGCCGCCGCGGGCAGCAGCATCGGTCCAACCGCCAACAGTGTCCCGAATGCCTGGAAGCTCGCGACCAGGGCAAGCACGACGAGCGCCACGAAGGTCGCTCCATAGGGCATGCGTGTGCCGACCGCGCGCAAGAATGCGGGATCGAACGCACCGACTGCCAGCGGGCGATACAGTGCCGCGATCACCACCAGGATCACGCTGGTCGCGGTGGCGATCTGCAGCAACGCTTGCCGATCGATCGCCAGCACCGTGCCGAACAGCACACGCATGACGTCCACGTTGCTGCCGCGCCAGGCGACCAGCACGACGCCGAGTGACAGCGCGATCAAGTAGAACGCCACCAGTCCCGCGTCGTGCCGCGTCCGTCCGCCAGCGATCGACCCGGACAGTGCTGCGACCGATAGTCCGCTTGCCAACCCGCCGAGCGAGAGCCAGGTTGGTGATGGCCCGGCGTACAGGAATCCGATTGCGGCCCCAGGCATCACCGCGTGGCCGAGTACGTCCCCGTCGAGGCTCATTCGTCGCAGGATCAGTAACGTGCCGATGGTCCCGTTGGTCAGCGCCAGGGCAAGGCACGCCACCAGCGCCGCGCGCATGAATTCGAGCGCCTCGAACGGCGCCACCAGCAGGGCGTGCACGGACATCATGCCGCCATCGCCGGCAACGCGACTTCCGTCGCATTCCAGGCGAGGCAGAGGCGCGCGAGCACCAGTGTCGAGGGGAACCACGCACGCACGAGGTCGAGATCATGCAGCACGGCGATCACCGTGCGTCCTTCCTGGTGCCATCGGACAACCTGATCGAGCAATACCGACGTTGTCTGCGCATCGACCGCGGCAAACGGTTCGTCGAGCAGGATCACCGCCGCGTCCTGCAGGATCAGCCTTGCGAACAGCGCGCGCTGCAGTTCGCCCACCGATAGCTCGCCGATCCGTCGACCAAGCCGTCCCGTCAGCCCGACCGTCGCTGCTGCCTTCGTCGCGAGCGAACGGGACGACGCTGCCGGGGCGCGGAACGCGCCGAATTCGCGCCAGTTGCCGAGTGTGATCAACTCCTTCGTGGTCAACGGATAGTCGCGATCGATGGCCGCAAGCTGTGGCAGATACGCCAGTCGCCCCCGTGAGCGCGCCGAACAGTGCACCGCGCCACCGGCCAGTCGCACCGTCCCTGCAATTGCCGCGAGCAGCGTGCTCTTGCCGGCTCCGTTGGCGCCGACGACGGCGGTCATGCTGCCCGGCATGAACTCGCCGCTTATGACTTCGAGTGCGACACGCCGCCCATAGCGCACCGAAACGTCGGACAGCGCGACGCGACCGTCAGCCTGCATGCGTCCTCCCCATCTGGCTTATCGAGCGAACCTACCGCATCCTTTGCGGCGCAACACCCCGCCGGGAATACAGCTCATGAAGATCACCGAAGTTCGTGCCCATCCGCTGTCGGTGCCCTATGCACAGCCTCGCTGGACCGCGCATGAGCGCATGGAGCGCGACCAGGTCGTGCTGGTCGAGGTGCGCACCGACCAGGGCGTGGTCGGCTTCGGCGAGATTGCCGGTGGGCCACAGAAGCTGATCTGCGACCTGGTGCACACCTTCGCCGGGGTGATCGCCGGTATGGACCCGCTAGGTCATGCCGAGATCTGGCAGAAGCTGTTCTCGCTCACCTCGCCGCGGCCGGGCGGGATAGGCGGTTGGGATGGCATGCCGGCGCCTCTGCCGCGCATCCAGCGTCCACAGATCATGGCGGCGATCGGCGGCATCGACATCGCCCTGTGGGATCTCAAGGGCAAGGCGGTCGGACTGCCGGTGTTCCGCCTGCTGGGCGGCACGCGCACCGAGATCTTCACCTATTCGACCGGCGGTTACTACCGGGAAGGCGAGCCGCTCGAACGCTGCGTCGACGAGTTCGCCCGTTTCGTCGCCGACGGCTACCGGGCGGTGAAGCTGAAGACCGGCGCGTTGTCCCTGGCGGAAGAGGTCACGCGCATCCGCATAGTGCGCGAGGCCATCGGTCCGGGCGTCAAGCTGATGCTGGACATGAACGCGCCATACGACGTCGCCGGCTGCATCCGCTTCGCCGAGGCTGTGGCACCGTACGACATCCTGTGGCTGGAAGAGCCACTGCACTGGTATCTGCAACCGGCCGACTATGTGCGTCTTGCGGCCGCGTCGCCGATCCCGCTCGCTCACTGTGAGCGCGAATGGCACCGCTACACGGTGCGCGACTTCATCGATTCAGGCGCAATCCGCTTCGTGCAGTTCGATTCGACACGTGCGGCGGGCTTTACCGAGTCGCTGCGCATCGCGCACTACGCGGAGCAGCGCGGCGTGGTGATCGCGCCCCATTCGGCGCTGCATGTTCACGCGCATCTCGTCTCGGCGTTCGGCGATGCGGCGTTCGGTGCCGAGGCTCATGGCGATCCGAGCAGGCATCCGATCCACCACGGCATTCATCGCGGCGGCGCGCATGTGAAGGACGGAATGGTGCACCTGACGGAAGCGCCAGGGTTCGGAATGGAGATCGATTGGGAGGCCGTCGAGAAGTTCCGATCCGCCGGCTGATTCCCACAACGGGGCCATGCTGTCGCTATCATTCGGCCTGTTGTTGGTCACTGGCCTGCTCGGTGGCGGGCTTGCCATGGCGCACCTACGCGCTGGTACCGGGCCTGTGCCGAACTCGCTGCTCGGCGGACTGCACGCCCTTCTCGGCATTGCCGGACTTGCCGCGCTGCTGCTGTCGTTGCGCGGACCTCAGCGTGGCGAAGCGATGGGAGTCGCCGGGTTCGGTCGGATCGCCGCGGGCTTGCTTTCGATCGCATTGATCGCGGGGCTTGCCATTCTTTTCCTGCGTCTCGGCCGCCGTCGGTTGCCGGGCCTTGTCATCGGCGTCCATGCCACGCTTGCGATCAGCGGCATCACCGTTCTTGCCGCCTACGCCCTGATGGGCTGACGAAAATCCAGGGTTTCCCAAGAACTTCTTTAGGTTCCCTTCAAGCTCCCAGGGTTCGACCTGGCTAGCTTGCCGCCACGTCCTGCGGCCTCAACCACCTCACGGCGCCCGAAAGAAACCCAACCGTCAATCCGCCAGGCTCTCTGCCGGCTGATCAGAAGGAATGCAGTCATGTCCGCACATGCCGTCGCCCCGACGAAGACCCGGATTCCCCTCAACGGCGTCAACACACCCGCCCTGTTCGCCACCATCGACGTCGTCAAGAACCAACCGCAACTCGGCGCTTTCCAGTTCCGTGCCAAGGGCAACTGGATGGGCGGAACGCACACGCAGTCCACGATGTCGGAATTCTCCGGCGCGGGCGGCGAGCACACCCACAAGGCAGCCTTCACCGCGGACGCGGACCACCCGGCCGTGCTCTGCGGTGAAGACAAGAGCCCAACCCCGGTCGAATACGTGCTGCACGCGCTCGCCGCCTGCCTCACCGCCGGCGTCGCCAACATTGCGGCAGCGCGCGGCGTTGTCTTGCAGTCCGTGACGTCCTCGCTGGAGGGTGACATGGACCTGCGCGGCATTCTGGGCCTGTCCAACGAGGTCCGGAACGGGTTCAGTTCGATCCGCGTGGGATTCACCATCAAGGGCGACGCGCCCGCCGAGAAGCTGCAGGAAATCGTCCAGCAGGCATGCGCCCGTTCTGCCGTGCTCGACATCCTGCGCAACGGCGTTTCGGTTTCAATCGAAACGAACTCCTAAAAGCCGCGCGACGCGGCCGGTGGTCACAGCGACCGCCGGCCGACGTCGGAGGGGGAGCACCATGCGCAGAACTGACGCGATCATCATCGGCGCCGGGCAGGCTGGGCTTGCCATGAGCGCCTGCCTCGGCCGGTTTGGATTCGACCACGTCGTTCTGGAGCGAGGCCGGATAGCGGAACGCTGGCACAGAGAACGCTGGGATTCGCTGCGGCTCCTGACGCCCAACTGGATGAACCGGTTTCCTGGCTGGTCCTATCAAGGCGCCGATCCCGACGGCTTCATGACGAAGCAGGAGTTTGCGGCCTTTCTCGAGCAGTACGCGAGAGCTGCCGCTGCGCCAGTCGTCATGGGTGTCACCGTGCAGTCCGTCCGCCACATGCCGGGTGGCTATCGGGTCGAGAGCGATCGCGGTGTGTGGAGCGCGCCATGCGTGGTCATCGCCACTGGGCATTGCGACGAGCCGCTGGTTCCGGATATGGCGCGATGCCTGCCTGCATCAATCCGTCAGGTGACGTCGACGGCCTATCGCAATCCTGGGGAATTGCCGGACGGTGGCGTGCTTGTCGTTGGGGCTTCTGCTTCCGGCCTGCAACTCGCCGAGGAAATACAGCGCTCCGGTCGGCAGGTCACGATCTCGGTCAGTCGCCACACGCGTCTGCCGCGGCTGTACCGCGGGCGCGATATCATGTGGTGGCTCGACCAGTATGGCGTCCTGGAAGATGACTCTGCCACGGAAGCGGATCTGCGGGTAGCCAGGTCGCAGCCGTCGATGCAGCTGGTTGGCCGGCCCGATCGGCGCAATCTCGACCTTGGTGTGCTGCACGACATCGGTGTCCGCCTGATCGGTCGTGTTGCTGGTATTGAGGACCGGATCGCTTACGTGAACAACAACCTGGCGGAAGCCGTTGCGGGCTCGCACGCCCGCATGGAGCGCGTGCTCAGGCGCATCGACATATTTGCCGATGCTGTCGGGGCGCACACCGAGGCCTGGCCTGCTCGTCTTGCGTTCGATGTCTCGCCCACTGCCCTTGATCTTGCGGCCAACGACATCCGGACGGTTGTCTGGGCAACAGGTTTCAGTCGGAACTATCGCTGGCTGCATGTTCCGGTGCTCGATGCGTCGGACGAGATCATCCATACCGGAGGGGTCACGCCTTCGCCTGGCCTATATGTCGTCGGCCTTCGCTTCCTGCGGCGACGGGACCCGAGCTTCATCGCCGCGGTGAGTGACGACGCTACCGAGGTGGCCGCTGAGGTCGAGCGCCACCTTCGTCAAACAACCCGCGTCGCGGCATAGCGGGGGAGACGCGCATGTTCGCTCACGGATCCTGCGATGCGCTGGTTGTCGGTGCCCGCTGCGCGGGAGCTGCCACAGCGATGCTGATGGCAAGGGCCGGACTTCGGGTACTCGTCATCGACCGCGCCGGCTACGGGACGGACACCATCTCCACGCACGCGGTGATGCGCGGCGGCGTGCTGCAATTGCACCGCTGGGGCGTACTGCCGCACCTGCTGGAAATGGGGACGCCGGCGGTGCGCGAGACCACGTTCCACTATGGGGACGAAGCGGTGACAGTCGCCATCCGTCCGGCAAACGGTGTGGAGGCGTTGTACGCGCCGCGCCGTACCCTTCTCGATCGCACCCTGGTGGACGCGGCGCGCAACAGCGGTGCGGTCGTGCGGCACGGCTGCTCCCTTGTCGGCCTCACCTTCAATTCCGACGGACGAGTCTGCGGCGCGAAGGTCCGGGATGCCGCGGGCAACGATCTGGCGATCGCGGCGGACCTGGTCGTCGGTGCAGATGGCATCGGTTCCAGCGTCGCGCGCTTGGCCGGAGCGCAAACAATGCGGGAAGGCCGCCATGCTACTGCGGTGGTGTTCGGCTACTTTCGCGGCATCGCTCTGAAGGGTTCGCACTGGTGGTTCCGGCCAGGCGTCAGTGCCGGCGCGATTCCGACCAATCGCGGGCGGCACTGCATATTCGCTGCGATGCCTCCCACGCACCTGCGCGGCGGTGCCGATCGAATGGCGGCTTTCCGCATGGTCCTGCGCGAGGCAGACCCTGCACTGGCAGCCTCGATCGCCGACTCAGAGCCGGACGAGCCGTTGTGCGTGTTTGCCGGCCGCAAAGGATTCCTGCGCCAGGCGTTCGGGCCGGGCTGGGCGCTGGTCGGCGATGCAGGCTACTTCAAGGACCCGCTCACCGCTCATGGCATCACGGACGCACTGCGTGATGCGGAACTGCTGGCCAACGCGGCCGCCACCGGGACCGAGGCGGGCTTCGCCGACTACGCCATGACCCGCGATGCCCTGTCGATGCCGCTGTTCGAGGTCAGCGATGCGATCGCCGGCCTCGACTGGGATCTCGATCAGATCAAGTCGCTGCACCAGACGCTGAATGTCGCCATGAAGCGGGAGGTCGAACACGTCGTCTCGCTCGGAGAGGGAGCTGCGACCGTACCGTCAGGGAAATTCATCAAGCTTGAGGAGGAAGTGTTATGACGCACGTGAACACCGCGCCGCACGACATCTGGGACACGACGATCGGCGGCAGGCCGAGGATCGGCGCCGTTGCCGAGCGCGCCCGGCGGACCAGCATGAATGACGTCGTCATGTTTTCCGAGATGACCGGTGACAGGAACCCACTGCACTACGATGCCGAACTGGCGGCCGCTTCGCCGTTTGGTGGCCTCATCGTGCAGGGTGGCGTCACTTCCGGTCTGCTGAATGCCATCGTGGCGGAAGATCTGCCCGGGCCTGGGTCGGTCTTCCTGGGCGTCGAATGGCGTTTCGTGAAGGCGGTCAAGGTCGGCGAACTGATCACCGGCCGCGTCGAGGTCACCAACGTGCGCGGCGACAAACCGATCTGCACGATCGCAACCAGCATACGCAACGAGAACGGCGAGGACTGTCTGGTCGGTACCGCGGTTACGTACACTGTGCCGTTGCGTCGGCGTGGTTAGAGCGGTGTCGGCCTGACTGACGAACCCGTTGTCCTGTCATCGCGAGGAGCGTAGCGGCGAAACTGTGGAGAGCTATTCCTCGGATCGCGCCGGTAAGCACGCAGGCTTGTTGTCGTTGGTCCAATCGGCCAATTCCGGCGGATGAGGGGGCCGGTGATGGCCCCCTTTCCTGGCTACTGCTTCGGGAACTGATTCACCTCTATCGCCTTCTGCGCGAGGCCGATGCCTTCCATGAATTCGGCTGTCGTCTGGAGGCGATGAATGCGCACATCCGAAAGGCGGTTGATCGCCTGGACCGAAGTGCTGATCGCGGTGAGCGCTTTGGCATCGGGCGCGTCGAGTATAATGATCACTACACCTTCCGGCGTCTGCCACATATGCAGCAGTTTGCCTCCCACGGCCTCGATCAGTGCGGAAGCAGGCCCAGAACGATTGATCGGGTTCTTGATAAAGGCATCGAGCGACTCACGTGTCAGTCTGCCGATCAGTGCGAATTGCATCGCTTCCTCCCCGGGTTGTGGTCATCAACGAGTAATACGGCGAGCCATCTCGGCCACTGGCATGACATGCGCTGTGGAATCAGCCAAAATCACCAACGTTGCACGATGGACCTGTTCATTGGACATCGAACCAAAGCCGTGATCTGGATAATCGTACGTTGCCGTTGCGTCCGATAGGAACACGACGCGATAATTGTGGAACATGGCGTCGCGGGCGGTTGCATGACAGCAGTTCTCGGTGGTTGTTCCCGAGATGATGACCGTATCGACGCCCCACCCCCTTAATATTATGTCGAGGTCAGTGCCAAAGAAGCCACTATAACGATGTTTCTTAATGACGTGTTCGCCAGCAGCAGGGGCTACTTCTGGATATATCTCGACGCCCGGAGTGCCATCGACCACTGCGGCACGATTGGCAATCGGCGCATGCATGTCGAACAGTCCCATGTCAGAGCCGTCTCGACGGTGAACATGCGTGGTATAGATCACCTTGATTCTGGCACTGCGGCAAACCTGCAACGCCTCAACCAATTTCGGCACCATCGCGCGAGCCGCTGGAGTTTCCAACCCGCCCCCCGGCGCAACAAAGTCGTTCTCCATGTCCACGACGATCATCGCCGTCTTGGCAGGTTCGATTCTCTCGACTTCCATCGTTTGTCCTTCCCGGTTGGCGATCGGTCAGTCTTGATTAATAGCCAGCAGATCGGATGGGAACAGATTGGCCTGCGATGCCCGCGCGGCGATGGCGATAGACCAGGACTTGGTGCCAGCATGGCTGATCTGAAGCCACTCAGGCCGGTAGCGCTCTAGAACTTAGCGGTGGCGGCACCGCGTTCGCTGCTTCTGGAAGGCCAGCACGCCGCAACCCTTCCAGGAAGCGCTCGACCAGATCGCGGTCGCCGCAGAAAAAGAAGTCTGAGCGGGCTGTCGCAATCGTGTAGCCCGGATACCGTTGCAGCAGTCCGTCAACCGCGCGCCGCAGCTCTTCGGCACGATCTGTCAGACCCAGCAACGATACCAGCAATGCGAATGGCCAGTGATTGGCGTTTGGAATCCGCGTGGCCATACGCGCGAAGCGTTCGGCAGTCTCGAGCTCCCCGAGCGCGAGATGACCCACCGCCCGTATTGCATGGAACGACGCCAGGTGCGGATCGCGTGGGCTGAGCTCGATGGCGCGATCGAGATAAGAGAGAGCCTCGCTCGCGCGCCCGCTGACGATGAGGGTGAACCCGAGGGCGAAGTAGGCCTGTGCGAAGCTTGGATTGATCCGGATGGCGTCCTCCAGATAGGCGGCGGCCTCGCCGAACTCGTGCTTGAAGCACAGGACCCGGCCGACCACGCAAAGGTTCATGCAGTCCTGGTCGTCGAGCGCCACTGCCGTTCGGCCATGCCGCAGTGCTTCCTCCAGCAGGCTTGGTCGCTCGCCTGGATCGCGCTGCACCAGACTCTGCAGCATCACATAAGCCAGGGCACCGTGCGCTCGCGCGAAGCCAGGATCGAGTTCGATCGCGCGACGGAACATCGCCGTGCCCTCGGTCAGGCCGGGTTTGGTGAACCCCCACAGGTGATACAGCCCCCGCTGGTAGCAGTCCCAGGCGCCGAGGTTCACCGGCGGGCGACGGACAGCGGCCTCGCGTTCCAGGCGAGCCAGTTCAGGCTCTATGACCGCAGCGATCTGCTGCGCCATGGCCTTCTGCACGTCCAGGATGTCCGCAAGCGAAAAGTCGTAGGACTCCCACCACAGATGATGACCGGTCTCGGCCGAAACGAGATCCACTGTGATACTCACGCGCTCACCACGTTTCGTCACGGTCCCCTGCACCAGGTAGCGGATCGCCAACTCGGCTCCGATCGCACGTGGATCGGTCTCGCGGCCCTTGAAGGCGACGGCGGAATGGCGGCTCAGCACGTCGAGCCATCGATTGCGGGCCAACAGGCGAATCACGTCCTCGGTCAGGCCATAGCTGAAATAGTCGGTATCCGGCTCCTGGCTCAGGTTCACGAACGGCAGTACCGCGATGGACGGCTTGCGCGACGCGACCGCTGGCAAAGGCCTCTCTTCGACTTGCCGATCCGCTGCCTTCTGCGGTTCATTGGGCGGCGCGGGTTCCGCTTCCTCGACCTTGCCGATGAAGCGGAACCCGCGCCGATGGATCGTCTTGATCAGCGCCTGCCGGTCCCCGTCATCGCCGATCGCTTTCCGCGCCGCGTTGATCCGGCTGCTCAGCGTGGCGTCCGACACGATCCGTCCATTCCAGATCGTGTCGAACAGTTCGTCTTTGCTCACTACGCGATCGCGGTTTCGCACGAGATGTACCAGCAGGTCGTAAACCTGCGGTTCCACATGAACGATCTGACCGGCACGGCGCAGTTCCTGACGATGCAGGTCGATCCCGTGCCCGGCGAAGACATAGTCCGTCTTGCCAGAAGCGTGTGATAGTCGAACGGGGGCAGCGAGCGCCAGTGCAAATGTCTCGATCGGCCGGGCAATGTTCTTCAGATTAAGCGAGCCACGCTCCTCGAACACCAGATCGAGGCGGTCCCGCACATGATCGCGCACCGCTCGTGTGACGTAGACGCCGCCGGGTGGGCATTCGGCCTGAAGCCTCGCAGCGACATTCACCACGTCGCCATGCAGGTCTGTGCCATCGGCAATCGCATCGCCAATGTTGAGCCCGATGCGAAACCGGATTATCCGATCACACGGATGGTCGCCATCGTGGGCGGGTACTTCCTGCTGCACCTTTGCGGCACAGCTCACCGCCCCGTCTATGCTATCGAATACGACTAGCAGAGAGTCGCCCGCGGTCTGGATGATCCTGCCGCCGTGCTGGTCTATCGCCGGGTCGATGACGGCGCTTCGGAGGGCCCGCAACCGCTTGAGTGTTCCAACGTCATCAATGCCAATCAGACGGCTGTAACCGACCATGTCGGCGTAAAGCACGGCGATGAGCTTGCGCCCGCCTGACGACTTTCCGATCAGCTCCCTGGCACTGGTTCCCGACATGGCGGACAGCCCCACAATGACATCGACACGGCGAACGCACACCGCCAATCAACCTCCGCTTGATTGGTGGGCTGGCGCTCAGGCTACCAGAGAACAACTTGCATGGGGAACCGTCTGTGCAGAGAGTTACCCTCGGCGAGACCGTAGCTGAATAATCGGTATCGGGCCCCTGGCTCGGGTTGGCGAACGGCAGCACTGCAATGGACGGCTTGCGCGATGACGTGATCAGCTTTGCCGGCGCCGGCTTCTCATCGGGTGTGGGGCGCGTCGGTTCCTCTACCGGCGGGACTTTTGGGTTCCTTCCTGGGATCGCGCCGACGAATCCAAAGCCGCGCCGATGGATTGTCTTGATCAGCGCGTTTTCTGGTGCCGACGCTCGGACTTGAACCGAGGGCCTACTGATTACGAATCAGTTGCTCTACCGCTGAGCTACGTCGGCAACCGCCAGTCGTATAGCGCCCGCGTACTGATCGAAGCAACATCCACATCGGGCCTTATCGCAGGGGCGCCAAGCGCTTCTCCGCCGCCTGTTGCGTACGCGGCAACCCGCCATGACCCCAGCGCCAGAGCGCGTCGCCACATCCGCCTCGCCGCGGCGGTGGCGAGCTCGCTTATCGGCCACGCTGTCGCCGCGCGGCCGATAAGCGTCAGGCCGCTGCGCGCAGGCGGTTGAGTTCGCCGCCGAGGAACTCGGCGATCGCACCTGGCCCTGATCGCGCAGTACCGGTGCGCCCTGCGCGTGCCTCTGCGTCCGGGTTGTAGTTCGTGTTGGTGTTCACGTCGTAGACAAGCGTGCGGCCTTCGATGTCGGTAATGAACTCGATGCCCGCCACCTCGACACCGCTCGCTGCCAGGAAACGCTCGAGGCGAATGCGCAGTGCGTCGGGAATGCCGTTGATGATGGTGAATTTTTCCCGTTGTGGCGCCTCGCTGATTGGGCAGTTGGCATCGCCAATAGCGCAGGCGTCCGCCGGGCAAAGTTCGAAGCCGTCGCTGGTGTTCACCTCCACCGCATAAAGAAACCGCCCACCAACGAATTCGGCGCGCGTGATGAACGGGCGCGGGGCGCGCACGTACTCCTGCAGCAGGTGCAGCCCGTCCACCGGCGCCTCGTAGTCATCGCCAGCGACGTGGGCGGCAAGGCTGTCGGTGGACGAGAAGAGCTGCACGCCGAGCCCTTTTCCGCCTCGGTTTGGCTTCAGGATGACGGGCTGGTCGACGAAGTGGCGCTGCGCGGCGGCGGTGACATGTTCGCGCCCCGCGACGAGGACCGTGCGCGGTGTGGCGATGCCGTGGTGTTCCAGCGCGGCGTATTGGCGCGCTTTGCTGATCTCGAGATCCAGTGCACCCGGTCCGTTCACCACGCGCCTGTCCCAACGGGTCATCCATGCCAGGATCGCGGCTGTCAGTTCCGCGGAGAAGCGGTGGTCCCGCGTATGCGAGGAGGCGCTCATGCGGTTGTAGAAC
>Ga0207693_10002603_pt1 | contig 15674 bp, 16 predicted proteins | sample LARL81metaG_FD_184347 | JGI IMG/M metagenome (GOLD analysis project Ga0207693, IMG submission 184347) | Corn, switchgrass and miscanthus rhizosphere microbial communities from Kellogg Biological Station, Michigan, USA - LAR L8-1 metaG... | ecosystem: Host-associated > Plants > Roots >...
TGGCTGGCACCTCTAACGGCATTTTGGATCGGGCTGAACTACTGGGTGCCTGGTGTGCAGGCGAGCGGCGTGCCGACGGTGACGGTCCGCCTCGCGATCCACGTCGCGATCGTTCTTGGGCTATGGCTCGCCCTCGAACGCGCCGAGCTCACAACACGCCAGCGCCTCGGCACATGGCTGGCGGTCGTTGTGCCGTTTACCCTTTGGCTCGCGGTGATCTGGAGCGCGGCGATCAACGGCGCATTCCGTCCGAGCAACACGCTGCCGCCGCTGTTGCCGCTCGCGATCTTCATGCCGGTGATCGTCGGGGTGCCGATCCTGTTGCGGTCGAAGCGAATTGGCGAGGTGCTCGACGCGATGCCGGCGAGCTGGCTGATCGGGCTCCAGGTCTACCGCGTCATTGGCGGCGTCTTTCTGGCTGGCTGGGCGCGGGGTGTCGTACCGGGCGTATTTGCCTTGCCGGCCGGTATCGGCGACGTGGCCACCGGGCTGCTCGCCTTGCCGGTTGCTTATTATCTGGCGTCGCGGAATGGCGATGCTGCACGCTCGGCAATCGGCTGGAATATCTTCGGCCTGATCGACTTCACGATCGCGGTCGGGATCGGCATGGCCATTACTCCTGGCCCGTTCCAATTGATCGCCCCGACCGTCAGCAACGCAGGCTTAGGGCTCTATCCCGCGGTCATGATCCCGGCCTTTGCGGTGCCGAGTTCGATCCTCCTCCACGCGCTCTCGCTGCGCCAGCTGCGCCGCCGAATGGCGTAGCCGCACGCAATCAGGTTCGGGCGGTCGCTTTTGTGGGCGCGACGATCGAAAATCGAGTTGTCGTCCCAGAACACGAAGAGTTTACTAGCCGATTACGGGTATTGTGCGAGCGCCGTTACGCCGCGCCGTGCCAAGCGATGCTCACGGTAGATGTCGGGGCGAGTTTGCCAGGCCTAATCGGTTCCGCCAGAGGGCGGCACGGCCACTAAGAGCCAGCTCTCCGCGCCCTGCGCACGCCCGACGCGAGCGCGCGGACGTCGGTGAGGACAGCGTCGACGAGGCCCGGTTTGGCCGCGTTGTCGGGATTGAGATTGAGGGCGAGACGCTGGACTAGCGACGAGCCGACCACCGCCGCATCGGCGACGCGCGCCACTTCGGCGGACTGTTGCGGGGTGCGGATGCCGAAGCCGGCGGCTATCGGCAATTGGGTGAAACGGCGCAGCCGGGTGATTGCAGCGGCGACACTGGCTGCCTCGGCCGAGCGGGTACCGGTGATCCCGGCAACTGCGACGTAGTAGATAAAGCCGCTGACGTGCTCGACGATAAGCGATAGGCGCCGGTCGTCGCTGGTCGGTGTTGCGAGGCGCACGACATCGAGGCCGGCGGCGCGCGCCGGCCCGGTCAGCTCGACATCTTCCTCGGGCGGCAGGTCGACGACGATGATCCCGTCCACGCCCGCGGCGACCGCGTCATGCGTGAAGCGCTCCGCCCCGTAGCGGTAGATCGGGTTGTAGTAGCCCATTAGCACGATCGGGGTCGCCTCATCGGCGCGGCGCAGTTGGCCGACCATCGCCAGGGTGCGGCGCAGGTTCATGCCCTGCCTCAAGGCCCGCTGGCCGGCCTCCTGGATCACCGGGCCGTCGGCCATCGGGTCGGAGAACGGCATGCCGATCTCGATCAAATCGGCGCCGGCAGATGCGAGGCCCGCAAATAGCCGCACCGAAGTGTCGGGATCGGGATCGCCCGCGGTCAGGTAGGTGACGAGGCCGGCGCGCCCCTCTTTGCGCAGCGCCGTGAAGCGCCGCTCGATCCGGCTCATAGGCGCACCACCATAGCAGCGGGCAGAGCGAAGTCGCGCGAGCCCCAGTCGTCATGGCCGGACTTGTTCCGGCCATCTCCTTCGAGATCGGAGCACTGCCTGTGGATGACCGGGTCGAGCCCGGTCAGGACGGTGACATCGCGGCTCACAATTTGACCCCGAGATGGTCGGCGACGGCAAAGATGTCCTTGTCGCCGCGGCCGCACATGTTCATCACGATCAGATGGTCGCGCGGCAGGGTCGGCGCGAGCTTCGCGACGTAGGCCAGCGCATGCGCCGGTTCGAGGGCCGGGATGATGCCTTCGAGCCGGCTCGCCAGCTGAAACGCCTCGAGCGCCTCATGGTCGGTGATCGAAACGTATTGAACGCGGCCGAACTCGTGCAGCCAGGCGTGCTCCGGGCCGATACCGGGATAGTCGAGGCCCGCGGAAATCGAATGCGCGTCGCGGATCTGCCCGTCTTCGTCCTGCAACAGATATGTCCGGTTGCCGTGCAACACGCCGGGCTGGCCGCCGGTCAGGGAGGCTGCGTGCAATCCGGTCTCGATGCCGTGTCCGCCGGCCTCGACACCGATCATCGCGACACTCGGCTCGTCGAGAAACGGATGGAACAGCCCCATGGCGTTGGAGCCGCCGCCGATACAGGCGATCAGGGTGTCGGGCAGTCGGCCCTCCGCCTTGTCGAGCTGTACCCGCGTCTCATGCCCGATCACCGACTGGAAGTTGCGCACCATCATCGGGTAGGGGTGGGGGCCGGCGACGGTCCCGATCACATAGAAGGTATCGTCGACATGGGCGACCCAGTCGCGCAGCGCCTCGTTCATCGCATCCTTCAGGGTCCCGGTTCCGGAATGCACTGGCACTACCTCGGCGCCGAGCAACTTCATGCGGAAGACGTTGGGCTTTTGCCGCTCGATGTCGGTCTGGCCCATATAGACGACGCAAGGCAGATCAGAGAGTGCGCAGGCGGTTGCCGTCGCGACCCCGTGCTGGCCGGCGCCGGTCTCTGCGATGATCCGGCGCTTTCCCATGCGCCGCGCCAGCAGCAGCTGGCCGAGGCAGTTGTTGATCTTGTGCGCGCCGGTGTGGTTGAGCTCGTCGCGCTTCAGATAGACCTTGGCCCCGCCGAAGTGGCGGGTTAGCCGCTCAGCGAAATAGAGAGGGCTCGGCCGCCCCACATAGTGCTCGAGGTAATAGTCGAGTTCGGCCTGAAAACCGGGATCGCGGCGCGCCTCGGCGTACGCCTCGGAGACCGCGAGGACGAGTGGCATCAGAGTCTCGGCGACAAACCGCCCGCCATAGACGCCAAAATGACCGCGTTCGTCTGGCCCGCCGCGGAATGTATTCGGTACCTGCAAGTTTACCCCTCAGTCTCGCCGGCCATCCCCTGTCCAATTGACGGCTCATATCGGCAACTTTAGCATCGCCGGCCAACAGGGAGACATCAAACATGGAAAGCTTGCTTCCCTACACCGGCGAAGAATTTCTCGACAGTCTGAACGACGGGCGAGAGGTGTGGATATACGGCCAGCGGGTCAACAACATCACCGAGCACCCCGCCTTCCGCAACACGGCGCGGATGATCGCCCGGCTCTACGACGCGCTGCATCGCGACCATGCCGAAAAGAAAGGCGTGGTGACTTGTCCGACCGAATGGGGCGGGTTCACCCATCGTTATTTTGTCGCGCCGCGTTCGGCCGACGAGCTGGTCGCCTGCCGCGACGCGATCGCCGCATGGGCGCGGCTGACCTATGGCTGGCTCGGGCGATCGCCCGACTACAAGGCCGCCTTTCTCGCGACCCTGGGGGCCAACGCCGAATTTTATGCCCCGTACCAGGAAAATGCCCGCCGCTGGTATCGCTACAGCCAGGAGCGGGTGCCCTTTGTCAACCACGCGCTGGTGCAGCCCCCGGTCGACCGAAATATTGCGCCTGGGGCGCCCGGCGGCCCCGCCGACGTCTATGCCCACGTTACCAAAGAGACGGATGCCGGAATCCACGTGACCGGCGCCAAGGTCGTCGCCACCGGATCGGCGCTAACCCATTTCACCTTTGTCGGGCATGTCGGGCTGCTTCCCGTCCAGGACAAGAATTACGCGGTCGTCTTTCTCGTGCCCACCAATACCCCTGGTGTCAAATTCATCTGTCGCGTGTCTAACGAGCAGCGCGCCGCCGTACTCGGCACGCCGTTCGACTATCCGTTGTCGAGCCGCCTCGATGAGAACGATGCGATCTTCATCATGGACGACGTGTTTGTCCCGTGGGAGAACGTCTTTGTCTATGGCGACATCGACAAGGCTAACAGCTTCTTTCCAAGAAGCGGCTTTGTGCCGCGGTTCCAGCTGCATGGCTGCACGCGGCTGGCGGTCAAGCTCGACTTCATCACCGGTCTGATGATCAAGGCGACCGAGACGGCCGGGACGCGCGGGTTTCGCGGTGTCGAAGCCAATATCGGCGAGGTCATTACCTGGCGCAACGCGATGTGGGGATTGTCGGACGCCATGGCGAAAAGCCCCGAGCCGTGGACCGACGGCTTCGTACTTCCCGGCTCGGAGCCGGGGGCCGCCTATCACGTGCTGGGACCCGAAGCCTATGTTCAGGTCAAGCACCAGATCGAGAAGACCGTCGCCAGCAGTCTCATCTACCTCAACTCGCATGCAAGCGACTTCAAGGTTCCCGAATTGCGCAAGTATCTCGACCGCTATGTCCGCGGCTCGGGCGGCGTCACCGCGGTCGAGCGGGTCAAGCTGATGAAGCTGTTATGGGACTCGATCGGCACGGAATTCGGTGCGCGCCATGAGCTCTACGAGGTCAATTACTCCGGCAGTCACGAGGAAATCCGGCGCTTCGCGCTGTTGGCGGCCGTCGCTTCGGGCCAGTATGAGCGCTGGAAAAGCTTTGCCGACAGCTGTATGGCCGAATACGACCTCGACGGCTGGACGACCCCCGACCTCGTCAACCCGGACGACGTCAGCGCGCTCCGCTAGACACGAGAACGCGACCTACCGTTACTGTCGATATTGAAGCGAATTGCCGCCCCGAGCCGTCGCGAGTGGGTGCGGCGCCTCTCGCATTGGCGAAATTGCGCCGAGACAAAGCAGGGTTTCATCCACACCTGTTTATTCGGCGCCGTTGCCTATTTCGTGCTTGTTTCCGCCCTTCTACTGCCGATTAGCTCCCTTCTTTCTTTGGGCTTCACCTTCGAGGTCAACTACAACGAAGGGTGGAACGTCTACAACGCCGATAGGTTGATCCACGGTGAACTGATTTATGATAACAACTACTGGAGAGTAAACAACTATCCGATTGGTTCATTTTTGATTATTGCCGCCGCTAATGTGCTGTTTCGTGATCTCTTGCTGAGCGGACGACTGGTTGCGCTGGCCTCCTTCGGTGCGATAGGGGTTTTCGCGGCGATCGCAACCCGTCGCTTCGGCGGCGGACGAACCGACGCCGTGTTTGGCGCCGGCTGTGCGATGGGCTTTTGCTATCTGGTCGCGCCCGCCTGGATCAACGCCGATGACCCGCAGACGTTGGGCGAGGCGGTGATGCTCGGCGCTCTCGTCAGTTACATCGGGCGCCCGCCTGATCGCCTCAACCTGTTGCGCACGGCCTTTCTCGTCGTGTTCGGCGGTTTCATAAAGCACAATGTCTTGGCGATTCCGGCAGCGATAACCGTCGATCTAGCGATCCGTTCGCCGCGGAGGCTGCTATTGTGGCTCGCCTCCTGCGCCGGTTTGGCGACTGGTTTTGTCGCCCTGACTCAGCTCGTCGCGGGCGGAAACTTCGTCGATCATCTGCTGTCGCCGCGGATCTTCAGTTGGTATGGCGCGCGCTATCACCTGATGAAGTATCTCCGGCTGTTCAAGTTCCCCCTGGCTGCGATCGCGCTGAGTGCATCCTTGGTCCTGACTGCCGATCGGATGATCTTCGCGGTCTGGGGCATGATCTCGATAATCAGCGCGACTATCCTGTCGGGATTTGAGGGAACCTCTTACAATATGTTTCAGGACGCCGCGGCGTTCCTCGGAATCGCCGCGGGAGTGACGATGTCCGAACTACGTAAACTCGACAGTTCCAGTCGATTCGCCAGCATACTGGCGACGATCTTGCCCTTCGTGGTCGCCCAGCCGATTTTGACGAGAGTCCCTGATGTCGCTGCGCAAGTCTATCACGGCCGCGCGCTTTTGGATTCTGCCAGCAAAAGGCAAGAGATATTCTTGGCCGATGCCAAATATGTTGCGGACCGACATGGGCCGGCAATTTGCGAAAGTCTGCTTCTTTGCTATCTCGCAGGCCAGCCTTTTATTCTGGATCCATTCAACTCGCGGCAATATATGCTGTCTGGCAGGCTCGACCAAGGCGAGTTTATTGGGCGCATCGCTGCCCACGAATTTGCCGTCATCCAGCTTCGCGCTGATATCTGTGACGATCCGGCAACACAGTCCTGCCATATCCTCCATTATCGGCAAAAGGTCGATCGTTTCACCGACGAAGTGCTCTACGCCATCGATCATTATTACGAAGTGGGGCGGCGCTCCACCTTTGGCTCCTTTTATGTCCCAAAATAGCAGCTGATTTCTCGGCAGACGCGAATGCTCTCGGTTGCGACGGCCGTAACGCGGCGATAGGCTCGCGGTACACTGACCGGACCGATATCGTGCGTTATCTCAGTACCCGCGACCCTCGCGCTGCGCCTTCGACCCGCTCGTTTGCGGAGGTGCTGCTCGACGGGCTGGCAGAGGATGGGGGGCTATACGTGCCCGACCGGCTGCCCGGGCTGGCCGTCGATATTCCCGGCGTCTACGGCCGTCCCTATGCCGAGATCGCCGCTAATGTCGTTTCCTTGTTCGCCGGCGACGCCTTTCCGGCGGGCGAGCTGCGACGGCTCACCGCGGCGGCCTATAGCAGGTTCCGCCATGCGGCAGTGGCCCCGCTCGTGCAACTCGACGAAAGCCTTTGGCTGCTCGAGCTTTTTCACGGGCCGACTCTCGCCTTTAAGGATCTGGCGTTGCAGCTGGTCGGGCTGATGTTCGATGCGGTCTTGGCCCGGAGCCGCGAACACGTCACGGTAATCGGCGCGACCTCGGGAGATACCGGCTCCGCCGCGATCGAAGCATGCCGCGATCGAGAGGCGATCGACATCTTTATCCTTTACCCGCACCAGCGCGTCTCCGAAGTGCAGCGCCGCCAGATGACGACGGTAGAGGCCGCCAACGCTCATGCGATCGCGATCGAGGGTACGTTCGATAACTGCCAGGATCTCGTCAAAGCGCTGTTCGCCGATGCCGGGCTGCGGCACGAGCTCAACCTGTCGGCGGTCAACTCGATCAACTGGGCGCGAATCGCCGCCCAAACGGTGTACTACGTAGCGGGCGCGGTGGCGCTGGGCGCGCCGGAGCGCCCGGTTTCATTTAGCGTGCCGACCGGCAATTTCGGAAATGTCTATGCCGGACACGTCGCCCGCGAGATGGGGCTGCCCATCGATCGCCTGGTAATCGGCACCAACCGCAACGATATTCTCGCTCGGTATTTTGCCAGCGGCCGTATGGCGCTCGCCGCTGTCGAGCCAAGCCTCAGCCCGAGCATGGATATCCAGGTATCGAGCAACTTCGAACGACTGTTATTCGAGCTGAAGGGCCGTGATGGCGCAGCTGTCAGAGAAGCGATGCAGAATTTCCGGCGCACCGGCACCTTGCCCGAAGACGACCAGGCTTGGCGGGCCGCGCGCCGCTTGTTTTCCGCTCACAAGGTCAACGACACTCAAACCATGCAGACTATCTCCCAGACTTATGCCCGATCAGCAGCACTGATCGATCCCCACACGGCGGTCGCCGTTGCCGCCGCGCGAGCCGAGATCGCCGCCCATGGCGCCCGTACACCGACGATCGCCCTGGGCTGCGCTCATCCGGCCAAGTTTCCCGACGCGGTGGAGCGCGCCACCGGTGTCCGCCCGAGCTTGCCGGCGTCGTTCGCCGATCTCCTCGATAGGCGTGAGCGGATTGTCGTGCTGCCCAACGAGATCGGCGCAGTGAAGCGCTTCATGCGCGCTCACGCGCGCCGTGCCGGAGCCGTAGCATGAGGGTCCGAGTTTCGCGACTGCGGAACGGGTTGCGGGTTGCCACCGATACGATCCAAACCGTCGATACCGTCTCCCTCGGCATCTGGGTCGATGTCGGCACACGGCACGAACCGGCGGCGATCAACGGCGCCGCACATTTTCTCGAGCACATGGCCTTCAAAGGCACCGAGCGCCGCAGCGCCCGCGCGATCGCCGAAGAGATCGAGGCAGTCGGCGGTCATCTCAACGCTTATACTTCCCGCGAGAGTACCGCCTATTACGCGAAGGTGCTGAAGGAGGATTTGCCGCTCGCTCTCGATATCCTCGCCGACATCCTGCAGCACTCCGCCTTCGAGCCGGAGGAGCTCGAGCGCGAGCGCACGGTGATTCTACAGGAGATCGGTCAGGCGAACGACACGCCCGACGACATCATCTTCGATCACTTCCAGGAACGCGCCTATCCGGAGCAGGCGATGGGGCGGCCCGTCCTCGGAAGGCCGGAAATCATCCGCGGGCTGACGCGCGATGCGGTGGTCGCCTATCTCCGCGACCACTACGGCGCGCGCCGGATGGTGCTGGCGGCAGCCGGAAATCTCGAGCACGAGCGCCTCGTCGACCTCGCCGATACGCTGCTTTCGGACCTGCCGGCCGAACGTTCCGTCAGCACGGAGCCGGCACGGTACGCCGGTGGCGACCTGCGCGAGGACCGGGATCTCGAACAGCTGCACCTCGTGGTAGGCTTCCCCGGGGTGATGCTCGGTGATGCCGATTATTACGCCGCGTCGGTCTTGTCGACCGCGTTCGGCGGCGGCATGTCCTCGCGGCTGTTTCAGGAAATCCGCGAGAAACGGGGGCTAGTCTACTCGATTCACTCCTTTGCGCACGGCTATCGTGACGGGGGCTTGTTCGGCATTTATGCCGGGACCGGCGAGGACGAGGCGGCCGAACTCGTGCCTGCGCTGTGCGACGAGGTCATGAAACTGCAAGACGGGTTGACGGAAATCGAGTTGAGCCGCGCCAAAGCGCAAATGAAGGCAGGGCTATTGATGTCGCTGGAGAGCACCTCAGCGCGTTGCGAACAGCTGGCCCAGCATCTCTTGATCTATGGCACGCCGTTTGATCCGCCTGAGGTCGTGCGGCGCATCGAAGCGGTTGATGACGCGGCGATTAGGCGGGTCGCAGCACGCTGGCGATCCGCACCGCCTACCGTCGCCGCGCTCGGGCCGTTGAGCCGATTGGAGGAATACGACAAATTGCAGGCACGCCTCGTCGCTTAACGGGCATCGATAGGAGATGGCGCCGCAACGAAAGACCTTCCCGCGACTGTTCCTGGCTCGCACCGATCCGTATCGACTGACCAGCGATCGCGTCTTTCTCCGTCCCCCGGAGCGCGGCGATTACGAGGCATGGGCGAGCCTCCGCGCCGGCTCGCGAGATTTCCTTTCGCCGTGGGAGCCGAACTGGCCGCCGGACGCTCTGAGCCGCGCCAGTTTTCGGGCGCGGGTAGCTCGCTATGCCGAGGACTGGCGCACCGACCAAGCCTATAATTTTTTCATCTTCACCCGCGACGAGACCCTGGTCGGCGGGATCGGCTTATCAAATATCCGCCGCGGAGTCTCGGAGACTGCCAGCCTCGGCTATTGGGTCGGTGAGCCGTACGCACGGCAAGGCTACATGACATCGGCGCTGCCGCTCGTCGTCGACTTCGCTTTCGAGCGACTCGGACTGCATCGGCTCGAAGCCGCCTGTCTGCCGAGCAATATCCCCAGCCGGTCGCTGTTGGCCAAAGCCGCGTTCCAGCAGGAAGGCTACGCCCGCGAATATCTTTGCATTGCCGGCAAATGGCAGGATCATCTGCTCTTCGCGATCCTACGCGGTGATCGCCACGCGCCGGTGAAGTGAGCCGGGTCTGCGCCTCGGGCATCAGGCATGGCCTGCCTCGCTCGACAGCATCGTCAGATCGACCCCGAGCTTGGTGAGGGCTCGTTGCCATTTCTGATCGTGGTCGGGATCGAAAATGATCGCGTCGTCGGCCGGGACCGAAAGCCAGCCGTTGGCTTGGATCTCGGCATCGAGCTGACCGGGAGCCCAGCCAGCATAGCCCAGGGCGAACAGGCTCCGGCGCGGACCCTGTCCCTGGCCGATCGCGCGAAGGACGTCGAGAGTGGCGGTCAGCGCGATATTGTCATTGACGACGAGAGTCGCGTCCTCATTGTAGTCGGCGGTGTGCAGGACAAAGCCGCGGCCTGCCTCTACGGGGCCACCGAAATGCACGGGGCGCGAACCCGCTGTACCCCTCGGCGAGATGTCGAGCTGGGCAAACAGCTCGCCCAGGGTCAACGACCCGATCAGCTTGTTTATGACGAGACCCATCGCGCCGGCCTCGCCGCTGTGCGCGCAAATATACACGACCGATCGCGCAAAGCGCTGGTCCAGCATCTGCGGCATCGCCACCAGGAGCTGGCCCGTCAACGACATAATCCCGCCTCGCGACAGTAAGGACCACTGGTCTCTAGCTTCGCTCTCCGGTAGACATACATCTATACAGGCCTTTCATTACCGGTTCGCATCCAAAAAAGCAGTGCCGGACGGATGACCGGTGCGGTTTGCCCGGGGGAAAGTCCTGTGGTATCGCTCCGCCGCCCGAATACCACCCGAGGGATTCTCCAATGACCATCCAGGTTGGCGACAAGATACCATCGGTGACGCTCAAACAGATGACCCCGGAGGGGCCGCAGGACATCACAACGGACGAACTCTTCCGAGGAAAGAAGGTTGCCCTCTTCGCCGTACCCGGGGCGTTCACCCCGGCCTGCTCGCAGCGCCACCTGCCCGCCTATGTAGATAAAGCGGCCGATATCAAGGCCAAGGGCATTGACGAAATTGCCTGTGTCGCGGTCAACGACGTCTTTGTCATGACGGCATGGGGCAAGGAACAGAAGGCCGAAGGCAAGGTGCGAATGCTGGCCGACGGTAGCGGAGATTTCGTCCGTGCGCTCGGGCTCGAGCTCGACCTGTCCAAGATGGGTCTCGGCACCCGCTCAAAGCGATATTCGATGTTAGTGGACAACGGCGTCGTCAAATCGCTGAACGTCGAGCAGCAGCCGGGCCAAGTCGAGGCGTCCGGCGCAGACGCGATGTTGCGGGCTCTTTAGGTCTCAAAGGCCGCGACCCCTCCCGTTCGCTTCGGCGATGCGGGCCCGCGCAATAGCGTCGGCCCGCTCGTTTTCGGGGTGCCCGGCATGGCCGCGCACCCATTCCCAATCCACGACGTGTCGGGCGGCCGCGGCGTCGAGCCGCTGCCAAAGATCGACGTTTTTGACCGGCTGCTTGTCGGCCGTGCGCCAGTCCCGCCGTTTCCACCCGTGGATCCATTTGGTGATGCCGTCGCGCAGATACTGACTGTCGCTGTAGAGCCGAACACGGCACGGACGCTTCAGCGCCTCGAGCCCCGCGATCGCCGCCATCATCTCCATGCGATTGTTGGTCGTGTCTGGGTCGTAGCCGCTCAATTCTTTTTCAACCTCGCGATAGCGCAATATCGCAGCCCAGCCGCCTGGGCCCGGATTGCCGCGGCAGGCGCCGTCGGTGAAGATCTCGACATCGGCCAGCTCAGCCATCGAGCCCGTAGCCCCCGATATCGGCAATGCCGCGGTGGAAGCGAAGTTTGCGCAAATATTCGAGCGGGTCCTTGGGCCGGACCAGCGCCCCGGCTGGTTGGTTCAGCCAGTCGAAGAGCCGGGTCAACAGGAAGCGCAGCGCGCCGCCGCGCGCCAGCAGGGGTAGGGCGGCGAGCTCCGCCGAGGTGAGCGGCCGCGCCCGCCGATAATCTTCGAGCAGCAGCCGCGCCTTCGTCACGTTAAGACTGCCGTCGGCTTCGAAACACCAAGCGTTGAGGCAGACCGCGAGATCATACGCGAGAAAGTCTGTACACGCGAAATAGAAGTCAATAAGCCCGGAAACTTCGCGCTCGCGGAAGAAGACATTGTCCGGGAAAAGGTCGGCGTGGATGATCCCGGTCGGCAGGTCGCGCGGCCATTCCGCCTCGACCAGCGCGAGCTCGGCCTCGAGCTCGTGGCCGAGCCCGGGATGCACCTCAGCCGCGCGGGAGCGACATGCTTCATATAGCCGTCGCCATCCGGCGACCGAGAGATCGTTTGGCCGGATCATCCCGAAAGAGGCGCCGGCGCGATGTAGCGCCGCGAGCGCGGCGCCGACCGAGGCGCAATGGAAGGGCTGTATGCGGCGCGGCCACATTCCAGCTAGGAAGGTCACCATCGCCGCCGGGCGGCCGCACAGCTCGCGCAGAGCGATGCCGTCCCGGCCCTTGACGGGCGTTGGGCAGGCGACGCCATGCGCCGCAAGATGCTCCATCAAGGCGATGAAAAACGGCAGATCTTCGGGTGCCACCCGCTTTTCATAGAGCGTCAGGATGAAATTGCCGCGCTTGGTGGTGACGAGGAAATTCGAGTTCTCGATACCCTCGGCAATGCCCTTGCAGGACAGCACTTCGCCAACGTCGTAAAGGGCGATAAAGGCCCTCAGCTCGTCATCGGCGACATCGGTATAAACGGCCATCGCTTTCTTGCCGCGTCATATCACCTGCAATCGGCGCCGGGCCGGCTTGTCTGCTTGGCACCGCTCGCATACAGTCCGCGACGCGGCGAACCGCCGCCGCGTGTTGTGACACTAGCAAGGGCAGAGGCAAGGGAGAAAGCATGGACGCTCCGATACCCGCGCAAAAAGAGCCCTATGGCGTCAATATCGAGGCCGGGAAACGGTATTTCTGGTGTGCATGCGGGCGCAGCGCCTCGCAGCCCTTCTGCGACGGCTCGCATAAGGGCACCGGATTGACGCCGGTCCCGTTTACCGCCGAGGCTTCCGAGGAGGTTTGGCTCTGCGGCTGCAAGGCGACCGGCGGCAAGCCGTTTTGCGACGGTACCCACAACACCCTGTGAGCCGCCCTCGCCGTGCCCAAGGGGCAGCTCTCCTCAGCATTCTCGTCCTGTCGGGTTGCGGTTGGTTCTCATCATCCTCTTCGAAACAGGCCGGGGCTTGCCCGACCGCGGTCGTGTTGCGGCCGCTCTCCAACACAGCCGTGTTCGGGCTGGAGCCGGAGCGCCGCCCGGAAAATGTCGCGTTCTACGGACTCTTGAGCGAGGCCGACCTCAAATGCGAATACGGCGCCGACGCAATGAAGGTCTCACTTGACGCGATTATCGTCGGGGAAAGGGGCCCGGCGGCGAAGGGAGACGCCGTAGATCTTCCATATTTCGTCGCCGTGACCGGACCCGATCAATCGATAATCAGCAAGCGGCCATTCGCCGTCCGCATCGTTTTCGAGGGCACCCAGAAGCGTGCCGGCGTCACCGATCATATCGAGCAGACGATCCCGCTCGACGGCCGCAAGGGGTCGGACCTCAACATTCTGCTCGGCTTTCAGCAGAGCCCCGAGGTCGTCGACTTTTACAAGCATTTCCGCGGTCGCTGATCGCAGCGGTCCCCCTATGCGCTGCGCCCGCCGGCTCCGCTAAACTCGATCGGATCAAAGCCGTTCCCAAATGGATCGGCCATATTGGCGATGCGGCCGTATTCACGGCTCTTCACTAATGCCGCCATTCGTTGGGGGGCCGCGCCATCTCGCCGACCGGAAATGTGGCGGGTGTCGGGAGCGGTACCGTTGCGGACTGCTCGGGGGTTTCGGCTTTGCGGGCCAGGGCCGCGAGTTTCAACCGATAGTAAGAACGGATGGTCAGCGGGATCGAGCTGACATAGATGATGCCGACGGCGGTCAAGGTCAGCCAAGGCTCGGTCGTCAGGAAAGCAGTCGCCACGCCAAAGCCGAGCAATGTCGGGACCACCAAGTGGTGGGGGATGCGGATCCGCTTCAATGACACGGTCGGTACCTTGCTGATCATCAACAGCGCGATGCCCGTCACCGTGACGGCGTTCAGAAAAGGCGACCGAAACAACCAGTCGCCCCATTCGAAACTCAGGAACATCGGTACCATGACCAGCCCTGCCCCGGCGGGAGCCGGCGCGCCGGTAAAGAACGGAGCGGCATAGGACGGAAGCTCGGCGCTCATTTCGGTGTTGAACCGCGCCAAGCGAAGCGCGCAGCAAACCGCAAAGAGCAACGCGATCGCCCAGCCGAGACCGTGCAGTCCCGACAATGTCCACAAGTAAAGAACCGCAGCCGGAGCCACGCCGAAGCTGACGAAATCCGACAGGCTGTCGAGCTCCGCGCCAAAGCTGGAGGTTGCCTTGAGTAGGCGCGCCATGCGCCCGTCGAGCCCATCGAAGATGCCGGCGGCGATGATCGAAAACACCGCCGCCTCGAAATTGCCACCCATCGCAAACCGCATCGCCGTCATCCCGGCGCACAGCGCCAGCAATGTCAGGATGTTCGGAACCATGCGGTTGACTGACAAGCCGGAGAGCCGTGGTATCCGCTTGCGTGACCGCCGGGTTCTGGCCGAACGCATCCTCAAGGTTGTTCTCCCGTCATGGGGCCGCTTCATTGAGCTACCCCCTGCCGCGGCGGCTCCCCGGCGAGCCGGTCCGCAAGGACGGTTTCGCCTCCGACCACCCGCTGCCCTACCACCACCATCGGGACATAAGGCGGCAGGCAATAAATGTCGACCCGCGAGCCAAAGCGGATGATGCCAATCCTCTGGCCGCCCGCAATCTGCTGTCCTTCATAGAGATCGCAGACGATGCGGCGCGCGACGAGTCCGGCGACTAGCACAAAGGCGACATCGGGTCCTTCCGGCGGCGCGATGCGAATCGCCAGACGCTCGTTGTCCTCGCTCGCCTTGTCGAGGCTGGCATTGACGAAACGGCCCTTGGTGTAGCGCATGGCCGCCACCCTGCCGCCGACCGGCGCGCGTGTCACATGCACGTCAAAGATGTTGAGAAAGATGCCGATCCGGACAACGGCGATATCGCCCATCCACAGCTCGGGCGGCGGCGTTGCTGCGGCAATCGACAGGACGATGCCATCGGCGGGGCTGATCAATAGGCCCGGCCGCGTCGGAGTCACCCGCCATGGGTCGCGGAAGAAATAAACCATCCACAGAGTCGCGGCTGCACCGGCCGAACCGGCGGGAGCCCACAACAGGAACAACAGCAAGGTTGCGACCACCCCTACGGCGACAAATTTGAACCCGTCCGGGTGGAGCGGAGCGAGAACCCGTCGCAGCACGAAGCCCGATCAGCTTCCTTCACGGCGCCAGGCTGCGAGCAGGCCACCGATGATCAGCAGCAGCGCCGCAATCCCGGGCAGCAGCGGTGTCTCGGTGAACCCGGTCACCGTGTAGTCGCCGTTGGCGCGAAACCCCATCCAGTTCCGTCCCGCCGCGGTCCGTTCAGGAGAGACACGGCGGATTTCGGGGATGACACCGGTACCCACCCAGAAGACCCCACCTCCCGACGCCGCCGCGACCGGGCCAAGCTTTTCGGGAGTGGAGCGGACATCGGCGAATTCGATCGGGTTGAGCGGCCCCGCCGCCGCGAGCGCGGTGCGGGTTCCATCGGTCACCCGGTAGAGCCCCATCTCGCTGATTGCGAGCCTACCGGAGCTTCGACCCCCGTTTTCCGGCGTCAAGGTCAGGCTCCGGCTGGAGCCGTCGGGCGCCGAGATGCTGACCGGACGGTCGTCCGGTTCGAGCGATTGCCGGGTGACGACCAGGCTATCGCCTTCGACCATCGCACGCAGGTCGTTTTCTTCGAGATCGGGCTCCTTCATCAGCCAGTAGGCAAGGCGCCGCAGCAGTTCCGCCTGCGGCCCGCCGCCTTCGAAGCCGCGCGCC
>Ga0207693_10002604_pt1 | contig 15674 bp, 14 predicted proteins | sample LARL81metaG_FD_184347 | JGI IMG/M metagenome (GOLD analysis project Ga0207693, IMG submission 184347) | Corn, switchgrass and miscanthus rhizosphere microbial communities from Kellogg Biological Station, Michigan, USA - LAR L8-1 metaG... | ecosystem: Host-associated > Plants > Roots >...
GAATCCGCCAATCATCACGTCGCTGCCCGTTTTAACCAAGCCGCGAGTACTGATGTTGCCTAGCCGCGCTGTGACAGCCGGGGTGGGAGCTGGCGTGGCCGTCGGTGAAGGAGTCGGCGTCGAATTCGAGACAATAACCGTGCCTACCATACCACAGCATGCCCCATGCGGAGTGCAGTAATACGAGAACGACCCAGCGGCGTTGAACGTGTGCATGAAAGTAGCTCCCTGGTTGAGGATTCCAGAGTCCCACAACCCGGAAGGCGTCCCCGGCGAACCCGAGGTACTGCTGTGTCCGCTCGAACTCCACGTCCAGAGCACCGAATCGCCGGTGTGAATCGTGACGGAAGAAGGCGTGAAAAAGAATCCACCATTGGCGACCTTCACTGTGACCATGGCAGCCTTTGTGACCGTCGGGTGCAAAACCAGGAATGGGGCGAGGATCGCCATCAACACTACGATGCGTAGTGAAGAGGTTTTCATCGCATCAATAGCAGCGTGCGATCGTAGACAGTTTGGTGCAATTCTGGAAAAGTAACAAGCCTGTTACTATCCCGGATTGCAGGAGCGCGTTATCGAAGCGTCGGGCGAATGGAAGATCTGGTTTTTGAGAGACAGGTCGGCAGCCCCAAGGAACGCCATCACGTTCGGTTCTGTAGCTAAAACCGAACGGTTGTCACCGCCACGGTCCTTTCCACGCGCGCGCGCGAGCGCGAGGCCGTAGCCGAGCTAAACCAAAACGTTCACGGTCGCTTTCTACGGCTCGACAGAATCTCGCCCTACCATCTGGGTGGTCGTTTGATCTACGCCGGTTCTGAAATTTCGAATTGCGGAATGCGGGTCGTGGATATTTCAATGGCGCGTGCGGCGTCGGCTGGCATTCTCGGCGGAGATCGTTTTCATCAGCGCGCTGATTTTGGTCACGCGCTGCGCGAATTACGGTGATGTCTTTTTTGCCGGGCAAATCAATTTTGTCGATGCCGATTGCTACGCGCGGATGACGCGGGCACGGATTTGTTTTGAACACCCGGGCACGATTGTCAGGCGACATGATTTTGAAAATTTCCCGATCGGAACTTCTCCGCATACCACGGCACCGCTCGATTATCTTATCGTAGCGACCGCGACGCTGCTGAAACCGTTGAGCAACAACGCCCTCGATCTTGCCGGCGCAGTCGTATCGCCGCTGCTTTCAATCGCACTAGGAATTTTTCTCTGCTGGTGGTCGAGAAAAATGCGGCTGCGATTTCGCTGGGGACTGCTCATTCTCTACGCGCTGAGCCCGATGTTGGCGCATGGATTTGCGCTTGGTCGGCCCGATCACCAGGCACTGTTGATTACATTGATTACACTCGCGCTTTGCGCGGAATGGAGCTTGGCACACAAGCCATCAAAATCGTGGAGCATTGTTAGCGGCGCCAGCTGGGCCATGACGCTTTGGGTATCGGTCTACGAGCCGATTGTTTTGCTCCTGATAGTATTGGCATTCCGGCCGCGCGTTTTGTTCATCCGCGAACGACGGATCGGGTGGATTCTTTTCGCCGCGATACTCGCAATCGCATTCATGGTTGAGCAACGAATTCCGCAATGGCCGAATCGCGAATTCGCCAGCGCCCTGAGGAATTGGAGCGGTACCATTGGAGAATTGTCCCACGTCTCGTTTGGGAATCCGATTTGGTTTGGCTGGTGTAGCTGGCTCCTTTTGCTCGTGCCGCTTCTGTTTTGGCCAAAACGGAACCGAAATATACCGTGGTTTTTGAAAGCACTGTTAATCGCAACCTTCGGGCTAACCCTCTGGCAAGCGCGTTGGGCTTATTTCTTTGTGATGTTTTTTGCGATGGCAGTTCCGGAACTTTTATTAGCGCTGCGCAAGCCAGTATTCGCGACCGCACTTTTTATAATCGCGTTATTTCCGATCGCGCAAGCATGGGATCGTATGTTTACCGACGAAGAATTGGCGCGACGCACAGAGAACAACGTCGAGATGGTCGAGCTACACGCAATCGCTTCGCAATGCGGCGGGCCATTCATAGCGCCGTGGTGGTTTTCGCCCGCGCTGAGCTATTGGTCGCGCCAACCGGGAATTGGCGGGAGCGCGCACGAGAGTATTGAAGGGGTGGTTGAAAGCGCAAGATTTTTTGGAACGCAAGATGCGGAAAAACTCGCGCAAATCCTAAAACGACATCGTATTAAGTGGGTCGTTGCATACGACGCAGATCGCGTCGCGCGAAATTCTGCGCAGATTCTGGAACATTCAATTTCCCCAAACGCCTTTTGTTACTTACTCGATCGTCGATCCAGTGAAGTGCCCCCATTTTTGCGGCTGAGCGCACAGACCGGACGCTTCAAACTTTTCCGCGTGGTAAATCCATAAAAAATCTAATTTCCTGAGGTAAAAGTTGACATCGCGAACTGAGTCACAATACTGTTGTGTGTTAAAGAAATTCATCCCGCAAAAGCCCGTCTCGTCCATTGGGGAGGGCTCGCTAAACGCGGGCAGTGAGGAAAGCAGTCGGGTCGCCTACCCCGAAGAAAGCAGAAAATCAACGTTAACCGAGCATCCAAAACATATGGCAGAACACAGTGGCAAAGACGTTCTTTCGAGCGACGTCGAAATCAAAGGCTCAATTAAGTTTCAGAAGGAACTTCTGATCGACGGAAAGGTCGAGGGTGAGATTCATTCGGATGGCGTCCTGACCATCGGTGAGAATGCCGACATCCGCGGCGAAATCAAAACCAAGTCGATTACGGTTTTCGGCAAGGTGCAGGGCAATATCACCGTAGGCGAACGCTGCGAGCTGAAGTCGCGGTGCACGTTGCAGGGCGATTTGAAAGCGGCACGTCTCGTAATCGAGGAAGGGGCGACCTTTATTGGGAAATCGGAAGTCACCAGTGGCACCAACATTGCCGGCAATTCCCAGGGTTCCAAGCCGGCGCACATGCGCCCGGACGTGATTCGTCACGAGGAGCCGCCGGTAAAGACGGCAGCATTCGGGGCGCGGGCATAAGTTAAGCTTTTTAAAGCGAGGCCGTGGCAAAGTCGTCGCCTGTTAAAGTCAGTGTGCAATGTCCACATTGCGGCTTTAAACAGAATGAATATGCCGCCGCGAAAAGCACGATGTGTCGCCAGTGCGGCTCGCACTTTTTGCCTTCTGCTCCCAAGTCCGCGCCGAACGTAACGCCACGGCCTCGGCTTGATCCCCGGCCTGAGCCGGCTTCGGCAACCGCTTCGTTAATGCAGCGGTTTGACGCGCTATGGAAAGGCAAACGCACCCGTGTCATCGAATGCTTCGATTGCCATCGAAAACAGGAGGTAAGCGGCGCAGCGACTTCGACGATTTGCCCGTCGTGCAGCGCTCACATCGACCTGAGCGATTACAAAATCACGACCAGCTTTAGCCGGTCCATTCGGACCACAGGCGAAGTACATGTTACCGGCAAGGGTGATTTAAGCAGCAGCAGCGTTTGCTGTCGCCGCGCCGTTATCGAAGGACGATTGCGCGGCAACCTGGATTCCGCCGGTCCGATCATCATTTATACCTCGGGGAAAATCCTGGGGAGACTTTCGGCCTCCGAAATGGTCATCGAAAAACGGGCCGAGGTACAATTTTTCCGAAGAGTCCGAGTTGGGAGCATTGAGATCCGTGGCCGGATGTCGGGAGAAATTGTGGCGGACGGAATGGTAACGATTCGGAAGAACGGTACGCTGGAAGGTACCGTCACAGCCAAGGCGATTAACGTGGAGAAGGGCGGCGCTTTTTCCGGTCAGCTTATCATCGGCAAGGGAGGTTTACAGCAAGCGGAATTGCTCCCCACTGAGAAAGCGGCTGGTGCAAAAGAGCCTGAAAAGGCAATCGGTCTTGCGCGGCCGCTGCCTGCGACGTAGATCGCTTCATGCAGAAGCTGCACCCCCGCAGTCCGTACGAAAAACTTGCCGGCTACGTGCACTTGCCGCGGTTGATCGATAAGGCACGATTGCATCGCAAGGGCTTGCTCAATGGTTACAACTACAAAACCGTCGGGTTCGACAAACATCTTCTCGCCTTTCTTAAACTTAACGGCGACGACTTTGAAGAGATTGCTAGCCGCTTTGATGACGACAGCGAGATACTTCAGTGGGTCGACAAAAACGGGATGAAACACTCAACCGAAGAAATCGAACATTGGAACCAGGAAATGATCTCGCGTCATCCCGATACCGCGGCCAAGCGCGCGCGCTTTAATCATTTTCTCAAAGAAGCGGGGGGCGGAGGACGAAAAGATATCAAGACTTACTTCGACCTGATCGAGTTTGACGAAGGACGCCTGAAGTAGCCCGCGGCCCGGGGACCCGCAGAGCGTTAAATCGTTAAAAAGATTCACCATTTAACAATTTAACGGTTTAACGCTCAACCTTTCAACGCTCGGCAAAAAGCCTGTTCGCCTCCTCGAGTGTTTCCTTGCTCCCGATATCAAGCCATTGGCCGGTGATTTGAAAAGTGTTTACCGGCCCGCGCCGATAGAGCCACTGTAGAAAGAGACCAGGCTGATCCGGGTTATTTCCAGCTGCAATGTAGGTGGTAAAAAGCGGCAGCACGACCCTCGAATAAAAATACAATGCGATCGCTGCCAAATTGCTCTTTGGGTCCTTCGGCTTTTCTTCACAATGCGTGATGACTCCGTCCGCATCGACCGTGACCACACCATATTTTTTGATTGCCTCGCGGTCATCAACACGATGTACGCCGACAGTAGCCTGCGTTTTCTTTGCATAATCGACAAATCCCGCCAGTGATTCGCGAAATAAATTATCGCCGGCGATTACAAGCAGGTCTGAGCCAACGGCATTCTCTCGCGTGAGCATCAGGTTGATATCGCCAATTGCGCCGAGTTTGTTGGCGTCGCCAGTCGAGCCATCATTAACGATCTTGAACCGGAATTCCGGATTCGCGCGCTGATAATTTTTTGCCCAGGTTTCGAAATCAGCCGAGAACTTTGCGTTGGTGACAATGTAAATCGTTTCGATTCCAGCGACGCCGCGGAGGTTATCCACCACCCATGCGAGCATCGGTTTTCCAGCCACATCCAGAAGCGGTTTCGCCTTGTTCAAGGTGAGGGGATACAGGCGCGTGGCATAACCGGCGGCGAGAATCAGAACATTCATCAGGGTCGGACTGTAAACGGCGATGAACGGCGCGCCAGTAAATGGTCAGCGGCCAAATGCGGCCGCGTGCAGCTCCCAGTGTAGGGCATTCATTCGCTGGGTTCCCATGAGTTTACTATGCGAGCGGCGGTCAATCACATAAAACGTATCGATGGCCGCACCGCTCTCGGTGCTGATGCGGGCGAGCGCAATGTCAATTTCATTTCGGGTCAGGCATTGCAAGAGGTCATGCAGTAGTCCGATTCGGTCCGGCGTCTGAATCTCTATCAAGGTGAAATACGGATCGGCCTGATTCTCGATGCTGACGCGCGAGGGGAATTCCAGATCTGCCATCGCCGGACGCCGTCCCTTTTTCCGTGCTTGTTCGAAGAGCGCGCTCAAAACGAAGCCTTCGCTTTCCAGGGCCTTCCGCAAGGTTGATTCCACCAGCACCATCTCGCGCTCATTCGTGACCGCGCGCCCGCGCAGGTCGCTCACGCGGAAGACATCGAGCGCAACGTTATCGCCCCGCGTGTAAATATCGGCGCTTAAAATGTTCAACGGCACGAGCGAGATGGAGCCGGCAATTTTTGCGAGCAATTGCTGCCGGTCCCAGCTGCAAATGGTCACAACTGTATGGCCCTGCTCCGGTACCGGTTCCCAACTGAACACGGGTGCAAGTGGCGTTTCTCCGAAACAGGTCGCGTCGTAGAATCGCCGGAACAGTTCTACGTGCGCGACAATATCAGCGACTTTGAATGCGCGGAAATAATGGTCCGGCATGAACTCGAAATGCCCCTCGATTTCCTCCTCGTAATCCGGCCCGAGGCGCACCTGAACCAAAGTTTCACGTGCTTCCCGTGCAGTTTTGGCGCGATCATAAAACGAATGTCGATCTGCGAGGTATTGGGTGGTGGCGTGATACAACTGCCAAACCAATGTTTCCTTCCAATCAGACCAATTTTCGTCGCTCGTGCCCTGGCCGTCAGCCAGCGTCAGCAACATCAAGGCATCGAGATTGTTCTGGTCTTTGACGATTGCGGCGAACTCGCTCACCGTGACTGGATCATCGATGTTGCGACGTTGCGCGATGTTCGAAAGGGTGACGTGATGGTCCACCAGCAGGATCAGCATCTTGCGTTCGCGCGGATCGAGTTGAAGACGCCGCGCCACGCGTTGCGCAAAAACCGCGCTCGCTTCCGAATGCGGGCGAGCGCCCACCGCTTTGCCGGTGTCATGCAGCAGCAACGCCAGGTAAAGCACGAAAGGATCGGTCAGTTTTTCGAAAAGTCTCCGGTACTCGATCAGTTTGCGATTTTCCGTGCCCGCCAGCGCGTCGAGTTTGTCGATACAGACCAAAGTGTGTTCGTCCGCAGTGTAGCGGTGGAAAAATTCATGTTGCACCAGACAGGTGAGCTGGCCGAACTCGGGAATATATTGCCCGAGAAAATCCAACCGGTGCATCAAGCGCAAGGCGCGTCCGGCCTCTCCTTTGCGCGATAGAATGCGGCGAAAGATTTCACGCGGTTCCCTGGCGTAGCGGAACGGATGCGTGATCAATCCAATTTTTCTGCTCAACATGTCGGCAAGCTCGGGACTGGGTTCGAGTTGCTTCTCTTGCGCGATCTCAATCGCACGCATCATTTCCACCGGGTCTTTGTTGAAGAGATCCTTTCGTTCAACGTCGAGCTGACGATCGTGAATGAGAAAACCGTTGATGTGTTCGGCAGCAGGTTTGGCGCGCGGCAAAAATCCGAAAAGCGAGCGCGTCTTCGCCGAGGAATACCCGCTCGCAAATTGCGCCGTGATTCGTTCTGTCACGCGGAAAATGTTTCGGCTGTGTCCGTAAACATCTTTCATCAATGCTTCGCTGCGGAGTAATCCGCGCACCTGCGGGTAACTCAACCGTTGCGCCATCGTCTCCTGCATGTTGAGATGCAAAACGTCGGTCGCGCGATGGTGCAAATAATGCAGCTCCGTGCGGACGCGCAGAAGGAAATCGTAGGCCGCTTCAATGCGGCGCCGATCCGGTTCGCTCAACCAATCTTTGCCGACGAGATGCGTTGTGGTCAGGCTGCCTTCCTTGAAGAAGGTCATCCAAAGTAAATTCTGATAGTCGCGCAGACTTCCGCAGCCGCTCTTCAGGTTCGGTTCCTGCAGATAAACGCTATTACCGAATTTTGCATGGCGCGCCAGTTGATCGCGCATGCGCATCTCGATGTACTCGCGTTCATAACCCGCAACGCATTTTGCCCGAAACCGCTGCCGAAATTTTTGCTCGAGTTCTCGATCGCCCGTGACCAGGCGTGACTCCAGCATCGCCGTCTTCGTCACCATGTCGGCATTGGCGGCGGCAATCGCTTCTTTGATCGTACGCGTGGAGTGGCCAACCTTGAATCCGATGTCCCATAGCAGATACAGGACTTGCTCGATGACCTGACTCGTCTCTTTCGATATGCCCCGACCTTGTTCGCGATGCAAAAACATGACATCGACATCGCTACAAGGATTCAATTCGCGTCGGCCGTAGCCACCCAGGGCGACGAGAGCAAGCAGGGAATTACCGTTTCGGTTATTCACCACATGATTGGCTGCTGCGAAAACGTGGCGCAGCAACACGTCGATCAGATCAACCCGGCGCGCGCAAACTTCGCGGCCACCGTCACCGGCGCGCTGGCGTAAGCGCAAGCGGTGCTCTTCCAGTTTCAAAAATTTGCGATAAACCGGAAGCACATCGGTCGGACGTTGCGCACCGGCGGCGGCCAATTCCCGCTCCGCATGGGCCAGGATTTGTTCGAGATGCCGCGACATCTATACAGTTTACTCACAGGAACTGCGGCTTCCAGTCCACCGGCGTACGGCTGAATAGAGACAGGATTTACAGGATTTGCAGGATTACAGAGGAAAATTCTTCTAATCCAATCCTGTCTGGTTCGTCCTAGACCTCGATCGCGTAACGCTTCATTTTGTTATAAAGCGTCGGTCGCTGGATACCGAGGAGCTCGGCGGCTTTCTTTTTGTTACCGTGTGTTTGCGCCAGTGCCTGAAGAATGGTTTCCCGCTCGACATCATCCAGGCTCGCAACCCCGCTGCGACGCCCCGGAGCAGGAGTTGTTTGCAGCACCGGCGGCAATTGAATTTCCGTCGGCAATTCCTTGATTCCAATGGCATCATTCCGCGCCAGCACGACCGCGTATTCCATCGCGTTCTGCAATTCACGGACATTTCCCGGCCACGAATAATCCAGCAGTTTCTGAAACGCTTCGGGCACAATGGTCGGCTCTGGTTTTCCCAACTGGGCGGCGAAGCGCTGCACGAAAGTGCTAACGAGAGGTGGAATATCTTCCTTCCGTTCGCGGAGCGGCGGGACTTCAATCTGGAAGGTATTAATTCGGTAATACAAATCGGAGCGCAGCCGGTTTTCCGCCAGCGCTTGCGCAATCGGGCGATTGGTGGCGGTGATGACACGAAAATCCGCTTTCTGCATGCGCGTGCTGCCGAGCGAGCGATATTCCCGTTCCTGCAAGACCCGTAAAAAACGGGTCTGCAAATCCGCCGGCATCTCCGAAATCTCGTCAAGAAAAAGGGTGCCGCCGCGCGCCTCTGCAATCATGCCCGGAAAATCGTTCATCGCGCCGGTAAATGCTCCCTTCACATAACCGAATAGTTCGCTCTCGATCATCGTCTGTGGGAATGCGGCGCAATTTAATTTCACTAGCGGTTTGCCGGCGCGCCGGCTCTTCGAGTGAATGACATTGGCAACCACTTCCTTGCCCACGCCGCTTTCGCCCGTGATGAGCACATTGGCATCGGAAGGCGCCATGGCGCTGATCAACTCCTCCATTTCCTGCATCACCTTGCTTTTGAACACCGGCGCCAGGCGGGTTTCCGCCAACTCCAGTCGTTTCTCCAGCTGCTCCGCTTTTTCTCGCAGCGCCTGCGTTTCGTGTAACAGCGATCGTTTCTCCAATGCTTTTTCCGCGAGACTCAACAATTCTTCGGGTGCGTACGGTTTGCTGATGAAATGAAACGCGCCGCGCTTGATCGATTCGATCGCGTTGTTCAATGAATCGTGGGCCGTCAAAATGATGACCTGCGAATCGGCGAAATCCTTCTTTAACCGATCCAGCGTTTCCAGGCCGTCAGCGTCGGGCAATTGCAAGTCGAGCAACACCAGGGCAGCCGGGCGCGCCTTCATCGCACGCAAACCAAGAGTGGCTGTTGCCGCCGTTTCCGTTTGATAACCGTGACGGTTCAGTAACGCTTCCAGGGTCATCAAGATCGGCCGTTCATCGTCGACGATGAGAATCCGCCGCGATTCGGAACTCGTTCTCACACCTGCTCCCATAATACCTCGCGCCCGGACTATCGAGAAGCCCTCATCCTAACTTTCTCCGAATGGGGAAAGGAGCGGCTCTGCTTGTGAATCACGTCAAAGGAAAAGTACAAACTCATTTTCACCGCAGGTGTAACGTGCGCCGTCGCCAGCGCACTCCGGGCTCGAGATCCGCTGGAGACAGGGAACATTACACCATTGAGCCCTTTTTTGCGGTGCTGGTTCGAGTTTTTCAAAAGCCCGCTACGAGGTTTCCGTGGAACAAGGGAGGGAAATGGTGCTGATCAACATTCGTGAAGCCGGATCAAACCTGGCGGTTAGCTCGCCTCCGTGAGCTGCGATGATACTGCGCGCCCGGCGCAACCCTAAACTGTAGTGACCATGCGATACTTTCTGCAACGGCTGCATCCATTGGGTCGGATCAATTTCGCCCGCCTTCGGTTCGCGAATACAAAAGGTAAACCATCCGTCGGCGACGGCAGCCTTTACATGCAATTCATCGCCAGCCACGTCGTGCCGGAAAGCATTCCGGAATAATTCCACTGCCGCCCATTCCGTTAATTGCGGATCGATGTTTAGTGTCGCCCCGGGCGACGATATATCCCACTTCACCGCTGATCCTTTCTCGGGAAATTCGTGACCAATTTTCTTTTGTAAGTCGGTAATAAAATCCTGCACGGTGTAGGGTAGCAAGGTCGGGCGCGGCTCCGCCACCGATGTCGACAAGCCCTGCAGCGTGATGCCGAGTTGCGAAATCAGTTCCCGCAACCGGCGCGCTTCCGACTTCAATTCCTCGTCACTCGTTAACTCACCGATCAAGGCCGATTGCAGCTCGACCGCATTCAATTGATTGCGCAGGTCGTGACTAAGCTGGCGCACGAACATTACGAAATTTTCCCACGGAATTTCCTGATTTGTTTCCCTTGCGGCCGAGTTTTCTTCGTTTTTCACGCCAGGAAAAATTTGTCCGCGGCCACTTCTTCTTCCTGGGCGGATTGGACTAACGGATTGTTCGCGCGCAGGTGCACGAGCACATGATAGACCGACTCGGGATCAGCACCGAGGGCACGCGCGATATCGTCGGCAGTTCGCGGACTTTTATTCAAGTTTGCTCGCACTTTCGTCTGCAATTGCAGCAATTCCGTTGCCGCTTGCTTTCCTGCTTCAACACCCGGCTGGTTATAAGCATTGACGTTTACTAACGAGCCGTAGAAGCCGACAGCGCGCTCGTAAAACGCGATGAGGGCGCCGACAGAAAATGCCGTCACCTCTGAGATACCGATGGTGATCGATTCGCGGCCTTTGTCGAACAAGGCTTTGCGCGTCCCTCGCAAGAATCCATGCAAATAATCGCCGCTGGTAAAATCGCCTTCCACCTTTACTGGCGCCGTTGCACGATCCTTTTGCACCTCAATGAAAGTGACAAAAAAATTCGGAACCCCATCGCGCAGCTGCTGCACATAGGCATGCTGATCCGTCGATCCCTTATTGCCATAAACGGCGATTCCCTGGTGCACGATTTTCCCGTCTCGATCCGTCTCTTTTCCTAACGATTCCATTACCAGTTGTTGTAAGTATCTGCTGAATAAAGCAAGCCGGTCCTTGTAGGGCAAGATCACCATATCCTTTGCTCCTCGGCCATCGCCCGCATAAAACCACATCAGCGCCAGAAGCATCGCCGCATTTTGCTCCACTACATCTTTTCGGGTCTCCTGATCCATGGCCGCGGCGCCGGCGAGAAATCGATCGATCTCAAAACCGAGCAGCGCCATCGGTAACAGACCGACCGCACTCATCACCGATGTCCGGCCGCCGACCCAGTCGTGCATCGGGAAACGCGCGAGCCAGCCCTTTTCTTCTGCAAATTGATCAAGTTGACTGCCGACGCCGGTGACGGCGACCGCGTGTCTGGCGAAGTCCAGGCCGGCGGCGCGATAATGGGTTTCCGCTTCCACCATTCCATTACGCGTCTCCTTTGTTCCGCCCGATTTTGAAATGACGATTACGAGCGTTTCATTGAGCGCGCCATCCAACCTTGGCCACACTCGATCGAAACCATCGGGATCGGTATTGTCGAAAAAGAATACGTCCATCGGGTCATGAGCAGTTCCCAGAGCGTCGGCGACGAATTGCGGGCCGAGGGCGGAGCCGCCAATGCCAATGAGCAATAGGTGGCGAAATTTTCCCTCCGCAGGGGTGATGTCGCCGGCATGGACATCAGCGGCGAACTTTTTGATCCGCGCGTTAGCTTCCTCGATGTCCCAGCGCAGAGCCGCACTCGGCGCCCACGCGGGATCGCGCAGCCAGTAGTGACCAACCATGCGGTCTTCATCGGGATTGGCGGTTGCGCCCGACTCCAATTGCCGCATCTCCGAGAACGCCTTTTGCGCCCGCGCACCCATCGATCGCAGGAAATCGTCTCCGAACCGCATCCGACTGATATCGATGGTAAAACCGATTTCGCCGTAGCGGACAAAATATTGCTGGAAGCGTTGCCACAGCGGGTTCATCAGCGGGAGCTAACAATTGAAATGACGATTGTCGAATGACGAATGACGAGAGAAATCCGAATGAACCAATGAGGAAGTGCTGGTTAGTTCGTTACGGCGATTCACGATTCACGATTCGCGAATTCGGCATTCTTCGAGCTTGGTCATTTCGCTTGGGACTCACTTTCATCTCATCAGAGTGCAGGAGCAGGAGGATGCCCACGAGGCCTGACGCCCTACATGTGTTTGATGATGTTATCGCTGAACTGTGAGCATCCGGCTTCGCCAAGGCTCCGCCGCAAACGCGGGCTGGTCTGCGGCATCACATGTGATCAATGATATTCTTTCCGAATTCGCTGCACTTGATCTCCGTCGCGCCTTGCATAAGGCGGGCGAAGTCGTAGGTCACGCGTTTGCTGGCGATGGCGCCGTTCAATCCTTTCAAGATTAAGTCGGCGGCTTCGGTCCAGCCCATGTAACGGAACATCATTTCACCTGAGAGAACGACGGAACCGGGATTCACCTTGTCCAGATTGGCATACTTGGGTGCGGTCCCATGGGTTGCTTCAAAAACGGCGTGGCCGGTGATGTAATTGATGTTGCCGCCGGGCGCGATACCAATTCCCCCGACTTGCGCGGCCAGCGCATCACTCAGGTAATCGCCGTTCAAATTTAATGTCGCGATGACATCGAAATCTTCCGGTCGAGTCAACACCTGCTGCAAGGTGATATCGGCAATTGCATCCTTAATAACAATGCCGGCGCCCGGTTTACCCATCGGGATCCGGCACCACGGACCGCCATCCAGTTCCTCTGCGCCGAAGAAGTTCTTGGCTACCTCGTAACCCCAGTCGCGAAACGCGCCTTCGGTGAATTTCATGATGTTACCCTTGTGCACGAAGGTCACGCTCTTGCGGCTGTTGCGGATGGCGTAGCTGATGGCGCTGTGAATCAGCCGCACGCTACCCGAGTAGCTCACCGGTTTTACTCCAACGCCGACACGAACGTCCGTCGGAAAATCCTTTGCTCCGACCTCGCTCCAAAACTTGTTAGCTTTTTCCTTGGTTCCAAAACGAATCTTCTCGAATTCTTTTGGAAACTCTTTGGCGAGGAAGTTAAGAATCTTGTTTGATTCCGCGGTGCCGGCCGCGTATTCGATTCCGGCATAAATGTCTTCCGTGTTTTCGCGGAAAATGACCATGTCGACTTTCTCCGGGTGTTTTACCGGCGAGGGAACGCCATTAAAGTATTGCACCGGTCGGAGACAAACGTACAAATCAAGCAACTGACGTAGCGCAACGTTTAACGATCGGATGCCGCCGCCAACTGGAGTGGTAAGTGGACCTTTAATGCCAACTAGATATTCGCGAAACGCTTCTACCGTGTCGTCGGGAAGCCAGGTATCGAATTTGTCTTTCGCTGCCTGGCCGGCAAAAACTTCAAACCACGCGATTTTCTTTTTGCCGCCGTAAGCCTTCTCGACTGCGGCATCAAAGACGTACTCGCTAGCCGCCCAAATATCGGGGCCGGTGCCGTCGCCGCGAATGAAAGGAATCACCGGTCGATCCGGGACGTTGAGATTCTGACCTCTTATGATCTTTTCCCCAGCTGGCGGCTTGATATCTTTGTACGGCATAAGCGACAACTGTAGCGGGAGGCGTGTCGCCTGCAATTCCAGAGGGAAACAGGCTGACAATCGCGGATTACCCGAATTTCATCGAAGCCCAGAACGGACAAATATCAGCCGATGCTGAACGGGACAGTCGAACGTCGGTACGTCGTGGGTGCAGGTCAGTCCATCAGTCTGTCGCCTGACGACTTGTTGCGCGGACGCGCCGGCCCATTCACATCATTCGCTAGGTATTCTCCGAGGTGTCCGTCATTCATCGCCCTGCAGGATGATCCGGATTTATCGGCGCGCGATTGCCGATGCCGATCTCGCCATCGCCGCCAGCGGCTGGGCGGTGCTATTCTGGAGACTGATCCAGCGTGAAAAGCTCACTCGCATTTCCGGTCTGGCACTCTTCAAAGCCTTGCTCGAAACGCCGCAGGCGCGTGTTCCTCAAAACCTTTTTTTGTTTTGCCAAGAATGCAGTCAGGAGTTCGTCAGATTAGACGATGTAGCGACTTTCTCGATGGCGACGCACTGATGGCCGCCGTGTCCGGGCAGATACGGCCTATGGACTTGCGGTCGCTTGTCTGACCAATTTTTCCATGGCCTGAAGCGCAGTATGGGTCGCGATGGTAGCCTCGCTCCATGCTTCGGCCTGTTCTTTGGCCGACCGGACGGCATTTTTAGCCTCGTTATTTTGTCCCGATTTGCCCCGTTCGCGACGGGCGAACAGGTCGTCGAACTGCTCCTCGACGAACGCAGACAGAAAGTCCTCGGGTGCAAGCGGTTTAGTTTGCGCACCTCGATGCGGATTGCATAGCTGGCGAAGCAAATGATCAGTCTCCTCAGATAGGTTGATTAGATAATGCATCAGGTAAAGAGATACGCATACACACGTCTCACGGCGCATCAAGTCGTTTTCTTTCACGCATGTAATGTTGACCGTTAGTGCTGCAGCTGCGTCACAACTCGAAGCGCAAATTACCCGCTATTTAGCGAGCGTTCGAACTTGCCACATACAGCACGACTTTTTGAGAATCCACGGAAAATATGCAATACTTGTGATCGGCATAGCGTTCGGTGCCGAAGCGATGATTTTTCCTTTAGGAGTGCAGTTTCATGAAGCCCAGCGGTTATTAGTGTGGCGGCCACGCGGCCTGCTCAATCAGGAAGTAATTAGCGACATTGTAGCTGTCCTGAACGAACTCGAAGTAGAGCTACAGGGACCTTTCAATCGGTTCTCGGATACGTCGGGAGTCGATGAAATTGATCTTAACTACGAATATATTATTGGCGTATCCACTTATCGGCGTCTTGCGTACGCACATCATCCGCCAATTAAATCGGCCATTCTCGCCATCAATCCAACACTCATTGATTACGCTAACCTGCACCGCTTAGTAACAGCAGGCTCGCCCATCGAGGTACGCGTTTTTCCAGACGATCGGTTCGAGATTGCCCAGTGGCTCGGCGCACCGCCTGAGTTGGTTGCCGCTGAGCGGCGCTTCCGCAACATTGCTGGTTAGCAAATCAATAGACGCTCGTGCGTAATGTCGCGGTGCGGGATGTCGTGAGCATTGTGGGTAAGCCGGAAAAACCCTTCTTCGGGCCCCGCTGGCAGAAGCGAGGCGACTGGGAACGCTGCCGCAACTTTGCTTTTGATCCACATGCGACATTGGCAAGGAGTCAGCTAACGAGACCCAAGGTCAGCGACCGCGCAAAGTAGAAATGATGTTTGCATGCTCTCAAAAGCTAAACATTACAAAGTGTAATGCGTAGCGCCGTCTCGCCACTCTGATAAGTGCGAGGAGAGAGCGATAAGTGACAGGAGTGTCGCAAATCTCAAACCTATCCAGCAGAGCGGGCATTCTCCGATGAACTCGCTGGGGTGGGCCGTGAAACACCCTAGGTCAGCATTATCTTCGCGGTCCTCTTTAGGCGATCGTTAGGACTAAGACCAAGGTCCGACTATCGTCTCGACTGGCAGGCACTCAGAATCATGGGAAAAAGGAGTAAAGAAATATGAAGATCCAAAATTTGGCAGCGTTTTGCGTTGCCGCCGCGTCCGCCATCCTATTGGGGGCTGTGGGCACCGCCAGAGCTGCTGACGAGTGG